>Ga0126373_10000407_pt1 | contig 28486 bp, 22 predicted proteins | sample PanSoiMetPlot_11_FD_92545 | JGI IMG/M metagenome (GOLD analysis project Ga0126373, IMG submission 92545) | Tropical forest soil microbial communities from Panama - MetaG Plot_11 | ecosystem: Environmental > Terrestrial > Soil > Tropical forest > Bulk soil | place: Panama | collected 2016-02-17 | reverse complement strand
GACGGGGTGGTATAAGGAGACGGCAAAATGCTCCCTCCCCCCCACTTCTGGACCTCAATTCAACCGCTTTTGACTTGGGGCCGGGGCCGCCCGCCCGCGCGTGGGGCTCGTGCGCTTGTGCGTGCGCGCGTGCGTGCAGATTTCGTCTTTTCGAGAGTCTCTGTTTTACAGAAACCCGACAAAACGCACACTCCGATTCGTGAGCTTAGAGCTCAAATCCGCTTTCATTGCTTCACTTCTGGATCACAATTTCGGATTTCGTGAAAAGGACCTGGTATCTATCTTGATTCCTGCAGGCGACTGCTATTGTTTGGCGCCACAATCAGCGAACAGGATCGCCCAGTGAGAGCGGCGGATTCTCCGTTCCGTTAATCCTTCCTCGCTGCTTCCCTCTGTCTCAAATAGTTCACTGCTAAGAACTCGCTGTTTAGCGTCTGTCCAACATCTCGGCGATGCGGGACGACGCACAGAAGTCCCGAGACTTCATTGGAAAGCGACCTGCCCCATGGACCCCCGTGTACGCCTATTACTGAAGCTCATTAGCGAACACAACTTATCCGAGCCTTTTGACTCGACGGAGCCGAGCAAGTGGTTGGGGTTGTCCGAACCTTATCTCCTACGACTCTTTCATCGAGAGCTTGGCAAGACCGTTCGGCGGGTCTTGATGGACGTGCGGATATCGAAGGCGGCTCAGCTTTTGAAAGCCAGTGCGACACCCATCAAACAAGTCGCTTCCGAGTGCGGCTACAGCGATATCAGCAACTTTTATCGTGACTTCAAGATTGTTCACGGAATTACTCCGAAAGAGTTTCGCCTCACAATGCTTGCCAATATCGGTCAACCCTACCCGTTTTTCCACCACAAAGCTGTTTCTGACAATAGAGAGCACGTCCCGACAATTGTGGAACGGCCTTTAGATATCCCATCATGAGCGGCACTGTGAAGCTAGGGAAGCTAGCCGCGAGGAATCAGATCGGGAGCGTCAAGCCTTCGACGCGGGTGCCTGACAAACTTCGAAAGCTGCTAGAGAAGGCTAGCGGTAGAGTCGAGCAGTAACAACATCCCCTGTAGCTGAGATGCGTAAGAGCACCGCTCAGATAAAGCGGAGGTCGGTGACGTATGCCCCCTGTCCAACGGGGCAATTTCTGCAGTGATACGGGGCATCGGCTATAGAACCCCGTCTAGAAGTGACACAAGGAAACCACCATGAGCAAACTATTGCGGCAGTATATCGTGTTGATGTTGATGGCAGTGTGTCTGTCAGTGTGTGCGTTCAGCCAACAAGATGGCGTGTCTGTTTGGGGCGCAGCCGATGTCCACGCTGATGTGGTGGATTTAATCACGCTTCGTCCAAGCATCAACATCGCAGTCACTCCCGAACTAACTCTGACTTCACAGCAAGGGTGTTATATAACGGGAACAGGCACTCAGGCCACAATTTCTTGCCAACCTACTTACTGGTTTCAGGCGGCGATCCCCGGTCTGATAGGTTTTCTAAAACCTACGACTACCACAATGGTGACGTGCCCTGACCAGAGTCAATGGCAGATGCCAAGCGGGTATGTGTTTTATTCCTCCGATAGTTTGACTCCTCACCCTTTGAATCCCGCGCTTTACACGGTAGGTACTGGACATGGCAACTGCCTATTAACATCCATTTCCAACGCTATCGCACAGGACAATTCCGGTATAACCATAACCATCAACTCGGATGGCCTATCCGGTTCAGTTATTGCCGCGAACGGTTCCCACGCGACTATCAGCAGCTTGGATACCTTCTCAGACATCGATACTTTTAACAACAGCTTGTCCATCAATACTTGGCCAACGGGAGCTAGCGGGGCAACATTGACAAGCCAATTGGGGGACACTCGGGGTATTCATACGCCCCAAGCTGGCGATACCACAGGTTTCACAGCCAGTTGGAAGGGCACAACGGGCGCTACTCAGCAGATTTCAGCCACGGTGGGGGCAGGAATAGCCAGTGAAATAGCCATCACTCCCTGCACGTCAAAGGGCACGACTATTCCAACGGTGTATCCCATCACGCAAGTCAACTTTCCAGACGGAAAGAACATAACGTTCGGGATGGAGCAAGGTAATTTTGCGAACACCGTAAGCGGACGTATAAACTCATTCACACTTCGAACTGGTGGGACGATTTCGTACACATACGCCACACCTTGCATATCCGCTCAAAACACTAACAACACCCTGACTCGAACCACGTCGGACGGTCCGACCTCCTACACATCAACGCTTTCCGGCACTCTCCGTACCACTACCGTTCTGGACCCCGGTCAAAACAAAACCATCTACTACTTCCAAAATGATCGGTACCTTGTCGGGAAGGATGTCTACCAGAATACCGGATCGGTAGGCACCCCGTCCTACACTCTTTTGAGTTCGGACAGGATTTGCTACCAAGGTGTTGGGACGCAATCCACCTGCAAGACGACTTCGGTGTCTACAACCTCCGTTTTGATTACGCAGCGGGACATATACCACACAGTCGGTACCTCCTCGCTCTTGATGAGCCACACAACCCAGCTATTCGACAGCTACGGCAATGTCACGTCGAGTACAGCGGTTGAGTCCATAACAGGACAGACTCTAGTAACTACGACGACCTTTAGCGGTTGTGGGCAGGGTAGCACCGTAAATAATCATCCTTGTGACATCAAGACGGTCAACGGCGCTAATACCATTGCTGAGAAGAAATTCAACTACAACACCGCCGGCGCGATCACGAAAGCCCAAGTCTGGACTGGATCGTCGTGGTTGGTCACGAACTACACTCCTAATCCGAACGGAAATGGGACAACGACGGCAATTCAATCTCCGAGCGGATTAACAACCACTATCGGGTACGACGGATCGTGCAACGGACTGGTTCCGACGTCTTCGTCCGCGACAGTAAACGGTGTGGTTCTTTCTACGTCGCAGACGTGGAACTGCGACGGGGGTGTCATTATTTCGACAACCGATGCTAATGGACATACACCGCCCAACAACACGTATGATTCGATGTTCCGGCCATTGTCGGTAACGGATGCTGTTGGTTTCACCGTCAACACGTCGTACCTCACAGCCAATAGCACGACAACCTCGTGGTCCATAACCGGGGCCTCATCTTCTACGACAAATACGGTGGACGGTTATGGCCGACTCATCGACTCCCAAATGACAGATGGGACCAATTACGACACCATGTCGTATGTCTATCAATGGGACACCACATTCTTTGAAGTCGATAGCTCCGCCCAACCTTGCTCTACAACGACGCTTGGTGCTAGTTGTTTGCCGTCCAACTATTACAGCTACAGCCACATTGATCCACTCGGTCGGAGTATGGTTGACGGCACACACGCAAGGCAAGCAGTTTCTAATACCTATTCCCAGAATAGCGTTCAGACGACGCTCTCGCCAGCCCCGTCCGGGGAGGTTAACAAAACCCTAACTACCGTAGTAGACGGCTTCGGACGAGCTTCTAGCTCCACGGCAGGCAGCTCATCACAGATTGTTACGAGTTACTCGTACGGTTTCGGAAGCGGACAAACAGTTGTCACTGCGGCTCGTGGGTCGCAGCAGCATGTAACCTATACCGACGCTGCCGGACGAATCGAACAAGTTCAGACGCCAGAGGCGGGAACTACCACGCTTTACTACGATTCCCAGCCCAACCCCTGCGGCTGGGGGTCGTACACCGAGATGGGGCATCTTATTTATATCCAAGATGCGAACCTTATACAGACTTGCTTTCAGCACGACCTTCTGGGCCGAATTGTCGCGGCGACTTCGTCCTCTCCGTTGGTCTGCAAGCGTTTCTATTACGACGGGACGAGTGGTTTCTATGGGCAAGGAGCACCGACTGGATATACCGGAAGCAATTTGAAGGAGCGACTTGTGGAAGCTGAGACAGACGATTGCACTTGGCCTACCTCACCCGCCCACATGCTCACCGATGAGTGGTTCAGCTACGATGCTGACGGACGAACCACTGATGTTTGGGAATCAACCCCGAACTCAGGCGGTTACTACCACACCACCGTAGGCTACTATCTGAACGGCGCGTTCAACAGCTTGTCCGGTATTCCGGGTTACCCGACGTACACCGTTATTCTCGACAGCAACGGTCGTCCGGATTCCAGCACCTTCGGCACGGCGACCATCATCAGCAACGTCACCCGAGACACAGCGGGCCGTCCAACTGAAGCAGACATAGCGTCTGCGGGAGACAAAGATACCTATCAATTCGATCCGTACACGGGGCTGATGACGAACTATACGTTCACCGTTAACGGAAAATCCATGTCCGGTACTCCGGGATGGGATCAAGATGGAGCTCTCGGAACACTGGCAATCACTGACACGTTCAACGCGAGCGGGGCGCAGACCTGCAACTTCGGTTATGACGATGTGGCCCGAATGACAACCGACAATTGCGGTTCCGTCTGGAATATGCCCGTCACCTACGATCAGTACGACAACATCAGTAAATCTGACTGGGCTTACACATACAATCCGGCTAACAACCGGATGCAAGGGGGCCCGACCTATGATGCTGCTGGTCATGTTACCTACGACACGATCAACACGTATACATGGGGCGCTTTCGGAAAGATGACGGCGGTGCGGTCGGGCAACAACGCGCCGGATTGCGTAGCCCCCGGCATCGCGGGAACCTGCATCACCTACGATGCATTCGACCGAGTTGCCGAGACGAACGCCTCCGGAGTGATCCGTCAGATTCTCTACGGTCCTTTCGGTCGCATCGGACAAATGAACGGGCAGACTGTGGTTTCCGCATATCTTCTACAACCCGGAGGCCCGGTTCTATATGCTTCCGGAGTTACTGGAAGCACGAAGAACATCCAGCATAAAGATTGGCTTGGGACCGTCCGGCTGAGCACCTCGCTCGGTAGTCGCGCCCAAGTCTTCGATACCGCCTACGCTCCGTACGGAGAAGCCTATGACTCGTTCGGAACGGTGAAGCCGGACTTCACGGGCGACCTATCGGACATCACCGCTGGGCTGTTCGACACTCCGAACCGCGAATTGATGCAGAGTTCTGGTCGGTGGCTGTCGCCCGACCCTGCCCATGCTAGTTGGAATGCTTATTCATACCCAACGAATCCAAACTCTTCTAGTGATCCTAGCGGTGCCGTTTCGCCAATGGGCCTATACGGAATTAGTTTTGGGGGGTTTGGAGAAAGTGCGGGGATTGATTTGGCAGGAGAAGGATGCTTCGGCATGTTCGGGTGCGGCTATATGGTGAGCGATCCAATTAGCAGGCTACAGGCTGAAAATCTGGCGTGGATGGCTCAGGAGATTGGAAGTGCGTATCAAGAACTCTCGGGTGCAGTGAATTCTTTTCTTTCGAGCACTCCAGACCAAAGTTGGCTTGTTGCTCGTGCTCAAGAGCCCGACGTAATACCAGAACCAGAAAAAGATACTGAAGGGAAAAACGACACAGCTTGGGGAGCACCCTTAGAACCCTTAACCCCCTTGGAGCCCGGCCAAAGTGTCTGGCCGGGAGAGCCTTGGCAGTACAGTATCCTAGAGCCTGGGCCACTCGGCGATGGTGAAGAAGCACAAGCGTTCGCTGGAGGCCGATACACCAGGGCGACAGTTCCGCAGGGGGGATTTGGCTTCTATGCCATGTATCGCAGATTTAGTGATCCCAAGAAGGAGAACGGGCATTGGTACTCCCTAGTTCTCGAAGCTCCAGGACTTCAGACCCAAATAGACATGAATATCCGGCCAGAATGGGGAAACGCCGCCGACAAAGACGTCTGCGTTTACTTGGCGCCCGGAACGACGTATTATATCGGCCCCGCAGCAGCACAGACTGGGTATGCTCCCGCAGGCTATACTAGTCCGAACACGAGAATCTCGTACGGCTCTGGCGGGCCGCAGAGCCTCGGAATCAGTGGAACTTTGCAAATTTATATCCCTTGATCGTGAGTGGATAAGAAACCCGCAGCGATATGACAATTTTTAAAAAAATGCATGAGCTCAGAGTGATTGGCTCAGAGCCGGAATACTTGCACTTAAAGCGTTTACTTGCAGAGGCGATTTCAGCGGGCTATGTAGAGCAAGTACCAGTTATGAGCACAAATCCAGCCCTACCGGACCGAGAATGGTATCGGGATAAGGAAACGGGGGAGATATATTATCTCGTTCCGCCGGGAGATCGCAATGGTCGGTGGGATAGAGTCGATCCTAAAGACCTGATTGGACGGGACGAGAAAGTACATTGATCATCAGAAAACGCCATAGTACGGGTGCTGCATGAACATGAGAGTTCCGGCTGGTGCAACCATGTATATCGGACCTCCAGCTAAACCGATTCCGAAGGAAATAACTGACCCAATTGGCACTGCGCTGGGAAAGTTTACCGATATTCTGGAAGCGCATCTGCCCATGATCTACATTAAGGGACACATTGATCCCCCAGCTCAGGTCCTAGTCGTCGTTCTCGGGGAGAACAGAGGGAACCTGCAAATGAAAATCATGGAAGCGGTCAGAGGCGCCCTGCCAATCGGTTTTCATTTGAACATCACAGACTCCTACCTCGGCGATCCAAACCTTCCCACCATCAGGGCAACGGCTACTCAACTGAATTTCAATCGCAAGCCGCTGTAGGCTCGACGCCCCGCAAACTTGTTCCACGGATGAAAGCGGGGACAGACGGTGGACTGCACCCCTGACCTAAAACGGAAAAACCAGGGATAGACTGGATGCTAAACAGTTTCTGGTCGCGAGTGGTCCACCCAAGCGCAACTTTGGCTTAAGTGGGGCAGTTCGCGCGGCGTGAACGTATGGAAAAACACTGGATATATAACGGGATTCGGCAAGCTTCAGTCGAGTGCGTGGAATCACACGCAACTGTGATCTCGGTCATTGCGCTCGATTGTCGTACAACTACATAGCACCGTTGACTCTGACCAGGTCCGCCAAAACAGACCAGTGCCTTGGATGCGGTCGTCTTCCCCTGCGGATGTGGGACGCATACAGGATTGAGACGCCCAGCGCGGATGCGATCTGGGAGAGCGAGCAATTAGCCAGCGCAGGACGAATCTGATTTTCGTAGAATTCGTCGGTGAGCCAACTCGGCTGGCTGGACGGGTCCCAGTTCCAGCGAGCCGTCGTCTGGCGGCGTTGTGTCTCTGCTAGCCGTGCTTTGGATTCGGGGGACCGGGAGGCAATCCGCCCTTGTTTGGCAATTTCGATCATCTTCCTTCGTGAAACCTCGACTACGCAGATCGCGCAATGCATTTTCCCAGCCGCAATCTCCTTCCCGCATCCTAAACAAACGTTCGGTGGACGACGCCCTGGAGGTGGGGTGGGGACACCTGCGCCCTTCGCTTGCCGTTTGTTGGTCTGGGTTAGCCTGGTCGCAAGTGGAGCATCCGGCTTGCGTATCGTTGACCAAATTGCGCGTGCCACCCATTCTGCAATCGGAGCCACTGCCCGACGCCAGATCAGAGCCGTTTCGGAAAGCCGTGCTGCAAACAACGCGGTCAGCCGACAGTTTCCATCTGACTGCTCAACGAACCACTCTCGCCTCAACGGTTGGCGAGTGATCCAGTCCAGAAGGTACGCATCGACTTGGTAGCGAATGGGCTCCATGAGATCGCAGGCCAAGCTGTCCCGAGCTGACGTGTCAACATGCAGTACGCCCAGGCCGGGATCAAGACCCAAGGTCGCAGCAGCAAGCGTCGCCTCGGACTCAAGAATTGAGTAGAGGTAGTTCAAGCAGGCGTTCGGGGGTGTCGCAGCGAGTCGTGGTGACCCCGTGAGTGGCGAAACTCGTGCTCCGAAGCTCAACCAATGAAGTGGAGTTCGTCGGAGATCGATCTTCGGGAAATTGATTGGCAGCGTACTCCACGCCGACCAGTAAACGCGAGCGGCCTGCGACTCTATCAGACGAATCGAGCTAATGTTGTCCGTGCCAGGCAATTCTGCTCGGAAGCAGGCAATCGAGTCTGCCGTGCGAGTGTCCAGTAGCTTGTTGCGAGCAACCTGTTCCTGCCCTGAAAGCTTGCGACTGATCAGCTCTCGCGAAATGCGTAGCGCCGCACCCGAGGGATGCGCAAGTGCCTGGGCACGTCGGAGCTTTGCTTCGGAGGGACGGACTGGGCCCGTGGTAGCCAGCACGGTTCCATCAGGACTGAGCATTACAAAGCTTGCATCCTGATCGGCTAACCACTGAATCGCCGCAAGGGAAATGAATCCGTCTGAGCCGACGACCACGAGCCTTTTCAGCCCATGACCGACTCGGGCAAGCCTGATCTTTCGGCGTTCTGGGCCAATACCATCTTCAATTTCGAGATGGCCGCATTGCATTCGTACTTTGATTCCGTAGCCAAAAAGCGCAAGAACGCCACTTCTGCCAATCGGAAATTTGCGGGAAAGGTTTGGTTGCGGTAGGGTGCGTGAAGCTGCCATTGGAGCTGATACCTCCGACGGTGGTTAGGGCTTGTCGGCTGCTCTAACAGTCGGCAGGCCCGTTATTTGTTGCCATTCAATTATAAATGTTCGACTAACCTGGACGTGTGCCTAAAAGCTGGTTATGTTTGGCCAATTCGACCTCTGCGACGCTCGGCCCTTCGAAATGATCTAAGAACCTTCCCATTACCTTGTATGGGATGTCAGACGGGCGAATCTTCTTTCCCCGACAATCAGCAAAAGCCAGTGTCATGTAGAACCAGTGGGGAGAGATGTAAGACTGCAGGAGAGCATCCGTGTCTGATTTCAGCAATTCATCCTTCAACTTCGATTCAATCATCTTCAGGTTCGCTGATCGTGTTCTTTTTATGATTCGTTCGAGCAGCTCAAAAACTTGGAACCAGTAGGTTTTTGGAACAGTCCGGACTTTCGGGATTCTTTGACATTTGCGCAACGAATACAGCCAATCATAAAAAGGCAAACCTGCCATTGCCTTTGCAAAGTTAGCAGGTGTTTTGCTGTACCGGCGCTCACGATCTCTGATGAAGCTAACGACTTCATTGCGAGCAAGCCAAGCCTCCTGCGACGCTAAAAGACTTTCCAGAGCTTCTCGCTTTTGGTGCGCAGCTTGAACCCTCATGCGCAGCTCCTGAGCCTGTTTCTCCAATTCCTCCAGTCGTAACTGCTTCGCAATTTCTCTCAGCCGACGCTGGCTTTGTTTCGCGTCCGGGCCTTCTGTGTATTCCGCAACGGCAGCATCGAATGCAGTTCGCGCGTTTTGGGCGGGTTGATTTGCATTGTGCGACTCTAGGGAGAGTAGTCCTTCTGCATTCTTGGCAGCTTTGTACTTCTCTCGTGTTTGGCGAACTTCCCGCCAACTCACTTTCGATGATCCGTCCCCTAGCAGGCATCCAGTCGGAAAATCGCGGAAGGCTGGGCACCACTTGGCGTCGCGGACTCGATTGAGAAGCAATTTGACCTTCTCAGGCTTGCGGGCGCGGGGCAATTCCAACCCGAGGCGTCCCCAGTTGTCCTCAAGGAAGCGCTTCATGGCCGCGTACCTTCGCACAAGCTCGTCAGGGTTGATTTCTTCGTCTCGGCCTAACTTTTTGGATGTTTTCCTATTTTTCGGCATATCGCAAAAATCACGTCAAGTCGAAATCCGAAATAAAAGCAGCATTCGTTGGGCTCGATTTTGTCCTCTATCGCACTAAAAGTGTAACGAATTTGGCCGAAAGACCAGCCTATCGCACCAAAATGTTTCGTTACCCAAGAACCGCGAAATTACGCATGGGAAACTGCATCCGAAGGGGAATGCAGTATGAAACGTGCGAAAACGATCAACAAAATTCGGCGTGGCGAAGAACGAAAGGGGCGTAAATCTGAGCTGCTGCATCAGTCAAACAGCGCAGCTCGCGAACGGGCTTTTAGAGCATTGGCCGCAATGCGACGCGGTTACACCCTCTCTAAAGCTGCTCGCGACAATGGCGTCACAGTTCGGACGATCAAGAGGTATGTGGGACCAGCTCTCGTGCAAGATCGTCCAGGCGGACGCATTCGCACAACGAAGAGCGACCGTCTCGTCCGATACCTCCAAATCCCAGGCCTGGATGGACCCAGGGATATAACCGTCCGAGGGTCGAAAGCGGCGAGTCAGTTTGCAAACTACAAAGCGGCGATCAATCGGTTGCTTCGTGGGGATCGCGACGCGATGGCCGCATGGCACGGTAAGAAGATAGCCGGAATCGAGCTGATTACAGATACGAAAACACTGGTAGAGCAAGCCCGCAAGGAAATACTTCCATATTCGCTTTATCGATCACTGTCCGGGAGTGCTGCGTGATACCGAAGCAAGCGCACAAGCACTGCTCAGAGTGTCCGAAGCAGTGTTTTTGTGGCAGTTCGAAGCAGTTGGAAGATAACCATCTCGGGGGTCGCAGGCATGTCCCTGACATTTACCTTCCATTCTGTGCAGAAGACCATGCCGAGTTCCACGTGCTGTGCCGGAGAGCTGGGGTGGACCTCAGAGCAATCAAAAACAGATCAATGGCTCTGGTTCAAGCGCTAAAGGCAATGTTAATAGGGTTGTTGATGGTGGTGGACAGGCTTGAAAGACAGATTACGAGTCAGTCGGTGGCAGGGCAAAGATGGCACCGAGACCGAAGATGATTTCTCACCCAAACGGTAAGAACCTGATTTGAAAAACGCACTTTCGGCCAAACACTTGCGCGATGTGCACGGAGGAACCTAATTCGCGGAGAATTGCACAAGTGATTTCTGACGCGACGAAATGGCGCAAACACATGATATCTTCCTCCGTGCTTACGCGATGCAGGCACGCGTCAAGAAGCAAAGGAAGCGCAATGCTTCCGGGGCCGACACTGAAAAGTGGCCAGAGTTCGCACTTGTTTTCGATACGGAAACGCGGATCACAGCAGACCAGTCGCTAACCTTCGGGGTCTATCGCCTCTGCAAATTGGTTGGCGACGACTACGAGCTAACCGAAGAGGGGATCTTCTACGCCGACGATTTGTCGCCAGCGGAGCTCCGAGTACTCAAGCAGCACGTGGATGCGTCTGTCCCGGATGTAAACGGGTTTCCGCCGATATTTCCCTTGTACAGTCGTTCAGAATTCATACGAAGAGTATTTTGGCCTTCCATCAAGTACAAGGGTGCTGTCATCTGTGGATTTAATCTTCCGTTCGATCTCGCCAGGTTAGCTTTAGCTTGGAACAGGGGCGATCACGACGAATGGTCGCTCACGATGGCGCAGTTTCCCGGTGGAGTGGAAAACCGCTATCGCCCTCGCATCCTCATTACGCCAATTGATAGCAAGAAGGCTTTCATCAGACTGGCAAACCCATGGCATCCAGAGGAGTGGAAGAAAAACGGCAAAGCACATTTCCTGGACCTCCATACACTTCTGTGGGCCCTATACAACAAGTCCTACTCGCTGAAGCGAGCGTGCGACGACGAGGGTGGACCGTTCAAAGGACAGAATCTCCCACAAAAGAAAGATCACGAGCCCACCGGCAAATTAACACCCGAAGAGATTGAATACGCCAGACAAGATGGTCGCTGTACAGTTGCACTTCTCAACGCACTCAAAAAGGAATTCGACAAACATCCTATTGATTTGAAGCCGTGGTCGGCTTATTCCCCTGCAAGCGTAGCGAAAAGCTATCTAGATGCAATGGGAATACTCCCTTCATCTCAGAAGTTCAACATTTCGAATGTGGAACTTGGGATCGCCATGCAAAGCTAATACGGCGGACGTTCTGAGACGCGTATCCGCTGCGCCGAAGTCCCAGTCGTTCCCGTTGACTTTACTAGCGAGTACCCTACTTGCTGCGCATTAATGGGATTGTTTGATGTCCTCACGGCGAAAAGCGTAACGTTCAAGGACGACACGGAGAACATTCGCCAGTTCATCGACAGCATTTCTCTTCAGCGATGCTTCCAGCCCTCCGAATGGCAGAAATTTAAGTTCTTTGCCCTTGTGCAGCCCGAGGATGACATCTTCCCAGTACGCACGGTTTATGACGGTGTGACCCAGAACATCGGCAACAACTACTTAACTTCCAAAACTCCGCTCTGGTTCGCAGGTCCTGATTTGATTGCATCCGTCATCCGAACGGGCAGACCACCCCGCATCATTCGCGCAATTCGTCTTGTCCCAGATGGGAAACAGGCTGGCATGAAGACAGTAAAGTTGCGCGGGAGTATGGTTGAAATCGATCCATACAAAGATGATCTTTTTCGAAAAGTAATTGAGCAACGCAAACGGAATAAAGCAGACAAAGCGCTCTATTACTGGCTCAAGATTCTGGCCAATTCGATCTATGGGTTTTTCGTTGAATTGATCCCCGAAACGCAAAAGAAGAATGTTCCCGTTAACGTCTTCTCAGGAGAAAAGCATTTTCCGGATGACTCGGATGTGATTGAGAAACCCGGCAAATGGTTTTTCCCGCCTTTGGCATCTCTGATTACTTCGGCTGGACGCTTACTACTTGCAATGACGGAAGCTTGCGTGGAAGAGAAACATGGCACATATCTGTTCTGCGACACGGATTCGCTTGCAATCGTAAGCTCGGAAGGCGGAGGAGAACTCGCTATTCCAGGGAGTGAGGGAAGCAAAGTCTTATCTTGGCAAGATGTTAAAGACATCGCTGGAAGATTCGCATCACTGAATCCCTATGATCCCAAAGCAGTAGAGGGTTCAATTCTCAACCGGGTAGACGCCAGTTTCGTTGATTCTGACCCTAAGAATGAGCCACGCCAGCTTTACGGCTACAGTATCGCTGCAAAGCGTTACGCTTTATATGAGAAGCGATCAGAGAACGAAATCACGATCATCGATCCGAAGGCTCACGGCATTGGCTTCCTTTATCCACCAAAAGACTCGCCGAAGGACTGGAAACAAGATATTCCGTTATGGATCTACGAAGCTTGGGACTACATCTTGCGGGATGCCTTCAACTTGAGAAAAACGCCGCCGACTTGGCTGGATTTGCCCCAAATGATGCGTCTCACAATTACAACTTCCAATGTTCTGGAGATGCTCGGGGACTGGGAAATCGCACGTCCATACAACTTCCTTCTTCTACCCATGGTCGATCCGTTGTTTGGCTATGCATTTCATAAGCAGCCGAACGAAAACGTACTTCTTGTTTGTCCATTTTCCTCCAGACAAGAACAATGGTTTGATCTTGAATGCGTGAACGTCCACAGCGGCAAGACGTACAAGATGATGGACTGCAACAAGAAACTTGATGGCATCCCTTACAACATTGTCTTTCCTTCACAATTTGCGCGTCTTCTTCTTCAATACCGAGAACATCCGGAAGCGAAGAGCCTAGCGCCCGATGGATCACCATGCAAGGCTGACACAAGTGGGTTTTTAAGGCGTGCACATGTATTCGCAGGAGAATTCCGTTACGTCGGAAAAGAGACAGATCGCAAGTGGGAAGAAGGCGAAGACACCAGTGTTCTTGAGTTCACAGCGACCGAATACGGAAGAACGAAAAGAGTTGTCGCCAGTGAAGAAGTAAAGAATGAAATCTTGAAAATTGGGATCAACAGGTGCGCTCGTGAAAGTGGATTTGATCGCAAGAACGTCATTAGAAAGCTCATTCGAGGTTTACCAGTAAAGCGCAATACGTATGAGGAGTTTGCGCGTTGGCTCCGGAATCATAGAACATCTTGATTTGTCCTAGAACACCATCTCTGGCTAGCACGCTCCCGCGCACGCACGCTCGCACGGGCAAGCGCACACCCCCACGCGCGGGCGGGCGGCCCCGGCCCCAAGTCAAAAGCGGTTGAATTGAGGTCCAGAAGTGGGGGGGAGGGAGCATTTTGCCGTCTCCTTATACCACCCCCAGTTGCGTTTGACCCTCTGCGCCCGACCTCTTACACTAGAGATGTTCTCCGCCTATCTTGATTTGTTGGCCCTGAGCCGGCCATCCTGCGGGAGGGATTCCTGAGGCGTTTCCTTGGTAGTGGACTTCAAACATTTCTGATTTCGGCCTTGATGGGGCTGGTGGCGGTTGTCTGCCTGGCGCAAGATCAGGCTGACAAACAGCCCACAACCCAGACTGACAAGCAGCCCGCCAGCCAGACTGACAACCAGAACGCCAACCAAACCCGGAGCCAGACACCGAGTCAAACCTCAAAGCAGGCCGAGAAACAGTCGCCCAAAAAGACTCAGAACACCCCGCAGCCGCAATTTGCGAATCAGAACCCGATCACGCTCGATACCAGCGAGACGCTGTTCGCGGTGCTGACCGCAATGAACTCTTGCGGGTACGACGTGGATCTGAACCTGTCCGACGCGCAGCGCCTGAATGTGCGGGCCGAGGTGCAGCGGAATCTGCGCTTCTCTGAAGATGCTCAGGCTGCGCTGGCATCGATATGCGACTGGTATCAGGCGCATAAGGCCAGCGATGCCGAGCGCGATCTCTCCCAGTTTGTTTCGCTGTCTTTATACCTCGAGGGCCCTCCACACTTTATGCCGCGGGTCAAGGAGGAGGAGATGCCTCCGGACGCGGCGCCCATTGCGGCTTTTGGAGCGCTGCTGGAGCGCTTCTACGACAAAGCATCACTGCACTCCATCTGGGAAGCCCATCGCGCCAGCTATGCGGGCCTGGTGGCGCGCTATCACGAGCCGCTCGCCAAGATGGTGTTCGACACCGACATCTATTTGAAGCTGCAGTCTGGCGGATACCTGGGGCGCACGTTCACCATCCTGCTCGATTTCATGGGTGATCCGAACGAAGCCAATGCCCGCAACTATGGCGCGGACTACTACGTCGTGGTCTTTCCCTCGCCTGATCCGACGACGGTCGATCCGCTGAAGATGCCACAGATCCGGCATACCTATCTGCACTACTTGCTCGATCCCATGGCGGAAAAGCACTTCAGCGCCGTCAAGCGGCTGGAACCGCTGCTGCAATCGGTGAAAAATGCTCCCTTGGAAGAAAATTTCAAGAAGGACATTTCGCTGCTGGTGACCGAGTGCCTCATCCGTGCAATCGAGATTCGGACGGCGGGCACGAAGCAGACGGCGGACGCCATGCGCCTGCAGGCCGTCGATGATGCGGAAAAACAGGGCTACATTCTGACCAAGTACTTCTACAACGCAATCTTGACGTTTGAGAAAGACCCGGCGGGATTAAGGACGGCCTACGGCGACATTCTCGAGGCAATCGATCTCAAACAGCAGCAGAGGGCCGCAAGCGAGATCCAGTTTGCAAGGAACGCGCGGCCTGAACTGGTGCAGTTGTCACGGCTCGAAGACCGGCGGATGCTGGTCACAGCCGAGAAGCGGCTGGCGGCGGGCGACCCCAAGGGAGCGCAGGAACTGGCCCAGCAGGCTTTGAACAAGAAACTCGGCGACGAAGGACGGGCGCTGTTCATCCTGGCGCAAGTTGCCGTCGCTAACAAGAACCCGGATGGTGCTGCGGACAACTTCCGCAAAGCGATCCAGGCGACCAAAGATCCGAAGGTGGTGGCGTGGTCGCATGTCTATCTGGGACGGATGCTGGATATGAAAGATCCCCCGGACCGGGACGCGGCTTTGAACGAGTATCGTGCGGCCCTGACAACGGGAGCGGAACTGCCGGAGGCGAAGGCTGCGGCTGAGCGGGGGCTCGCGAATCCGTATGAACCGCCGGCGAAGCCAAAGGCGCAGGAACCGGCGAAATAAGGCCGGGTTGTTTAGGTTTTTGCGTCCGGAATCCACCTTCTCGCAAATTCGGCGAGAAGTGGGGCACCCTATTCGTGGATTGAGCAGGGATGCCGGCGCTGGCTGCGATAGAATGCACGTTGGCTAAAACACAAAAGATCAGGACGTTGTGGATCGAGGAGAAGGCATGAAGCGCATAGCAATCATCATGATGGCAGTGATGGGAATCTGCCTGTCGGGTTGGGCGCAGGACAAGCCCGCCTCGCAGACTCCTCCCGCGGGACAAGCCTCCGGACAGGCTTCGGGCCAGGCGGCGGCACCGCAGGGCAAGCGTCCGGCTAAGGTAAACAGCCAGGATGAATACAACGCCTATAAGGCCGCGGTGGCGATTACCGATCCGGCCGCCGCCGAGAAGGCAGCCGATGACTTCGCGATAAAGTATCCGCAGAGCGAAGTGCGGCCGATGGTTTACAAGGCGGTGATGCAGCGCTATCAGCAGGCCAATAATGGCGAGAAGATGGTCGAGATGGCGAAGAAGATTTTGGCGATCGATCCCGACGATCCCGAAGCGCTCGTCTCGCTGGCCCAAGTCGATGTAGAGAAGGTCAAGGACGACAGTCTGGATAAGGATGTGCTCCTTTCCGAAGCCAAGAAGAACGCGGAGCGTGCACTGGTCACGGTAGAGACAGATGTTCCCGCGTCGGGATACCCGGAAGAGCAGTTGAAGATGTACAAGAACTTCATCCGCTCCCAGGCGTACTTTGTCATCGGGACGGCAGCGTTCAAGGCGAGCAACTGGCCGGAGGCGGAGACGAATCTAAAAAAGTCCATCGATGCCCTTCCGCAGCAACCGGATGTGATCGCGGTCTATCGTCTCGCGCTATCACTCGACTTCCAGAACAAGATTCCTGAGGCGTTGAAGGCGGCGCAGCAGGCCGTGGATCTTACGAAGGATAATCCCGACTCAGCCGCCGGAAAGGCAGCACGGCAGGAGCAGGACCGCTTGATGAAGTATGCGCAGACCGGTACCCCGTCGACGCCCCCGAAGAACTGACCTCGCCGCAGGGACGTTGCAATTCACCATTGCACGGAACGTCTCTATTCTATGAAGGAACGGGAAATCACGGCGCTCGAGGAAGGACTCGGCTACCATTTTCGGCGGCGGGCGGTGATCGAGCAGGCGGTCACGCACAGTTCGCAGGCGCGCGAGATGGAGGCGCAGCAGGCGGGTGATAGCAAATATCGAGTCCGCGACAACGAGCAGCTCGAGTTTCTTGGAGACGCGGTGCTGGCGCTGGTCACGAGCGAAGAGTTGTTTCGCCGGTTTCCGCATTTCCGCGAAGGCGAGCTTTCCAAGCTGCGGGCGCACCTTGTAAGTGAGCGGCACTTGATTCAGGTGGCGCAGCAACTGGAATTGGGCCATTATCTGCGCCTGGGACGGGGAGAAGAAAAAAGCGGAGGCCGCGGTAAAACGGCCCTGCTGGTCGACGCGCTGGAGGCCATTTTGGCTGCCATTTATCTCGACGGAGGCCTGGACGTGGCGCGCGACTTTGTGCTCCGCAATGTGATCGCCCCTGAGTTAGAGCGGATGGAACGCGGTGGTGGTACGTTGCCGATCACCGATTTTAAGTCGGCCTTGCAGGAGGCGGTTCAGAGTCTGGGCTTGCCGCAACCGTCGTATGTGCTGGTCGAGGAAGCGGGACCAGAGCACAGCAAGACGTTTACCGTCGAAGCTCGTCTGCTTACCAGGGAAAGTAAGACTCCCGAATTCGTGGGACGGGCCCGAGGCTCGACCAAGAAGACTGCCGAACAGGATGCGGCCCGTCAGTTATTGACCTATCTGGCAACGCGGCCTAAGGACGGGGATGCAAAGACGGTACGCTCGCCGCAGGCAGTAGATCAGTAGGATTTCATGGATTCTGTTAACCAGCCCACCGTTTCGCAGACCGAGCCGGCACCACCTCCGCAGACGGAGCTTCCGCAAGAGGTGATCGCCTCAGCCGGACCCGCACCTGCTCCCGATCCAGTGCCTTCAGAGCCGCAAGCAGCAGCGCCCTCATCGCGCAAAGTTACAGTCAGCTTTGGCTCGGACCTGATCGGTTCCCTGCAGTCGCTCCTAGGAACCGTCGTGATTGCCATTTTTGTGATCACGTTCATCGTGCAGGCCTTCCAGATTCCTTCGGAATCCATGGAGAACACATTTTTGGTGGGCGATTATCTACTGGTTAACAAGCTTTGCTATGGAGGATCAGGGCCCGGCGATCATGTGATGCCGTATCAAAAGATCGGGCGTGGAGATATTGTCGTCTTCCATTATCCGGTCGATCCGCAGCAGCACTTCGTCAAGCGAGTGATTGGGCTGCCGGGAGATCGACTCCGCATGATGAACAAGCGGGTTCTAATCAATGGTAAGCCCTTGGATGAACCGTACGTGCGCCTTGAACCGGGCAGCGATCTCTATCGCGACGACTTCCCCAGAACCGATATTCCTGCGCCAAGTATGAAAGGATTCTGGTGGAAGGAGATGCGGAAACTGGTGGAGGATGGCGAATTGATCATCCCCCAAGGCAACTACTTCGTCATGGGGGATAACCGCGACAACAGCGACGATAGCCGATATTGGGGCTTTGTGCCGCAGGAGAATATCATTGGCCGGCCTCTGTTGATTTACTGGTCAGTGCGGGATTGGGACGCATCGCCAGCCTCCACGATCGCCGGGCGATTGCAGCACCTGGCATATGCGGTCACGCATTTGTTTCAGATCACTCGATGGAACCGTACGTTGCGGCTGGTACACTGAAGTGGTTGGGCCTCAGGGCCGGAGCCTGATGATCTGCGGCTTTGGCGGCATGGTTTAAACCGTGCCTTCCCCTAACAAATTCGAGACCGTTTCGGACGTGACGATGGCATCTCCTGTGGCGAAGAAAGAAGAAAAGCAAGCGAAGTCAGAGAAGTCAGAGAAGAACGGCGCAGAAGAGAAACCGAAAGAAACTACGGTTGAGTTTCTTGCGTCCTTGGCCGCAGTCCTAGTGACCGGCCTGTTCATCATCACGTTCGTCGTACAAGCGTTTGAAATTCCTTCGAGTTCGATGGAAAACACGCTGCTGATCGGCGACCACGTGTTCGTCAATCGGGTGCAGTTTGCTCCAAAGAGCGGTTGGGTCGGGCCTCTGCTTCCCTACCGCGATGTTCACCGCCAGGACATCGTCGTGTTTCTGTCGCCACAAACACCGGGGCTTTATGTCGTCAAACGGATCATCGGAGTGCCGGGAGATAAGATCCATCTGCGCAATGGCGTGGTCTACCGCAACGGGCAGGCACTCAAAGAAGACTACGTCGATCATGACGACGACAGGCTGGAGCCGTATCGCAATGACTTCCCCGCTGTGAGCCCCGGAGATGATCCCAATGTATGGACCAATTGGGCGATCGACTTGCCGCAATATATCCAAGGTGACGACATCGTTGTGCCTCCCGATCGCTATTTCGCAATGGGCGATCATCGCGGCGTCAGTCTCGACAGCCGTTACTGGGGATTCATCCCCAAGGAAAACATCATAGGGCGGCCGATGTTCATCTATTGGTCGTTCGTGACACCGGGTGATCAGTACCAGAGAACCGGTGTGGGCGATCGACTTTCGTTCCTGGCCCACATTGTTCTGCATTTCTTCGACGAGACGCGATGGAAGCGGACCCTCAAGAGCGTCCATTGAAACGCGCCGCATCTTCGGGAATGAAGCAGTGAAGACCTTATCGTCCAAGCGCCGTTTGGCCGTGCTGGGGGCATTGGTGCTGCTGGCGCTCTTTCTTGTTCGACCTGGAGCGTCTCGGCTCAAATCCAGAATCATCAGCTCTCTGAGCAACGCCCTAGGTCGCTCGGTGGACGTTCGCTCAGTTCATGTCCGGCTGCTACCGCGCCCGGGATTCGATCTGGAAAGTCTCGTCGTGTATGACGACCCTGCGTATGGCTCTGAACCCATGTTGCGCGCCAGCCAAGTCACGGCGGATCTTCGCCTGAGTTCCCTGCTGCGTGGAAGACTCGAGGTCTCGAAACTGGACCTCACCGAGCCGAGTCTGAACCTGGTCCATCACGACGGTGGGGGATGGAATCTTGAGACCCTGCTGGAGCGCGCGGCGCGCACACCACTAGCTCCGACCTTGAAAAGGAAATCAGAAGCCAGGTCCGGATTTCCCTATATCGAAGGCTCCTCAGGGCGAATCAATTTCAAAAACGGCCCGGAGAAAAAGCCTTACGCTCTCACCAATGCCGATTTCGCCTTGTGGCAGGAATCGGAGAATGTGTGGGGCGTCCGGCTCAAGGCGCAGCCCATTCGCAGCGATCTGAATCTGAACGATACTGGACTTTTGCAAGTGAGCGGCACGTGGCAGCGCTCGGGGACGTTTCTCGATACTCCTTTGCAATTCAGCGTGGAGTTGTCGCAGGCGCAACTGGGACAACTCACGAAGTTTCTCACTGGAAACGACAAGGGATGGCGGGGAGATATTCGGTTCGACGCTTCAGTGACGGGCACTCCGATGGCCCTGAAAATTACGACTGCGGTGTTGGCCGATGACTTCCGCCGTTACGATATTGCGGGAGGGGAATCTCTGCGTCTGGCGGCCCAATGCGACGCCGAGTACAGCGCGCACGAACATGCATTTCACGAGATCGTCTGCAGTGCTCCGGTGGGAACGGGGCTGATCACGCTCGCGGGGGATACCGGCTTTCCCGTCGATTCCCGGTATTCGCTTGATCTAACCGCTCAGGACGTTCCCGCGAGTGCGATTGCAGCGCTGGCGCAACACGTCAAAAAGGATTTGCCGGAGGATCTGACGCTCGAGGGCAGCCTAAATGGCCGACTCTCCATTTCCGCCGATTCCTCTACCGGCACGAAGTCTCATACGGAGGGGCAGGCCGATATCGCGGGACTTCGGGTGAGTTCTGCCTCTGAGAAAGGCGATTTTGGCCCGGTAAACCTTCCGATCGTGGTTGGTGCACCACCCGGAGGTCTCACCAGTTCGCGATCGTTGCATGGAATTCACGCTGAGTTCGGGCCGTTCCCGCTCGAACGCGGGCGTGCGGGAGGGGCAACGGTTCGCGGCTGGGCTGATCGTTCGAGTTATGCCTTCAACGCCTCGGGTGATGCCGAGGTTGGCCGGAGTTTGCGTCTGGCTCGAATACTCGGCTTGCGGTCGCTGCACACGACGGCCGAAGGCACCGTGCAGATGAACTTGCAAATCGCCGGCTCGTGGGCAGCCGGGAACGGGCTGGCCGGCTTCGCAAGCCCACAGATCACTGGCTCGGCGAGGCTGCGGAACGTCCGATTTGAGCTTCGCTCTGGGAGCGAGCCGGTGGAGATCACTTCGGCAGAGATGCAACTGTCTCCCAATGAAGTTCATGTCGGAAAGTTAAATGCGAGAGCAGCGGGGACAGCATGGAGAGGATCTCTTCAGTTGCCGCGCGGCTGTGGTCATCCCGAGAACTGCCCAGTTCAGTTCCAGCTGACTGCGGACCAACTCTCGCTTAGCGATGCCAATACTTGGGCCAACCCGCCGAAGAACCGGCCCTGGTATCGAGTGTTGGCCAATGCACAGGCCGGTCCGTCGCTTTTGACTCGCGTCTGGGCATTCGGGCGTTTGAGTGCAGATCGCTTTGCGTTGCGGGACGTATCGGCCTCGAATATCTCCGCAAACATCACTCTCAATGCCGGAAAACTGGAGATCTCATCCATTGAAGGAGACCTGCTTGGTGGCAAGCAGCAGGGAAAATGGAAGGCCGATTTCACCGTGAAGCCACCGATGTGCGCGGGTAGCGGGACTTTGACCGGGATCTCGCTCGGAAGCATTTCAAGGCTGATGAAAGACGAATGGGTGGAAGGAATGGCCGATACGAGCTATGACATTCGCGGCTCGTGCACTCCTGACTTTTGGCAGTCTTCGGAGGCGACTCTGCAAATAAATATGGCAGAGGGAAGCTTTCCCCACATGTTTCTCGAGGACGACGCGCAGACTTTGAAAGTGCGAAATCTGGCCGCTCAGGTACGACTGCATAGCGGGCAACTCGAAGTCATCGACGGAACGCTCGATTCGACCGAAGGAAAATACGTACTCAGCGGCACTGCGACCCTGAAGCGCGAGATCGAATTTACGATGAGCCGAATTTCCGCCGGATCTGGCACCGCCTATACCGTGAGCGGAACTGTTGCCAAGCCGCACATTGCAAGAATCAGCGGCGCCGAGCAGGCTCGGCTCAAGGGCCCACCCAATTAGCAACTACGGAACGTATCCTGGCCCGCGTAGAACCTTTCCTGGCAGCTTGCCGGTCATTTCGCCCCCGTCGATCACGGGTACTCCGTTGACCAGGACGTACTCCATTCCTTCGGAAAGCTGATTGGGATTGTCGAAGGTTGCACGATCGTGTACTGTGGCCGGGTCGAAAATCACCACATCGGCCCACATTCCCTGCTTGATTACACCTCGATCCGTCAAACGCATTCGTTGTGCGGGAAGTGCTGTAAATTTGCGGATCGCGTCTTCCAGCGCGAGCACCTTCTCTTGGCGAACGTATTTGCTGAGAACCCGCGGGAATGTACCATAAGCGCGCGGATGAGGATGCGCCTGGCCGAGAATACCTTCCGGGGACGTGCCTTCGGAATCGTTGTCGAGGGAAACCCAAGGCTGTTGCAACGCCAGGGTCACATCCGGCTGCGACATTCCGAACACCGCAACGCCAGTCGTCGGGTCCGCGATTAGGAAATCGAAAAGGGCATCGATCGGGTCTTTGTTCCACAGCTTGGCAACTTCGGACAGGCGCTTGCCCTGGAGCGGGAGCAGCTTGGGATTTGCGACGGCGCCGATCATGATCGACTTGGGACCGGGGATCTCCTGCCATTCGTTGTCCCAGTCCCGCGAGGAGGCAAGCATGTCTTTCTTGATACGCTCACGGGCAGCAGGATCCTTCAGGCGTTCAACCAACTTTGCTGTACCACCATCGTGAGCCCACGGCGGGATAAATGCTGAAAAATCGTTGTACCAGGCGGTGTAGGCGTAGGTATCAGCGGTGACGTCGGCCCCGCGAGCCCGCTCGGCGCTGATCTTTCCGACGATCTCCGGCATGCGTCCCCAGTTGTTCTTGCCGGCGACTTTGATATGCCAGATCTCGACTGGGATGTGAGCTTCGCGGCCGATGCGCAAGGCTTCATCGACGGCGTCGAGAACGGAGTCACTCTCGTTACGCATGTGTGTGGCGTAGATGCCCCCGGCCTTCCCGGCCTCGGTTGCCAGGGCGATCAGTTCGTCGGTCTTCGCGTAGGGTGCGGGAGCATATTCCAAGGATGTGGAAACTCCGACAGCGCCGTCTCTCATGGCTCGGCGCACGAGGTCCCTCATCTGATCGAGTTGTTGGGGAGTAGGCGGCTTGTCATCGTCACCAAGAACCATTCGCCGGACCTGAGTGGCGCCCACATAGGTCGCCAGATTGATTCCCATCCCCTGCTTTTCCAGGCGGGCAAAATACTCGCGGAGCGTGCGCCAGTCGGGATTGATCTTGTAATGCTCGTAGCCAACTCGATCCGATGCGATGATGGCGTCGTTCAGTGGCGCAATCGAATTCCCTTCCCCGGTGATTTCCGAGGTGATGCCCTGGAAGATTTTGGAAGGCAACCGCGGGTCGACAAGCATCGTTAGCTCCGATTGCCCCAGCATGTCGATAAATCCGGGGGCGACCACTTTTCCCGCGGCGTCGATAGTGCGCTGACGCGGGACGGCCGTGAGATTGCCGATCGCGGCGATTTTGCCGTCGCGAATGCCGACATCGCCTGAGTACCAGGGCGAACCGGTGCCGTCGAGGATGTGACCATTCGTGATGACGATATCGAATGGCTGCGCCGTTTGTGCGGAGAGCCGTCCGCATGCCAGGATGATGATCAGGGCAAGCGTAATTCGCATTCGGATCGCAAAAGTAGATGACATTGCATCTCCTACCCACGTTTGAGCTTCACTTTACCGCCGCGGCAATCGCTCCCAGAACGCACCACGAAGCCAGCGCAATCCATTCATACATTGTGAAGTGGCCGGGAATCAGGGGAATGATTTTCATCAAAGCCAGTGCGATTGCGATGACCAGACCAAAAATTGCTGCCGCCGCATCTCCCGCCGACAATTTGAGGACATCGGGTTTCCACAGTGCCCATGCGAGGCACGACGCACATGCCGCGGCCCAGCCCACCGCACAGGCGACCGATCCAACTTCCGTCACTGGTACCAGAATGGCATCGCCCAGCGACATGCAGGCAGCCGTTGCAATTCCCACGCAGAGAACTGAAACTGACGGAGTTTGAAAGCGGGGATGAATTTTTCCCACTGCGGAAACAATCATGCCGCGGCGTCCCAGGGCGAAGAACAAACGGCTGGCAGCGACGAAATTCCCGTTGAAACATTTGAACAGCGAGAACAGCGCGGCAGCCAGAATGACGTTGACGATCCAGGGGCCACCGACCGCTTGCTGAAACGCCACCGCGGTCATGAACTTCTCGCCGGTAAGGTGGCGCCAAGGACTCACGAATGAAACTGCCGCCACGATGCAGGCGTAAAAGAGGGTGCCGATGACGATCGCCATCCAGATGGCGCGAAAAAATCCATGTGCGCGGAACTCAGGGTCTGCCTCCTCGGCGGCTTTTCCGACCGACTCGAATCCTGTCATGAAGTAGGGCACGATCTGGATGACCAGCAGAATCGAAACCAGCGGCGTGTGCGAGAACAATGGTGCAAGATGACCCACACTTCCGCGGCTCGCACCGGCGGCAACAAACGCGACAAACAGCGCGAGCGTGCCGAAACTCGTCCAGTTCTGAAATGTGGCGCTCAGGCGCACGCCGCGATAATTGAGCACCGTAAGCACTACGGTGAGGGCAAGGCCGACGATCAGGTGTGGAAGATACACCGGGCGTCCGGCAACGCGATAAATCTCGGTTGAATCGAGGCTGGGAAAAATGTAAGCGGCGATCCGCCCGAGAGCGACCGCCTCCCACGGGCAGACGATGAAGTAAGCGAGAGTCATCATCCAGCCGGCCGCAAAGCTCACGCTTCGCGGGAAGACCGAGGAGGTGTAGGCGATCTCGCCCGCGGCATCGGGCATCGCCATCACCAGCTTCCCGTAAACCCAGCCGATCGGGAGTAGCAGCGCGCCGCCGATCAGAAAACCCAGGGCGGTTCCGAGAGAGCCTCCGCGCAGCAGCCAGTCGTCCATGATGACGAGCCAGCCGACGCCCACCATGGTGCCCCATCCCAGCGTGAAGTAGTCGACGGCGCGCAGTTTGCGGGCGAGAGTAGTCACGTAATCCGGGTCGAAGGAAGGACGGCGCGAATTATAAAGCAAGAAGGCTTCCGGCTTCCGGTTAGCTTCAAGGGTTCGAGTAGTGCTTTTCCGGAAGCCGGAGCGGGACCGGAAAGCCCTCTTCCCGCTCCAAATGCATATTTCACGTGTTACTATCAATTCAGTCCCGCATGACACTTCTACCTGTGAGTGTTCCCGAGAACCGCTGCGTGGTTAGCTGTGCTTCCAAAAGTGGGGCTTCCTGAAAATGAGCGCTTCCTGCGAAAAACGTAAACGTGTGCTCAGCGGCATGCGTCCGACCGGCAAGTTGCACCTGGGCAACTACGTGGGTGCGTTGCAGAACTGGGTCGGAATGCAGGACGCATACGAATGCTATTTCTGCGTGGTCGATTGGCACGCCCTGACGACGGATTACGCAGACACTTCCAAGGTGAAGGAGAATTCTCTGGAAGTCGTCTTCGACTGGCTGGCCGCCGGACTCGACCCGGAGCGGTCCGTAATCTTCATGCAGTCACATGTCCGGGCGCATGCGGAACTGCATCTGCTGCTATCAATGATTACGCCGCTGGGCTGGCTGGAGCGCGTGCCCACCTACAAAGAGCAGCGGGAAAACATAACGGACAAAGATCTCGGAACATACGGTTTTCTTGGATATCCTGTCTTGCAGGCTGCAGACATTCTGGTCTACAAGGGGGATGTTGTCCCCGTCGGCGAAGACCAGGCGGCGCACATCGAGCTAACGCGGGAGATCACCCGTCGCTTCAACGGATTTTATGGCACCGCCAAGCCCGTTTTTCCCGAGCCTGCGACTCTGCTCACGCCCGCCAAGAAGTTGCCCGGAACCGACGGCCGCAAAATGTCGAAATCCTACGGCAACACCATCATGCTCGCAGATCCGGAACCACTCGTTCGGCAGAAGCTTAAGACCATGGTGACCGATCCGGCACGCGTCCGGCGCTCGGATCCGGGCAACCCCGATGTGTGTCCTGTGGGCGATCTACACAAACTCTTCAGCAGCAAAGAAACGATGGCGAAGGTCTACGAAGGTTGCAGATCTGCCAGCATTGGCTGCATTGAGTGCAAAGGCTGGGTGGCAGATTCGCTGGTGCAGTTGCTCAATCCGATGCAGGAACGACGCAGGAAATTTGAGGATAACCCCAAGCTGGCCTGGGATATTCTGGAAGCGGGTAGCGATCGGGCCCGTGAAACTGCGGACGCAACCATGAACGAGGTGCGCGCCGCGATGGGAATGTCGCTTCCATACGAGCCGCCGCGGCGTGAAAGGCAAAGTGCGTAGGTCGGTCGCTTTGACAAGACTCGGTAGAGACGGTATCAGGTGGGAATGATGGAACAACCTAAGATTGCTCTCGCAGACTCGGCGCTTTCCCCCGCGATCGTCGGCGGTCCCGCGGATTCCAAGCCGAAGGACGCTACAAAAAAGGAGGAGAGTGATTTCCCCTTTGCCGTCAGAGTCTCTGATATCTACGAAGGGCCGCTGGATCTGCTGCTTGATCTGATCCGCAAGCAGGATATCGACATATACGACATCCCGATTGCGAAGATCACGGCGCAATATCTCGCCTATGTCGAGAAGATTCGCGAACTCGACGTCAACGTTGCGGCGGAGTTTATCTACATGGCCGCCGTGTTGATTCATATCAAGTCGAAGATGCTCCTGCCCCGCGATCCGATGGCGACCGCAGAGGAGCAGGAAGATCCGCGAACGGAACTGGTCAACCGGCTCCTCGAGCACGAGAAGTTTAAATCAGCCGCGCAGATGCTCTTGCAGAAACAGCAGATTGAAGAAGCCGTGCTGACGAATCCGGCCCTGAAAGAATTCATCGAGGCCGAGGGTACCGAACCCGAGCTCGCCGCCGACGTTATCGACCTGGTCAAGACCTTTCAGCAGGTACTCGAGCGTGTGCGCACGCGTCCGGTTCTCAATGTCAACGAGGAGACCGTGACGGTCGGACAGATGATTGATTACCTCTACCGGCGCCTCTCACTCGAAGATCGTCCGATCCGGCTTAAGCAACTTCTAATGCGGGTCCCCTCACGGCAGGCTCTGGTGTGCATGTTCCTGGCGCTGCTCGAACTGGTGCGATTGCAGGCAATTCAGGTCCGTCAGGAGCGGCTGTTCGGTGAGATCGCGGTCAGAAAGCACACGCATTTTGAGGAAGTGATGAACGAGCGCGCCGCGGTTAGAGATGATTGGAGATGAAAATTCAGGGAGTAGGGATTAGGGGCCAGGATCATTCCGTTTCCTGGCCCCTATCCCCCAGCCCCCAAGCCTTATGTCCCTAAAAGCTCAACTCGAAGCCATCATTTACGCGGCGGAAACACCGATCACACTCGACCAGATTACCGCGTTGGTTAAGGAGTCGGTTGCGGCCGAAGGCGTTTCGGATGAAGCAGAGATCAAGTCGCGCGTGCGTTCAACCCTGGTGGAACTGGTTGGATCCTACGGTTCATCCGATCACGGCATCGAGATCCGCGAAGTCGCCGGTGGTTACCGCATGTCCACCAAGCCCGAGCAGCACGAAGTAGTCCGTGCCTTCGCCAAGAGCCTCAAGCCGCCGGTCCGACTCTCGCTTCCAGCCCTCGAGACTCTCGCCGTCATCGCCTACAGACAGCCTGTAACCGTTCCGGAGATTAATGACATTCGCGGCGTGGATTCCGGCGGAGTCATCGGAACTCTCCTCGATCGCAAGCTGATTACCACTGCCGGCCGCAAGCAGGTAATCGGACGCCCAATTCTGTACAAAACGACGAAAGAATTTTTGATGCGTTTCGGCTTGAAGGATGTCAGCGAACTGCCCAGCATGGAGGAGTTCGAAAAGCTGGTTGCGGAGTCTTTTCAAGCAGAGTTGGTTCCAGCAGAGGCCGGACCGGCAAGCGAGCAACCCTCTCCTTCCGACGCTCCGCTTCCCGGTGAAGCGCACGCGGCCCCCGAGAATGTCGCCGAAGAGGAGAAAGCCGGCTGATCGTGGCGCCGGCCTCGCTTTCGGCTCTTACGAGTTCAACGCCCGCCGCGTGAAGACACCGCCGCAACACCTGGAATGGATCCCCAGCTTTGCTTTTTGCCTTGAACTCAGCGCATAGTACCCTCATGTCCTTGGAACGCCTGCAAAAGATCATCGCGGCTGCCGGAGTTGCTTCGCGGCGCAAGGCCGAGGAACTGATCACGTCGGGGCACGTGCAGGTCAATGGCACCACGATCACAGAACTCGGGAGCAAGGCGGATGCGGAAATTGATCACATCCGTGTAAACGGCAAGCTGCTGCGCGGCGAGCAGCGGCATGTTTACCTGCTGCTGAACAAACCCAAGGGCTACGTCACTACCGTCAACGATCCGGAAGACCGACCCACGGTGATGGATCTGGTAGGTGGCGTCAGAGGCCGCGTATATCCAGTCGGGCGCCTCGATTACGCCAGCGAAGGACTCCTGCTACTGACCAATGATGGGGAACTGGCAAACCGGCTGATGAAAGCCGCGTCGCACGTTCCCAAGACTT
>Ga0126373_10000406_pt1 | contig 28501 bp, 27 predicted proteins | sample PanSoiMetPlot_11_FD_92545 | JGI IMG/M metagenome (GOLD analysis project Ga0126373, IMG submission 92545) | Tropical forest soil microbial communities from Panama - MetaG Plot_11 | ecosystem: Environmental > Terrestrial > Soil > Tropical forest > Bulk soil | place: Panama | collected 2016-02-17 | reverse complement strand
GGCCGCTAGCCAGATCGGCCGGCCCGCCGCGATGCTTCCGCAGAGCCTGGTGATGAGTCCCTGCAGCGACTGGTTGCCCTCCCAGCCGATAAAGCCAGTCCGGCTGCCCCGGGCAAACAGCCCGTGCAGCCACCACAGCCGGGAATCGGCAGGCCGCACGACGAACCCGACGAGCACGGTGCCGAGGAACGTTCCGCTCGCCACCGCGGCTTGCTTGTACCGCCCGGTCAGCAACATGTACGGAATGAAAATCAGCGGCACCAGCTTGATCCCGGCGGCTATCCCGACGCCGACGCCCTTCCACCACCGCCGGCCTGGCTGGCACATGTCCCCCATGATCAGCGCCATCAGCAGGAGCTCGATCTGGCCCAGATAGAGGGTGCGCTGGACCGGTTCAGTCCAAAAGAGCACCGCCGCCAGCACCAGCACGCCGGCCACGCGGGCAAGCCCGGCCCGATAGCCAAGCGCCCCAAGCGTCAGCCAGATCGTCGCCAGGAACGCCAGGATGTTGAAGATCACCGACAGGGTCTGCACGACGCCCCAGGCGGGCACCGCCAGAATGGTGAACACAAGTGCGGCGAATGGTGTGTAGGTGAACTTCAGCCCGTACCCCGGCCAGTCATACAGCGGCGCGGCGAAGCCCGCGTGGTAGCCGGGCGCGAGCTGCGCAACTACGTCGCCCCCTAGCCGGTAGACATACAGGTCAACAGGCGCGAGCCAGCGGTCAGTCGCGTGCATGAGGATGAAGACCAGATAGCACGCCGCGGTCGCCAGAAACGCCACGGCGCCGGCAATCAGCAGCCGCCGGTCGACCTGCCGAACGATGGTCACGCGCCACGGTAACTCGGACCGGCGAAACGGCCGATGCGGCAGCCCAGCCTATGACCCGGACGTGAACCTCGGATAGGCAGCTCGATACCGGGCGGGCGCCGGCAGAGGTTCCCGCACTGTGTCGCGCGGAGGGATAATTGGTTGCTTACCCGATGACGCGGTGATCTACTTCTTCCCGCAACAGCGCCTTGAAGCGGGCATACCGCCAACAAAACCACGGCACCAAGGGAGGCGAGATGCGAGCAGCGCTCATGTTCATCACTGGCAGATCCGACCTATCCAGAGGACATGACGCTTCGTGCACTCGCTCAACCTGGGGATTCTGGCGCATGTAGACGCCGGGAAGACCAGCCTCACCGAGCGGCTACTCTTCGCCGCCGGGGTCATCGATCAACTCGGACACGTCGATGACGGCGACACGCAGACCGACACGCTTGCGCTTGAACGGCGGCGCGGGATCACGATCAAGGCTGCAGTCGTGTCTTTCGGCGTGGGCGATCTCGCCGTGAACCTGATCGACACACCAGGGCACCCGGACTTTATCGCAGAGGTGGAGCGGTGCCTTGCGGTTCTCGACGGCGCCATCTTGGTTGTCTCGGCGGTGGAGGGCGTGCAGGCCCAGACACGGCTTCTGATGCGGACACTGCGGCGCCTGCGGATCCCGACGCTCGTGTTCGTCAACAAGATCGACCGAGGCGGCGCACGACCCGACACCGTGCTTGCCCAGATCGCGGCGCGGCTGACGCCCGCGGCCATCCCGATGGGCACGGTGACGCGAGCGGGCAAGCCCGACGCCGCGTTCCATCCGTTCGCACCGGGTGACACGGTGCACGCGGCCAGCCTCGCCGACGCCCTCACTACGAACGACGACGCGCTACTCACGGCGTATGTCGACGATGTTCGGGCGCTGAACTACGCCCGACTGCGGACCGCGCTCGGCACGCAAGCGCGTCGAGCGCTTGTCCACCCCGTTTACTTTGGCTCAGCCATTACCGGGGCTGGTGTCGATAGCCTGATCGCCGGCCTGGCCGAGTTCCTGCCGACTCCTTGCGACAACGCGGACGGACCTCTATCCGGAACCGTCTTCAAGGTCGAGCGGGGCCGAGCGGGCGAGAAGTTCGCGTACGTCCGAATGTTCACAGGCACACTCCAGGCCAGGCAGGCTGTCCCGTACGGCTCCGGGAGCCATGCGAAGATCACTGCGCTCAGCGTCTTGTCGGACGGCATGGCCGTCCCGGCTACCACTGCGGCCGCAGGGCAGATCGCCAAGGTCTCCGGGTTGCCCGGCGTACGGATCGGCGACGTGATCGGACCTGGCGCCGCGACACGTCGTCGGCCTGCATTCGCGCCGCCTACCCTCGAGACCGTGGTGGTCCCGGCGTGCGCCGCCGAACGCTCGGCCCTATACACGGCACTCACCGAGCTCGCCGAGCAGGACCCGCTGATTAACCTGCGCCGGGATGAGACTAGGCGCGAGCTGCTTGTCTCCTTGTACGGCGAAGTTCAAAAGGAGGTCATTCAGGCCACGCTTGCCGAGGAGTTCGGCCTGGACGTCAGGTTCCGCGATACCACCATCATTTGCGTCGAGCGGGTGCTCGGAGCGGGTTCCGCCACCGAGATGATGGGAACTGGCGACAATCCTTTCCGCGCCACCGTCGGCCTGCGCGTCGAGCCAGGGCCGGAGGGGTCCGGGTTGTCGTTTCGACTGGAGGTCGAGCTCGGCTCGATGCCACTGGCGTTCATCAAGGCGGTGGAGGAAGCCGTCCGCGAGACCCTGTCTCAGGGCCTAAGCGGCTGGCAGGTCATCGACAATGTCGTCACGCTGACGCACTCCGGTTATGTGCCGCCACCACCTTATGGCTGGAGCAAGTGGTCAAGCTCGGCCAGCGACTTCCGGCAGTTGACGCCTCTGGTTCTGATGACCGCGCTGCAGAGCGCCAGGACCATCGTCTGCGAGCCCATGAGCAGCTTCCGACTTGAGGTACCGGCCGACTGCGTGTCGCCGGTACTCACCGCTCTCGGCAGGCTGCGCACGGCCGAGCAGACCCCCGAGGTGCACGCAGACTCGTCGGTCATCACCGGCGAGATCCCCTCGAGCCAGGTCCATGGGCTGCAGCAGCAGCTGCCTGCGCTGACTCGGGGCGAAGGAACGCTAGAGTCCGAATTCGCGCGCTACCAGCCCGTCTCCGACGCCCCGCCGGTCCGGCAGCGGACCGATCAGAACCCGCTCGACCGGCGCGAATACCTGCTGCGCGTGCAACGAGGGCTCGGCAAACTGTGACAGCGAGCAGCCGCGCTCGAAGTGCGGAATACGGCTTGCGAAAATACAGCTGGCGGAATACAGACTGCACGTCGCTCGCTATGACCAGGGAAATGGGCGCTAGGGGTGATCTGTCCGCGGGGCTGCAAGGCCCTTCAGGTATCAGTCTGCCGGCTTGGGCGCGCGAGCAGCGCCCAGTGCGGGATTCTGAGTTAGTGCACGGGGCAGCTGTCCGCCTGACGCGAACGTGCCCCTCTGCAGGCTTACGGGGCAGGCAGATCTAACGTTAACGTCAGAGTCACACCTGAATGCGAGCAGAGCATCGCCGCAAAGGTAGGCGAACTGATTGAGCAGACAGGCTGGAGGACATGGAGAAGGCGATACCGCTCGCGCTCCTGGCGAGTGTCTGCACGGCTACGTCGTCGGTATGTCAGCGCCTGGGAGCGAGAGATAGCCACCCAGCCAGTCTGGACGTGTGGCTCGTCTTCCGGCTCGCGCGTCGTCCGATCTGGCTAGCCGGCATCGCCAGCATGATCCTGGGGTTCGTCTTCCAGCTGACTGCGCTGCACTTCGGGGCCTTGGCTCTCGTTCAGCCCATCCTCGCGCTGGAGTTGCTGTTCGTCTTCGCCTACATGGCGGTGCTGAGCTCGCGGACCGTGCGCCGTCGTGATTGGCTCGCCGCAGCCGCGATGTCGGCCGGGCTTGGCCTGTTCTTGTTCGCCGCCTCGCCGTCGGGCGGTCGGCAGCACGCGCCAACCACACTGTGGGTGCTAGCGGGACTTGTCACCCTCGGCGTCGTGCTCGCCGGTATCGCGGCCGCGTTCGGGCTGCGGCGCCGTAGGTCGGGAGCTTCCGCGGCGCAGCAGGCGGCGGTGCTCGGCGCTGTCACGGGCGTCGCCTGGGGCTTTGTCGCGGCCGTCATCAAGGAGTTCAGCTCGCATCTCAGCGGCGGATTCGAGGACATCTTCGCCAACTGGTCGGTCTACGTGCTGCTCGGCGCCGGTGCCTTGAGCCTGCTGCTGGCTTCGCACGCGCTCGCGGCCGGCCCGCTCGCTGCGTCCCAGCCCGGCTTCACGATTCTCGATCCGCTCGCCGCGAGCCTCCTCGGACTGTTTCTGTTCGGCGAGCACTTCGACGCGAGTAAGGGCGACCTGGCTCTCCAGGCGCTCGCGCTGGCACTGCTCGTCGCCGGCGTTACGGCGCTCAGCCACAGCCACCTGATCGACGGCGAAGAGAACGCCCGGGCTGGCGCGGACGCCGCGGCAGGAGCGTCGGCGCAGACCGCGGAGTGAGTCAGCCTGCGGACTTATCACGATAAGCTGCGCGTGGCTGACAGCCAGCTCGATGCCGGACCAGGAGCAATTCGATGGGCGACAGCTTCAGCGCAGCGTTGTGGGAGAGCACTGCGGATATCTACGGCGCTATCCTGGCGCACCCCTTCGTCCGAGGGCTGACGGATGGAAGTCTGCCGCAGGAGGCGTTCACCTTCTACGTCATCCAGGACGCGCTGTACCTTCGCTGGTACGCCCAGGCCCTTGCAACGGTCGCCGGCAAGGCGACAGACACCGCGGGAACCGAGATGTTCGCGCGACATGCGGCGGGAATCATCGACGTCGAGATGACCCTGCACCAGTCGCTACTCGCTGACCTCAACATCGATCCCGCGGCTGCCGAAGCGGCCGAGGAAGCGCCAACCACCCTCGCGTACACCAGCTACTTGCTCGCCGCGGTCGGCGGCGGTTCCTACGCAGAAGGCGTCGGCGCCGTGCTGCCGTGCTACTGGATCTACTGGGAGGTCGGCAAGCACCTGCTCAGTCAGGGCTCGCCTGACCCGCGTTACCAGAAATGGATCGACACTTATGGCGCCGACCAGTTCGGCGCGGAAGCTCTCGAAGTCATCGCTGTCGCCGACCGGCTCGGACCCGGCCTCGGCGCTGCCGAGAGTACCCGCGTGCGGCAGCATTTCCGGGCGACCAGCCGGTACGAGTGGATGTTCTGGGACATGGGCTACCGCCAGGAGAGGTGGCCTGTCTGAGTTGGGCTGCCCGGCTCGCGAGTAATGTTTTCGGCGCAAGCAGTTGCCGCTCCATCGGCGGTCCGACGGACCAGCACCGCCTACGTGGCAGCGCGTGCAGACCGAACTCGTGAGGCAGGAGGCCTCGATGGGCACTTGGCAGCTCGACCCTTACCACACGCAAGTCGAGTTTTCCGCTAAGCACCTCGGCATGATGACGGTACGCGGATACTTTGACGACGTCAGTGCTACGGCGGACATCGACCCTGGACACCCAGAGATCGCCTCGGTCGCGGTGACAATGTCAGCCGCGAGCATTCGCACCAACAACGCCGCCAGGGACAACGATCTCCGTTCGGAGAATTTCCTGGACGTCGAGCACTACCCGGAGATCACGTTCAAGAGCAACGGCGTCGAACTGGCAGGCACTGACCGCTATGACCTGACCGGCGACCTGACCATCCGGGGCAACACGCGTCCGATAACGCTCCACGTGACGAAGTACGGGGAGTTCAACGACCCCGGGATGATGGGTCATCGGATTGCCTACAGTGCCGAGAGCGCCATCAACAGGAAAGACTTCGGCCTTAGCTTCAACGTGGTACTGGACGGCAAGCTTGTCGTCAGCGAAGAAGTCAAGATCATGATCGAGGGCGAGCTGGTGGAGCAGTAGCAGATGACCTCGGCCGCGATCGGCTGAGGGCCTCAGCGAGTGAACTCGCGTGCGGCCCGGGCCGCGGCGCACGGAGCGCACATCGGCACGTCGATATCACCCAGGAGGTCGGAGCTGTGCGGGCCCGTGACCACGGCGTTGAACGTCTCGCAGATGCCTCGGTCATCGGGATGAGCCCGCTGGCAGAAGCACAGGCACGGCCTGCACCGAAGGGCCCGCTCTGCGCGCTCGATCACCGCCCGGACCTCCGGGCGGTTCATCACCTCAGCCAGCGCGTCGGCGGCCGGACGAACGCGCTCGATGGCGTCTGTGATGGCCTGCCCGATTTTCCGGCCGACCTCAGCCAGGGTGTCGGCTAGCTCGGTGTCTTTCCTGGCATCACTCACGATCCTTATTCTCGCACTGAGACAGCCGCACATCTAGGGGACGTTTGCGCAGGTCAACGTCTGGTGGACCCGCCACTTCGGCCAGCGGCTAGGGTCGTCTTCAGTGGGCACGGAGTCGGACATGGCGCGGAGGGTAGTGCGGACATGGATCGGCCAGACGGCCAGCGAATCCCGCTGCTCCTCCTCGTCAGCGATACCGGCGGCGGCCATCGAAGCGCGGCCGAGGCGGTCGCACAGGCGTTCGAGCGCCAGTATGCCGGACGTTTTGCACCCGCAATCTGCGACCCGCTGCGGGGTCCCGCCGCTTCCCCGCGGCTGAGGTATCTGGTCGGTCTCTACGGCCCTACGATCCGCATGACGCCTTGGCTCTGGGGCATGCTGTGGCGAAGCTGCAACGCGCCGCGTCGCCTCGCGCTGACGCGCCGGACCCTTCTTCGGCCCGCCTACCGCAGCCTCGCTGCGGTAGTCGAAATGCACAAGCCGACGGCCATCATTGCCTTCCACCCATTCATCGCGGAGCCCGCGGTCCGCGCCCGGAACCGCTGCGCGCCGGGAGCGCTCATGATCACGGTCGTCACCGACCTCGTTACCGCCCATCTGTCCTGGCGGGACGCAGCCGTCGACCGGATCGTCGTCCCGTCCACGCCACTGCGACATCGATCGAGGCTGGATGGCCTGGCCGAGGACCAGGTCGCGGAGATCGGTCTGCCGGTCGGCGCCGAGTTCGCCCGGCCGCCCGCGCGCTTGGCTGAACGCCGTGCACTCAGGGCGAAACTCGGGCTGCGCGAGGACCGCTTCCTCGCGGTGCTGACCGGAGGCGCAGAAGGCTCGGGCGGCATCTACCGGCGCGCAGCGGCACTCATCAGGCGAACCGACGTCGACGTCGCGGTGATCTGCGGCCGGAACGCCGTGCTGCGCCGGCGGCTAGCCCGGCTTGCGGCCTGTGTCGACGGCCGATTGACCGTGCGTGGCTTCGTTACCAACATGGCCGACTGGCTGCGCTGCGCGGACGTCGTCGTCGGCAAGGCTGGCCCGGGCACCATCGCTGAGGCTGCTTGCTGCGCAGCTCCGCTCTTGCTGACGTCTTATCTGCCGGGACAGGAAGAAGGCAACGTCCAGTTCGTCGTGAACTCTGGCGCAGGACGGTACGCCCCGCGAGTGCGCGATCTCGTCGCACACGTCAACTGGCTGCGGCAGAACCCGGAAGCACTCGGCGAGATGCGGATGGCGTCGGCCGCTATCAGCCGTCCCGAAGCGGCAGCCGACATCGCCAAATTCGTCGCCGGGCTTCTCGGCGTCAAGAGCCCCGGCCAGGCCGGCCCTGACGACCCCGTGGCTGCGAGGTAAGGGATCTCATGAACCTGGAGAGCCCTGGGGCACTTCATGCCCAGCGTCAGCCCCCTGCGCCAGTATGGGTTCGTGGATTTCGAGCCCTACCGGGGAGAACTGGTGGCGTACTGCTACCGGATGCTCGGCTCCGTCTATGACGCCGAAGACCTAGTGCAAGAGACGATGCTGCGCGCTTGGACGGCTCGCGACAGGTACGACAGCTCCCGCGCGTCCGTCCGGACCTGGCTGTACCGGATCGCTACCAACGCGTGCCTGACCGCGCTGGCGGGGCGTGGCCGTCGGCCGCTTCCCTCAGGGCTAGGGCCTCCGAGCGAGGATGCAACGACTCCGCTCAAGCCAGCGTTCGACATTCCCTGGCTGCAACCCTTTCCGGATGCGCGGTATGACGCCGGGATCCGGGCTGACATGCGCTTGGCGCTAGTCGCCGCCATGCAGGTCCTGCCACCGCGGCAGCGTGCTGTGCTCGTGCTGCGCGAAGTACTGGAATTCAGCGCCGCCGAGGTCGCGACGCAGCTCGCGATCACGGTCGCAGCCGTCAACAGTGCCTTGCAGCGGGCTCGGGCCGCCGTGGCCGGCGTAGCTGACCCGCAGGATATGGCCGAGTCGGACGATCCTGAGACGCGGGCGGTCATCGACCGATACATGCAGGCGTTCGAGGCAGCAGACGTTCCGGACCTCGTTCGGCTCCTCACCGACGACGCTGTATTGGAGATGCCGCCGGTGCCGCTGTGGTATCGCGGCCGCCGCGACTACGGGCTGTTCATGGACCGCGTCTTCGAGATGCGCGGTACGGGCTGGCGCGTACGGCCACTCAGCGCCAACGGACAGCGCGCGTTTGCCGCGTACGCGACGGATCCGGGCGACGGGCATCGCCTGCACAGCCTTCAGGTCTTCACGGTCCTCGGCGGGCAGGTCTCCCGCAACGTCGTCTTCGCGGATCCGCGCGTGCTCGAGGCCTTCGGGCTGCCCGACCGGATTCCTTCCGCCTAGTTTCGCCAGCCGCGATGAGTCTGGCCGATGCCACCAGTACGTACTGGTGAGCATCGATCGAAGGAGCCGCCATGAGCGTCATCGTCATTCAGTTCATCACCCTGGACGGGATGGTTTCCGACCCAGACGGACGCGGGGGTACGCCCGCCGGCGGCTGGGCGTTCAGGCACGGCCCCGAGACGGTAGCCGGGGATAAGTTCCAACTCGGGAGCACGCTGGACAACGGAGTCATGCTGCTGGGCCGAACCACGTGGCAATTGTTCTCACGGCTCTGGCCGGAGCGTACCGACCCGTTCTCGCTGCGGCTGAACGCAGTGCCGAAGCGTGTGGTCTCCCGCACGCTGCACGATGTGTCGGCCTGGGCAAACTCGCAGGTCATCGACGGCGACCTCGTCGATGCTGTTAAGCGCGAGTCGCGCGACGTGATCGTCACCGGCAGCCTGAGCGTGGTACGAACGCTGATGGCCGCCGACGTGATCGATGAGTACCGGCTCCTGACCTTTCCTACGATCCTTGGCGCCGGCGAGCGGCTCTTCCCGGCCGGTGGCATGCCGACGTACCTGGAGTGCCTGTCGGCGGAGCAGGCGGGCGCTGCTGTCCTGGCCCGGTACCAGCGGGCGGACCGATGACAGCCAGGTTCCTGGCCGTGTATGAGCAACCGGCCGACCCTGAGGGATTCGATCGGCACTACCGGCAAGTCCATATTCCGCTGGTCCGTCGGCTGCGTGGGCTTCGCCGGTACACGCTCAGCCGCGACGTCGCGGCGGTGCGCGGTGCGCCGTACTACCTGGTCGCCGAGCTTGATTGGGACACGATGCCCGAGCTGCAGGCCGCCTTCGCGTCGCCCGACGGCGTGGCTACTGCCGCTGACGCGGCTCGCCTCCAGCAACTCGCGCCGGTCCGCAGCCTGATCTTCACTCTCGATGAGCGCACCAGCTAGCCAGAGTCGAGGGTGTGCACATCGATCACGTTGTGCTCGCGGATCTGGCGCGCTGGCTGTGGCGAGGGTGTAACCGGGCAGGCCCGACTTGCCAGGCATAGTCGCAGATCATGCCAATGCGTGGGCTGGTGGCAAGAACGTCGGCGATCTCGCGCCTGGCACGACCTAGCGTCAATTCAAGATGCGACGGCCTCGAGGAACTCAAGCCGGTTGCCGTTCGGGTCCTGGCTGTAGAAGCGGCGCATCCCTGGGAGCTCGTCATCGAAGAGCACGGGATAGCCGGCCTTCCGCAGCCGGTCCGCCCAGGCGTCCAGCCCGGCCACCAGCAGCCCAGGGTGTGCTTTGCGCGCGGGCCGGAAGTCCTCCTCGACCCCGAGATGAAGCTCCATGCCGTGGCCACGGAACCAGCACCCGCCGCGCGCGGCCAGAGTCGGCGGCTTCTGAACCTCCGCCAATCCGAGCACGCCGCCATAGAACTCCCGGAGCGCCGGCTCGCTGCCAGCGGGGCAGGCCAACTGAACATGGTGGATCACTATGTGACTCCCTCTCAGTTATCTTGACATAAAGATAATATGCGTTCGCATCTGAGGGCCTAACACCACTGTCAGGTAGCCGCCAGCCAGTCGAGCAGCGCGGCTCGGAAGGCACCGGGTTGCTCGTATTGCGGGAGGTGACCGGTGTCAGCGATCTCGACGTAACGCGCCCCGGGAATCGCAGCCGCGATCGGCCGGTTCCAAGCCGGTCCGCAGATGAAATCGTCCTGTCCGGCGATCACAAGCGAAGGGCACCTGACACCCGCGAGGGAAGGCAGGATGTCAGTGTCGTCGAAGTGGTGTGCGTGGCCGAACCACGCGTTGTGCATGACCATGTTCATCCGCACCTCGGCTCTGACGCGCGCGAGATGCGGTGCGGCCAGCGGCGAGTTCGGATCGGCGAAGTACATCGGCCACGCGGGATCGAAGCGGGATATCCAGGTCTGCTCGTCCCACTCCTCGGTGTTGTCTTCCCGGGCCAGAGAGCGCACGGCGGCGTCATACCATGGCTCGCTTGCATGCCGCGCATAAGCACGCTCCTGCTCGGCGCGGGCGGCGTCATGGTCTATCACCGAACCCGACGCATCGATGCTGCCGGAATAGCCGTCGATGACGACGAGGCGTGCCACTGACTCCGGGTGAGCAGCAGCCCAAGCGGCGGCGGCAAGGCCGCCCCAGGAGTGACCCATGACAGTCACCTGCCCGAGTCCCAGCCGTTCCCGGACGTCGTCGAAGAAGGCAAGGATCGCGCGTAGGTCGTACCCGGAGACTTCTGCTGGCGGCGAGGTGCGCCCGCACCCAGGAGCGTTGACCAGGTGGCAGCGGAACATGTCCGACACCAGTTGAACGTCAGGTCGTGCTAGATGTGCCCACAAACCCGGCCCGCCCTCTACCCATATCAGGGGCGGTCCGCTGCCGACGGCTTCCCACTCAACGGTCCGACCGTCCTCAAGCGAAAGGACCTCGGCAAGCCGGTACTCAACTAAGGACACCGGATCAGGCTAAAGCACGCAGCACTGATCGTCCCTGACCCGGGCCGCGCTGGTCGCCGGCGCACCCGCGCAGCTGATGCGCGCCGCCCATCGGTTGGCCGGATTAGCGCAGTGGCCGGAACGTAGCGCGAACCTCGGAGGTCAGCAGCAACGGCTCCTGCCACGCGGCGAAATGGTTACCCCGGTCGACCTCGTTGAAGTGAATGAGCTTGGGGTACGCCTGGTCGACCCAACTGCGCGGGGCCTGGTACATCTCGTGCGGAAAAACGGTCACGCCGGCCGGGATGGAGACCCCCTTGGCGTCGAAGAAGCCGTACTTGCTCTCCCAGTACAGCCGCCCAGAGGACATTCCGGTGTTCGTCAACCAGTAGAACGTCACGTTGTCCAGCACGTCGTCGCGGGTCAGTTCACCAACGGGGTGTCCCGCAAACGCGTCCGCGATGTCCTGGTAACTGGCTACGTCGTGGTTGATCATCCAGGCGGCCAAGCCGACAGGTGAGTCCGCCACTCCGTAAAGCGTCTGCGGCTGCGTCGCCATCTCCACTGCATAGCCGACGCCCTTCGTATATATGAAGTTCAGCTGCTCCCAGGCCCGCTGCTCGTCGGCTGACAGACCCGAAGGCGCCGGGGCGCCGGTCACGAAGCGGATCGCCGCTGCGATCTCGGGCGGGACCGCGCCGGGCATGTTGGTGTGCATGCCGAGCAGCTCCGGTGGTTCCTGTGTGGCCATCACGTCGGTGATGATCGCGCCCCAGTCGCCGCCTTGCGCCCCGAAGTGCGTGTATCCCAGCCGCTTCATCAGCTCTACCCAGGCACGGGCAATACGGTCGGGGCCCCAGCCGGGTTCCTGCGGCTTGCCGGAAAAGCCGTAGCCCGGCATCGACGGAATCACCACATGGAAGGCATCCGATGCGGTCCCGCCGTGTGCCGTGGGGTTGGTGAGCGGATCGATGATCTTTAGCAGCTCGATGACTGAGCCAGGCCAGCCGTGCGTGACGATGAGCGGCAGTGCATTGTCGTGCTGCGAGCGGACGTGGATGAAATGAATGTCGAGCCCGTCGATTTCGGTCATGAAATGCGGGATGGCGTTCAGTTTCTCCTCGCACCTGCGCCAGTCGTGCTGTGCCGCCCAGTAGCGTGCGAGTTCCTGGATCACCGCAAGCTGCACGCCCTGCGAATGATCGGCGACGATCTCCTTGTCGGGCCAGCGGGTCGCTGCCACGCGCGCGCGTAGCGCATCTATCTCCGCGTCGGGGGCAATCGGAATCGTGAATGAGCGGATAGCCGTCGCAGCGGATGAGCCTGTCGAGACAGCCATGTGAGTCTCCTTGTTTCGAATTGGTGCCCGATCGACGCCCGGGTTGTTCCAGATACAACCCGGCGCTGTCGGACCCGGCATGCGGGCCGATTACGTGGACCCAAACCGCGCCGATATGTCGCTTGAGATGTGCCTCATTGCAGCCTCACCGGCGCGCGTATGTAGCACATCACCCAACTGGATGGTTCAGGCTTGGCCTGATGGCACCGAGGCCCGGAATCCGGAACTGATCGCTGGCCAGATGCCTGTCTGCTCACGCCAACTGTCTCGACTAATATCTTGACTTCCAATATATTGATGGCATGACCGCTAAGTCCATGACAGTCCAGGCGTTCTTCGTGCTCAGCGCTCTGGCCGACGCCCCGCGCCATGGGTACGGCATCGTGGGTGAAGTTGTCGAGCTATCGCAGGGCCGAGTCCGGCTGAAGATAGGCAGCCTCTACGGGGTGCTGGACCGGCTGGCCGCGGAAGGGCTGATCGAGCCGGACCGGGAGGAAGCGCACGACGGCCGGCTGCGCCGCTATTACCGGCTCACCGAGGACGGGCGGCGTGCACTGGCCGCGGAGGCCGAGCTTCGTGCTGCGACAGCTCGCGTGGTGCGGGCGAGGCTGGGCCTGACCGGTGCGCAGGCAGCCGGATGAGCGGCAACCTGGAGCGGCGGTACCGGCGGGTGCTGCGGCTGTTGCCCGGCTGGTATCGGGACCTGTGGCAAGAGGACATGGTCGCCGCCTTCCTGGACGGCTGGCTGACCGGCGACCCGGAGGCGGACGAGTACATAACGAAGGTTGCCGGACCCAGCTCGGGCGAGGTCGCCAGCGTTGCCGGTCTGGCCGTCCGGCTGTACCTGGGCGGCGCGGGCGCTCCGCGCCGACACTTCGCGTGGCGGCAGGCCATGCGCCGGGCCGTGCTCGCGGTCACGCTGGTGCAGGCCACGCGCGGCCTTGACGTACTCTTGCTGACGGCCTGGAGTCGCCATCTGTTCGGCTGGCTGCCGACGCCCCCCGCGAGCATGGTTGTCGCTACGCCTGGCGGGATCTTTCCGCCTGCGGTGTGGTATCTGGTTGCCTACGCCTGGATCGTTGCCTTCGTTTCCCTGGTCCTCAGGTATTACCGGATTGGCCAGGTCTTTGCGGCGCTGGCGATAGTCCCCGACTTGGTCTGGCTGGTGCAGGGCCAGTTCACCGGCCGCTTGCCGACGCCTTACATCGGGCCGTGGGCCTTCTGGGTTCTGCTCAGTCTCTGTCCAGTCCTGGCCATGACCGCGTTTCAACGAGACGCCCCAGTATCTCCGCGCTGGCCCTGGCTGCTGGCGTTGCCGGCGAACTACCTCCTGGTAGTCGTGCCGCTACTGGCGCTCCGGCTGACCGGCAACTCTGAATGGGTGCCAGACTTTTCCGGGTTGTACTGCATGCTGGTCGCCCTCGCCTGTGTGGCTCACGCGCCCAGGGCGTGGTCGCGCCAGGCCGCTAGCTCGGGCGTATGGTCGCTGACCCTTTTCCTGCTGGCGGTCGACGCCGGGGCGTACCGGATGTTCTCAATCGCCGACTACCTGCACGACCCTCACTTGATCACAGTGAGCCTGGCGGAACTGCTCATCCTGGTGGCCGCGGTCTCGCTGGTCGCCCCCGACGCGGCCCGTGCCCAAGCCGGCAGGTCCGAACCGCCGCCGTATCCGCGCCACGTCTGAGAAGGATCGCGCGCTAGTGAGAGCCGCCAACATGTCGATCCAGTACCCGTCGCGCCTGTCGTCCGTCTTGGCCAGCCTGCTGTCCGCCGCGGGCATAGTGCTCGCCGTGACCAGCTGCGGTCAGATCACTCCGCTTGGGCCGGGCCCGATACAGCTGCCGCCCCCACGGCATCTGGGGTCACCGATCATTGTGCAAGTCATGAGCGTCCAGCCCCCCTCGGCATCGGGTCGGTGTCCGGCCGGGTGGGTCGCGGTCTCCCTGCCGGCCGGCGGCGGGCCGCAGGTCGAGAGCACGGCCGTCCCGGTGGGCTCGCCGCAGCCCGTGACCCGGGCCGTCTCTGCAGGACCCGCGGGGGGGAGCGCGTCCCCCGCGCCACCCCAGCTGAGGGCGTCGGCCGGCGGTAACAACTGTTACCGTCCGCTAGGTACGCCGGTAACGATCACTTCCGCCGCGGTCTCCTCTGTCCTCACATACACGCCCCCACCGGGCCAGGCGACAGGGCCTGACCTGTACGGATTCATAGTCGCTGTGCCCGGTACCGATGTGGCCGCGGTGGCAGCGGTCATCAGGCGGGCCTATGACACCAGGAGTGCCGTCGGCATCAGCGTCGCCGGTGAGCTCTGGCAAGCCCCCATGGTATTCAGGCCATTCCCAGGTCAGCGGCTAGAGATCGCCCTCCTTAACAGGAATCAAGCTCTTCAGCTTCACCACCTCCTGATCCCGTCTGGCTGATGCCGGTCGGGAAGGGGCTAGCTGATGGCGCCGCAGAACGGTCCCGACGACGTCGGAGCCGCGGTCTTCGGTCATGTAAGGACGAGCCAATGATCGACGTAACGAAGCATCGGGGGCTTGCCTCGTTGTCTGGCTTTCCGTTTGAGGTTCGCACCAGTGCCTCGACACGCGAGCAGGCCAGGCGGCTCGCCAACCGCTGTGCTAGCGCCTACTCCTACCTGGGACATGCTTGCGTTCCGGCCGCAGTGTGCACTCGTGGTCCTTAACCGAGCTGATTGGTCCGAGCGGGCGTCGAACCCTTCGTACGTCATGCCGTACTACGACGCCGGTAATCTCTTCCTCACAGGCGAGCCCTCAGACCTCACCGCGCGGCTCGAGGAAGTGGCTAGTTCTGCTGATCCGGCAGCGGCATGGGAACTCGATCAGGTCTACGGGACTGGCGCCGACCGCCTCGGACCTTTCGCCGACATGCTCGTCGTGCATGAGCTGGCGCACGCATTCCACGACGGTGTTCCCTTTGTCTTTCCGCGGTCATGGCTCATGGAACTGTTCGCCGACGTGGCGCTCTACGCGTTCGTGGTTACCGAAGAACCCGATCGGCGTTTGCATTTCGAGACGCTTCCGCGAGTTGCTCTGGAGCACCGCCTGCTCAAGCCAGTCGCACGTGATCTCCGCTACTTCGAGGCGTTCTATCCCGACATTGAGCCGCTCACCTACGTGTGGTACCAGTTCCGCTTCACGATGATGGCCAAGGGACTCATCGATGCAGCAGGTTCGAGCATGCTCCGCCTCCTCTGGGATGCGTTCGCCGTGACGAACGAGCAGCTCGCTGCCGTGCTCAGCGCCCAGGTCCACCCGGAGGCGGGGCAGTGGCTCGCCTCCTGGGACGTGTTGTAGGTGGCCAGGCTGCCAGTGCTGATCCCAGTCGCTCCCTCAGCGTGCCGTAGCCCGGGTGCGCAAACCCTCAGCGTGCCGTAACCCGGGTGCGCAACGCCTTGCGGTCCAGCTTGCCGACGCTTGTGAGCGGGATCGAGTCCAGGATTGTCACCTCGCGCGGGTACTTGTTCGCGGCGAGCCTGCCTTTGGCGAACTCGACCAACTCCCGCGGTGTCGCCTGGCCGCCCGGCCGCAGCGACACGAACGCGACGACCTCCTCGCCGAGCCGCTGGTCCGGGCGGCCGACCACGCCAGCCATCGCCACGGCCGGGTGCTCAAGGAGAACGTCCTCGACGTCGCGCGGATAGACGTTGAACCCTCCCCTGATGATGAGATCCTTCTTCCTGTCGACGACGTATAGATAGCCGTCGGCGTCCAGATGCCCGATATCGCCGGTGTGCAGCCAGCCGCCTCGAAGCGTCGTCGACGACTCCTCCGGCGAGTTCCAGTAGCCGGCCATAACGCCGGCCGAGCGGACGCAGATCTCGCCGTCAGTCCCCGCCGGCTGCGCGACGTCGGAATCGTCGAGTATGGCGACTTCGTAGCTGGGGATAGGTCGTCCCACCGATCCGGGCTTGCTTGCACCCGCCTTGCTCACCGAAATCACTGCGCCGGACTCGGTGCAGCCATAGCCTTCGAGGATCTCGCTGCCGGGCACCCGCCGCTCCCACTGCTCGCGGGTTTCTGCCGCCAGCGGCGCGGCGCCGCTGTTCACATAGCGAAGCGCGGAGAGATCAAAGTCTTCAAGCGGCTGGGCGAGCAGCATCTGGATCATGGCAGGGACCAGGGCCGTGCGCTCGATCCGGTGCTGCGTCGCCAGCTTCAAGAAATCGGCGGGATCGAACCAGCGCTGCAAGACCGCCATTCCGCGCTCGGTGGCGTGGAAGCCAACCAGGGTCACGATCATTCCGTAGGCGTGCGACAAAGGCAGCGGCGTGATGTTCCTGGTGATGCCCTCTTCCTGGGAAGCAGCGTGAGCGCTTGCCGAGGACGCGTACAGGTTGCGGTGACTCAGTATGACGCCCTTGGCCCGGCCAGTGGTGCCCCCGGTGTACATAAGCGCCGCCAAGTCGTCCCCGCCGACAGCAGCGATCTCGCCCGGCGGAGCGGCTTCGACGTCGGCGAAGTCGATTCCGCGCACGTGCTCGGGCAGCACGCCAGACTCGGGGGCACCGCCTGCGACGATCACCAAGCGCAGTACGGGTGCACCCGCCGCCGCCAGGCTTACGGTGACAAGCAGCTCTGGCGACGTCACCACTGCCACCGCGCCGGAGTCGGCCAGGATGTGGGTCAGCTCGGGCGGGCTGATCAGGAAGACCACCGGGGTGACCACAGCACCCGCGCGCCAGATCGCGTTGTAGGTAATGGCCACCTCCGGGCAGTTGGCCATCAGGACGACGACCCGGTCACCAGGCTCGACACCGAGCTTGCTCAGCCCTGACCCTGCGCGCCGTGCCCGGTCGAGCAGCTCGCCAGAGGAGTACGCCTTGCCCTCGAAGATCAGGTTCTCGTAATCGCCGAGCCGGTCGAACGCGCCTTCGGCAAGGGCGGCGAGGTTCTCGTGGGTCACCCGTGTCCTCCAAATGTCGCGCCTATTACGGATGGTAACCATTTTGCTCGGGCCATCCAGTGAACGTCGTTCGTTGCCTGGACTCGGCCCGCGCGCCCGCCAACCGGAGGTCGGGTGGACCTTTGTAACAGCCGAAGCTAATCGGCAGAGCGCCGTTTGGCACCGGGCCGTTGCTCGACGCCCTCGCCCGGTCGCAGGTACCGACAGCTCCGATCGCCTGGTCAGCCTTGGCGCTCGGCCTGTCAGCGACAAGCGATGCGGGCGTGCACAGGTCTGGCGTTCCGTGGTCATGTCTGGGCTGCGGGCCGGGCTTACCGTATGCGCTAGCAGCTGTGGACAGAATCGTCGGACTTTGCTGGCGGGGCGAGCGATGCCGTGAGTGAGATCATGACGTCCAGCGCCGCGGCCAGCGGCCTGGTGTCCCGTTCGATCTGGGCGAGCAGCAGGCCGCCCTGCAAGGCGGCGAGCATCGCCGTGGCGAGCTGATCGGGGTCAGCGGCCGGGACGAGCTGGCCGCGATCGCGCATGCCGTGCAGGCAGGCCCTGATGGCTGCTTCCCAGCGCCGACATCCTGCCGCGACGTCGGCCCGAGCGACGTGGTCGAGCTCGGCGAGTTCGCTGCCGAGCGATCCGAGCGGGCAGCCGCCCTGGCAGCCTGCGTCGTCCTGGACGGAGACGATCTTGTCGCGCCATGCCCTAAGACCGTCGATGCCCTCGATCGCGGCCAGCATCGGCTCGTGGATCTCGCCGACAACGGTCTCGGCGCGGTAGTCGACTACGGCGCGGACTAGGGCCTCCTTGTCGGCGAAGTAGTGGTAGATCTGTGAGCTGCTCACCCCGGCCTCGGCCCGAACATCATCCAGGGTGGTACCGGCGACGCCCTGCTGCAGGATGAGGTCGGCAGCTGCCGCCACGATCCGCCGCTGCGTCTGCGCGCCCTTGCGGGTCAGTCCGCTTTCCGCCCGCCTGGGGCCTGGTTCGCTCGCCATGAGCTCACGTTACCAGTTCTGGATTGGACATTCCAATTTCATGCTGTAATTCTGGATTGCACAACCCAGTTCTCTGCAGGAGGGATGCTATGACCACCACATCTATCGCCGAGCAGGTCGTCGGCTATCACCGGGCATCCGCCGGACAGCTCCCCGTCGAGGTCGCCGAAGCGTTCGCCGCCGAGCCACGCGAGCTGGCTGCTGCGGGCGACCTGGCCGGCGTAGCCCAGTCAGGCGATCCGCTGCCAGACGGCAACCTCCTCGACGTGGCCGGCCAGCCCACCACGTTGGCCGACACCCTGGCCGGCAAGCCGACGGTCATCGTGTTCTACCGCGGCGGATGGTGCCCCTACTGCAACATCGCCCTGCGCACCTACCAGACCGGACTGGTGCCTGCCCTAGCCGCGCGCGGCATCAGCCTGATCGCCATCAGCCCCCAGACGGCAGACGCCTCGCTATCCACCAAGGAGACGAAAGAGCTGACCTTCACCGTCCTGTCCGATCCGGGCAACCAGCTTGCCCGGCAGCTCGGCATCCTGACCGCGCCCAGCGACGGGGTGCGCCAGGCCCAGCTGCAGCTCGGCCTGGACGTGACGCAAGTCAACGCGGACGGAACGACCGGGCTGCCCATGCCGACAGTGATCATCGCCGACGCCAACGGCACCATCCGCTGGATCGACGTACACCGCGACTACACCACCAGGACCGAGCCCGAACAGGTTCTGCGGGCCATCGCCCACACGATCTCCTGAGATAAGCGCCGCACGTGGCGCGGCCCGCCCGGCGGGCAGCTGGCCGAGTCGCGGTCGGCCGGCTTGGCCAGCAAGCCGGCCGACCGCGTTAGCCTGAATGTTGAGCCCGATCGACGAGCGCCGTGCGACGGTAATCCAGCGATCAGGCGCGCCGGGAGGACGGGAGCACATGTTCGAGCGTCTTGATTCGGATGCACGAGCGGCCGTGGCGCATGCCAGGGACGAGGCCGCTCGCTCTGGCAAGCGGGAGATTGGCACTGAGCATTTGCTACTCGGCCTGCTCTCCCGGCGTGGACACGCTTCTGACGCGCTGGCAGCCGCGGGAGCGGAGGCGATAGATCTGCGCGCACAGCTCGCGCCTGACGATGCTGGCGCAACATGGGCTGGTCTCACCGCCGACCGGGCCGAGTCTCAGCAGCCTGGCACGCACCGAATCGACGATGAGCTGTCGATGACGACCCATGCCAGGCAAGCACTCGAGTCTGCGCTGCGGGCCATGCAACACCTCAAGCACCGCAACATCTCCTCAGGGCACCTCCTGCTCGGCATCATCGACCAGCCTCATAACGGCGCTGTTCAAGCTCTGAGCGTGGCCGGCATCCACGTCGGCACGTTGCGAGCTGACGTACTGCAGCGCATGATAAGCGGCCCTGACGGCGACGTCCCGTGACCGTCGGTCACCGAGGCTAGGCAGGCATTTCTGCGGCTCGCGGCGCCTCGTCAGATCCTTCAACGCGTTCTACCGGACGGTGATCGTCGCCGTGAAGACCTCCTCATCAAGTGACGCAACGGCCGCTCGGCGGTCGGTCCAGATCGGGTGAGTAATGCCGCCAAGCGCGGCGATGCCTTCGTAGTCCCCGTACTGGTTGCCGAGGTCGGCACCGCAGCACGTCTCGTTCGTCGGAGCGGTTGTGACCTGGACGTTCGCGGAGAAGCTCTGCCCGCCATCGGTCGAACGGGCGTAGAAGATATCCGTGCTCAGGTGTGCCGGATCGTTTCGGGTGTCGTTCCATGACACGTTCACCGAGCCGACTATCGGGTCAACGGCGAGCCACTGGTTGAACTGGTCGTCGGCTACGCGGGGCGGGTCATCATTGACACGCAGCGGCGCGCTCCAGGTCGTGCCGCCGTCGGTGGAGCGGGACACGAAGATGTCAGTGCCGCTGGAGGCGGTCTGGTCCATCCAAGAGCAGTACAGGGTTCCCCGGTTGGGCCCCAAGCTCGTGTCTGCCCCGCATGCTGGGTACACCAGGGCGTGCCGGCTCGCCTGTGCCGGGATGACGACATCGAAGGCCGCCTGGGTCGGGGAAATGGTGTGCGTCGGCCCGAAGCTTTGGCCGCCGTCGGCTGAGCTGGACTCGACGATCGCGTTGCCGAGCGTGTCGTGCCAAGCAACGTTGACGGTTCCGTCCGGGCTGATGAACGGGTCCGCGCCGATGTCACCCTTCGGGCCCGCCGCTGTGCTGCTCGCGAATGCAGGTGCGGAGAAGCTCAGGCCGCCATCGGTGGAGTGGCTGACCAGCACTCCGTTGGAGCCCGACGCCTTGCCGACGAAGCGGTCCCAGGCCACGTAGACCGTGTCCCGATGTGGGCTCGTCGGGTTGTCATCCACGGCGATGTATGGCTTGTCATTGAACTTCGCCTCCCCGCGTGAGAGCGCGAAGAAGGTCGCCTTCCAGCTCTGGCCGCCGTCAGAGGAACGAGCCACGGCCATCTCGGTGCCGTTGATGGCCGTCTTCCCGTGCGCAAACCCCTTCGAGAAGAACACCACGATGTAGGCATAGAACACGTTGCCGCGGGTGTCCCATGCCACCGATGGATCCGAGCCGAAGTCGGTCCCGTTCGTCACGAGCGGCGGCGGCAGCGGGAGGTCGACCGCGCCCCAGTTGGCTCCGCCGTCAAAAGAGAAGTAGCCGCGCATAGGCAGCCGGAAGATCTCGTTCGAGCCGCCCACGATCCGGCTCGGGCCGGACGGGTCGATGGCGATGGAAGTCTCGCTCTGTGGGCCTGGCTCGCTGCTCATGTCGACGTTGGAGCCGACGGACACAGTCTCTGTCCGGCCCGGCGCCGATAGCGGGGTGAATCCGCCCGCTGAGACAGTCTGGTACTTCTGCCACCACGTCGGCTGGGTATACGCGGACGTGTTAGCACTCGTGGTCGCAGCAGCTGGCAGCGTCGTGACCATCGAGACCGAGCCGGTAACAAGGGTCAGCGTGATGATAGAGGCTCCCGCCGCCAAAGCCCGTAACCGTGCCATTTCTGTGTCCCTTCGGTCAGCTGCCCGCGCAGGCTCATTTGGCGGCTTAATGGCACCGTACCGCAATCGTCGCCAACTATTCCGCGGCCTATCTCGCGAAGCGGCCTTAATGGCAGAGCCATTAAGGTCACGCGTGTCCGCAGGTCACCGATGATCTCGCGGCAGTACTGATGCCCGTTGACGGTCCATGTTCTTGGGTGGCTGGTGATAGCCGCTGGCACTGGATGATCTTGACCAGCTCTGATCAGGCCTGCGGTAACGAGGACCTGGTCATCGTCGTGTGGGCGCGGACTCGGGAGGCAGCCCCACAGGTTCCCGCATACCCGCCTTCCTGTCTCGAGCAAGGCGAGCTTCAGCGGCAGCTCGGCACGTCGTTTCAAAGCAGCAGCATTAGCGCATGTTCGCGCCAGCGGGTCCGCCAGTGTTCACGGCGTCCTCTCGGTGCCTTGGCCTGCAAGTATGTAGGAGAGGTGCAGCCGTCGGTTCGGCCGCGGGGTCGGCCAACCCCGCTCCTCCGGGATCTGGCCGACTCTCACGCCGCGATCGCGATAGCTGCGGTGCTGAGCCATACCGGCGCGTTCCAGAACGTGGAAGTGAACGAGATCCTCACCCAGGAGCAGATCGCGGGCGTGCTCGAACTGGCCGATAGCATTTCCCAGGTGTCCCGGGTCCCCGGACAAGCCGTGATGCACGACCACTCGTCGTAGGCGCGTTTTCAACGGTTCAGGGTCGGCCACCTGCTGTGATGCGCGCCACTAGGCCCCGCAACCAAGGCGAGGCGGAAGCCCCGAGGGTCGCTTCGTGGCAGCCGGTTATGGGCCGGAGCACGCTTCATCACTGCGGGTTTTGGATTTGGATGTCACCGCGGAGGATGTTCACCGGGCCTTGCGGCGAGGGGGACTCGCAGCCCCCGGCGCCGCCGTCAGCGTAAGTGGTGAAGCGGATACCGTCGGGGTTGGTCCCGTTGCTGGGGTTTGAGTTGTCGACGGCATCCGCGACCAGGGTCTCCTTCACGCCCAAGTAGGTGGCCGTGCCCGTCACCCACACATGGTTGCTGTTCACGTCCGTCACACAAGTGACCTTCGCGGTGTTCCACCGGAACTCGCACGGGCCACTCGCGCAGGTGCTGTACAGCCAGACCGAGAAACTCCCGGTCGCCGACAGACCGGTCCCGTGGGCGAAGATCGCGAAGGTGTCGTGGTTGGGGTCCAGCCCATTGCCGGTTACCTGATGTCCGTACGCCAGCACCTCCTGGCTCGCGGACGTGAGGGCGTTGCCCAGGTGGCGGCCCGCGGCCGCGCCCGGCGCGCTGCCGGCCGTAGCCATCCCTACTGCCGATGCGAGCACTACTGCCGCGGCGCCGGTGATCACTGCGGCGCGCTTGATCAGAACACGCATGTGCAAACCCCTCCTGCGTCCCCGCTCGGGACTGTCGTTGACGCGCCGTACGGCGCGGATATCCCGGCCTTGTTCGCCGCGAACTGCCTGGCCTTTCCGAAATGCCCGGCCCCACCAGGCTTTGCGGGATTGTGGCACAGACCGACACCGGTACGGAAGGGACGCAAGTGCCTATTTTTTCGCGTGTTACCGACTGCTTCTATCAGCCAATCCGGATCGCCAGACTTCGCGAGCTCCCGGCTGCGGTTCCGCTGATAACTGCATGGCCACTCCGCATGGGCGACCGGTGACCTCAGGGCCCTCACGGTGCCGCGGCTAGTGCCAGGCAGGCGACGTGCAGCTATCGGTCCGGCGTGAGACTCCCAGTTCCGGCGCAGATATTCTGGCGAGGGTGCACAAGACCATTGGGCAGCGTGATCCGGCTGCCGCCTTCCCGCTGACCCACGGCCGAGACGACGCCGACGAACGCCACCAGGCGAACCGGGCCGTCGCCTTCAGCGCGATCGGCCTCGGCCTGACTGGCCTGGTTGAGCTGCTTCTGGCGCTGGTGACCAACTCGGTGGGTCTGCTGGGCGATGCGATCCACAACCTGTCGGACGTATCCACCAGTGCCGTTGTCTTCCTGGGATTCCGCCTGTCGCGGCGGCCGGCGACGGAGAAGTACCCCTACGGCCTGGAGCGGGCCGAGGACCTGGCGGGCATCGGCATCGCGGTCGTCATTTGGGCCAGCGCCGCCTTCGCCGGGTATGAGAGCATCCGCAAGCTGGTCGAGCACGGCCACACCGCCCACGTCGGCGCCGGCATCGCCGGAGCCGTGCTGGGCATCATCGGCAACCAGGTCGTAGCCCGCTACAAACTGACTGTCGGCAAGCGGATCAACTCCGCCACCCTGATCGCCGACGCCCGCCACTCCTGGCTCGACGCGCTGTCATCCGCAGGTGCCCTCGCCGGCCTGATCGCCGTGGCCCTTGGCCAGTCCTGGGGCGACCCCGTCGCCGGGCTCGCCGTGACCGGCTTCATCTGCCACGTCGGCTACGAGGTCACCAAAGACGTCGTGCACCGTCTCGCCGACGGCGTCGACCCTCAGGTGATCCACACTGCCGAAGCCGCAGCCGGATCGGTGCCCGGAGTTGTCCACGCCCACGCCCGAGCGCGCTGGACTGGCCGGACTCTGCGCGTCGAGATAGAAGGCTGGGCGGACCCCGACCTGACCACCCGGGAAGCCGACGCCCTCGGCCGCCTAGTCGCCGACCAGATCTCCCGCCAGCTCCCCGAGGCAGGCAGCCTCACTTGGACAACGCGCGCTGCGCCGTGACGTTCATAGGTTCAACGAACGGTACTGACGGCCGAGTTGAACACGTACCCATGGCAACGTGGCCAAACGGGCTAACCCATGTTTGCTCGGCGTGGCTCTATTTGACCGGCCGGTCAGGTGCGGCCTTAGGGAAGGGGGCCGGCAAAGCCGACCCCCCCCCGCGTGTGTGCCAGTCTCGCTTTCTGTCGGGTCTCGGCGTCAGCCGAGGCCTATCCGGTTCAGTTGCTGATTGTCAGGCTTGTCACCTCGCAGTGCGAGGATCCTGTGACGTTGGGATCGGTGCTGGTGAAGGTGACCAGCCAGGAGACGCTCGTGCTGGCGCTGACCAGGAAGGTCGTGTTGCCGGTCGTGAGCGTCCTGTCCGCCGCCGACGTCGCGTTCGTCAGCGTCTGGGTGTAGAGCTGCCCGCTGACCGCGGAGCCCGATGTGACGCCGCAGCTGTCGCCCGTGTAGAGCTGGGCAGACAGCGTGCCGTTCAACGGCGCCCCGTGAGCGGCAGTGATGGTTGCGGTGTCGTTGGGCAGCCAGTTTTGAGCCGACGTGCTCGCCGTGGTGTCGGTCACGGTGAAGCACTCACCCGTGCTGGCGTCGCTCGACCCGGTGTAATTACTGCCGTTGGCCCCGCCGGGCGTGTACTCGGCCCGGAAGCACCAGGTACCGGTCTTGTTGACCGTCACCGCGTCCGACGTGGCGGACGACGCGGGCGGACTCAGCCCGCTGACCGCCTGAGTGGTCACCGCGCTGCCGACCTGTGTGCCATTCGGAGCCGGGCAGGCCCCGTTGCTCACTTGACTCGGGTCGCACACGAAGAAGCTGACGGTGCCAGTCGGCGTGCCATCTCCGGTCGTGGTGGCCTGCACGAGCGCGAAGTCAGTCACCGAGGACCCGAAAGCGGTTGTCCCGCCCATGCCGACCGATGGCGTCGTTGCGGTCGTCGTCGGAATCGTTCTAACGGTGAAGCACTCGTTCGTGCCAGTGGCGCCACCGAACTCGGTCAGCGCCGCCGGGTAGTTGGCGTCTCCTGGCCACTCAGCCCGGAAGCAGTAGCGCCCCGGTGTGAGCGGGCTGCCCGCCGTGTTTACGTCCGGCGAGGCTGCGCTCGCCGTGCCGCCCGAGCCGGCCAGCGTCCCGGTTCCGATGCTGCTCCCGCCGCTGTCGCATGCGCCGGTGGGGATGGGTCCGCACAGGAAGAACGTCACCGTGCCACTCGGTGTGTCCCCAGCCTGGTTGCCAACGACGGTGGCGGTGTCGTGGACAGCGGCGCTCGGGAAGACCGGACCTGAATCGGAGACCTTGGTGGACATGGTCGCCACGTTCTGCTGGTTGACGTAGGTGCACACCACCTGGTCGCCAGGCGCCAGCGTGATTGTCGCGGTCTTGCCGCTCGTAGACGTCGTACCGCCCACACAAGACAGATTTTCGAAGGTGAACCCGGACGGATCAGCACCCTCTGTCACGGTGTACGTGCCTGCTTGGAGAGCGTTGTTGTACACCGTGTTACCGGCGCTGTCACCACCAGCGCTGTTTCCGGCGTCATTCAGGCAGAAGCTGCCATCGGCCTGGACACCCGCCTTGCTGTTGCCGGGACACGCCACGCCGCCCTGCGGAACGCCGTTCACCGCGCCCGGAGGCTCAGCAGGCAGAGTGGACGTGTAGCTGAACACCTGGTTCGCACCGCGCGGGTCGCTGTGCTTGATGATCTTGATCGAGCCGCAGTTGCTGATGTTGATCGGGATGGGGGCGATGAAATCCTTGACCTCGGCGGTAAACGACGCCGAGGCGCGGCTCTTCACGAACGCGCTGCCAAAGGCTTCACAGGTCCCGGGCGGGAAGACGCCCGCCTTCGTCAGGTCGATCGCCGTCTCGCCGAACTGCAACGCCGGGACGGAACCGAGGAAGTTGGGCTTGGTGGGGAACAGTGGGTCGGTGACGGCATCGAGGTTGTTCACTGCCCCGATCGAGTCGGTCCCGTCCAGCGTGAGCTGATCCCCCCAGCACGGGAACGTGTTGGAGGCAAAGCACACGTTGGTTGGGTATCCGGCAACACCGCTCGGTATGGTCGCGCTGGTCAGCCACCGCTGCAATCCGATCGTGGGCTTGCCGCCGCCGTTGGTGAAGTCGAACGTCACCAGCAGGTCGCCCGGCGTCCGGTTCAGCGTGACCGGACCGGTTGTACTGCCGTTGAACCCGGCGGTGACTTTCTGGCTGATTTCGAAGTCCATATTCGCCGAGCCGAGGACGTTGCTTCGCTCCCACGCCAGGTACAGGAAGTTGTGATTGTTGCTGCCGATCTCCGATGCCTCGTAGAAGCGAGTGAGGTCGCTCTTGTTCGGCGGGATCGAGCCGGTGACCACGGTCACATTGGGACTGTCTTCCTTAGTGCCCTGGCCGAACGAGTTGTCGCCAGTTCCGCTCGGCAGGTCGAAGCCCGGGTTCAGCCCGGCCACGTTCTGCCAGTCAGTCGTACCGAACGTCGTCGGGTTCGTCAGCAGGTTGCCGTCACCGCCGGCGAACGTGCTGCCGCTGAGCGGATGCAGACAGGACTGGGTGGTGCCGGTCGCAGCGAAGTCGCATCCGCTGGCGTTGTCCGCAAGGCTCAGTGCTGGGACACCAATGGTCATTAGCGTGGCGGCGCCGATCAGCGCGCCCCACGTTCGCTTGCTCTTCAGTAATCTGCGGGATCTGCGGCCCGGCGGCGTCGCGCCGGTGTTGCGCTTGGACATTCCTGTTCCCCTCTGAAAGTTCGTATGCGGCGGGACCCTTTCCCTACAGCGCTATGTGGGCCCGCCAGGCAGTTTGTATTGCCATCGTGACGATAAGGACGGCTGACTTTGCTGGCTGGCTGAACCGGCTAACCAGGCGGACCCCGAGCCGCGGCGGCCCGGCCGCGACACGCGCAAGATCGAACGCCTGAACCTCGGCGCTGCCCTCCACAGGCTCGCGCCGAGCCAGGCGTTCGCAAACCGCAGCGCCGCTCCCCCACTCCAAGTCCCCACCCGAAAACGCAGCCGAGCCCGAGCCCTTATTGCATGGCAAAGGCAAGGTAAAGCCCGGCATGACGCTACACGCTGAAAAAGCAGGAAACAAGACCGAAAAGCCGGAGCCCTGCCACGCTTTACCACCCTCAGGACAACCGGGCCACCGACGCAGGGGCGGGAGCATCCCTGTTACCGGTCGCCCAGCTTTTCAATGACCGCCTAGAGGAATAGCAGGAGTTCTACAACTACCATCGACGCCACGGCAGGGCCCACGGCCAGAGCCCTACGAGCGGCTGCTCCAGAAGACCATGGCAGCTGACCTGCCGCTAGAGACTCGATCACTCTTGAGCTGACTTTGGCACGTATCAGGCATGATCAAGCTTGTCCTTGCTGCCGCACGTTCGGGTTAGCAAGGACAGCATTCACCACGATACGGTCCAGCCAGGTCGAGACCGCGGAATCGCCGTCAACGCAGGCGGCGCCGTCGGTCTGCTCCCGGAGGATGTCAGCGTGTCCGACGTGCCGAGCGGTTTCTTCGATCATGTGGACGTAGATCCACCGTAGTGAGACCTGGCCCATGTCTGGCTCGGGCACTGCGTCATCGAGAGCGAATCGTGCTGCTGTTTGTCGAGACTGCTCGCAGGTCTGCTCGTATTCCTTGATCAGCGAGCCGACTGTTTCGTTCTCGGCCAGGTCCCAGCTGTCTTCGCCGCCTCCGACATTGGGACCGATGTCCTCTCGGTTGCGTCCACCGAGCACTTCCTGAAACCAGGCTCGCTCGACCCCGATCATGTGCTTGATCAGGCCGGCGAGCGTGGTTTTCGACGGCACGCGCCGCTGGCGGGCTTCGTTCTCCGAGATGCCGTCTACCTTGCTGACGAGCACCTGGCGGTGGAAGTCAAGGAAGGCCTCAAGGACCTGACGTTCGCTGCCTGTGCTATCGGGTTGATCGGCAATAAGCGAGGAGGCGGGAATCGTCATGTTGACACGTTAATCGCGTCGTCAAAGCATTATGTCCCGGCTCACGATCGCCCGGCCGTGATGCTTCCGTCCTGACCACAGCCGGTATTCGCGCGGATTGCGCCTGCCGGACTTCAGGGCCAGGGTCACCTTTGTCCATCGTCGCGATAGGCGCGATCTCGATCCGGGCCGGGTCACGGTCAAGGTGCCCGGTTATTACCGCAGGTCACGAGCCCACAACCAGGGTTACAACGGTGGGGCGGGTGCGGCTCGAACCCACGACCGGCGGATTATGAGTCCGGGCCGCCAGCACCCGGCTCCAGGATGGCTGACCTGGGCAGACGCCGCGCCGAGATCACTCTGACGGAGATTTGGGCGCGTATTGGGCACAATCAAGCTTCGCCGCGCGCGCCGAAGACCAGATGGGATGCAGACCCACGAAACGCGCAGGCTAGCCCCGCTCAAAGGTGCCGTACATGGTTGCCCTCGCAATCGCGTGGCTGAACAAGAGGAAGTCCATGTAAGCGGGGGTTGAGGTTTCGGACACTTCCAAGTTTTCTTCACCCACGGCGTGCACCACGAGGAAGTAGCGGTCGGGGCCATTGCCCGGCGGCGTCGCCGGACCAAGGTACCTTCTGT
>Ga0126373_10000404_pt1 | contig 28524 bp, 20 predicted proteins | sample PanSoiMetPlot_11_FD_92545 | JGI IMG/M metagenome (GOLD analysis project Ga0126373, IMG submission 92545) | Tropical forest soil microbial communities from Panama - MetaG Plot_11 | ecosystem: Environmental > Terrestrial > Soil > Tropical forest > Bulk soil | place: Panama | collected 2016-02-17 | reverse complement strand
GTGACGGTCGGAATTGTGTCGAGCTTGCTGATGCCGAGCGAAGCGTTGTGGCATCGCGCTTCGTTCGAAATGCAGTCCTCACTCGCACGGAGCCTTCAATTCACGCCGTTTGCGAATGCTTCTGCGCCGAGCGTGGCGATGATTGGATATGCAATGGCGTACCTGCTGATTGCATTCGCCATTGCGATCCATCATTTTCGCGAGCGCGATCTCTAAAATAGTGTGGTGCGCAAAAAACCTCCTGAGTAGTGCCAGAAGAGCGAAGAAAAGCTTACGTCATATTTGAAGGCAAGGAGATCCTCGCTTTGGCCATCGAACGAGTGTGCTGAAGAACCAAGTGATTGCGGCAGTACGCTTTACCTTACGAGCCTGTCCCTGGCGAATTGATACGGTGGAAGTTTTCAACGAAATGTAACATTGTTACACCGGCGCGAAGCAACAATTCGCCAGCCACAGCATTTCCAGCGAACTCGTGCAACCTGGATTGTTCCTCAACGTAGTCCATGAATGCCTCGGGCGCAAAGGCGACCGCTATTTCGCCTCCACCTGTTGCTCTGCGGTATATGCCAAAGCCGCCGGTTAGTGCGTCACGAATCGCTTCTTCTCGGATTTGGACACTTGGCGAATGCCCCCAAGCTGTCGGTCTACGCTGAACATCGAATCCTGCAAACATCCTCGTCGGCTGGTGCCAGCCGAGCAGAAGGGTTTTGAAACCTCGCCCCAGCAGCAGCGGCGGGGAAACCGCCGTCAGTTGAATCCTGAGTTCTCCTTCTGGACGTACGCCGGCAGGCCCTCCGGGAGTTAGCCGCCAGATATAGACCAACAGTCGGCGGACCACCGAACCCCGAAATGCCCGAAGCCTGACGGGATGGTCGGCGTTCTCGAAGATGATTCTCCAGCCGCAATCGTAGATTGCGTCTCTAACCCGATCAACAAGGAGTCGTTTTGCTGCGGAAAGTGGCACCGTGGCGTATGGTCACATAAGAGGCCAAAATTGACCAGAGTCGATGCGGACCACACGTAACTAGTCCGCCGCGCTTAGCGGAGAATCCCAGTCAGCTTCGTCGCGGGGTTGTGCGAGGAAGGAGCCCGGTGCGAAGATAAACGCCAAATTGATGCCACCTCGAAACGAGGAGGTAGCCCATTGTCTGTACAGGTAGGCATTTCGATTGGCAGCATCCCCGTTCAGCGCTTCAACATTTCTGTCCGGGAGAATGGATCCACAACGCCGGCATACTTGTGCACTGGGTCACGACCGACATGGGTATTGGACCTGTTATCGAATGGTGCGAGCGTGTCGTTGTCAACGCTCACATTTCAAGCTGGAAGACACTTCTCAGACCGAGTCAACGCCAAGGTAGTCCTTGGGTCTTCAACTAAGCGCCTTAAGGCGGCGGCTCTTGCATGGGCACTCATCTCAATGGTCAATCCATATATAGAGAATGGCTTGCTGTGGGTCGAAAATCCCAACGATCCAGACATTAAACGCTTGTGCTCTGAGATTCTTGGGGTAGGCGCCGGCCTCAACCTGCTCGCTTCGTGCGGAGTCGCGCCTGAAAGTTCTCACCCGTGGAGATTGAAGAACCCTCCGTCAATCGGGTAATCCGCACCCGTGATATAGGTGGCCTCGTCGGAACACAAGAACAGCGCGAGCGCTGCCACTTCGTCCGGTTCCGCCATGCGCCCAATGGGTTGCGATTCGGAGAGAACCCGATACATCTCGTCTTCATGGCCGGGATAGTTTTTCTGCAGGTAACCGTCCACAAATGGTGTGTGAACGCGTGCCGGCGAAATGCAGTTACACCGAATTTTGTGCGCCAGATAATCCCTGGCTACGGAAAGAGTCATGGACACAACTGCCCCTTTGCTCATTGAATAGGCAAAGCGATCTGCGAGTCCCGCGGTCGCCGCGATGGAGGCCATATTCAAAATGACACCTCCTCCTCCGTTTGCCGTCATCGCCTCGACGGCCGCATACATGCAGTTGTAAATTCCTTTCACGTTCACCAGAAAAACCCGGTCGAAGTCCGCCTCCGTCGTGGTTTCCAGCTTTCCGACATGCGAGATCCCGGCATTGTTTACGAGGATATGGATGGCTTTCTCGCTGGCCAACTTCTGAAATAGCTCTCTCACGCGCCGTTGATTGGAGACATCGCAAATGTGCGCCGTTGCGTTGCCACCGCTTTGTGTAATCTCTTCAGCCGTGGCTGCCGCAGCCTTCTCGTCTATATCCGCGAGGCGCACGATGGCACCCTCCTGCGCAAATCTTTGTGCAATAGCGCGGCCGATGCCGCTCCCCCCGCCTGTCACGACGGCTACTTTGCCGTCGAGCCGGAAGGCGCTCGAGTGCTTCTGGCTGGCCTTCACAGCGAAACTCCCCTTTTCCATGGAATAAAATCATCCTGGGCGAGCAGTGCCGCATTGCTGCGTGTTTCTCCGCTCGCGACCCGAATCACCTGATTTAGAATCGCTTCGCCCATCTGCTCGATGGTCTTTTCGCCCGAAACTATGCCGCCGGCGTCAATGTCAATGATGTCTGACAGGCGCTTCGCGGGATTCGAATTCGTCGAGATTTTCACGACTGGGGCTATCGGATTCCCTGTCGGCGTGCCCAATCCAGTGGTGAACAGAACCACGTTGCTCCGGCACCTACTTGTGCCGTCACGCACCCCACGTCGTTTCCCGGCGTGCATTGCAAATTCAATCCCGGCTCCCTGGCATATTCCGGATAATCCAGTACTGCCGTGACTGGAGACGTGCCGCCTTTCTTTGCCGCGCCCGCTGCTTTCATGGCGTCGGTCAACAGTCCGTCACGGATATTCCCCGGCGAAGGATTCATCTCGAATCCGGAACGGACCGCTTTGGCCCGGGCTGCGTAATCCCCCATGAGCTGTACGAAACGTTCCCCTACCTCTTTTTTCCTAACGCAACGTTCGATAAGCTCCTGTTCGACGCCGCACAGCTCTGGGAATTCGGAAAGAATTCCCTTTCCGCCAAGCGCGACGACGAGGTCGGCGGTGTGCCCTATGGCCGGATTCGCGGACAGCCCGGAAAATCCATCCGACCCGCCGCACTTCAAGCCAAGGGTCAGTTGCGATAGGGGCGGTGGCTGCCTAGTTACCTTGTCCCTTCCACTAAGCCCAGAAATGTTTCTCGGATGGCTTTCGTTATCATCGCAGATTCTGAAGGACAGTTCTGCTGTTCGAAAATCAGAACGGGCTTGCTGAAATTCGAGTCGCGCCGCTTGAGTTCCTCGAGCAGTATGGAAACTTGGGCATTCTGACACCCCAGGCTCAGGACCGTCGCTCCCGCAACATTCGGATGATGGATATAGCCAGCCAGCAGCGCACAAAGATTGTTCGCATCTTCACGCGTTCCAGCGCACCCCCCTTCATGCATCAGAAACTTAATGCCATCGACGTTTTCAAACAGTCGGGGGCCCCCCGGAGCGAATAATCTTCATGCGAGCCGTGGAACTGCTTGATAAAAGCCCGTTCCGGCCAATGCATGATTGCAAACCCGGCTAATGGCTCCAGACAGCAGTGCGCAATGCTTGAAGTTGCTCAAACGCGGCCGTCCCAATTTCTCCGTCCTGAAAGATGCCGACATTAAGGGTGACCGCCCCCTGGTGCCTCATCGATTCTTCGACATAGCGGATCAGCTCTTCATTCTTGAAACGCAGGGGTTCCATTTCGCTATCCAGCTTTTGATGAACCCAAGGTGCGTCCAGGAACCATAGCGCATGTTGCTGAAGGCCTATCGCAGGACCTTGCTCCGAAAAACGAGACGAGGCCGGTCGGACAGGTCCCCCAACCTCACCTGCCCAGTATTCCTGCCAGTCGGTCTCTACCGGATAGATCCAGGAATTGTATGCGACGACCCGATCAGGATTACCGGCCTTCACGGCACTCCACAACTCTCGCGGATCTATGTCAGGATATTGCTCAAGACTCTGATACCAGCCATCAAACCAGTAACCAGATATTCTTCGGCCGTAACGCTTGCCGAACTCAGTCAAAATCTCTTGGTGTGCGCGTAGATACGTTCCCGAGTCAGCCTCCCCCATTTTCCCCAGAACGTGCGAGGCGAAGTAGAGCATTAATCGGATGCCGCGGGCCTGGAGAGCGTCAGCAATCTCCCCGATTAGGTCGCGCTTTGTCGTCCATCCTGAGTGATATTTCTCCCAGGAACGGATGGGTGCCGGGCAATGCGGATCGGCATGATTGACGGTGAAGATAACGTACCCAGCTCCCGTGGCTCTAACCATATTTGCGAACCGCTCTACATCGAAGCGCTCTACTGCCTCCTGATACGGCAGGATGGGTCCTTTCTTTGGCGCGGAGCGAGAAGTCCAGTGGAACATCACGCCGTAGCCGGCTTTGACAATCCAGTCAGTCGAAGCGCGACTGTCATTAGCAGTATTACTTTCTCTAGCTGACGCTGGCTCCGAGTCCACCGACGTCAATTCAATCGACCTCACGCGAAAACTTTCATCCAGATTGTCTGTCTGAACCTGGAGCTCCAGTGACACCTCTCCGCCTGGCAGGCGAATCTGATTCGCAATCATCGTACGATTGAAATTCAACGTGTCATCAAGAAAGATGCCGGATGTGCTCGGCAGGGCAGCGTTGACGCGCACCCCGGCTCCCGCTCCCAGGGATAAATGAACCCTATCCACCGCGGAGGCGTAGCAAATCTTCAGCTGATACTCGCCGGTCTTTGGCACCTGAAGATGCCAGACGGCAGTCCCCGTACCCTTCCAAAGCATCATGCCGGTTTCCTTCCAGAAACGCACATTGCCCTGGAGATCTGCTTGCGCAGGATAGAGACGCGTGATGGCAAGACGATGGACTTCCTTATTGTCTTCGGCAACAGATTCCCTTACGGCGATGGGCCGCTTCGAACCGGCAGGAGATGAAGGCGCGTCCGACCAGATCGCATGACTAATGGTTTTAAACAACTGAAGTGTTTGCGGAGAGATCCCGCCGTCTTGATAAATCTCAACGTCAAACGTTGGTATATTCTTGCGCCGGATGCAGTCTCGAATCCCCGCAATCATCGCCTCTGCTGAGAATTGAGGCGGTCCAATAGGCGTGTCCAACTTGAAATGTCCCCAATCTTCTTCGACAAAAGTCGTGATGTGTCCTTGCAGGCCTTGCTGCGGACCGCCGGTGAACTTGCCCGTGCCGCCCACTGGAAGAAAGCCGCCGCCTTCAATAACTTCCTTGGAAAAATAATTCTCCCCGGCGAAGACTTCATAAAAATCATTCGCTTTTGGCAGAATCCATGAGTTGTAAATAACCAGCCGGGCGGCGTTGCCCGCCTTGGCCGCGCGAGTCAACTCCTCCCATGGGGGGTTAAAAGGATAATACGTAAATATTGCATCGTCGAACCAAAAGCCAGCGAGCCGATTGCCGTATCGCTCGCCAATATCTCGGATGATCGCGCACCATTGCCGAAAGAATTCCGCCTTGCTTTCGTGAAAGTGAGTTCTGCTCCACCAGGGAGCGTCATCGTGCCCGGGATGATAGTACAAAATTAACTTGATTCCCCTCTTGTTCAAGGCCGTAGCCATCTCGCCGATCAGGTCGCGATCGCATGTCCTCCCCGGAAGAATGCTGTCGATCGTTTTGTTGGGGCCTGGAAAATAAAATCCGGCATGAGATGTGGTAAACACGACATGGCGGGCGCCCATATCGACCACCATCTGTGCGAAGCGTTCGACATCGAAATCTCGAACTGCCTGTTGATAAGACTTGGGCGGGCCTGATTGCGGCTTCGTTTCGCTGGTCCAGTGGAACATCAACCCGTATCTGTCTGCCACGAGCCACTCTGTGCTCGATAAGAGTTTGTCCGCTCTTGCGGCCAAATCTTGTTTCACGGAGGGGCGAACAAGCTCCACCGAAAAGAAGCTCTGGATCGGAGGAATACTTGTGGAGCGAACACTGACCCGGTGGGACCCCGCAGGTAAACGTACCTTGCCCAAGTTCAGGCGGTCCCATTGCGGGCCGAAGTCTCCGGACAGCTTCTGAGCGGCAACTTCAACTTGAACAGTGCTTCTCGTCTTCCCCCCCTGAGCGATGACCGACACTTCATACTCGCCGGGTTCGGCGGCGGTGACATCCCAAGAAAGCGAGTCTTCCGCATTCTGCCAGGAGTCAATCCAACCGACCTTTCCTTGACCGATATCGACCTGCTTGATTCGTCCTTTCCGAATTGCGTCTGCTGGTGTGAGGATGTTGACACCGTCGGCAGCGATTTCATGTTCCTTTACGTCTTGAGCGGCAGCCAGCCAGGGAAACACGACGCAGCACAGCAACCGCATGAGCGTGGAACGACGGACCGACTGCGAAAGGTAAACCTGGGACACGCAAATTCTCCTTATTCTTGAATCTACGTATGGTCGTATTCACTTCGAGTCACGGTTTTACGGGATGCCTGGAAGACGCCAATGCGTAACCGTGGCACCTAGACTTCAAAAATATAGCTTGCCTCCAAACTGTAGTTCCCGGGGCGTGGAACTAATTGAAGTAATCTGTCCAAATCCCGTTCCTAGCGTGCCGTTCGCGTTGCCTAAGCTCTGGATGTTGAAACCATTAAAAGCTTCGAGCCTCAGTTGAAGATTTAGGCGCTCTCTGATCGGAAAATTCTTAAACAGCGACAAGTCGAAGTTTGTGTATCCAGGGTTGCGAATTATTCCGCGTCCGGCGTTACCGTAAGACAAGACCGGCACCGCAAAAGCCGCTTTATTGAACCAAAGATTAGCCGAGGGGTTACTGAGATGCGCATTTCCTACAAGATTCGGACGTTCGTAGTTCTTTAAAGTGTCTCCCACGTTAGCAACGTCTCCAGGAACAGATAGGACTATAGGGGTGCCTGACCTTAGAGTCCCAATCCCATTCAGCTGCCAATTGCCGAGAACATAAGAAGCAGCACCATTATGGAGCCATGTTTTTCCCCTGCCGAAAGGTAACTCGTAAACTCCACTCATCACCAAAATATGAGTGCGGTCGCTGTTCGATGGGCCCCATTCAGCATTCAAGTCGTAGGGATTTTGTGGATTGCCGACATACCAGCCGTCGGTCCCGTTGTCCGTGGTTCTCGACAATGTGTAAGAAACAAGCGCTTGAAATCCGGCTGAGAAGCGGCGTTCCGCTCTGATTTGCAGAGCGTTATAACGATTTGCTCCGAGATCAGTTCCGTAGAGTGTAGCGGTTCCATAGAAAGGGAAGGGTCTTCGCCCATTGACCTCTGCTGGAGTTCCGGCCCCTGGTTGCAACGCGGTATTAGCTGCAATATTCAGATCCAACCGATTGCCTCTACCGCCCACATAGGAAGTTGTCAAAACGAAGTGTTCAGAGAACTGATGCTGAATATCCACGTTCCACTGCTGGGACATGGCATCTTTCTTTCGCGGATCCCAAAAGTACGTCACTGTTCCCCAAGGAACTCCTGTCGTAATCGGTGAAACTGGAGTTCCGTCGATCTGATTCACGGTTGTTAATGGCTGACTGAAGTCGTTGTAATTCGTACCCGCACTCGTATTAGACGGCCAAGCGCCATAAGTATTTTGGGCTTCCTGCGCCGTAGAGGATTCGGTATCAAAGTAGATTCCGTATCCGACACGGAGCACTGTGTTTCTTGCGAAGCTCCACGCGACACCCAGGCGCGGTGAAAAATTATCATGAATGGGATAACGGATACCGGGGTATTGCGCCAACTTGATCATGTTGCCGTTTGGAAGATCGCTGAGATTTCCCGTGCCGGGAATACATGGAGCAGCCGGCGATACATTGCACGCCGGAGGAAGCTTACCTCCACCGATGAGCCACTCACCGGTTTTATAGTCCCAGTCGCTGATCGTGGCATTCCCGTAGAAATTCGGCGGAGGGAAGCTGTCATATCGAACTCCGAGCGAGACTGTCAGGCTTTGGCGAAGCTTCCATTCATCTTCGCCATAGAGCGACCAGTTGTTGAAGGCCATGGTGTAGTTGCCGGTATACAAGCTGTTGCTTTGTGGAAGCCCCAGAAGCAATGAAGCCAGTTCGATCCCTGTAGTCCCCACATTCTGCGGGTCGGCTGTTTGTGAAACATTGAAAATATAGTGGTGGCCCGTAGCTATGTTCGTAAAGTCTTTCCGCGAAAGCTGAAAACCGAATTGTGTGCTGTGTTTGCCATTGACCCACGAAAGAGACTCTCCGATTGAGGCCGGGGACTTTGTATAGTTCGCGTAAACCCCATTGAGAAAGGGCGTTGAGAAATTCCCGACCGACAAGAAGTCAGGGATGCCGTATTTTGTGAGCTGAGTCTGACTGAAACCGAGTGCAGCGAGCGCAGCCGGCCCGCCCTGCAGGTTTTGGTTCAGTGTGAAAGGGAAATCGCTGTATGTATAGGTTGATTCGAAGAAGAGGTTTGGCCTAAACGCGTGTACCCAGCTCACTCCCAAATTCTTTCGATTCTGGGATATCACCTGCGGAAGGATAGCCGTTACAAGAGTTGAGTTATCATCACTAGCCTGGGAATAACGAAACCACAAATTATCTCGACGACTCAATTTGTGATCGATCCGAACTGAATAGTTGTTCCTTGTTTCGTCGTTCGGAAAGGTATCCTGGCGATTAACGTTTAGATTCGAAGGGTTGCTGTAGTTCGGAGCCGGTAACATCAATTTAAGATACCCTTGTGTCAAAGAGTCAATGCGATTTGTCGGGATCGTATTGTTTGTGAACTGTTGGCGAACCAGCGTGCCGTTCGGACCGGCGGTTGTCGTCGCTGGATCATAGATGTTCCTGCTAATGACCGAATTCAAAAAATTCCCGCTGAGCTCATCTGACGTTGGCACGCGACTGAGCACCGTTTGGTGTTGTCTCAGCGTGAAGCGTTCATACGCGAAGAAAAAGAATGTTTTGTTCCTGCCATCATAGAGCTTTGGAACATAAACGGGTCCGCCGACCGCGCCGCCAAATTGATTCCGATGATAAGGGGGAAGGGCGCTGAGTGTCGCTTGGGAGAACGGATTTCGAGCCTGGAATTGATTGCTTCGAACAAACTCCCACAGCGTCCCTGAAACGGTATTTCCGCCTGACTTTGTCGCCACATTGACGGTCGCTCCAAGAAAACCCCCGTACTCGGCCTTTGCGCTATGAGAATCAACGGAGAACTCCTGAATGGTGTCAAGGTTGGGCGTGAGTGCGGTCCGCGATCCAAGAATCGTGGTATTGTTCGTGCCGTCCAAAAGGAATCTGTTTCCGTCACCCCATTGGCCATTGATTCGAGTGCCGTTTGCTCCCGGCGTTAGAGTGATTAACTGCGTGTAATCTCGCCCGTTGAGCGGGAGATCTTGGACGACCTTTTCTTGGATGACGGTCGATTCGCTGACTGTAGTGCGCTCCAGCAGATCGGCTTGAGCGCTTACTTCAACTTTCTCAGCAACACTGCCTAAGGAAAGAACACTGTCTTGCGTAAGCGTTTGGTCGACGTTGATCTTCAGACCGGCTATCTGTACTGTCTTGAAGCCAGGCGCTTCTATGGTGAGGTCGTAAAGAGAAGGCAGAAGATTGAATATGCGATACTGTCCGGCTGGGTTTGTCATAACTGTCACGCCGACGTTTGTGGCTTCATTTACTACCGTAACCTTTGCATTCGCTACCGCGCTGGCGGATTGATCGGTGACTGTCCCATTAAGTTGGCCGGACGCTGCGCTTTGACCGAACAGGGGCCCGCACGATCCCAAAACAACAAGAATGAAAACTGCGATGCGGTGTGTCATTACGTTTGTCCTTTGCGCTTCGAAATTCACAAGAAGCGAACTCAATTGTTCGATCCGAGTTGATGCCGCCTGATTGAAGAAAATGGCAACAGCTGTTGTTACCCTCGGAATGGTCAACAGTTGGATTCACCCCGTGGTCGGCTTCTAACAAGAATATCAAATCGTGTCAAGAAAAAAATGTCATCTACTCAAATACAGTCTCAACAGATGAAACCAAGGGAGCGGTCGGCACGTCCCTATCTCTTGTATGATGCTCATAGTAAAGGTAATAGAAGTAAGTCCGGCTTGAATAATTAGACTTCAATTTGAAATCTACTTTTGACCTTTGAAATTTCGAGTCAAGCGGCGTATAGTGCGGCTGGTGTCGTCGTAGGAAGTTGCGCCCAATTTCCAAAAAGACGTGAAGCGAGCAAATCTAGTGGTGAGCAAATGGGCCAACGTGACCGCGACATTCGTGTTCCAGCTTATTTCTTTTTCAAGGTACTCATAGCTGGTAAGAGATCTTCGGATCAGGAGAGATATGCCTCGCATCACAAAATCGGTGACTTCAGCGACGGCCCCACTTGGGGTCATCTCCAAGGTTTTCAGCATTCTAGAGGCGATCCACGGGGCTCAATATGGATTGACGCTGAAGAAAATTTGTGAAGCAACTGGGATCAACAAGAGCACTGCCCATCGCTTTCTCAAGCATATGGAGCGCGAAGGGTATCTTATACACACGGAATCGGGCCCGTACTTGATCGGTCCCAGGCTTTCAGCAATGGGCACACAAGCAAATAGTCGAGCCGTCCTACAGGCCGCGGCCCGACCCATCCTCTGGGAACTATGGAAGTCAACACAGGAGACGGTCAATCTTGCAGTTTTAGACAGTGGAACTGTCCTTTATGTTGATGTAATCGAGAGTGCTCATGAATTCCGACTCGCGTCCCGAGTGGGTACGCGACGCCCCGTGCACGCAACGAGCCTGGGGAAAGCAATCTGTGCTTTCCTTCCCGAAGAATTGTTAAAGCGCACGCTGGAAGGAGTTGTCTTGTCATCACTAACGCCTAACACGGTTATGAACCTGGTGCAGTTCCGACGCGAACTAGATCGTGTTCGCCAGAAAGGTTATTCGGTAGATGATGAAGAGGTAACTTTGGGAGCGCGTTGCGTCGGTGCACCGATTCTCGGTAAAAATCAGGAAGCTGTTGCAGCGATCAGCATTTCTGGACCGGTGACAAGAGTTGGCCGCGAGCAACTGCCTTCGCTTGGGGCTGCGGTTATTGAGGCGTCAAGCAGAATCTCTGCATCAATGGGCTTAACGCAGACGTCTGCAGCAAATAATCCACCTGCGAAGCAGATGCCATCTGTTGCGTCTGGGCGTCTGTAATGGGAATCAGTGTAAAGCTCGACGTAGACTTGCTTTGGCCGAGATCGAAGAAGGCGGAACGCGCGTAGCGTAAATCATAGGAATTCCAGGATGCGAAGTTTGGAATGTTCATCGGGTTGGTTCGTTACGTTGGCTGGTGTATTCACCCAGTTCTTTCTTGAAGCGATAGAGCCGAATTTCGATGATCGGCCTCTTTATCTTTTTCGTGAGTAGAAATTTCCGATTGGTATTCCGATTTGTCCGTACTTTTGAGGAAATTGGTTGTCGAGGAGAGGATAGATGCAGCAACACTCTTATCGCGCCAGCCGAGCATTGTTAGAGGGCGTGGCAATCGTTTGCCTTGCGACAGTCAAGGGTGAGGCCCAGAATCCGGTGCACTACGAAGCAACCGTCGAATCACTGGACCTCCATCGGCTGCCGGATTGGTATGATGATGCGAAGTTGGGGATTTTCATTCATTGGGGCCTATATTCTGTGCCAGGCTGGGCACCGGTGAGTCACCCTGAACACGATTTTGAGAACCAGGACTACATCCGAAACAATCCTTACGCCGAATGGTATTACAACTCGATGCGCATTGAGGGTTCTCCAACGCAAAAATACCATAACGAAAAATATGGCGCTGATTACAACTATTATAGCTTTGCTTCTGTCTTTAACGGGGAGATCCAAAAATGGAACCCCGACATATGGGCAAAGGTAATTAAAGAAGCGGGGGCGAAGTATGTCGTATTGACGAGCAAGCACCATGACGGTTTCACGCTGTGGCCTAGTGGTACGCCCAATCCCTTTCTTCCGGCCGACCAGCAGCATGCTTCGCGAGACCTGGTGGGGGACCTCACTACAGCAATACGCAAGCAGGGCTTGCGCATGGGGCTCTATTATTCCGGCGGCTACGACTGGACCTTTGTGCCGGGCCCCATCCGCGTTGCTGATGACTACCAGAAAGTGAAACCGCAGAACGAAGCGTATGGGAAGTACGCGGATGCTCACGTTCGCGAGCTGATCAATAGGTACAAACCTTCTCTACTCTGGAATGACATCGACTTTCCCAAGTCTGGCCATCCTCTTGAACTGATGGCGGAGTATTACGGTGCAGTTCCGGACGGAGTCATCGACGATCGATTTGGAGTGAAGCACTCTGACTTCACGACTCCGGAATATCAGACCCTTGGCGAGATCAACCCGAAGAAATGGGAAGAGTGCCGCGGTCTGGGGAGATCGTTCGGATATAACCGAGCCGAGGGAGAAGCCGAGACCATTGCACCCTCTGAACTCATTTACCTGCTTGCCGACGTTGTAAGTAAGAACGGCAATTTGCTTCTGGACATTGGGCCGGAAGCTGATGGCACAATTCCTGCGGTCCAGCTTGAACGGCTAAAGATTCTTGGCAAATGGTTGGCAAAAAACGGAGACGCCATTTATGGAACGCGCCCCTGGAATCGAGCACAAGGTGAAACCAAGGATGGCATCCCAGTCCGCTTCACGTCGAAAGGGTCCGATGTGTACGCGATTCTGCTGGGCAGCCCGAAGTCTGCTTCGCTCACGATCAAGTCGGTTCGTCCAGAAAGGAATTCAAAAATTTACCTGCTGGGCCATGACAAGCCGCTCGCTTGGAAGCAAGTAGGAGAAGACATCCAGGTTGATCTGGGCACTGTTCGCATTGGCGATTATGCAATCGCCTTCCGATTAGCGGGTGCCACGAAGCAATGATTGATAGCTGAACTGAGCACCCCGGGAGGCGGAGTCGGAGTCGGAGATTCCATTTGTCCCGCTAGTGCGTTTGCGCCTCCTTCGCTTGAGGCGGAAGCTATAGGTGTTTATTTCGGGGATGTGGAAGTGGGCGGTGAGACGGTCGATGTAAGTTACGGGCATTATCTTGGTGGAGGGGCATCCTCCCACTGATTCAGGTGAATGTCTTCGACCGGGACCAAACAATCGCTTCCGCGGACTCGCCCGCGCTCCAGCTTGGCTTTGCCAACTTCGAGATGCACGACTTCCGTGTGCAGGTTCCAGAGTTGAAAGCAATCGCACGCACGCCAGAACTGCCGTCCACTACGAGACCCCAATCCGTCACTCTCGACTCAAAGCGCAGCCGGACCGTAGTTGTGTGGGAGGGCGCAAAGGTACGGAATGGCGGCGGATTGGACGAAGTTTCTGCTGCTGGGACTCCAGGCGAAACCGGTGTGACGGTCTGGAAGCACCACAAGCCAGCCCGGCGGACAAGGCTGGCTTGATAACCGGCGATGTAATTCTCAACAACAGACTGGTAAACGACACACAGGATCTCTTGCGGTACACGCGGCAAGCTGGCCGCGGAATGCATGCGAGCATCACAATCCTGCGCTATCAGCAGGAGTCGACGCTGAGCATTGCACTGGAATAGCAATCTTTGACGGTTGATAATGGACGACTTCAAGGTAGGGAAATTCGCAGGCATTTTGCCGCGCGCTACCGCACATATCGATCGTGCGGAAGTGCATTGACACAAATTTCGGATCAGGAGGATTCCATGTCTTCCATTTTAATTCCCGAACTCGAATCGCCGGCGCGGCGCTTACTTATAAAAAGGATGGCAGGCCTTGGCGCGACGCTTGCCTGTGCCTCGCTCCCTCCGGCTGTCGCTGCTCAGACTCAGAGTCATCGGCCGGGTGGCCTTGAAAATCAAGTTCCTCCTGTCCAGAGTGCGTGGGGACCTTTCCCTCCATCGAGCGGTGCAGGTCGATATCTCCAACTTGCTTACCCGCCGTCCTCGACCAAAGGGGAGCTGCAGATCGGCGTCACATACACCCTTTGGATTCCTGACAATATCACGACGGCCAGAGCGGTGATAGTTCATCAGCACGGTGCAAGCATTCCAGCCGCCCAGGCGGGGGCAACTTCTGCTTACGATTTGCACTGGCAAGCTCTTGCAAAGAAATGGGGCTGCGTCCTTCTTGGACCTTCCTATCATGTTCTGAACGATGCGGTTGACTTAACTCCAGGAGGCGCAGAGCTGTGGTTCGACGCGAGACTGGGTTCTGACCGTGTTTTCCTTCGGGCCCTGGACGAGTTTGCAGCAAAGTCGGGCCACGCGGAAATCGCTACGGTCCCTTGGTGTCTCTGGGGACACTCTGGTGGCGGGATATGGGCCAACGTAATGAGCATTCTCCACCCCGGTCGAGTGCTCGCTGCTTTTCTTCGTTCGGGTACCGCGGTGATGTTTCGTCCGAGGCACGAGTTTATCCAGCCTGAAGTTTCGCCTGCAGTCTATGAGATTCCCACGATGGTTAACTTCGGTATAGGAGAGAGAGGAAACGGTCCCTGGGACGGCTCCATTGCTACGTTCCAGGAGTACCGAGCCCAGGGCGCTCCCATTGGCTTCGCCCCCGATCCGCGCACAGGACACTTCTGCGGTGATTCCCGGTATCTCGCGATACCGTTCTTCGACGCTTGCCTTCAAATGCGCTTAACGGAATGGATCAAAATCTTGAGGCCGGTGGACCTGAGTTCTGTGGCGCAACGATTTGGCGAACGACAATCTTCCATGGTACGAATGTTGGGATGAACCTACTGCAGACCCCTGGGGATTGGATCGGAAGATGAAAGAAAACAGACTTAGGGCAAAGCTCGTATCGATCGTCCTTATTTTGTTTGTGTCGATTTCGATCGTACTGGAAAAAGCTCGTTGTCTGGAACAGGAGCCTGAGCGCGCCAGGGACAAACCCGAGTCCGAAATGTCCCCGGAGGAAAAGCAGGCCCGCAAAGAGATTCAGAATGCGATTCTCCACGGAAAAAGAACTCCTGCCGACAACGCTGCAGAAGATCTCAAAAGGGAAATCACATTCGCCAAGCATTCAGAAGCACTGCCAGCACAAGAAGCAAGGGAAGAACGCGAAAAATCTGAGTCGGAAAAAACGCCGGAAGAAAAGGCAATTGATAAAGGGATTAAGGACTTCGTCGAAGGCAAGTCCTTGCTCCTGCCTTCGGACCACCAATACCGTTCGGCAAGGCGGTTAACGGCATCAATTAACCGTGACACGCCACCCACTACATTTGTCACTTTCGAGAAGCCTTCTGGCTTTTCTCGGACGATCAAATTTAAGAATAGCTACTGGCCCACCACCTTTTCTGTGCACGATAATTTGGATGGGGACTTGGCGAGACAGTGTTACGACCGTGGAGACGTGTTTGTTTTGGGTGGCTACGTCACATTATCTGATGAGGCGTGGTTTAAGTCAAACAAACTACCATACGTAATTTTTAGCAGCGAATCGCCTAAGACCACCACCGACGAACTGATCAGAGCTGCGGCTCTTACGATTCGACCTTTTGAGCCCGGCGATGCGATTATTCTAAATGCTCTTCCCTCGGAGGTCGGAGGTGTCAGAGGGGGGCTCGAACTCAAGAGGATGGGCCTCTCCTCAACGCCTGACAAGTGGCAAGATGCGAAGAAACAGATCATAGAAGCTGCCGGCAGCACAACAATCATTCCTGCGACGAAAGAATCGGTCTCCACTGAGCTGAGCGAAGGAACAAAAAACGTATTATTTCTTATGGCGCACTCCGATTCTCAGTCGATTTATTTGCCGGGTTTGAAGGGAGGCAAATTATCGTATCGTGACCTTGAAAGCATTGTTCGTGATGTCGCACCGAATCGAGCAATCGTACTCTTGGCTTGCAGAGCCGGAAAAGACCGTGGCGAACAAAGATCCCTTGCGAAGCTTTTCCTTAAGAACCGATTAGCGACTGCAGTTCTCGCAAGTGACGGCGATGTCTACGCGACAAGTATTGCTGGCGTTCTCCGGACGTTGCTGCGTGACAAAGGCAATTTAAACCAATCCTTCGGCGATTTGCGAACGATAGTCATGGACTTGTCGGGAATAGTGGGTATGGTCAAAAAAGGTTGATTACATTTTGCGTAATAGCGGAGGAGTATGGTGAATCAAACATTGCGTTATTTCAACATTCGGCGTTCGAGTCAGAAGGGTGCTGAAGACAAATTGACGTTGGGAGCAACGACGAGAGTATGGCCCCAATGGGTAGCCCTGTTTGGCGGTGTTTTGATTCAACCGTACTTCGAAGGATATCGGACCTCCCAACCTCATACTTGGCACTTCTCCGGGTTCGCAGGCTGGTTCTGGTTTGCTCTAATTACCTCCGGATTAATCTTTCCGGCGATTTACCGAAAAGTGATCGATGAAGGTGCCCCAATACTCGTCCAACTCGCTCCGATCTTTGCCGCGGGACTCGGGTGGGAGTCACTCATGGGAACCGTGTTGGGAGCGGCAGCCGGCAAGTAATTCTTGCAGATATATAGCCATGATTGTGTCGCTCCGGCATCTTCTCTGGTGGGTCGTCAGCTCTTTTCGCTCCCGCGAGGACCTCATGCTCGAAAACTTGGCTCTCCGTCGGCAACTGCTCGCTTTGCACACGCAACGGCCTCGCACTCGATTGACTGCCCCGCACAAGCTGTTCTGGGTGGCGTTGAGAACGTTCTGGTCTGGATGGAGGAAGCCTCTCGTCTTGGTTACTCCCCGAACCGTCGTGAACTGGCATCGAGCAGGGTTTCGTTTGTATTGGACATGGATCTCAAGATTCCGACGAGTAGGAGGGCGGAAGGGTGTCAGCAAAGAGGTTCGCGCCCTGATCTTTCAAATGGTTGCCGAGAATCCGACCTGGGGAGCGCCGCGCATTTACGGCGGACTGCTCAAGCTGGGTTTCGATCTCTCGGAAAGGAGTGTCTCGCGATGGATCCGGCGAGCCCCGAGAGATCCAGATCCGGCCAAGCAATGGCTGACGTTCCTCAGAAACTATCGCGAGGCCATTGCCGCGATGGACTTTTTCACCGTCCCAACGCTCACGTTTGGTGTTCTGTACTGCTTTTTCGTCATCGGCCACGACCGGCGTAAGATCCTCCATTTCAATGTGACGAGAAATCCCCATGCGCTTTGGGTAGTCCAGCAATTGCGAGAAGCATGGGCCTACCAACAGACGCAGAGATTCTTGCCATTCGACGGCGACGCAAAGTTTGACGCCGATGTGGTTTCGGCCGTGAGGGACCTGGGAAGCGAGCCAACTCGCACGGCCTTTGGCTGTCCTTGGCAGAACGGTGTTGCTGAGCGTTGGGTGGGAAGTTGCCGACGCGACTTATTGACCACGTGATCATCCTGAATGAGCGGCATCTCAAACGACTGCTGTCTTCCTACCTGCTCTACCATGAAGATCGGACTCATCTTGGACTGGCGAAGGACACGCCAGCAGGTCGTGCAATAGAAATTCGCTCTGCGAGTGAAAGCAAGATTCAATCCTTTCCAAGACTTGGCGGGCTGCACCATCGCTATGCGGTGGCAGCGTAGACTCAAGAGCTTCTGAACCGCAATCCGCTCCGTGCCTTCGATTCGACCGCCGCATCCACGACAATCCAGCGGTCCAACTGCTCGCGACTTCGGCACTGCCGCCGACAAGCGATCGTTTAACAAGAATTAAGTTGCCATAAAGCTATATAAGCCATAAAATGCGTGCCTAGTTTGGTCCTTATTCAAAGGCCCCAACCAACTTCCCTGCAAGAAAGAATGGAATGAGAACCATTCAACGAGCACATCTTCGCGGGGTCCTGCTCTTCGCATTCGCGACTCTCGTACTTTCAGGCTGCGCTGTAAGGCTCATCGGCGATTACGATAATACAATCGACAATGGTGTCACGGATCTTCAGCAGAAAGCAGAACTGTATTTTTCCAAGCTACAGTCCAGTCCGATGACACCCTACGATCAAAGCTTTTATGACGACATAAATGCACGCCTTGCTGTATTGAAAAGTCGCGCAGCATCGTTGCCGAAATATCCGATCATTCTTCAGCAGCTTACGAATCTTAAGTCACAATTCGACACGTTTCAGAAACTTGACAAAGAGTCCTCACGCCCAATTCCAGCTGGCATAGTCACCGCTGCGGAATCTGCCATTTCGGTCTCCGTAGAGAGCATCTTGAAACTAGAGCTTGCATTAAAGGCGCGAGGGAAGACCACAATGCCGAGTGTCACTAAGGCAAGACAGTGAGATAGTTCGCGATGGAGCAGAAACCCGTATGGCCCTCGATGTAGAAACGTTAGCAGAAAACATGCTTGGTGCTGCCTTGCCGATTCTGAAGAAGGGTGCAGAAGACGTGGAATCGTTTGCGAAGACCGAGTTCACTAAGATTGCGCAAACAATTGTGTCAATCGGAGAGCAGCTAACCGCCGGTCAGATTAACCAACAGCAAGCAGGGCTATTGCTGGAAATGCAGACGAGTGCCTCGCGAAACGTGCTTCTCTGTCTGGAAGGACTGGCTCTGTTGGCTGTCGAAGAGGCCATCAATGCAGCGCTCGCCGTGGTGAAAGCAGCAGTGAACACGGCCTTTAAGGTTCCTTTAATCGCGTAACAAAGTAACAAAGAACCAAAGAACCTAGTTGCATGTGATTCGTCGTCGGGGTTGTAAAGTTGCTTAGCCCACGGCATCCGAGAGTCACGTATTGCCGACGGGTGTGGTGCGCCAAAACCTCGTCGGTCCTCGTATCCGTGCAGGCCTACGACGCGGAAGAGTTTCTGTCGAAAATTCGAGATTTCCTTGAGAAAGAGGAACCATTCGATAACGGTCCGCGTGTCCTCTAACGCTATCCGGCGAGGGAGGTGCCTATGCTAGGCAGATATACGTTGGCCTGTTTGTTGTGTGCATGGGCCGCACGCGCTTCAAGCCAAACGATCACCGTAGCGAATACCGCTCTGCAAGCAGGGTCGCCGGACAAGCAGATCGACATTTTTCTGAAGGTCGAGCCGGTCAAGAAGGACGTGGAACTGGCGAAGCTAGAGGTGCAAGACGTCACGGGAACGGGCGGCTCCAGGTTCCAGCAAATCGGGGCGCCGACTCTTCTGGGACGATCTGACACCAAGGCATATTTTCGAACTTCGTGGATGACAGGCGGACAAACTGCGGTCGCGGAGCCTTCACGAGTTTTGTTCGTGAAATATGGGGACGTAAGCGATCTGGTGACGATCACGCTAGCTAAGCCAGATGCACCGCAGGTGACGATAACGGGACCGGGATACCCGTTGAAGCTAAGCGATTCTCATGAGATCGCATTCCGGGTGGTCACGTTGAGCAAGTTGACGCATGTCGTACCGGCATTCTCGACCTTAGTGGATGAGAAGACCGGCCAGTCTATCCCCGTTGACGAGCTTTCCGTCGAAAGTTCCCGAACGCCAGGAAAAGGCCCGAATGGTGGAGCGACGATCGAGATTCCTAATCAGGTCGTGTACTTGAAAGTTGCTCGGGAATTCCGCAAGACCGGCAAGTTTAGCGGCAATGTGAGCCTCAGTTCTCTGGAGAAGCCAGACCTTGGGAACTTCACTGTCACGATATATTCGACGTCCGTTGGGAGAAAAGTGCTTGGCGGGATTCTCTTAGCCTTGGGTGTGGGCATTTATTTCGCTGTCGCCGTCTGGGCGAAGGGAAGAAATAAGGAGCTTCTGGCAGCATTGCCTGCGACGCGCCTGGTAGAACAAGGGCAATCGCTAAAAAGTATTGTCCTGGAAGCAAAGAAGAAGAGTAACGTTGCATTCAACAACCTTCTGGGTTCTTCGCAGAATTCCTTGGATTCTCTTATCGACAGCCTTAGCATCAAGGCTCTGAAATCGAGTGGGTGTCTGCCTCAGAGTTTCTTCAGTGCGTTTTCGTCTGCAGAGGTGTCGCCGTCGTATCAAAACTTCCTCGCGGGAGTGGGTAACCGGTTAGCCGCATTGGAAATGATCATTCGCTCTGGGATGGGTTGTGTTTTGCGCGAATGGGGGGAGCTGGAAAGGGCTGGCAAGCTGGATGTCGGGATTGGGGCGTTTCAAAAACTCGACGAGGTCGCCGGCGTAACGTTGGCTCCGGACCAACTTAGATCGCAAGTCGACGCGGTAATTCAAACATTGCACGCGGCGGCATCGCGGGCGGTATCATTTGGGGGAGGAACGGCACCGTGGAGTTCTATTGAGGAGATGGGTTCGCGGGAGATTACTGTGCAACTCCAGCAACTGAGCAAGCTGGTGTGGCTGTTGTGGGGCGCCGGCACGGTGTTTGTAGGATTGCTTGTGCTCGTGCTGTTCAATGACGCTTTTGGCTGCACGCAGGACGGTATTCAGTGTCTGTTATGGGGCATAGGGATGCCTGCGGCTGCACAGGGGTTCGGCGGGCTGAATGCTGGCTCGTTGACATCCGCTTTATCCCTCTCAGTTCCCAGATAGCCCCGCTAAGCGTCCGGGTTCGGAAGATAGGTAAAACTTCTTGCTGAGCATCGCCACCACACATCGAAAGGAGTTAACAATGCCATGCAGATGTTAGGACTCGGACTTGATTTTAGAGGCAAACCGCTTTTCAAACCGATCGAAGGGGCTACGTTTGAGCAGGCCCTAATCGACGCTCTACCTCGCAATGCGGACCACGTGCGAACGGCCACGAAGACTACTTCGCAAGCTACAATGTTCCGAGGCGAAATCAAGAAAAGACTCGCCGATCCCGGTGATCCCGTCGCAGCAGGTTGGAGCTTCCTTGTCGGGGCCAAGGATCCTCTTCGGCACGATATTGAATCGATTATCGAACCGCTAGCGCGTCATCGGGGGATGCAGGATCCGCATTCGCCGCTGGTGTTCAACGAGGAACTGCCTGAAGAGTGGTTCGAGTGGGTCACGGATAATTACTATGGGCTCGAACTGGCAGGCAAGAAAGTACCCCATTACATCTTCATCGTTGGCGGCCCGGAAAACGTTCCGTTCCACTTTCAATCGCTGCTCGATACCGTGGCCAATGTTGGGCGCGCAGCCTTTGACAGCCCAGATGACCTACGAAAATACGTTGAAAAGTTGCTGCGCTTGGAGAATGCGTCCGACCCGGTTGTGACGCGGGAGGCGTACTTCTTCGCGCCTGACGGTGGAGCAGACGATCCAACACATTTCAGCCGTAAGTACATGGCTCAGCCGTTAGCGGATCACGTCGAAAAAGATCTGAAATTCACGGTTCAAAGTGTACTCGGGGACAAGGCAACCAAAACGAACCTGCTCACCTTGCTGCGGGGCCATACGCCCGCCTTGGTGTACACTGCCAGCCACGGCCTCGGTGCACTCAGCGAACCGCTGGACACGCAGAAGCAATACAACGGAGCTATTTGTTGCCAGCACGAAGGTAACCTTTCACTTGATTCTCTTTTCTCCGCCGACGATGTGCCCGCGAACGAACCGTTCTTAGAGGGCGCGGTATTCTTCCAATTCGCATGTTTCGGCTACGGCACGCCGGCCGAAAGCGACTTCAGCCACTGGCTTTCTGGAGTGCCCTCAATTTACGCGTCGAGCGATTTCGTGGCCCGCTTGCCCAAACGGCTTTTGGCTCATCCACGCGGGCCCATCGCATTTGTCGGCCACCTGGATTCAGCTTTCCTGCATGGGTTCACCGATCCCGAAGCGCCCGAAATCCTGGAGCGATGGCACAATCGCATCCAGCCGTTTGTGAAGGCGGTCGACGAGCTACTTGCTATCGAGCCATCCGGGCTTGCCATGGAGGACATGGGGCAGAGATACAGCATTTATAATGCTGTCATCACAAACACCTACGACCGTGATCGCCGTGGCAAAATCACTTGGACTCCGGAGCTTCGTCATAAATTTGCCGATAGTTGGATCGCTCGAAGTGATGCGCAGAACTACATGGTCTTTGGAGACCCGGCTGCTCATCTTCGAATACGGGATTAGAGGCTGCCTCTGGTCGCGTAGGCCCGTATTGTTTGGCTACGCATCTGCAGGTTATCCTGAGGCAGATTCGGTGAATTTGGCCAACATGGCAATTCTCAAGCTACTATACAGCCGCGCATAATTAAAGGGACATAAGGCCTCAAACATGCCATACTCTCTCGAGGAGGGTGGCATGCTTCCACGAATCCTGCGATTGCATCCGAGCACTTATCAGCGGTTGGTTCGACTCACCAAGGAAGCTGAACGAGATGGCGCTTACCGCGTGGCCAAACGTTTGCAAGCGGTGGTGTTGAACTCCCAGGGACGCACCAGCGGAGAGTTGGCGGAAGTTCTGCAGGCCCCGCGTTCCAAAGTTTCCGAATGGCTGGCGCACTATCAAGCCCATGGCGTGGAGGGCTTGCTGGAAGGGCAGCGCTCGGGAAGACCGCGCCAGTTGACCACACGGCAACGACAACAGCTGGGCGACATCCTCGACAGTGGGCCGGTTGCCTATGGCTTGGATACTGGAGTCTGGACCTCGCCCATGATTGCTTGGGTTCTCGAGGAAGAGTTTGGGGTCCATTATCACCCTGGCCATGTACGCAAACTACTGCATGAACTCGGATTCTCCGTGCAACGACCCAAGCGGGTCTTAGCTCGGGCTGATCGCGCGCAGCAGGACCGCTGGCACCGCCGAACCTACCCCAATCTTAAAAAAAAGCCCAAAGCCGCAACTGGGCGCTGATGTTTAGTGATGAAGCCAGCTTTCGCCAAGATTCCACCTTGCATGCCACTTGGAGTCGAGTAGGTCGGCCGCCGGAAATCCCGGTTACTGGCGATCGCAAGAGCGTCAAGATTTTGGGCGCGATTGAATTATTCCGGACCCGATTTCACTATCGCCAGGACACGGTCTTCAATGCTTCCAGCTACCTGGCTTTCCTGGAGCAACTGGCGCGCTGCTATCGCCGACAAGGAGCCATCCTGATTCAAGACAATGCTTCCTACCATAAGGATGGCGAGGTCTGGGACTGGTTTGGAGAGAATCGGCATTGGTTAGAAGTCCACCAACTCCCACCCTACTCACCAGAGCTGAACGCCACCGAGCCACTGTGGCGATACACAAGGCGAAATGGAACCCACAACCGCTACTTCTCTGAGGAGGCCGAGTTAGTTGGTACTCTCACCCGTGTCTTTCGTGAAATGCAATGCTATCCGGAGCTGATCCGCCCTTACCTGCATTCTTTTTCCTAACTATTATGTCCCTTTATTTATGCGCGTCTGTATAGTTCTGGACTCGCGTTACGCCCCGCTGAACGTGAACGCGGCCCAATGAAAAGGATGCGCAAAAGGTCGAATCCCGGAATCCTGGAAAGCGAATCGGGCATAAGCCGAGGAGGCAGTCTCAAGCGGTATACGCGCGTCGCCCAACATGGCCGCTTGCAGATCATCGCTGAAGCGCTCCGCTAGTTCCTCACCAGTGAGACTGCGCAACCATATCTGCGCGTCGCGGAGCGCTTCAACCAGCTCTTTCCACTGGTTGAGATGCAAGTCGTAGAAATGCTCGATGAGCAGCATCGTCGAGAGGTCGCTGACAGCCCAGAGAGTACCTACAACCGCCGGCGCTCCTGCTTGGAGGAACCCGGCTGGCAGCCCGAGGTACTCATCCGGCGCCTTGAGAATGTCGGTGAGACCGGTCTCACACGCCGACAGAGTGACCAGTCGCGTGGCATCCAAGTTGAGGTCGCCGATGATCTGCGTGAGAGTCAATGGCTCCCGGTTGGCCAGAATGAGGCCAGATTGCATCGCGTCCTCCCACCTGTAGAAGCCGTGGCAGGCAAAATGAAGGTAGGAAGCAACCGATCGCTTGATAGCCTCTCCGGTCGCCTCGCTCCCGGCAAGCATGGTTAACTGCTTAGCTGGGAACAGACGTTCCAATTGGGCGCCCTCGAAGCGCGCGAAGGGTAAGTCTCCGGTGGGGTTGACCACGGCTAGAGCTGTGTGCGCCTGCCGTGCCAACTCCTGCACGCGATCCACGCTGACGCGTCGGACGTAGGCACTGGGCACGTACGTGACAGTGTAATCGTCCAGGAAGTAGTGCCGTTCGCCCTCCGCTTCGTGCCACGCGGCATGGAGCGGCAAGAGACCCAATCGCCCTTGCGGTATCAGCAGGACGTGGTGGGCGCCAAGGGCCGCGAGGCGCGCGGCAATGGGACCCATCAAACAAACCCACAGCTTCTGCAAAGTGCCCTCGATCGTGTCCAGCCAAGCCTTGGTATTCATGTCTTTACTGAAGTACGCTCTCAGCCAGCTGCCAAGTTGTGCGTGCTCTGGGCCCAGAAGTAATGTGCTGAAGTCGGATTCATTGAAATCTTTCAGCCAGAGCACTTGGTCCGAACCCACTGACTGCATGCCGGACGGCACAATGATCACGGCAGAGCCTTCCGAAGTAACCACAGGTGCAACCAACGCCCCGTCCCTCGGAATCAAGGCGAGAATCGCTGCAAGTTCGAGCCCTTTGTGCATGAAATAAGGACGGACTTTGCGGACACCCTCGATTGTGTCTCGAAGCTCTGCTCGTACCTCACTCAAGGCTTGGGCCAGCGTCCGATCATCCCGGCGTGCCGGCGTATTGGGCGGCAGACGCATCTCGGCGTCCAGCGTATGGATTGCGTGGCGCAGACTGCGCAAACGCTCCTGTTGCTCTGCGGGCAGGGCTCTAACATCAAGTTCGCGGAGGGCCAGAGCCTCGGACAGCAGCCGTGTCCTCCCCTCCTCCAGCCGTTCCAAAGCACGGCTGGGTTTGCCGAGGTGCAGAAGACACCATGCGTTCATCGCATAGAGATCTCCGGTTCGAGCAACCTCCGAACGGCGTCCCGCCTCGGTGAATGCTTGGGCATACACCATCTCCGCAGTCGCAACAGCCGCCTCTAGGGCATCGAGCGCAGGTTCCCAATGGCGGAGTTTAGAGAGTACTTCACCGAGGCTTTGCTGGGCCTTCAGATGATCGATCGGAAAAGCATCTCGCGTATAGACCTCGAGTGCTTGACGGTAATGCGCGATGGCGCGTTCGGCGGCCTCTTCGCTGGTGTCGCGCCGCAGCGCCACCAGCGCGGCATTGTAATGCGTTCCCGCCCAAAGCCCGGGGTCGGAGTCACGTTGGAGGATCTCTAGGATACCGTCGAAACACCCGGCCGCGTGACGCAGGTTCTCGGCCGAAACGCCCTCAACGCGATCGAGGTAGGCAGCCCCGAGAATAGACTGCGCAAGCGCCCACTGGTTGGGAAACCGCTCGCGTGTGCGAACCTTAAGCGCGCTGAGTGCATACCCGATTGCCTCCTCAATGTTCGCGCTGCGGTCACCCGCAGAACGTTCGAGATAGGCTCCGGCGAGATTGCTTTCCGTATCCGCGCGTTTCCCCGGGAAATCGTTAGGCCTGCGTACCTCTAATGCATTTTCGAAATACTTGATCGCTTTCTCGATATTCTCTGCAACGCTCTCCCGCACGCGCGTCAGGTAAGCGATTCCGAGCGAGTTCTGAAGCATGGCCCATTGCACCGGAAACCGCTCACGGGTTCGAACCTCGAGGGCCTGGCCGAAGTGCCGGATCGCCAATTCGATGTTCTCGGCTTCCTCACTCAGGATGCGCTCCCGATACGCAGCAGCCAGGTTCGTATGGCAAGCGGCCCAAAGCTCCGGTGAGTTCACGCGCGAAGTGAGTTCCACCGCCGCGATCCCGTGCGTGACCGAGGCCTCCATGTTCTCAGCTTTAAGGCCCTTGGTCCTCAATGCATAAGCCCTGCACAGCATGTCGTGAGGACCGCCCGGTTGCTCCGGCATTGGTTGGACGGCAGACCGGAGCGAGTCCTCCACAAGCCTGATGGCATCTTCGATTGGTTCTGCATGAGTATCGACGCCAGCTCGAACCTCAAGCAAGAGGCTTGCCAAAGCGATCCGCTCTGCCGTGGCTTTTTGCTCATCACCGTCGCGGATTGCTTCGGTGAGTGACTCATCCATTTCCCGGATCCACTGCACCATTCCCGGCGTCTCCGCCAGTGGCATTTCGCGGATCTCCGTCGGCGCATCTGCCATCAGGTCTACAAAGGTCCAACCGATGATCGCACTGTCTGCAGACAGCCGCGCGGCGCGACGTGAAACGCTTATGGCTTCCACCAAGTCAGCTTGGCTGCCATAGTCGGCGAAACGCATTCTAAGGCCCACAGCCAGGTTGTGCAGCGAATGAGGCAGCTCTTTCGAGCCTTGTTGCGCTAGGGCGACAGCTTGGCGCAAAGCCTCGATCGCGCCTTCCAGATCCCCAATGTGATTGGAGTCACCGGCGGGAGTAGCAGCGCGTATCAGAAGGTCCGCGCCGAGCTCGGCATTCAACTCCGCCCGAACCTGAGCGTCCCCGGGCGATAACGCAAGAGCCTGCCGCGCGCAATCGATGCCTTCATCCAGGTGGGCCCGCACTTTGGTTGCTCGGAATAAAAGGCCCAACTCCCCTGCCAGACGGGCAAGCATCTCCACAGTCAGGGCTGTCTCCTCAGAAGGTGCCGATTCCACTACGTATCGGGTCCAAGCTATAGCGTCCTGCAAGTCCTTTAGGTCGGAGGTAAGCAGGTGACGGTTGTGGAGCAGAGTGGCGAGCAGTTTGGCGCTTTCAGCCGCTTGCCGACCCGGCATCGCCTGTGCGGACAAGACGGAACGTAGCATAGCAATCGCTTCGTCCAAGTCCGCTCTCTGCCGCCGCTCCTCATACCGAACACTAAGCCCTCGGGCGAGCAACGCCTGCGCTTCGTTGAAACCAGGCGAATTTGCCGGATTAGAGCCCAGAATCTTCCGCCGCAGATCGAGGGCGCGGTCCAGGTCCTGAAGGTTGTGCCTGTTCTGATAACGAATCTCCAAAGTACGAGCCAGGCAGTCTCGAGCCACCCCAGTCGATTCCCATTCGTCGGGAGCTAAGCGCAGAGCACCGTCGAAGCTTTCGATAGCTTGGTCGATATCGTTGATTGCTTTCGTTCGCTCGAATCGCGTGCCCACGGCGGATCCAAGGTTGAGCATGTAATCAGCCAAGTATCCCCGGTTGAAATCGGGCTGAACAGTAGCCAGTTGGATAGCTCGCTGTGACGCCACCACAGCCTCGTCGAGGTCTGCAGGATCGCCCCTTGAGCCGTATCGGGTCTTGAGGCCGATTGCCAGCGCGTCGTAGAGATCCGGCAGGTTCGGCGCTTCCGGATCGCCCAGCTCAACTGCCCTTTTGTGGCATTGTACGGCGCGATCTAGGATCCTCCCGTCGCCCGCGTCTCGATAAATCCTCCGCAAGCGGTTGCCGAGATGATAGAGAGCATCAGCCTGGTCCAGTGCAGAAAGCCCAACATCGCGAAGCATCGTCAATTGCCACTCGACTGCTTCGTTCAAATCGTCCATCAGACGCGTTTGCTCGTAGACATCGAGTAACAGCCCGCCTGCCTTGGGAATAATCAGTGCACTTTGGGCCGCTTCGAGCCCGCTTGCCAGCACCGCGCCACCCCACAGCGCCCGCGCCAATGCGAGGTCGGCCCGAGCACCGGATTTCTTGTAAACCTCCAGAAACTTACGACCGGCACTCACAAGCATCTCAGCACGGGTCGCGGGAGCAAGTAACGCCCAACTTTCTTGGGGGAACAACGCACTCCACGCATCTTGTAGCGACTGGCGCGTGCTGTTATCAGGCTTTGCGAGGTTAGATGCCCACGCAGATTTGACCACTTCCGCCTCGTAGGCATCGCCCTCTTTCAGCAATTCTTCGACACTCTCCCAGGCGGCGCCCTTGACACTTGAGAGCCCCTGAGCGTCCCCTGCTTGTCCTCCGGAGCGAGCGCCCCGGTCGCGCCGTTCGAACGACACCATGTCAGCCTCTGCGGCTTTAGCGCGGACTCTTTTCTTTCTCGAAGCTTTCTGGGGAGAAGGCTTGCGCCGAGCCAGAACCAACTTTGCAGGGGTCTTCTTCTTGGCCGCTGAACTAGGACGCGAGGTTTTCTTAGGCTTTTTGTTCTTTTTTGAGCTCGACATGGGGCCCTCCGTCGCTTGCCGCTTGTATTCTTACACCCCAGGGGCAGGGAATCCAGGGCCCTTCCGCCTGACGAACTAATCGGAGGCTACTAAACTTTCAGTTCCACAAGCTCGACTTCGAATGGTGAATGTTGTGTGTACGAGGTTCAAGCGGTGGGATTGCAAATTGTACAAGTCGGGCCCGGAATCGAACATGCTATCCAAGCCCAATCAACAAACAAACACGTCTGATCAGGGGATGTCCCTCCAACGTGGATCAATCAGGCAACGACGAGTGCTTAAGGATTTTCCGGAACTGGTTGCCTAAGTTGCCCATTTAAAGACTGCATGCAAAAGGCTAAGTGGTTGCAGCACTGCGCCTTATTAGATTTATTTCCTCGTTCGCAACGAGGAGGCCGGGGGTTCGAATCCCCTCTCGTCCACCAGATTCTAAAGAACTTAACCCTGTCTCTGGCGAATTGATACGGTTGGAGTGAAACGATCGGATCCGCGAAGCGCGAACGCAAGCACCGGATTGAATTGGAAGTCTTCCCAAGGTCGACCGGATGCCGGGGCGATCGAGAGTCTTCGGAAAATCACGCAGCCACTGGTGTCTGATATAAGGATCGACAATGAGGTTGC
>Ga0126373_10000403_pt1 | contig 28548 bp, 23 predicted proteins | sample PanSoiMetPlot_11_FD_92545 | JGI IMG/M metagenome (GOLD analysis project Ga0126373, IMG submission 92545) | Tropical forest soil microbial communities from Panama - MetaG Plot_11 | ecosystem: Environmental > Terrestrial > Soil > Tropical forest > Bulk soil | place: Panama | collected 2016-02-17 | reverse complement strand
CTAATCCAGGCCGAAGACATCAAACCGGGAGCGGTCGCCTACCTCGAGTCGAAACTCAAGTTCAAGCAGGCCGGAATTAGAGACAGGATCCGGGTCCGGGCTCCTGATGCAGACGAAACAAGCTTCTTCAGCCTGCCAGACGACGGGCGAGTGGCCGTCGTTGAGATCATGCGGACCGGCTTCAATGAGGCCCGCCAGCCGTTCCGCGTGACGATGACGACATATCCCGCCGACCGGAACCAGTTTGTCATGATCTCGGGCGAGGTTCCCGAGGAGGCGTCGCGCAACGCTGACTTAGCCGAGATCGTGGCGCGGGCAAGCTGACAGCGTTCAGGACTTTGTGACTGCCGACATGGAAGGAAGGAAGGAGGGTCCCATGGCAAAGCGTTACGGCCGGCCATCGCTGCAGTATCGCTACGAGCACTACGACCCATGCTGATGGCCAGCCACATATATGCCTCCGGCGCTGGTTCGGGTTGGGACCACGTAGCAGCGCCGGTAGGCGACAGAACGGTACGCCGGCGGTGTTGCGCGAGGGACTGCATTGATCAATAGATGCACGTCCGTAATTTTCGCAAAGAGATGGTCGAAGTTTCGGCCAGCGGGAGTAACACGCGCGTTCCCGAGTTTCCCCTCCGGCCTGCACGGTAAGACCAGTGCATCGGGCAGCATTGGCATCGTGCCGACTAAGGAGGTGGCATGGTCAAGCGCCACGGGCGGCCATCCGCCCAGTACCGGTATGAGCATTACGACCCTTGCCAGTCCTAGGTCGCACGGCTAGGTGAAACCCGCGCCATAAAATAGTGACCTATGCGGGTTTGGCCATTGGTCGTGCGGTCCGCGGCGCCCACGGAGGCAGCCTTCAGAGTTATCGTTGCCCTGATCGACGAGGCAGCGATATGGCTGGATGGCAAGGGCACTGACCAGTGGGCAAAGCCATGGCCTACGAGAGCCGACCGCGACGGCAGGATCCAGACATCCCTGACGGCCGGCAAGACCTGGATCTGCTGGGACCGTGAAACGCCGGCCGCAACCGTTACCGCCGACCTTGACCACGACCCTTACTGGGCGTCGGAGTATTCCCGGACTACGTCACGGGCGGTCTATGTGCACCGGCTCGTTGTGGCTCGCGAGTACGGCGGGCTGCGCCTCGGCGCATCGCTGCTGGACTGGGCTGGACGGACGGCGTGGCTGGCTCATGGCGCGCGGAACATCAGGATCAGCGCCTGGACAACCAACGAAGCGTTACACCAGTACTACGAGCGGCAAGGTTTCGACCGGCGCGGTTATCACGCTGATGACGGGTATCCGTCCGGAGCCCGCTTCGAGAAGGCGACCAGCGTTATCCCTTTCGCCTGGCCGCCCTTATTCAGCGCACCGAGCCGACTCATCGAGCCGCAGCGATAGTTGCGCTGCCGAGCACCGCCTCGCCGTCGTAGAACACCGCCGCCTGGCCAGGCGCGATGCCACGGGCGGGCTCGCGCAAGCTGATGCGGACGACGTCGCCGTCCTGCACGCATACGGCCGGGTGGACCTCGCCGTGTGCGCGCAACTGCACCGAGCAGTCGAGCGATCCCGTCGGCGCGAAGCAACCAGACCAAACCGGCCGGGTCGCCTCGATCTCCACCACCCCCAGTGCATCCGCGGGGCCTACAGTCACGGTGCGCGACACCGGCTCGATGGACAGCACGAATCTCGGCTTGCCGTCCGGGGATGGGCGGTCGATGCCTAGCCCCTTACGCTGCCCGATGGTGAACCCGAACGCCCCGTCGTGTTCCCCCAGCACCGTGCCATCGACCGCCACGATGGGCCCCGGCGCGCTACCTAGCCTGCGGGACAAGAATCCGTGCGTGTCACCATCAGGTATGAAGCACACGTCGTGGCTGTCGGGCTTATCAGCGACGGCGAGACCGCGCTCGGCCGCCTCCTTGCGCACCTGGTCCTTCGTCGAATCCCCGAGCGGGAACATCGCGCGGCTGAGCTGGTCGCTCCTGAGCACGCCGAGGACGTAGGACTGATCCTTGGCGGCGTCGACACTGCGCACGAGCCTTGTCAGTCCGCGCGCACCCGGGACTGGCTCTAGGCGCGCGTGATGGCCTGTGCAGACGGCATCGAAGCCGAGAGCTATCGCGCGGTCGAGTACCGCCGCGAACTTGATCTTCTCGTTGCACCGCAAGCAGGGATTGGGCGTCCGGCCCTGCGCGTACTCACTCACGAAGTCCTCGACGACGTCGCCGTGGAACCGCTCGGCCATGTCCCATACGTAAAACGGAATGCCAATGACGTCGGCGGCACGGCGGGCATCGCGGGCGTCTTCCAGCGTGCAGCAGCCGCGCGCGCCCGTCCGGTACGAGCTGGGGTTGCTGGACAGCGCGAGATGCACGCCGGTGACGTCGTGCCCGGCCGCGGCCGCCCTAGCGGCGGCAACTGCCGAGTCGACGCCGCCCGACATGGCAGCAAGAACGCGCATGGTAGTCATCTCGTCCCAGAATAACGGCGCAGTTGGTTCGGCCGGGCAGGCCGCCAAGCTACCTGGCCGCCCGCCGCGCCCGCTCGACGACCTCGCCGATCACTGCGCCAAGCGCGTCGACGTCGGCCTGCTCGGACGAGTGGCCGAGAGAAAATCGCAGCGAACCGCGCGCCCGGGAGTCGGTGGCCCCCATAGCCAGCAGCACGTGACTAGGCTGGGCCACCCCCGCCGTGCAAGCTGACCCAGTTGAGCACGCGATGCCCCGAGCGTCCAGCAGCATCAGCAGCGCATCGCCCTCGCAGCCCGGGAACGAGAAGTGTGCGTTGCCTGGCAGTCGGCCAGGACCAGGTGGCGCGCCGTTCAGCACGGCGTCCGGGACCGCGGCCAGCACTTGGGTGATGAGGTCGTCGCGCAGCGCGGCCAGGCGCTTGGTCTCTTCGTCGCGTCGCTCCGTGGCCACCTGAACCGCCGCGGCGAACCCGCGGATGGCCGGCACGTCCAGGGTGCCCGACCGGACGTCGCGCTCCTGGCCGCCACCGTGCAGGACCGGAACGGGCTGGGCGCCCTTGGCCAACAGCAGCGCCCCAACGCCGACCGGGCCGCCGATCTTGTGCGCAGTGATGGTCAGGGCTGTAGCGCCGGTTCCAGCAAGACTGACCGGAAGCTGGCCAGCTGCCTGTACCGCGTCGCTGTGGAATGGGATCTGGTGCTCAGCAGCGACCGCCGCCAGGTCGGCGATTGGCTGGATGGAGCCAACCTCGTTGTTGGCCCACATGATGCTGATCAGCGCGACGCTGGCTGGGTCCGCTTCGATGGCCTCGGCCAATGTTGCCGGCCTGACGACGCCGTCGGGCTGCACCGCCAGCCAGTCGGCGTGTGCGTGCTCGTGCTCGGCCAGCCAGCGGACGCTGTCTAGGACGGCATGGTGCTCGGTCGCAGAGGCCAGCACCCGCCGACGGGCCGGTTCGGCGGCCCGCCGGGCCCAGTACAGGCCCTTGACTGCGAGGTTGTCCGCTTCCGTTCCCCCGCCAGTGAAGACGACCTCGCTCGGCCGGGCGCCGTAGGCCTCGGCGATCAGCTCCCGCGACTCTTCGACCACCCGCCGCGCCCGTCGGCCGGCGTTGTGCAGCGACGATGGGTTACCGAGCTGGCCGAGCTCTTCGGTCATCGCCGCGAGGGCAGCCGGGACCACCGGGGTTGTGGCGGCGTGGTCGAGGTACACCACGGAGGCCGGGGTCACTGTGGCCCCCAGCCCCTGAATCCGGTCGCGACCGGCAGCTTCACTGGCGTTTGACATGATGCGCCCAGCCTAATGGCGATCCGGGTCTGCTGGCTGATGGTGGCGCGCCAGCGGCAGGTTCTGCGAGTACGCAGTCAGCCTGCCGCCCGCTTGCCGATCTCCGCCACGAGCTGCGGAACGACCTTGAACAAATCGCCCACGACCCCAAAGTCAGCTAGCTCGAAGATGGGCGCCTCGGGATCCTTGTTGACGACCATGATCGTCTTGGATGTCTGCATGCCAGCCCGGTGCTGGATCGCGCCAGAGATGCCAATCGCGACATATAGCTGCGGGGACACGGTTTTGCCCGTCTGGCCCACCTGGAACTGGTGCGGGTACCAGCCGGCGTCAGTTGCCGCGCGAGACGCGCCGACGGCAGCGCCGAGCGAGTCGGCGAGCTCCTCGATCAGGGCGAAGTGCTCGCCCGAGCCGAGACCGCGACCGCCGGAGACCACGATCGAGGCCTCGGTCAGCTCCGGCCGTTCGCCGCGCTCAGCGACGACCTTGCCGGTCACGCGGGCGGTCTTCGCCTCGTCGCTCACGGTGAGGCTGACGGGCTCGATCTCAGCCGCACCTGGAGCGGTCTCGGGTGTGACCGCGTTTGGCCGGACCGCGATTATCGGCGTGCCTGCCCGGACCCTGGACTGGACGGTAATAGCCCCGCCGAAGATCGACTGCTGTCCAACCAGACCGCCGCTATCGCTATCAGCCGTCAGGCCAATGACGTCGGTCAGGACGCCCGAGCCGGTCTTGACCGCCAACCGACCGGCGATCTCGCGGCCTTCGGACGTCGCGGCCACCAGCACCGCGGCCGGGGCCTTCGCCGCGATCAGGTGGGCGAGCAGCTCTGCTTTGGGCGCGACCAGGTAGTCGGAGTAGTCGGCGCTGCCGGCGACGTAGACCTTCGTGGCGCCGAACTCGCCGAGCCGCGCGCGGGCGCCTTCGGCGCCATCGCCGGTCCACACCACCGCGGGATCGCCGTGCGCGCGTGCGAGCGTCAGCAGCTCGGTAGTGACCTTCTTGACGGTCTCGCCGTCGTGCTCGGCGAGGACCAGGATCTCAGCCATTCGGGACAGCCTTCCGCGTCAGCCTGTGGGTACTCAGATGAACTTGCGGGCCGCGAGGAACTCGGCGGCCTTGACCCCGCCGTCACCGTCGTCGGTCACGATCGTGCCCGCCGCCCTGGGCGGCCGGTTGGCGAAGCTGATTACTTCGGTAGCGCTCGCGCTAAGGCCCGCCTCGTCGGCGGCCAGGCCGAGATCGGCCAGGCTCAGCGTCTCGACCGGCTTCTTCTTGGCCGCCATGATGCCCTTGAAGGACGGGTAACGCGGCTCGTTGATCTTCTCCACCACGCTCACGACGGCAGGCAGCGCGGCCTCGGCAGTGTCGTAGCCGTAATCGGCCTGGCGATGGATGCTGATCTTCGAACCGTCCGTCTCCAGCTTGCTGGCGAACGACATCTGCGGCAGGCGCAGCCGCTCGGCCAGCATGGCCGCGAGCGTTCCCATCCGCGCGTCAGTGGACTCTGAGCCCAGGATGACCAGGTCGAAGCCGGTGCGGCCGAGCACCTTGGCCAGTACGGCCGAGGTCACAAGTCCGTCTGAGCCGCGTAGTGCCTCGTCGGTCACGTGCACGGCTTTGTCGGCGCCCATTGATAGCGCCTTCCTGATGGCATCTGTCGCCTTTTCCGGACCCATGGAGATGATCGTTACCTCGCCACCGTGGGCCTCTACGAGGCGCAGGCCCTCCTCTATCGCGTACTCGTCGAGCTCGTTGATCACGGCATCGGCGGCGTCGCGATCCAGAGTGCTGTCCGACGCGCGGAGCTTGCGCTCCGACCAGGTGTCGGGTACCTGCTTGACCAAGACCACGATGTTCATAACCGGCTGCCGACCCTTCCCTCGAGGTACCTCAGCGAGCATATGTTACTGGTTAGTAGCGCCTTAACCTGGACCGCCTGACGCCTGGCGCTCCGCGGCTTCGACCACGTTGGCGAGCAGCATGGCCCGGGTCATCGGCCCGACGCCACCCGGCATCGGAGCCAGGTAGCCGGCCACCTCCGCTACCCCGGTAGCCACATCGCCAACCAGGCCGGCCTCAGTTCGCGTGATGCCCACATCGAGCACAGCAGCGCCCGGCTTGACCATGTCGGCGGTAAGCAGGCCCGGACGGCCGGCGGCGACGACAACGATGTCGGCGTCCCTGGTGTGCGCGGCCAGGTCCCTGGTGCCGGTGTGGCACTGGGTCACCGTGGCGTTCTCGCTGCGCCGGGTGAGCAGCAGGCCGAGAGAGCGGCCGACGGTGATGCCGCGACCGATGACAGTAACGTCGGCGCCAGCGATCGGCACGTCGTACCGGCGCAGCAACTCCACGATGCCCTTGGGCGTGCACGGGAGCGGGCCTGGCTCGCCAAGAACCAGCTTGCCGAGGTTAACCGGCTGAAGGCCGTCGGCGTCCTTGTCCGGATCGATCAGGCTGAGGACGCGCTGGGCGTCGAGGCCAGCAGGCAGCGGTAGCTGCACGATGTAGCCGGTACAGGCCGGGTCGGCGTTCAGCTCGACGACAACATCCTCGACCTGCTGCTGCGAAGCGGTGGCCGGCAGGTCACAACGAATGCTGACGATCCCGACCTGTGCGCAGTCCCGGTGCTTGCCAGCGACGTACGACTGGCTACCAGGATCGTCGCCGACAAGCACGGTGCCAAGGCCTGGTGTTATGCCAGCCTCGGCAAGCTTGGCCACCCGCGAGGCAAGCTCTGCGCGGATGGTCGCGGCCGTGGCCTTGCCGTCCAGAATCGTGGCACTCATCGCGCGTCATTCTGCCCGATGCCTGGCGTTACCTCCTAGCCGAGGGCCGTCTTCCAGCCGCGCTGCCAACCCGCCCACGGCAGAACTGCGTGCCCGTCAGTGGTAGAAGTGCCGGATGCCGGTGAAGTAGAGCGTCGCCCCAGCGGCATCCGCGGCCGCGATCACCTCGTCATCGCGCACCGAGCCGCCAGGCTCGGCGATCGCACGCACCCCGGCTTTGGTGAGGATCTCCAGGCCGTCGGCGAACGGGAAGAAGGCATCGCTGGCTGCTGCCGAACCAACAGCCCGGTCCCCCGCCCTGGTCACGGCCAACCGGCACGAGTCCACGCGGTTGACCTGGCCCATGCCTATGCCTACGCTCGCCTGTCCGGCCGCGAGCAGGATGGCGTTGGACTTCACCGCGCGGCACGCACGCCAGGCGAACTCCAGGTCTGCGAGCAACGGGGCGTCCGCGGGGGCACCCGACACCAGCCGCCAGTTCGCAGCGACGTCGCCTTCCTCAGTCGCCGTATCCGGAGTCTGCATCAGTAGACCGCCGCTGACTCGCCGCCACTCCACGCTGCCCGGTCCCGCGGTCGGTGGTGCCGACCGCAGTATCCGCTGATTCTTCTTGGCCATGAGGATCTCGAGCGCAGCCGGCTCGAAGTCGGGAGCGATGACGACTTCCGTGAAGATATCCGCGACCTGGGCCGCCATTTGTTTCGTCACTGTGCCGTTGGCCGCGATCACGCCGCCGAACGCGGAGACCGGGTCGCATGCGTTCGCCTTCCGATGCGCTTCGGCGAGGTCAGCTCCCAAGGCGATGCCGCACGGGTTGGCGTGCTTCATGATCGCCACGCACGGCTCGGTGAACCCGAACGCCGCTCGCAGCGCGGCATCGGCGTCCACGTAGTTGTTGTACGACATTGGCTTGCCATGCAGCACCTGCGCCTCAGCAATCCCGCCGCCCGTGTAGCCCGCGCGCAGGTACAAGGCGGCCCGCTGATGCGGGTTCTCGCCGTACCGCAGCACGTCCCGGCGCGTCCACACGGCTGCGATCACGTCCGGCCAGCCGCTCTCGCTGCTGACAGCGTCAGGCGCGTAGGTTGCGGCGAACCAGGTCGCGACCGCGGCGTCGTAGGCGGCCGTGTGGGCGTAAGCCCGCGCAGCCAGGCGCCGTCGCTGCTCCAGCGTGAACCCGCCGTCGTCGAGCGCGGCCATCACTTCCGGGTAGCTGGCCGGGCTGGTGATCACCGCGACGGTCCCATGGTTCTTGGCCGCCGCCCGCACCATGGCCGGGCCGCCAACGTCGATCTGCTCGACGGACTCGGCCGGGCTCGCGCCGCTGGCAACCGTCTGCTCGAACGGGTACAGGTTTGAGACGAGCAGCTCAAAAGGTTCAATGCGGAGACGGGCGAGCTGTTCGGCGTGACTGGCGGAGTCCATATCGGCCAGCAAGCCCGCGTGCACCGCGGGGTGCAGCGTCTTCACCCGGCCATCGAGGCACTCAGGAAAGCCAGTGATCTCCTCGACCTGGGTGACCGGCAAGCCTGCGGCCGCGATCGTGGCGGCCGTGCTGCCCGTCGAAACGATCTGGACGCCCGCCGCGGTCAGGGCCGTAGCCAGCTCTGCCAGTCCGCTCTTGTCATAGACGCTGATCAGCGCCCGGCGGATCGCTACCTTGGTCACGCGGTCACCTGCCCCCGATTTACCGGCCGATCTTGACAGTTCGGCCGCTAACCGACCAGCCCTCGCGCACCATCCGGCCGAGGGTCTCGACAACCAGTCTCCGCTCCGCGACCTTGATGCGCTCGTGCAGAGCAGCCTCGTCGTCATCTTCCAGGACGGGGACAGCGGCCTGGGCCAGGATCGGGCCGCTGTCGACGCCCGCATCGACCAGGATCATGCTGCACCCCGTCACTTTCACACCGTGCGCTAGTGCGTCCCGGACGCTGTGCATGCCAGGGAAGGACGGTAGCAGCGCGGGATGCGTGTTGATCATCCGGCCGCCGAACTCGGCCAGGAACTCAGCCCCGACCAGCTTCAGGAAGCCGGCCGCCACGACGAGATCCGGCTTGAACGCGGCGCAGTCCTGAGTCAGGGCACGATCCCACGCGGCGCGGTCGTGCGAGTCGGCCAGCTGCCGGACGAACGTGGGCACGCCAGCCGCCTTGGCCCGGGCAACCCCCCCGGTGCCGTTGCGGTCGGCGCCAACGGCCACGATCTGCGCGCCGAACGCGGGATTCTCGCACGCGTCGAGCAGTGCCTGGAGAATGCTGCCGGTGCCGGAGACCAGCACGAGCAATCGCGACAGGCTGACGGAAGGCTCCCTGATCTATCTGGCGTCAAATCTCTATGACGGCGGGCGGCCTGCTGACCGGATCCAGCTCCGCGCTCACAGCGTACAAGCCGGGGTCGGCCCGCCCTGTCGCGCATCGCAGCGTCACGGCAAGATGGCGGTCGTGCCCGAATCTGCCGCTGGGCCGGCCGTAGCGCTGCTCGCCAGGCTGCGCGGCCGCACGCCCATGATGGTCGATCAGCTCGCAGCGCTCGTCAGCGCAGAAACGCCGTCGAGCGACGTCGCGGCCTGCGCCGCCGGGATCGATGTCGTCCGGCAGATCGCCGCTGCCGTCATCGGCGACGCTGGTGAGCTCGTCGTCGCCGAAGACCGGACTCATGTCCGCTGGCGCTGGCCCGCCCCGCCTGGTCGGCGGCCGATCGCCCTGATCGGCCATGCCGACACCGTGTGGCCCACCAGCACGCTGACACGCTGGCCCTTCAGCGTTGACGCCGTGGCCGGCATCGCAACGGGGCCTGGTTGCTTCGACATGAAGGCCGGGATCGTCCAGCTCCTGCACGCCGTCAGCGCGCTGGACGATCGGTCGGGCCTGGAGATCCTGATCACTTCCGACGAGGAAGTGGGCTCGCCTACCAGCCGCCTGCTGATCGAGGACATCGGGCGGGCGGCCGCGGCCGCTTTGATCCTCGAGCCGTCGCGCGACGGCGCGCTGAAGATCGGCCGGAAGGGAACGGGGTCGTACCGCCTCGATGTAGCCGGACGCGCCGCGCACGCTGGCCTGGAGCCCGAGAAGGGCGCGAACGCGCTGGTCGCGCTCGCCGAGGTCATCGGGCGGGTCGGCGCCATAGCCCGGCCGGCCGCGGGCACGACCGTGACGCCAACGCTGGCCGCAGCCGGTACCGCCGCGAACGTGGTGCCCGCTAGCGCCTACGTCGAGATCGACGTGCGGGTAGCCGAACCACCAGAAGCCGATCGCGTTGACCGCGAATTGCGGGCACTAGCCACCGCGCTGCCCGGCACCGAGCTGACCGTCAGCGGCCGGCCGAACCGGCCGCCAATGCCGCTGGCCGCCAGCGCGGCACTCTTCGAGCTCGCGCGGGGGGCGGCGGACCGTCTTAACCTGCCCGCGCCCGACGGCGTGTTCGTCGGCGGTGGATCGGACGGGAACTTCACGGCCGCTGTCGGCTGCCCGACCCTCGACGGCCTTGGTGCAGTCGGCGGCGGGGCGCACGCCGAGGGCGAGCATGTTCGGATTGACTCGATGCCGCAGCGATCCGCGCTGCTCGCCGCGATCATCGAGCGAGTGCGTTCCGGTCCTATGGCAGTGCTGACGGACCTCGGTTAGGGGGGCGCGAGCCTCGCGGCGGATCACCGGCCCAGGGATCGACGTAGATGACATGGCCGCCCAGCGTCGCTCCAGCGCCGGGCGGTGTCACTCGCGCGCGGGCCGAGGGCTTCCGCGCGGGCCGTGCCTGGATCGATGCCGCGCCGATCCGGCGCATTTTCACAAGGTTCGCAACGCCAGCGGTGACTGCGGCCGCCACACCAATTTCCAGTGCCCCGACGATGCCAATCTGCCAGGGCGAAGGCCCGACCGCGGCCAGCCTTCCGTCGCCGAGCGGACCGCCGGACGCCGCCGCCAGCAGCGCGAGCAAACCGCCCGACACCACTCCGCACACAAGGCCCCATGCGGGCGCGGCATCCAGCGTCGCCGCGGGCGCAGCGCGGATGAGCAGCACTCCGCCGACGCAGCCGGCGAGGTAGGGCAGCGCCAGGATCGTCGGTGGAAGCCAGCTCGGCACAGCCGGGTGCAGTCCAGGCGGAAGCGCAGCCAATATCGGTAGCGACGGCAGCTTGCCGAGCGCCGATCCAGTTGGTGAGACGACGGTCGCTGAGCCGAAGGCGAAGCCAGGTCCGACGGCGTACGCGATGCCCCAGACGACAGCGTTGGGCAGGTAACTGAGCTGAAGCAGCACCAGCAACACCAGCCCGACGGCATTCGGCCCAAGCGCGCGCTGGAGCTTCGCCGCCTCCTGGAAGTGCGCTACCAGCGACGCTGCGCCGAGCACGGCTCCGGCCGTCACCAGCACGGCCAGTACGCCGGCAACCGCGACAACCAGGGACCGCTGACGCGGCCGCAGCAGCCCGATCAGCTGCGGCCACGGCGCCAGCGCTCTGGCGCCGCCGAGCCCGCCGGCCGCCAGCGCGAGCAGCAGGCCGCAGACGAATGCCTGCGAGACGGACGAGGACTCCATCGGCGACCTGCTCGCCAGCGCTAGTCCTGCAGCCAGCGCTGCGTACGGCACCGCTAGCGCGATGGCGGCGTAGCCAACGTGACGCAACCGCTGGACGCCACCCGCACGAACCACCCAGCGGCCAGCCCGCCAGAGCAATGCGCCCGGCAACAGGACGAGGCCCAGCGGGAGCAGGCCAATGCGTCCGGCGCCGCGGTACGTGAACTCAACGTGGTGGCCGACGAGCCACAGCGCGGCGCCCGTCCGCACCACGGCAGGCAGGCCTGCACCCGCGTGCGGAGCGGCGATCCACCCCGCCACCACGGGCAGCGTCACGAGAGCTAGCCCGACCGCCATCACAAAGCAGGCGGCCACAGCACCGACAACCAACAGCGACCGCTGCCTGGCAGCAGGCTCGCCTACCGAAGGTTCTGGGCCATCACCAGCTATAGTCCGGCGCGACCTGACGCCAGCAGCAGTCACAAGACTCAAGCGTGGCAAGCCTCCGCGCGAACGACGCGGAGGCGCGCCGCCAGTCGTCGCAGGGTTGCCGACCCAGCCGGTGCGAAGGCGGCCGGCCGCTCAGCTCGCCTGCATGACCTCGCGGACGAGGCGCGCGGTCCCGCTCGGCGTCCGGCCCACCCGCACCCCGACCTTCTCCAGCGCTTCCTTCTTTGCTTGCGCGGTCCCAGCCGAGCCGGAGATGATCGCGCCGGCGTGACCCATGGTCTTGCCTTCGGGGGCCGTGAAGCCGGCCACGTAAGCGACGACGGGCTTACTGACGTTCTTCTCGATGAACGCAGCGGCCCGCTCCTCGGCGTCACCGCCGATCTCGCCGATCATCACGATCGCGTCGGTCTCGGGGTCTTCCTGGAAGGCCTGCAGGCAGTCGATGTGCGTCGTGCCGATGATCGGGTCGCCGCCAATGCCCACCGCGGTCGAGAACCCGATGTCGCCGAGCTCGTACATCATCTGGTACGTCAGCGTCCCGGATTTGGAGACGAGCCCGATCCGCCCCTCGGACGTGATGTCGGCGGGGATGATGCCGGCGTTGGACTTGCCCGGTGACGCAACTCCCGGACAATTCGGGCCCACGATCCTCGTCCGGTTCCCAGTCGCGGTCGCGTACGCCCAGATGTTCGCTGTGTCGTGCACGGGCACGCCCTCGGTGATGACGATGACGAGCGGGATCTGCGCGTCAATCGCCTCGACGACCGCATCCTTCGTGCCCACTGGCGGCACGAAGACCACCGACACGTCGGCGCCGGTCGCCGCCATGGCGTCACCGACGTTCGCGAAGACCGGCACGTCCTGCCCGGACAGCTCCACCGTCTGCCCCGCCTTACGCGGGTTGGTGCCGCCAACCACGGTAGTGCCGGCCCGGATCATGCGCGCGCCGTGCTTACGGCCCTCCGACCCGGTAATGCCTTGCACGATGATCCGGCTCTCGGCGTTGAGGAAGATCGCCATATCATGCTCCGTTCGAGGCCGCGGCGGCCAGCTCGGCGGCGCGTCGCGCCGCGTCGTCCATGGTCGCCACCTGCTCAACGAGCGGCAGGTCGGCGCCGGAGAGGATACGACGGCCTTCGGCTGCGTTGTTGCCGTCGAGCCGCACGACGATCGGATGCCGGACGGCCTCGCCTCGCTCGGCGAGCAGTGCCATGGCGGACACGATGCCGTTCGCGACCTCGTCACAGGAAGTGATGCCGCCGAACACGTTAACCAGCACGCTTCGCACATCGGGGTCGGACAGCACGATGTCGAGTCCGTTGGCCATCACCTCAGCCGACGCGCCGCCGCCGATATCTAGGAAGTTGGCCGGTCGGACCCCACCGAATTCCTCGCCGGCGTAGGCGACAACGTCGAGCGTGGACATCACCAACCCGGCTCCGTTCCCGATGATGCCGACGGAGCCGGTCAGCTTCACGTAGTTCAGGTGCTTGGCCTTCGCCCTGGCCTCGATGGGATCAACGGCTGTCGGGTCCGCGAACTGCGCCCAGTCCTGGCGGAACGCAGCGTTGTCGTCAAGGGTGACCTTCGCGTCGAGGGCGACCACCCGGCCGTCACCGGTGTAGACGAGCGGGTTCACCTCGACGAGGGTGGCGTCTTCGTCGGTGAACACCGCCCACAGCCGCTCGGCAAGCTCGGCCGCGCCCGCCTGCGCCGCCAGGGGCAGCCCGCCAGCTTGAACGATCTCCAGCGCCTTGGCGCGGTCGACGCCCGCGAGCGGGCTGACTTGGATCTTCGCCAGCGCCTGCGGGTTGGTCCTGGCCACTTCCTCGATCTCGACGCCGCCTTCCACCGAGCACATCGACAGGAACGTGCGCTCGGCGCGGTCCAGCAGGAAGGAGAGGTAGTACTCCTGCGCGATGTCGGTGTCCTCGGCGACGAGCACCGTGTGCACGGTGTGGCCCTTGATGTCCATGCCGAGGATCTTGGCGGCCTTCTCCTGCGCCTCTGCTGGGGTGTCGGCCAGCTTGACTCCGCCGGCCTTGCCGCGGCCGCCAGTCTTGACCTGGGCCTTGATGACCACCAGCGGCGTGGCGTCGCCCTTAACCGCCGCGAACTCCGCGGCGATCTGCCTGGCTTCTTCTGCTGTGCTGGCGACCCTGCCCTGCGGAATCGGGACGCCGTACTCGGCGAATAGCTCCTTCGCCTGGTACTCGAACAAGTCCACTCGGGTTCGTCCTTCGTGATCGGGGGAATCGTCGCGGCTGCGCCCGTGCTTAGCTCCACCGCGCGCCCGCGGCTGGAAGCCTAGTGCCGGTCGGGCCGACATCTGCTACCGGGTCACAGGCCTGGACGGTGCTGGTTACGTGCCCGGCTGCCCGACGGGCTCCTCGCTGCCGAGCTTGGCGCGTACCCAGTCCACGATCTCCGTCGTCGTCGCCCCAGGCGTGAAGATCTTCGCAACGCCCATGTGCTCGAGCTCAGCGATGTCGGCGTCCGGAATGATGCCACCGCCGAAGACCGTGATGTCAGTTGCGTCGCGTTCGCGGAGCAGGTCGAGGACGCGCTTGAACTGCGTCATGTGTGCGCCCGACAGGATCGAGAGCCCGATCGCGTCGGCGTCCTCCTGCAAGGCAGCGGACACGATCTGCTCGGGTGTCTGGTGCAGCCCGGTGTAGATGACCTCAACGCCTGCGTCGCGCAGTGCCCGGGCCACCACCTTCGCGCCGCGATCATGGCCATCCAGGCCCGGTTTCGCGATAACCACGCGGATGCTGCTCATGGACCCTCCGACCAGGTGCTGCCGCTGCCGACATACCGGGCAGCAGCAATCAGCCTAGCGTCAGGTCAAGGCAGGCGCGGCGGCCAGCGCCGTGGTCAACGCCACCAGATACCGGTCGAGCTGGCTGCCATCGGCGTCGTAACTCGGATTGATTTCGGTGAGTACCAGCGCCGCGCACGCCGGATCCGCCACCAGTACGGCAAGGCTGCTGGCCGCCTCAGCCAGGCCCACGCCGGAGCCGTAGTGCGGGAAGTTGCCGAGCGGCAGATCGCCAGAGTCGACCACGTCGACGTCGAAGTGCACGACGAACGGATCCGCGTCGCCCAGCGCGGCAAGCGTCCGGCGGGCTGTGGCCTCTGGATCTGCCGACAGCTGCGGACCCTCGGAAAAGCTGACGCCGTTGTCGGCCAGGAATACGCGGCCGGATTCGGTCTGCTCGCGCGGATCGCAGCCCAGCATCGCAATCCGCGAGCCATCAAGCATGGGGATTGTGCCGGCCAGGCTTGCCAGCTCGGGTTCGCCCTTACCAAGCAGGTGCCAGATGCCGGTGGAGTCGAGGATCCCGGATCCGTCTGACGACAGGCCACCGAGATCGGCGTCGCCGTCGAGGTAGGCGAGGCCGACGCCCCGGTGCACTCGCCGCAATCCGGCGACGACGCCGAGTGTGATCGTGCAGTCGCCGCCCACCACCAGTGGCCGCCGGCCTGCGTCCGCCTCGCGCGCCACTGCGTCGGCGACGCCGCGGGCGACAGAAACGACCGCGGCCAGGTTCCGCGCGTGTGGGTGGTCGTGATCCACCGCAAAGACGGCCCCCGGAACGTCTCCGCCGTCGCTGATCCGGACCCCGGCCGCCCGAAGGCGGTCGATGATGCCGGCCGCGCGCAGCGCGGCTGGCGCCCGATCCTGGCCGGCGTGGTGCGCGCCGGCGCTGGTCGGCACCCCGATCATCACCCATTCGCCGCTGCCCCGCGTCGCGTCCATGCCGGGCCTCCCTCGTCTGCGCCTTGCTGACGCGTCACCATCATTTATCGGTTGATAGTAACGAGGGTACTCCGGCGGCTCGCCGTGATGCAACCAGCAACTGTAGAATGATGGTGACGGGACGTTCGAGACGAGATGCATGGAGCCGACATGCCAGCAAGCCGTAACCGGGAGGGTGGGCCCGGGCCGGACATCGGGCTGGCGCCAGGAGATCTCGGCACCCTCCAGGCGTTCGTGAATACGCTAGATATCGAGGAAGGTACAGACGCGCTCGGTTCGCCTGCTGACTTGGACGCCTGGCTCCGAGATGCAGGCCTGGCCGTCGATTGCGGCGACCCGGCGGGACAGCGGGAACTGGAGCTGGCCCTCGAGCTGCGAGAGGCCCTCCGTGATGTCTTGCGGTCTCACGTCACGCGCCCGAACTCGACCAAAAGACGAAGCCAGAACGCCGACCCGGACGCGTTCGACGCGGGAGACGGCAAGGCGGCGGTCACCGCCAGCGCGGCCGCAGCGCGAGTGGCGGATGTCGCTGCGGCGATGCGAACCGGGATCAACGTCGACGCGGCCGGACGCATCGTCGTCGTCCCGGCCGGACCCGGCGCCACGGCAGCGCTAACCCGGCTGCTGCTGATCGGCGCTGAGGCGACGACGGCCGGCACCTGGACCCGCCTCAAGGTCTGCAGCGCCGACGACTGTCGGTGGGCGTTCTACGACCGGTCACCGACGCACACCGGCTGCTGGTGCAGCATGCAGATCTGCGGATCGCGGGCCAAGTCGCGTGCCTACCGCAGCCGCATCGCCCGGGCCGGATAGGCCGACGGGCGCGACCTGGCCCGCGGCCTCGCCTAGAGCTTCTCGATTGGCGCGTACCGCAGGACGAGATGCTTGATGCCGTAGTCGCCGCCGAAATCGATCTTGGCCTCGGGATCGTCGCCGCGTCCCTCGACTGACAAGACGGTACCGAGGCCATACGAGTCGTGATTGACCCGATCGCCAGGCTGGAGAGCGGGCACGGGGCGGTTCCCGATGGTGCGCACTCCGGGCCGCCGGGCCAGTCGCTCCGATGCTGGCTGCGTCGCGGCTGACTCGTCCCGCCGCCACTCGATCAACTCGCCCGGGATTTCCGAGAGGAACCTGGACTGCCGGTGATAGCCCGGTCGCCCGAACCAGGTGCGTGTCGACGCCCTGGTCACATACAGCCGCTCCATTGCCCTCGTGATGCCGACGTAGGCGAGCCTGCGCTCCTCGGCGAGTTCGCGCTCGTCCCCCATTGACCGCTCGTGCGGGAACACGTTCTCTTCGAGGCCGGTCAGGAACACGACGGGGAACTCCAGGCCTTTCGCCGTGTGCAGCGTCATCAGCGTGACCATGCCGCCGTGGTTCTCGCCCTCGGGGATCTCGTCGGCGTCAGCGACGAGCGCGACCTGCTCGAGGAACTCGGCCAGAGTGCCGCCCGGATCGCGGGCGTCGAACTCTCTGGCCACCGAGACCAGTTCGGTGAGGTTCTCGATGCGGCTCGCGTCCTGAAGGTCAGATGAGGCCTGAAGTTCCGCGACGTAGCCCGTGCGATCAAGCACGGCCTCGGCTATGTCGCCGACTGGGCTGCCGCTCTCGGACATCGCCCGCAGCCCAGTTATGAGGTCGTTGAAGCCCTCGATGGCCCGAGCTGACCGGGCTGGCAGGCCGGGCACGTCATCGGGCCTGGTCAGCGCCGTAGCGAAGGTGATCTTGTCGCGGTTAGCCAGTGCAGCGACGTACTCCTCGGCTCGGTCGCCGATGCCGCGTCGCGGTGTGTTGAGCACGCGTCGCAGCGAGACCTCATCGTCGGGATTAGCCACGAGTCGTAGGTAGGCCAGCAGATCGCGAACTTCACGCCGTTCGTAGAACCGGACCCCGCCGACCACCTTGTAGGGCAGCCCGGACCGGATGAAAACCTCTTCGAAGACCCGCGACTGCGCGTTCGTTCGGTAGAACACGGCGACCTGGCCCGGAGTCGCCTCGCCCGCGTCCGACAGGCGGTCGACTTCCTCGGCGACGAACGCAGCCTCGTCGTGCTCGCTGTCGGCGACGTAACCGGTAATCGGCGGCCCGGCGCCAGCATCCGACCATAGATTCTTGGGAATACGGCCCGGGTTGCGGGAGACCACGGCATTCGCGGCGGCCAGGATGTTCTGAGTCGACCTGTAGTTCTGCTCGAGCAAGATCACCCGCGCGCCGGCGAAGTCGCGCTCGAACTCTTCAATGTTCCTGATGGTGGCGCCGCGGAACGCATAGATGGACTGGTCGGCGTCACCGACAACGACAAGCTCGGCAGGCGACTCGCCGCCAGCTGCGGCTAGCTCCCGAACCAGCGTGTACTGCGCGTGGTTGGTGTCCTGATACTCATCGACAAGAACATGCCGGAATCGCTCCTGATACGCGGCTGCCACGTCCGGGAACGCCTGAAGCAGGTTAACGGTCACCATGATCAGGTCATCGAAGTCCATGGCGCCCGCGGCGACGAGCCTGCGCTGGTACTCGGCGTACGCCTCGCCGAGCGTCCTGTCCCGGAAACCGCTAGCCCTGGCCAGCACCGCCTCGTAATCGATCAGCTCGTTTTTGAGGCTGGAGACCTGGTCGGCCATGCCTCTCGGCGGGAAGAACTTCGTGTCCAGCTCCAGCTCGCGGCAGACCATGGCCATGAGCCGCTGGGAGTCTGCCTGGTCGTAGATCGAGAAGCTCGACGGATACCCGAACCGCTTGGCCTCCCGGCGCAAGATCCGCACGCAGGCCGAATGAAAGGTCATCAGCCACATCGACCGCGCTCGGGCGCCGGTCAGCGACGCGGCCCTGGTGGCCATCTCGCCGGCCGCCTTGTTGGTGAACGTGATCGCGAGGATCTGGGTCGGGTCGACCTCCCGCTCGGCCAGCAAGTAGGCGATGCGGTGGGTCAGGACGCGCGTCTTGCCCGAGCCCGCGCCCGCGACGATGAGCAGCGGGCTGCCCCGGTGCAGGACGGCCGCGCGCTGCTGCGGATTCAGCCCGTCCAGGAGGGTGTCGACAACCAACGCGGTCACGTGCCAAGCCTAGGCGGTCTGGCCGACAGCCGCCCGCCTCCACGCGGCCAGCGCTACGCACGTGCGATTAGGGCCGAAGACCCGGGGTCTTCGGCCCTAATCGCGTATGCCTACGCGTCCGTGCGATGCTACCCGGCTAATCCTCGGGGACGAGCGTGGGCGTCGATCGGGTCAGCGTTTCCTTCTTGAAGAAGGCTGGACTCGCGATCCGGTTGTAAATGAAGAACAGCAAGCCAAGACCCGCGGCCCCGGCGGCGATCAGGAACGCACCGCCTATCTGCCAGTGGAGGCCGGGGACGGTCCAGAATGTGTAGTCGTTCGCAGTGGCCACGTCGTAGTCGAGCCACACGCTCCACCCGCCGAGGAACCAGAGAATCAGGCCTCCGGCCAGCGGCAGGATTCCTTGCAAGAACAGGTTCCGCACGCTCGAGGTCAAGTTCTTGCGGTAGTACCAGACGCAAGCGAACCCAGTGAGCCCGTAGTAGAAGGCGATGTACAGACCGATCGCGACAACGGCGTCACCGATCAGGCCGATCGGGTTGTTTGCGTTGTTCACAATCACGTAGAACACGATCGAAACGGCGCCCATGACGACGGTGGATACGGTCGGCGTCAGGAACCGCGGGTGGATCCTGGCAAAGGACTTGGGGATGGCCCGGTACACGGCCATGGACAGCGTGGTACGCGCGGTCGGCAAGATGGTGGTCTGGGTAGACGCCGCGGCTGAGGAAAGCACCATGATCAGCAGCAGCCGAAAGAAGACGTTGCCGACGGTTCCGCTGCCGAATACCGCGTGGCCCTGGATGGACAGCACGTCACCGACGTTATTGGAGTTGCCGAGACCGTTGCCCTTCGTGCCGATGCCAGCGAAGGACTGCATCGAGAAGATCACCAGCGCGTAGGTGACGAGCAGGATCAGCGTGGAGAGAATGCCAGCGATCCCCGGCGTACGATTGCGGTCCCGGGTCTCCTCATTAACCGACAGCGCGGTGTCCCAGCCCCAGTAGATGAAGACCATCAGGATGATGCCGCTCACGAACGCGCTGAAGTTCGGCACGTCGAATGGATTCAGCCAGGACCAGCTCGGAGTCAGGTGCCCGGCCGGAGCGCTGCCATTGCCGACCTTGACGAGCGCCGTGACAGACAACACCACGAGCATGGTGAGCTCGATGGTCAGCAGAACCTTCTGGAAGTTCGCCGACACCTCGATCCCGATGTAGCAGATGGTGGTCATGAGGACGATCCAGATGACGCCGCCTAGGAGCACCCAGTTACTCGACGGGTTGGTACCGATGCCGTTCGCATTGAAGAGCAGGAAACAGTACTGGCTGGCGACCTGCGCCAGGCTCGCCATGACCAGGATGTCCGCCGCCACGATCGCCCAGCCGCCCGCCCAGCCAGTCTTCGGGCCGAAGGCCCTGGTGGCCCACGTGAACGTGGTTCCGCAGTCTGGATCGGCTTTGTTCATCTCGGCATAGCCGATGGACGTGAGCAACATGGGCACGAACGCCAGGATCGCGATAATCGGTGACCGGAGCCCAACGGCGGCGACGACGAAGCCCAGCGTCGCCGCGATGCTGTAGGCGGGCGCGACCGAGGCAGTCGCGATAACCGTGCTCGATATCAACCCGAGCGCGCCTGACTTGAGCCCCTTTTCCACAGGCTGTTCTGCCGAGGCCACCGCTTCACTGGCTGTTGCCATGCTGACTCCCTCCCGACACCCTGCTACAGGGACCGGACAACGTGCCTCTCGCGACGCTACGCCGCTTGCTCGACTTGAGATTAGATGAACCTGGCCAGAGATAGCACCTGCTCCAGACCAACGGTTCTAGCATGAATTATAAGTGATAGCAACGATTTCGGTTGAATAACGTAAGAATCACGACTAGTCCCGTGGGTAGACGCCGAACCCGGCCAGCTAGGATCGCTGCATGCGCATTCTCCTTGTCGGGGCGGGCGGGGTCGGTACCGCGATCGCGCGGATCGCCGCCCGCCGCCCGTTCGCTGAGTTGATCATCGCCGACTACGACCTGACCAGAGCGCAGGCGGCAGCCGCGGCGAAGGATACCTATGTCGCCGTGCAACTCGACGCGAGGGATGAAGCCGCGACCGCTGGCCTACTCGCCGAATACCGGTGCGACGCGCTCATGAACGCCACCGACCCGCGCTTCGTCATGCCGCTGTTCCGGGCTGCACTGGCGGCCGGCGTGACGTACCTGGATATGGCCATGTCACTGTCGCGCCCGGATCCTGGCGAACCGTACGCGAAGACAGGCGTCATGCTCGGCGACGAGCAGTTCGCGATGGCCGACGAGTGGGAGCAGGCAGGCAAGCTCGCGCTCGCCGGCATCGGGGTTGAGCCCGGCCTATCCGATATCTTCGCGCGATATGCCGCCGACGAGCTATTCAGCGAGATCGACGAGATCGGTGTCCGCGACGGCGCGAACCTGACAGTGGCCGGCTACGACTTCGCGCCGACGTTCTCCATCTGGACCACGATCGAAGAGTGCTTGAACCCGCCCGTTATCTGGGAAGAGGGCAAGGGGTGGTTCACCACTCCGCCGTTCAGCGAACCAGAGACCTTTACCTTCCCGGCCGGCATCGGCCCGGTCGAGTGCGTCAACGTCGAGCACGAAGAGGTACTGCTGATCCCGCGCTGGGTCGAGGCAAAGCGGGTGACGTTCAAGTACGGCCTGGGCGAGGAGTTCATCGACGTCCTCGAAACCCTGCACAGGCTCGGCCTGGATCGCACTGATCCGGTCAGCGTAGGTCGCGTGAGCGTGTCGCCTCGCGACGTGGTTGCCGCGTGCTTGCCCGATCCGGCCACACTCGGTGCCAAGATGAGTGGGCTGACCTGCGCGGGAACGTGGGTCACCGGCACTGGCAAGGACGGACAGCCACGAGAGGTGTATCTGTATCACGTCGCGGACAACGCCTCAACCATGGCCGAGTACGGCTCACAAGCCGTCGTCTGGCAGACCGCCATCAACCCGGTCGTCGCGCTTGAACTGCTCGACAGCGGAGCCTGGTCGGGTACCGGCGTGCTCGGACCCGAGGCGCTGCCCTCCAGGCCCTTCCTTGACCTGCTCACGGAGTACGGCTCACCGTGGGGATGCGACGAGCGCACCCCGCAAAACCATTCATGAACCGGAACGGAGTTACCAGTGGCTGATGATCTTCAAAACTTTATCGGCGGCCAGTGGACTGACCTGTCATATGACAAACGAGCCGACATTGTCGATCCGAGTACGGGCGAGGTCTTTGCCACCGCCCCGATCTCCGGCCAAGCCGAGGTCGACGCCGCGTTTTCGTCCGCGGCTGACGCATTCCCCGGCTGGCGGGACGCCACGCCCGGCGAGCGCAGCCTGGCCCTGCTGAAGATAGCTGACGCGATTGAGGCCCGTGCCGATCAGTTCGTGAAGGCAGAGTCGCAGAACACGGGCAAGCCACTGGCGCTGACGGCGTCTGAGGAAATCCCGCCGATGGTGGACCAGATCCGGTTCTTCGCTGGTGCGGCACGCATGCTCGAGGGCCGGTCGGCCGGCGAGTACATGTCGGGGTTCACCTCGTTCATCCGCCGCGAGCCGGTAGGCGTGTGCGCCGCGGTGACGCCGTGGAACTACCCCATGATGATGGCGGTCTGGAAGTGGGCGCCGGCGCTGGCCGCTGGTAACACCATGGTGCTCAAGCCGTCCGACACCACCCCGTACTCGACGCTGCTCATGGCCGAGCTGATCAGTGAGTTCGTACCGCCTGGCGTGTTCAACGTCGTCTGCGGCGACCGGGACACCGGCCGGATGCTGGTCTCGCACAAGGTGCCGCAGATGGTGTCCATCACCGGCTCGGTCCGGGCCGGGATGGAGGTCGCGCAGGCAGCAGCCGCCGACCTGAAGCGAGTACATCTGGAACTCGGCGGGAAGGCCCCCGTCATCGTCTTCGACGATGCCGACCCGGCGAAGGCTGCCGAGGCCATCGCCATTGCCGGTTACTTCAACGCTGGCCAGGACTGCACCGCGGCGACCCGTGTGCTGGTCGGCCCCCGGGTCCACGACGAGTTCGCAGAGGCGCTGACCGAACAAGCCAAGGCGCAGGTGGCGGCCGGTCCCGACAACGAGGACGCCACGTACGGCCCGCTCAACAACCCGACGCAGCTCGACCGGGTTTCCGGCTTCATATCGCGGCTGCCCGACCACGCGCGGATCCTGACCGGCGGCCACCGCATCGGCCAGCGCGGCTACTTCTTCGAAGCCAGCGTCGTGGACGGGCTGGAGCAAGACGACGAGATCATCCAGAACGAGGTCTTCGGTCCCGTCATCACCATGCAGCAGTTCACCGACGAAAGCGAGGCGCTGCGCTGGGCCAACGGCACACAGTACGGCCTGGCCTCGTCAGTTTGGACGTCTGATCATGGCCGGGCAATGCGGATGGCGAAGGCCCTCGACTTCGGCTGCGTGTGGATCAACACACACATCCCGCTCGTGGCCGAGATGCCGCATGGCGGCTTCAAGCACTCCGGTTACGGCAAGGACCTGAGCATGTACGGGTTCGACGACTACACGCGGGTCAAGCATGTGATGTCGGCACTGGACTAGACCCGTCAGCAGCTAGATGTCGGCTTGCTCCTCGAATTCAACCGCCCAGCCCCGATCGCCGCTCTTCCACTGGCGATCGGCTTGGTGGACAAAAGACCAGGCGTCGCCCACGCCCACGACGGGCTCCAGCAGAGCGTTCGGAACACGGGTGATGTAGCGCCTTGCCAAGTCTGGCCGCCCGAGCGGAGACAAGTCGACCTCATAGAGCCGAGCAAAAGGGAGCCGTGCCGCGATTCGCCGGATTCGAATCACGGGCTTGGGCGCTCAGCGGCGGCGGTTGCGGCGACGACGCCGGACTCCGAGCAGGACGAGCAGGACCGCGACAAACGCGGCGGCCGCTGGCACGGCGCGCTTGAGGACTGGAAGGCCGGCTACGCCGAGCAGGTCGATGGCCTCGTTCTCCGGCGGCTGCCAAGCGGCCCGCTCGCGCTTGGCCGGTGCTTCGACCGTCTCGTGCCTGGCCGGCCGCAGCGGAGTGACCTCGGCGAGGTCTTCGTCCGAATCGGTTTCGCTGGGCACAGCGTGCCGGCCCACGGCGGGCCGGCTCCCGTTGACATCTGCGGGCACCGTCGGGACTCGGGCAACCGACTTATCGCCCGGCTCGGCGAGCCCGAGACCGCGGTCGGCCAGCTTACTTTTGATGTCGGCAAGTGAAGCCGGACCGATGTTCTCGATGGCACGCAATTGCTGTTCAGTGCGCTTGGTCAGATCGCCGAGCGTCTGGATGCCATCTTGACGCAGGCTGCTCCAGGCCCGGCTGCTCAGGTTGAGCACGTCGATCGGCAGGGCCTGATCCTGGGCACTTTCCGCGGGCGCGGCAGGCTCCGTGGTGTTTGCAGGCTCTGCGGTGTCCGCAGCCGGGGCAGGAGCGGCCGGCTCGGCGGCCAGCATCGCGGCCAGGTTCTCAGCGAAGATGCCGATCAGCCTGCCGCCGACCTCCGCTAGTACGCCGCGGCCGAATTGGGCAGGCTTGCCCGTCACGTTCAGTGAGGTGCGCACGACGACATTCGTCTGATTACCTGCACCCTCGAGCTGCGACCGGACGCTGGCCGACGCCGTGCCGGCGCCTCTCGTCTCCTTGCCGGAAGCCTCCAGAGTGATGACGTGATTGGCCGGATCGCGCTCAGTGAACTTCGCGGTCCCGGCGTAGGTCATCTGGATCGGGCCGACCTTGACCTTGATCCTGCCCTTGATCTCGTCACCGTTGACCGAGTCCAGGGTGGCACCCGGCATGCAGGGTGCCACCCGCTCGACATCCAGGAGCACCTCCCACGCCCGTTCCTCAGGAACGGGGACAGTGAATGAGTGCTCGAGCTCCATTTGTCAGACTCCTGCCGCTGCCTTCAGAGCGCGCCCGGTCAGCACCTGAGCGAGGTGACGCCGGTAGTCGGGCGCCCCGTGCAGGTCTGCAGGCGGCTGCGTTCCGTCGGCCGCACTGGCGGCTGCCGCCCGCAGGGCCGCCGAGCTGGCCTGCGCTCCGGTTGCGGCCGCTTCGACCGAGGCCGCTCGGATTGGCACGCTGCCCATGTTGGTCAGCCCGACCCTCGCCTCGGCCACCTGGCCATTGGAGCGCCGCACCAGCGCTGCGACGCCAACGATCGCCCACGCCTGCGCGGTCCGGTGGAACTTCTCATAACGATATCCCCAGTCGGTCCCGAGCTTCCGCACCCGGATGCCGGTGAGTATCTCGCCTGGCCCCAGCGAGTTCGTGAGGTAGTCGAGGAAGAAGTCGCGCGCAGCGATCTCGCGCTCGCCGCCGGGACCGCGCGCGATGAGCGCGGCGTCGAGCGCCACGACAACAGCGGGCAGGTCGCCCGCAGGGTCGGCGTGTGCGATCGAGCCGCCGAGCGTGCCCCGGTGGCGGACGGCAGGGTCGGCCACGGTGGCAGCCGCCTCCGCGATCAGTCCGCAGTGCTGCGCGATCAGCGGGTCGTGCACCAGCTGATAGTGCGTCGTTCCGGCGCCAATCAAGAGGTGGTCGCCCGTGTCAGTCACGCCGCGCAGGTCGTCGAGCGCGCCCACATCAACCAGCAGTGACGGATAGGCCAGGCGGAGCCGCAGCAGGGGCAGCAGGCTCTGGCCGCCGGCGATCGGTTTCGCGTCATCGCCACCGCTAGCCAGCGCGCTGACGGCGTCCTCGATCGACGCCGGCCGGACGTAGTCGAACTTGGCCGGGATCATGCCGTACCTCCTTGCGCCGACTGGATCGCGCGCCAAACCCGCTCGGGCGTGCACGGCATCGTGATGTCCCGAACGCCGAACGGCCGCAGCGCATCGACGATCGAGTTGACGACCGCTGGCGTCGAGGCGATTGTGCCGGCCTCGCCCACACCCTTCACGCCGAGCCGGTTGCTGGCTGGACTGGTGGTCCGGTCGGCCACGAACGACGGCAGGTCGGGCGCAGCGGGGACGAGGTAGTCGGCAAGCGTGGTGGTGATGAGGTTGCCGTCGTCGTCATACACGCCCTCTTCGTACAGCGCCTGGGCGATGCCCTGAGCCACTCCGCCGTGTACCTGACCTTCCACGATACGCGGATTGATCACCACGCCGACGTCGTCGACCGAGACGTATTTGCGGATCTTGACAAACCCCGTCTCCGTGTCCACCTCGGTCGCGCACAGGTGGGTACCGTGCGGGAACGAGAAGTTGTCCGGATCGTATGTCGCGTCGGAATCTATCGACGGCTCTGCGCCGTCTGGCAGCGCGTGCGCCGCGAAGGTGGCCAGCGCGATCTCCTGGATCGACTTGGCGGCTTCCGGGTCGCCTCTGACCGAGAACCTGCCGGCCGAGAACTCTAGGTCATCGGCCGAAGCCTCGAGCATGGCCGCGGCGATGACTCGCGCTTTCGCGATCACTTTGTCACAAGCTTGGACTAGCGCTATTCCGCCAATGGCGAGCGAGCGCGATCCGTACGTGTCCATGCCCTTGGGGGAGATTTGGGTGTCACCATGCAGCACCCTGATGTCTTCGAACGGCACGCCGAGCTGATCGGCCACGATCTGGCTCCATGCGGTCTCGTGTCCCTGACCGTGCGCGCTCGACCCGGTCACGACTTCGACCTTGCCGGTAGGGAGCATCCGGATGGACGCGTGCTCCCAGCCGCCAGCAGCGTAGGCCAGCTGACCGAGCACCCGGGATGGAGCCAGGCCGCACATCTCGGTGAAGGTCGAGATGCCGATGCCGAGCCGCACCGTGTCGCCGCGGGCGTTGCGCTCGGCCTGCTCGCGGCGCAGCGCGTCGTAGTCGAACAGCTCTTTGGCCTTCGCGGTCGCTGCTTCATAGTTACCCGAGTCGTAGGTCAGGCCGGCGACGGTGGTGTACGGGAACTCCTCGTGCCTGATCCAGTTCCGCTCGCGAAGTTCCAGCGGCTCCATGCCGAGTTCGACCGCGAGCTCATCCATGATCCTCTCGATCGCGAACGTAGCTTCCGGGCGACCGGCGCCGCGGTAGGCGTCGGTCGGCATCTTGGTCGTAAAGACACCCGTGCAGCGGAACGAGTAGGCGTCCATCTTGTAGATCGCCGGGTACATGAAGGCGCCGAACAGCGGAATACCGGGAGTGACAATCATCAGGTAGGCGCCCATATCCGCGAGCAGATCGACGGCCAACCCGCGGATCCGGCCATCGCGATCGGCCGCGATCTTTATCTGCTGCCACTGATCCCGGCCGTGATGAACGGTCAGGTTGCCTTCTGTCCGTGATTCGGTCCACTTCACCGGCTTGCCAACCTTGCGGCTTACCAACACCGCGAGCGCTTCCTCGGCGGTGACCTGGAGCTTGGAGCCGAAGCCGCCGCCAACATCGGGCGCGATCACGCGGACGTTCTGCTCGGGAATGCCGAAGAACGCCGAGAGCGCGAACCGAAGCACGTGCGGGATCTGTGTGGAGGACCACAGCGTGACCTCGTCGCCGATCCACTGCGCGACGACAGCGCGCGGTTCCATCGCGCACCCGATCAGGCGCTGCTGACGGTACGTGCGTTCCAGCACAACCGGAGCGTCGTTGACGGCAGCGTCCATGTCGCCGTTGGCGAAGACCCATTCGTAGCTCTTATTGCCGGCCTCGTGAACCTTGGGCGAACCGGCAGCCAGCGCAGCGTACATGTCCAGCACCGGCGGAAGCGGCTCGTAGTCCACTTCGACCGACGCGACTGCGTCCGCCGCCGCGTACCTGTCCCTCGCGACCACCACGGCCACCGCCTCGCCGACGTAACGGACCTCGTCGACGGCCATGGGCAGGTGCACAGGAATGACAATGTCTGGCGTGACCGGCCACGCGCAGGGCAGGCTAGCCTGCTCGAGGTCGGCTCCGGAGAACGCGGCGATGACTCCCTGCTGCTGGAGCGCGCCGCTGACGTCAACCCTGGTGATCTTGGCGTGCGCGAACGGACTGCGTACGAACGCCATGTGCAGCATGCCGTTCAGCTTGATGTTGTCGGTCCAGTTCGTCTGACCGGTGAGGAGCTTGGCATCTTCCTTCCGCAATCTGGCCTGGCCGATCTGTGGGGCAGGCGCTTCAACGGTCGCGGTCATGGGGCGACTCCTGCTTGGGCGGCGCGCTTGACGGCGCGGACGATGTTCTCGTAGCCGGTACAGCGGCAGAGATTGCCTTCAAGTCCGTCACGGATCTCCGCATCGGTCGGGTGCGGGTTGTCACGGAGCAGGTCGGTGGCTGCCATGATCATGCCCGGCGTGCAGTACCCGCATTGGAGCGCGTGCTCTTCATGGAACGCGCGCTGTACCGGGTTCAACTCGCCGTTGGCCAGGCCTTCAATGGTTGTCACGTCAGACCCGTCGGCCTGCACGGCGAGAACCGCGCAGCTCTTGACCGAGACGCCGTCCATGAGGACCGTGCACGCACCGCAGTTTGAGGTGTCGCAGCCGACAGGAGTGCCGGTCTTGCCAAGGTTCTCTCTGAGGTAGTGAACGAGCAACAGCCGGGGTTCGACTTCGTCGGCGTATTTGACGCCGTCGACCGTGACCTTGATGTGCGTCATGCGCTGACACCTCCGGGGACAGGCCAGATCTACCTGAAGCAAACCTAGGCTGCTCGTTCGCGCCGCACCAGTCCCTGGTGTCGCAAATGGCGGGTGTGGTCCTCGCTATCCCGTGTGCAGGACCTGGAATGCCTCGGCCAGCCTGCCGTCAGGCAAGCCGCCTTGGGCCGCCGCTCTGGTCAGCCATTCGCGCAGGAACCCTTCGAGCCCATCCGGATCGCTGATCTGGCTGACGTGGCATCGCAGGGCGGCGACCTTGCGGTGGAAGGTGTCGGTGATATCCACGTACGTCGTCGGTGACGGACTGCCGGAGATCCAGACTTCGCGCACGGTCCACGGCTCGAGCTTCTCGTCGGACAGCAGCTCGGGAAATGCGAACGGGTTCCTCGAGTCCGGATAGACCGCGTCCAGCGCCGCCGAGCCTGCGGCCCTGTGGTCAGGGTGACTGGCACCCATGCGCGCGTAGTTGCGTTCTGGTGACTGGCACACCACCCGATCCGGCCGCAGCAGCCTGATCACACGGGCGAGGTCGCGGCGCAGCGACATGGACTGCTCGAGGCGGCCGTCGGGGTACCCGAGAAAGTGCAGTTCATGCACGCCGACCTGCTTGGCAGCCGCAGTCT
>Ga0126373_10000402_pt1 | contig 28552 bp, 23 predicted proteins | sample PanSoiMetPlot_11_FD_92545 | JGI IMG/M metagenome (GOLD analysis project Ga0126373, IMG submission 92545) | Tropical forest soil microbial communities from Panama - MetaG Plot_11 | ecosystem: Environmental > Terrestrial > Soil > Tropical forest > Bulk soil | place: Panama | collected 2016-02-17 | reverse complement strand
TGCAGTGCCGATGGTGGATGAGATCGCCACTGTGGCGCTGGATATTTGGGCGGAAGAACATGGCTACGGGAAAATGCAGGCTAATCTCCTGGGCGCCTAGCGGGCCGGAAGCCGGTAAAATGATACGGCATGGCGACTAAAGCCGACCTGTGGCCGGAGTTGCCGATCTCGGCCTGGCAGGATACCTACGCGACGCTGCACATGTGGACGCAAATTGTCGGACACATCCGCATGGCGTTGACGCCTCTGATCAACCATTGGTGGAACGTTACGCTCTACGTCACGGCGCGCGGCCTCACTTCGTCGCCAATTCCCTGCCCTGGAAACACATTCGAGATCCGTTTCGATTTCATTGCGCACCAGCTGCTGATCGAAGTGAGCGATGGCACAACGCGCAGCATGGACCTCGCACCGCGATCCGTGGCGGATTTCTACGCCGAGCTCATGGGCCACTTGCGTTCGCTCGGAATCGACGTGAAGATTCATGGCTCGCCCGACGAGGTGCCGAATCCGATTCCGTTTGCGCAAGACGAAGTCCACAAATCCTATGACGCTGAGTATGCTCATCGCTTCTGGCGGGTGCTTGTGTCCGTCGACAAGGTCTTCAAAGTTTTTCGCTCCCGCTTCATCGGAAAATGCAGCCCAGTTCATTTCTTCTGGGGCAGTTTCGATTTGGCGGTGACGCGTTTTTCCGGACGCCGCGCCCCGGAGCGCCCCGATCCCCTCTCGCGGGAAGCGTACTCGCACGAAGTCAGCAGCGCGGGATTCTGGCCGGGCAGCGGTGCAATCGCAGGTCCGGCTTTCTACTCCTACACCTCACCCGAGCCGGAAGGATTCAAGACGTATAAGGTCGCTCCCGACGCGTCGTTCTACCACGCTGGGCTTGGAGAGTACCTGTTGATGTACGAGGATGTCCGCCGCGCGCCGGATCCTGACGGGGAGCTAATGAAGTTTCTCGAAAGCACCTACGAAGCCGGTGCGAACCTGGCTCATTGGGATCGAGCGGCGCTGGAACGGGCAGCTTCTTAGCTATTTGCCTGCGCCGAGACTCGCAACAGGCTGCAATTCAGGGAGAGCGGTTCTCTCAACCGGCGCTGGGTCCTTCCCAGCGACATTGCGAAACTTGGACGGACTCACTCCCATATAGCGCTTGAAAAGGAACGACAGGTGGCTCTGATCTGAAAAGCCGCAAATCAATGCGATTTCGGCGAGTGGAGTTTGCGAATGAGCCAGCAGGTGCGAGGCATACTGCACGCGACGGCGCCGGATCAATTCGCCGATGGTGCAGTGATTGTACTTGTGAAACTGACGCGACAGGTGAACATAGTGCACGCCCACTTCGGAAGCGATCGCCGCCAAGCTCAGGCGCTCGAGAAACCGGGATTCGACAATGTCGGTAGCTTGCCGGAGCCAGCTGGGAATCGATGGAGTGTTTTGCTTGCTTTCCGCGCGGGCGATTTCGGCCAGGATTGCCAGAACCAACCCTTCGATGGCGATCGACGATGCCGTGTCTTCCCGGGAGAACTCGGCGTACAATCGATTCGCCAGCCAAGTAGTCGACACGCCACTGATCTGCGCGGGTCTCTTGGGTACCACGGCCTGACGCGCGAGTTGATCGAAAACCTCGGGTGGGCTGCTGATGTGGAGGCAACGCAGTTCGGTTTCGATCTCGTCGGCGTGCTGAACTCCGGCCGGCAAAAAGCGCACGCCGCCGGGCCTACAAACCAGCGATCCGGTTGAATATTTCTCGCGGAAACCGCCTTCAATAACGAACGTAATGAACGCTTCCCGATGCGCGTGCTCCGGCAGCGCGACCGGCGAGGCGAAAAAATTCTCGCTCAGCGTGAAGGACCCGATTACGCGGCGGCGAATGCACTCACCGGCCATTTCCGCGGCGGCATCGATTGGTGCTGCGATCGCGCCGGAGTGCGGATCTTCTTGAGTAGTTTTGGTCCGGCCTGACATAACGGCGCAAGTCACACAAGCTCCTTTTGTACAGGTCCATCATCGGTCCAATCGTGACGCACAGTCGTTAGTAAGTTGTAAATCTTTAGTAAAAACCGGGCTTTTGGCCCTAGGGGCGTAGCTCGCAAACCGGCTGTGACGGCCGAAACACGCTACGATTCGAAGAGCAGTATCCATGTCAAACATTCTGGTCATCGACGACGACGAAAGCCTGCGCGACACGATCGGCATCATGCTGGAGCAGGAGGGGTTCACTCCTCTCCTCATTTCAGATGGAAAGACTGGATTCGAGCGCGCTATGGCGACGAAACCGGATCTGCTGATCGTCGACCTCCGGCTTCCCGGTATGAGCGGAGTCGAGATCTGCAAGCAATTGCGTGCGGCGAATTTCAAGACTCCGATCATCGTGCTGAGTGCGGTGGGGGAAGAAGTCGACAAGGTTCTGCTCCTCGAAATCGGCGCCGACGACTATATCGTGAAACCGTTCGGCGCACGCGAGCTCCTGGCGAGAATTCGCGCGGTGCTCCGCAGGACATCGCCCGAAGCGCGCAAGGTTGCTCAATTCGGCAGTGTGGCGGTGGATTTCGAACGGCGTATCGTGAGCAAGAAGGGCGACGCCTTGAAGCTGACGCCGGCCGAATACAATCTGCTGAGTTATTTTCTGCAGAATCCGGACCGGCCGCTCACGCGCGACATGATCCTGAACTCCGTGTGGGGTTACGAGTCGTTTCCCAATACACGCACGGTGGACGCGCATGTGGTTCGCCTGCGTCAGAAGCTGGAGACTGACCCGAATACACCGAGGCATTTTCTTACGGTGCACGGCGTTGGCTACCGGTTCGTGCCGTGAGACCCACTTTGCGCGCGGAGGGTCGTAACTTTCCTATCATTGAGAGAGTAAACGGGGACAGTTGAATGTTGTGGCTCCGGCGCCGCACTATCTGCCGGTTTGGATGGGGCCTGCAAAATCCCGTTCGGCTCGCGGTCGTGCGAGAGAAATGGAGTTCACGGCGATGAAGCGGAACCTCGGTAGATTTGTTAACGGACTTTCTCGGGCGATGTTTGCGCTCGCACTTGCCTGCACGGCGGCGCTGGGCCAGAGTGCGCCGGACCTGCGCGAAATCCTGACGCGCCTAGATCGGCTGGAACAGACGAATCAAGCCCTGACTGAAGAGATTCGCGCCCTTCGCCAGGAGTTGGCTGCGCTGCGTACCGATCCCCCGGCTAAGGCTGAAATTGCTGCCTCCGGCGATGGAACAGCGGGCGCCGATGTAAAGAGTACGGCGCCCCGCGATCAGCCGACCGCCGCCGAAACGAGCGCCATCCAGCAAAACCGAATCGATGAACTCGCGCAGACCAAAGTTGAAGCTTCCGAAAAATTTCCGATCCGGGTCAGCGGGATGGCGCTATTCAATGCGTTCTCCAACGGCCGTTATAACAACCAAGCCGACAACCCGACGGTGGCTTCTCTGGCGCCCGGCCTCAACAGAGGCGGCGGCACACTGCGGCAAAGCACGCTGGGGCTGCTCTTCGACGGTCCGTACACGTTCGCGGGAGGGCGCGTCAGCGGATCGCTATACCTAGATTTCTTCGGCGGCTCCAGCTCGGCGCTGAATCATCTGGTTCGGCTGCGGACGGCTTCCATTCAGGTGGATTGGAAGAATACCTCGGTTTTGGTGGGTCAAGAAAAACCGATCATTTCTCCGCGCGATCCAAATTCCTACGCGCAGGTTGGCGTTTCGCCGCTCACAGGGGCAGGCAACCTATGGCTGTGGCAGCCGCAAATCCGATTCGAGCAGCGGTTCTCGTTCGATGAAAACACTGGCATCAAGGCCCAGGCCGGCGTTTTCCAGACCAGTCTTCTGAACTCGACGACCAATGCCGACAATTATGCGACCCCTGTTCCCGGTCAGCAATCGGAGAACTCCAGCCCGGGCGGCGAGGCTCGTTTGGAGTTCTGGCGTGAGTGGAAGGAGACCGGCCGGCTCGAAATCGCAGGCGGTCTCCACGTAAACCATAACCATGTGGGACCGTTCTCGCTGCCCTCCAACGTCTATAGTCTGGATTGGTTCTTCCGTCCGGTGTCGAAGCTGGAGTTCTCGGGCATGTATTTTCACGGGCGCAATCTTGCCGTGCTGGGCGGTCTGCAGCAAGGCTTCGATGTTCTGCCGGGTAACCGATGGCAGTCCGTCGTAGGAAACGGCGGTTGGGCGCAGCTCCGCTTCCCGGTGACCGAACGCCTGGCGTTCGACATCTATGGCGGCCAGCAGCATGATGTCTCGGCCGATCTCATCTCGGGCTTCATTTCGAGGAACCAGGCCTATTTCGCCAATGCGCAATATCGGCTGGGGCCAAACGTCATTTTGAGTTTGGAAGGTGGGCAGGTGCGAACGAAGTATTTCCTGGTTGGCCCGCGGCTGAATGATCACTACGATCTGGGGGTTGCTTATCTTTTCTAATGTCACTAAAGGGAGCGTGCCGGCGGCGCTGGTCGTGGGTTTATTGGCGCCCCTGAGCTGTGGCGCCGTCACCGTGGCCGGCCGGGTGGCGCTGGTCCTTTCGCACGATCCCAACGTGCGCAAGCATCAGGACTACTCGGGCGTAGTCGTCTGGCTGGAGCCCGCATCCGGAGTGCCGGCAGTGCCGACGAGCGCGCACCACGCTGAGATGATCCAGAAAGACAAGACTTTTCTGCCGCACGTGCTGGCAGTTACCGCTGGAACCGTCGTGGATTTTCCGAACTACGACCCGATTTTTCACAACGCCTTTTCGAATTTTGACGGCCAGGTTTTTGATATCGGGCTTTATCCGCCCGGTACCAGCCGCTCCATTCCATTCCGCCGCGAGGGTATCGTCCGCGTCTTCTGTAACATTCACCCCACAATGAGCGCCGTCATTGTCGTGCTGCGCTCGCCGTATTTCGCCGTATCGAACAAAAGCGGCCTGTTTCAAATCTCCGATGTTGCGGCGGGGAACTACCGGCTGCACGTTTTCCACGAGCGAGCCACCGAACAGACCTTGGACGAGTTGGTCAGAACCGTGGAAGCATCCGGCGATCAAGTGCAGCTTCCTCCGATTTCGGTTTCTGAGAGCGGCTACCTCCAAGTGCCGCACAAGAACAAATTTGGCAAAGAATACCCAGTCGCGCCCGGCTCGGGGGCTTACCCAGGACAACGTCCGTGAGATTCTCCCGGCTCTCACTCCTCTGGAAGATCCTGATACCCACGTCGCTCGTGATTACGGCTGCGTTTGCGATCACCGGATGGCTGGTGCAACGGAGCGTAGTAAGCGCGACTTATGCAGGCGTCCAACAGGAAGCCAAGGCGAGTTTTCAAGCCTACGATTCCCTATGGAAATCGCGCGCGACTCTGCTCGCAACGGTGAGCCGGGTGCTGAGCACCTCCGACGTGGTCCGGCGCGCCTTCGGCACCGGAGATGCTGCCACTATACAGGACACCGCTGGCGAACTTTGGTCCAAGGTGTCGAGCGAGGATGAATTTTTCCTTGTCTCCGACGCACAAGGTAGGGTAGTTGCAAACCTCGGCGCGCGGGCGGCATTCGGCCCGCACGATGATCTGCCGATGGTTCGCGCGGCGCAGCGTGCCTTCCCCAAGCAATCCTCGGGATTTGTGCCACGCAACGGCCAGTTGTTTCAGGTCGTGGTCACGCCCGTGTATGTCCAATCACCCAACGGTCCGGCGCTGCTCAACGTGCTGGTGGCCGGCTACCTCGTCGATCAGAGCGTCGCCCAGACGCTGAAGGAGTCCTCAGGAGGAAGCGAGTTCGTTTTCATTTCAGATGGGATGGTCGTGACCTCCACGTTGGCGCCGCAAGCAGCCACGGCCATTACGCCGCGACTGCTCAACATTTCGAACGTAGCGCCGGTGTCAGGCTACTTGGCTCTGCCTCAGCCGCTGCGGGATGTCAGCGGCGAATCGGTTGGCCAGCTTTTTATATTGCGTTCGTTCACCGATGCCCGCAGTCGCTTGATGGCGCTCCGCAGCCAGATCATCGGACTGTGGCTGCTCGCGTTGATTGGCGCCTTGTTCGTCACCTATCTTGTCGCGCGGAAGATCATGCAACCGGTAGCTGAGCTCGATCGCGCGGCGGCAGAGATCGCTAAAGAAAACTACGACACCAATGTTCGCGTTCGCAGCCAGGACGAGTTAGGACGGCTGGCGGAGACGTTTCAGAAGATGTGCGGATCCATTCGGCGCGCCCGCGAGGAGTTGATCCGGCACGAAAGGATCTCGACCATCGGGCAGCTCTCGACTTCTATCGTCCATGACCTACGCAATCCGCTGGCCGCTATCTACGCCGGCGCCGAAATGCTGATGGACAGCCACTTGGGCGAAGAACAAACCAAGCGCCTGGCCCGCAATATTTATCGCGCATCCCGCGGCATTCAGGACATGCTCCAGCAACTATTGAATGCCTCGCGCGGCAAGTCCGAGATGAGCGAGATCTGCAGCTTGAGCGAAGTGGTGGCGGCCGGTTGGAGTGCTGTAGCGCCCTCGGCGCAGGTCCGCGGCATCGAGCTGCGGACCGAATCGCTCGACGGCCATGAGTGTCCCATGGCGCGCGCCCGCATCGAACGTGTCTTTGCCAATTTGTTTGAGAACGCGATCGAAGCCATGTCCGGGCGCGGCACAATTTCCGTGCGCTCCAAGCTCGATGGCGACAGTCTGATCGTGGAAGTGCACGATACCGGACCGGGAATCAGCCCAGCAGTGCGAGCCCGCTTGTTCCAGCCGTTCGTGACCGCAGGGAAAAAGACTGGTCTCGGTCTAGGCCTCGCGCTGTCTCGCCAGACGCTGCTCGACCATGGCGGTGACATGTGGGCCGATGAAAATAGCCCCGGAGCGACCTTCTGCTTGCGCCTTCCCCGCGACAGACGCGCGATCGCCCAAGAAGCCAGCATCGTCACCGTGGCAGGCGACTGAGCCGGCCGCTCGCCAACCGGTGGCACTCCCGCGCAATTTCCCATTCCTCCTGCGCACGGATCACAAGCACGCGCACGCGTGATCCCGAAGCTGTTATGTCTTGATCCGATTTCGCTTCGCGATTCCGGACGGTATCGAGCTCAAGCCCTAGAAATTCGAATCGAGCGCAAGCAGCCTCGCGAACCGCCGCGCTGTTCTCTCCGATACCTCCAGTGAACACTAGCGCGTCCACGCCGCCCAGTACAGCCAGCATGGAACCGATCTCCCGTGTGATGCGATGCAGATAGACGTCGAACGCGAGCTTCGCTCTTTCGTTGCCCTTTTCACTCGCCTCCAGAACCTCCCGCATATCGCTCGACACGCCGGACACACCCAGAAGTCCTGATTGTTGATTCAGAATCTCGTCGAGTTGCTCGGCGCTGTAGCCGCGGTGGCGTACCAGGTAGATCAAGATGCCGGGGTCGATGGAACCGGAGCGCGAACCCATCATGAGGCCTTCGAGCGGAGTGAAACCCATGGTCGTGTCCACGCTGATGCCGTTGCGGACCGCCGCAAGCGAAGCGCCATTGCCGAGATGGCACACGATTACTTTCAGCGATTGCGGATCGCGCTGGAGCAGGTGGGCAGCGCGCCGAGACGCGTACTGATGATTGATGCCGTGGAAGCCGTAGCGCCGGACTCCGCGCTCCAGCCATTCATGGGGACCCGGATACACATAGGCCCGGGGCTCTAGTGTGCGATGAAAGCCGGTGTCGAATACCGCGACTTGAAGGACTCCTCCTCCTACCACTCGATCGACCGCTTCGACCGCTTCGAGCTCGAAATGGTTGTGCGCCGGGGCAACCTCTACCTCGCGCTCGATGGCAGCGCGAACCTCGGGTCTGAGCGGCGTGCTCTCACGATACTCCGGTCCGCCGTGTACGATGCGATGGCCGACCGCATCGATGACTGAGGCATCGGCCACACAAGCCGCGTCCCCCTCCCACAAAGCTCGGATCACTGGCTCGAGCACGGCCGCGGGCTCAGCCACTTTCAAGTCGCGCGCAACCTGAGCGCCGTCGGATCGCCGAATCTTAATCTGCGCAATCCCGGTGTTTCGGCTCCAACCCGCGCGCGCGGTCCAATCCGGCGTTGGAGGATCTGCTGGTAACTCGCTATCCGGCAGATCGCAAAACCAACATTTGAAGCTGCTCGATCCGCCGTTGAGTACGAGGATCTTCACTCTAAGCCTGTGGCGAATTGGCCGGCCAGTGCCAGTCGCGGATTTCCGGCATATCGTCGCCGTATTTCGTGATGTAGAGCTTGTGGTCGATGAGCCGGTTCCGGAGCCACTGCTTCTCATGTCCGGCAATCCCGCTTAGGCGCGTGACGCGTTCGATCACATCGCCCGCCAGATGAAACCGGTCGATGTCGTTCAAAACTGTCATATCGAACGGCGTTGTTGTGGTGCCACATTCTTTATAACCGCGCACGTGCAGATTGTCGTGATTGGTGCGCCGGTAAGTCAGCCGATGGATCAGCCACGGATATCCGTGGAAGGCGAAGACAATCGGTTTGTCCGTGGTGAAGATCGCGTCAAATTCGCGATCCGACAACCCGTGCGGATGCTCGGACTTCGGCTGAAGCGTCATCAGATCGACCACGTTGACGACGCGGATTTTCAAGTCGGGCACGCGTTGCCGCAGCAGATCGACCGCGGCGAGCGTCTCAAGCGTCGGGATATCGCCGCAGCATGCCATCACCACATCGGGATCGCCGCCCTGATCGTTGCTGGCCCAGTCCCAAATGCCGACTCCGGTCGTGCAGTGCTGAATTGCCGATTCCATGTCCAGCCATTGGAGCGCGGGCTGCTTCCCGGCCACAATCACGTTGACATAGTGCCGGCTGCGCAGGCAATGATCAGCAACCGACAAGAGGCAGTTGGTGTCGGGCGGCAAGTATACGCGCACAACGTCTGCCTTTTTGTTCACCACGTGATCGATGAAACCGGGATCCTGATGACTGAAGCCGTTGTGGTCCTGGCGCCAGACGTGAGACGTCAACAAATAATTCAGCGATGCGATCGGACGCCGCCACGGAATTGTCCGAGTGCTGTTCAACCACTTGGCATGCTGATTGAACATCGAGTCGACGATGTGGATGAAGGCCTCGTAGCAGGAAAAGAACCCGTGGCGTCCCGTGAGCAGATAGCCTTCGAGCCATCCCTGGCACATGTGCTCGCTGAGCACCTCCATTACGCGGCCGTCGGGCGCGATGTGATCGTCGTTGGGCAGACTGATCGCACTGGATACGCGGTTCGTCACCTCAAACACCGCGTCCAGGCGATTGGAACTCGTTTCGTCCGGACCGAAAATCCGGAAATTGTTCGCCCCCGCGTTGAGCTTCAGAACGTCGCGCAGCATATAGCCCAACACGCGCGTAGCCTCAGAAACGATGACGCCGGGCTTTGGAACATCGACAGCGTAATCGCGAAAATCCGGAAGGTGGAGATCCTTGAGCAGCAGGCCGGCGTTGGCCACCGGGTTCGCTCCCATTCTGCGAGTGCCCTTGGGAGGCAGCCCGCGCAACTCAGCAACCGGCGCGCCCTTCTCATCGAAAAGTTCCTCGGGCCGGTAGCTCTTCATCCAGTCCTCTAAGATTTTCAAATGCTCGGGATTGGTCCTCAAACCCGACACCGGAACTTGGTGCGCGCGGAACGTGCCTTCGATCTGCACCCCGTCGACCACCTTTGGTCCCGTCCATCCTTTCGGCGTGTCGAGCACAATCATCGGCCACATAGGTCGTCCTGAAAAGCCGTGCTCGCGCGCGTTCTTTTGAATCGCGTGAATCTCCTCGATGACACCGTCCATGGTCGCGGCCATCAACTGATGCATCGGCTCCGGATCGTGCCCGGCCACGAATATAGACTTGTAGCCGTACCCGCGCAACAGCTCAGTCAACTCTTCGCGGGGAACTCGGGCGGGAACGGTAGGACCGGCGATCTTATATCCGTTCAAGTGTAGAATTGGAATCACCGCGCCATCGCGCACCGGGTCCAGAAATTTGTTGGAATGCCAACTGGTGGCGAGAGGACCGGTTTCCGATTCGCCGTCACCAATCACGCAGCAGGCGATCAAGTCCGGGTTGTCGAAGACCGCACCGTAGGCGTGCAGCAGCGAATACCCCAGCTCTCCGCCTTCGTGAATGGACCCCGGTGTTTCTGGGGCTGCGTGGCTCGGGATACCACCGGGAAACGAGAATTGCTTGAACAGCAATTGCATTCCTTCGGCGTCAAGAGTGATGTTGGGAAAAAACTCAGAGTACGTGCCCTCAAGCCATGTGTTCGCCACCATCCCCGGTCCGCCGTGACCCGGTCCGCAGATGTAGACCATGTTCAGGTCGTACTTCTTGATGACTCGGTTAGCGTGAACGTAGACGAAATTCAGTCCCGGCGTTGTGCCCCAATGGCCCAACAAGCGAGGCTTGATGTGCTCCGGCTTGAGCGGTTCCGTGAGCAGCGGATTGTCGTAGAGATAAATCTGTCCCACGGAAAGGTAGTTGGCTGCGCGCCAGTAAGCATCAATATTGCGCAGCTCCTCGCTGGACAGCGGGCTCTGGGGCGCGCTTTCGATTTCGGTGGAAAGAGTTGCCATGACTGCCTCCGAGCAACGAAATTGCTCTCTACTATGATGGCTGCCCGCGCGAAATCGTGTCGGATGATGTTACGTTCCGATGAACGAAATTTTCCGTGCCGTGGCGGAGAACCCTGATCAGGGGCGCACGGCCAACGCAATCACGGCGATCCCGCCGTCGGTCCGAAGCTCGTCGCCCGTGGCATTCGTCATGCCATCAGGGATCTCGCGCGTAACCAGCGAAAGGGCTCGCACGAGGCCCGTGAACAAAAGATCGTTGACCACCTTGGCGCGCTCTACATCAATGTTCGGATCGATCTTGTGGATGAAGGTCCGGTTTTGTTCGGAAAAATCGATGCCAGTATCGTGCGTAGCCGAGCACACCCAGACTTGCTGACCGTTGAACGATCCCGGCCGGCGCCAGATGCGCAGATGATGACGGGCGTTGAAAGTGTCGTTACCTTTTTCAAAAACCATATCCGGCGGCATGCCGTCCAGCAGAAGCACGGAGACCGGCGCCTCCTTATATCCACGGGCCTCGGTCATCGCACGAAAAGTTTCCAGCTTCGATTTGCCGTTCAATACGTCAGCGCGGGACCAACCGGCTTTCTCGAACGCGTTGGTGATTTCGTGCTCGCCCCCGAGGAACATCAGGTTAGTGACATCCGACGGGCGCGGAGGCTTCTCTGCCGTGGTCCGATAGGGTTGCGCGCCCACCACTCGAGCCAACTCCGCGTCACCCTCGATCGGCCGCACGCTCGGCGCAGCGGCAGAGCCAGCCCATTCGATCGGCCGCGTTAGCGCTATGGTCATTTCAACGCCAGCTTCGTAATCGATGTTGGCGTCCGCTTCCTTCACCACCGCTTGTTTAACCGCGCCCAGAATGTCCCCAAGGCCGGGATACTTTTCGCTGACTTTGTTAATACCCTGATCCAGGCGAGCTGATCCTGTTTCCGATGCCTTGATCCCGCTGATCATGCCGCTTGAGTCCGTGGATTCGCGCGCATTGTCTACTCCGGCGACCTTCGCGGCGATGCTCGCCCTATGTGCGCCATCAATTGCCTCATCGAACACCAGCATCAATGCTGCCTGCTGATCGCTGTGATTCGCTGCCTTGACCTCAGTGATGTGGCCGCTGATCTTCACACCCGCCGCGATAACGATCCTGCCTCCGGCCGCAACCGGGGCGATCACCACGGCGTCGAACCGCTGGTTTGGCTGGGCCGTCGCGGTATTGATCGCACTGAGCAAACGGATCTGGATCTGAGTTCCGGAAGGGACCGAGGCCGCCGCACATACGCCAGCGCCGATCATGAAAACCACCGCAAACCAAACCACCGCAAACCTCACACTTTTATCCTATCGTGAGGCGACCGTCACCACGAAGAAACCTTAGTTAACGCTCTGCAAGCAGTCCTCCTGTTGCCAGTGCTACATTATTTAGCCAGCGGGAAAGGGAAGGACGCCGTCATGAAGACCCTCGCAACACCCCTCGCCTTATTTGTCTCATTCAATTTTTGCTCGCTCGCGCAGGATTTGACCACTCGCGCCTGGCAGATGGAAAGCACAGGAGACGCTGCCGGCGCACGCGAGTTTCTGGGGCGCTCGGCGCGGTCCGGAGCCGCCGACGCGCTCAACGCCTATGCGCAGTTCCTGGATCGTCATCATGATCCGGATGCGCGCGAAGTCTATAAAAAGCTCGCGGAAGCAGCGCGCGGCCAGGAGCGGTTGCGGATCACGCGCAGACTGGTTGAACTCGACTTGATTGCCGGCCGGCGCGAAGACGCTGCACGAGACTTGGAACTGTATCGAAGCGCGGGCGGAAACGACTACGCAATCGCGGCCGAGTCCACCGCGGCGACTAAGAAAACCATAATTCTGATTCCCGGGCCACTCCCCTCATTCTCGCGAATGGCCGCTCTCTCCCCCGATCTCCAACCCGCCGATGTGCTTGCAGCGCTCGCACGCAACGTCATCACGAACGGCTATCAGGCCGCCAGCGGAAATGAAGCGCTCGAACAGACTGAGTATCTCAAGCTGGTGGTGCGATATCTCTCGCAAGCGCGCGAGCTCGATAAATTATCCGGTGCCGACCATTCCATCAAGATCGAATCCTGCGACTCCAGCCAGACCGCGGAACTGCTGCGCGTGCTCGGCTACCGCATGCGAGGCGGGTGCGGCAGCGAAGTAGTGCTCGAGACGGTGAATGCCACGCGCGCGTTCCTCACCATCGACTCCGGCTTCCCGTTGGCCGAGCTTGAACAGAGTCTGCGCACCAATCGGCCGTTCGTCTACGACTACAAGCCCACCCAAGTTCCCATCCTGTATACGCCGGAGTACTGGCTGAGCGCCAAAGAAAGACAATCTGGCGAATTCATCGATCTTTTCTTAGGCGACCCGTCGCTCTGCCGCTTGTATTTGGCCTTATCGAAGCTCGATCCGTCGGTGGCCGAAGAGTTGCGCAAGAACACGACCGTGCAGAAAATCCGCGCCTACGCGCATGTGCTCGATTTTTACGGCGGAATGCTAATGATCCGCAATGGCAAGGTTCTGGTTCCCGGCGGAGCGCGGTCTGAAAAAGCCTGGGCCGATCTGGTGGGCGTCGGGCCGGACAGACCCGAGGCCTTTATCGAGCGCCTGGTCGCGCGGGATGACGGGTGGCTGGCCAGCTACTTCGACGCGCTCTCCCGCATCGACAATCCATCGAGCATCGCGGTGCAGAACTATCTGACGGAGCCGGAGCGCATGAAGCGTTTCTACGGAGCGATTCGCGGAAAAGTCACGAGCCCCGGACCAGCCCGTCCGGTCTTCCGCTCCAACACCGACATGCTGCTGCTGACTACGCGCCTCAAGATGGATCCCGACGGACATCCGCACATACCTGGCGGCCTGGAAGTGTGGCGGACTGTATTCGTTGAGCATCCGATGGGGGGCGGCAAGTACGACGTTAAGCTCAGCAAGGCGGCAGTGGGCTGGAAGGATTCCGATGACGTGTTGGAGGCCCTCTTCGCGCTGTGCCGCAAGTCAGTGGAGAACGAACCGCTCAAGATCTTTATGGCGCTCACGGACATGGATCGAAGGCGTTCGACGCCGATCGATGCCAAAACCGCCGAGCGGCTGGCGCGTGAATATCGACCCTTCAGCGCCCAATATCCGATCCTTTCGGAAGTGCCCGAGCTGACGTCGGCCACCATCAATCAATTTCTCGACACCGTGGGCGCGGTGAATCAAGTGCACGATCTCAGTATCCGTGCCGACAATGCCGGCACGCTTCAAGCGCTAGTCGGACTCTGGCAGATCTTTTATCGCCAGGGATCGATACCGCGCGCTGAAGTGGACCACACGCTTTCGGCTCTTCTAACACCGTTCGGCAAAGCCAAGACCGAGCGCGATGTTTTCGAGGGTGGACGCGATGGCGTCAAGCTCCTGCTCGCTGCCAGCAAAACTTCGCCGAACATCTCTGCGCAGGACCGCATGATCGATCTCCTCGCCGGTACCGCGGAAAACGATAATTCCGACGCTCACACGCAATTGGTCGAGGACATGATCCGAATCTTCGAAGCCCAGCGGCTGATCTCCCTTTCCACCATTTTCGAGCTCGTGGATCAGCTGGAAGGCCTCGGCAAGGGCGAGAAAGCGAACATGGCGCTCATTAATAAGACCGCCGCGCGCATCTCGGAGATCCAGCTTCCGCGCACTTCGCTGAGCAATCTCGAGCGCAACGCCCTCAGCTTCGGATACTGGTCCGAGCGGCACATCGAGACACAGCGCAAACTGAACTTGCGCGCGCTGATCGATAAGGCGGCCACGGATCCCAAGAAACTCGACGACGTCCGCGGCATGATGGCTCCGTTTCTCCGCGACACACTGGTGGGCCTCAACTACGTGCACTATGCGCCTCCTGGAGCGCAAGTGCTCTACACAAATCCGCTGTTCGTCCGCAGCCACGACTTCATCGGTCTTCAGGGCACGAATCAAACCTGGAGGAACACCGAAGTGCTGGGAACCGGGTGGCCGAGCAGCGCCGGCGGAAAACTGGTCGGTTCGCTCGCCGGCCTGCCCTATGCGCTGGCTGAAGGTGAACAGAATTTCTTGATTCCCTCGCGCGAGCAAGCTCTCATCTGGGGCGACCTGGTCCCACAGATCATGCTCTCAGCCACCGTGCAGCGCTGGTGGAATGTGACTCCGGCACAGATCCATTGGGTTGCCCTGCACATGGATTTTGCCGAGACGCAGATCGCTCAAGCAGCGCTCAATTCCGAACGCCGGCAAGCCGTGCTCAACACGCTGGCGCACTATGCGATGCCAGCGCGCGTCGACGCCGTGAAGCAGCTCCTCGAACAAAGCTTGGTGAAGGAAGCCCTCGACGAGATCGTTCCGTCAGAACAATTCGCAATCGCGCGCGAATTACTGGCGCAGAGCAACGGCACCGATTCTCCGATCGCGGCCGAGATTCACCGTATGTCGGCCGAAGCGCCTCAACAATTGAATTACGACGTGATCTCGCATGACTTTGGAACGCCCAAGCCGATGCTCGCCAACTCCTACTCGCCCGAGCTGCTCAACCTACGAACGTTTCCCACGCTGATGGGCTACTCGAGCAGAATTCTCGCCGAAAGCTGGGAGTCGAACCTTCTCTACTATGGAGCTCTCGCCGATCAGTTGTATTTGCCTCCGGCACGGCTCAATGTTCTCGTCCCGGAATGGACCCGCAGTACGGTGGAGAGGATCTTCGCCACGCACCTGGAGGATTGGCCGGCGCTGCTGCGCTCCTTGCGTATGGTTGGCGAGGACGCGCGCGAGAAAACTAGGAAGCAAAACATCGCCGCGGGAGCGAGTGGTCTATAATCGAAAACAGTATTTTTTCGGGGAGGGTTCCTTGCACTTATCAAAGACTTCGGTCTTGAGCTTCGCTGGATTGCTCGGCTCCGGAAGTTTGCTGTGGCTATCCGCTCAGGACCGGCCTACGTTCCGAGTCAAAGTGGACATGGTGGTGCTTAGCTTCACTGTCACCGACTCGAAAGGGAAATACATTAACGGCTTGAAGCCGGCCGATTTCAAAGTCACCGAAGACGGAATCCTGCAAAAGATTAACACCTTCGGCGAAGGCAGCCGGCCCCCTTTGCAGGTAATGGAAGACGGAACCACCCGCGCGTTGAATCCAGGGCCTGTCGATGGGACGGGCGTGGACGGCGACTCAAAATCAGAAAACCGCACGCCGTCTTTCGTCGGTACCAACGTCTTCGTATTATTCGATACGAGCAACTACATGTATCGCGGATTCGTGTATGCCTCCGACGCGATCGCCGATTTCGTGCGCGGCCTCGACCGTAACGATTCCGTGGCCGTCTATACGTTCAGCCGCAACCTCAAACGCGATGCACCGCTGACGCACGAACGCAACGACGCGATCCTGGGGCTTCGCAAGGCTGTCGCGGGCGACGATGCCGCACTCTATAACGGATTGCTTCTTACGCTGCGCGACGCCGCCAAAGTCCCAGGCCGCAAAGTGATCATTGTATTCTCGAACGGTCCAGACAATGCCAGTATGGTCGCGCCCGACGATGTGCGCGCTGTCGCCGAGGACGAAGGGATCCCGATCTACGTAATCTCCACAAATGATGTGAACAAAGATCCCATGTCGAGCTCGGTCTTTAAACGCATCTCCACGCGCACAGGCGGCAAGGCCTATTTCGCGAAAACCTGGCAGAAGCAGGTGGAAGCGTTCGAATCCATTCGCGAAGATCTGGGCAACAGCTACACCATAACTTACTATCCGCAGCCGAATCCGAACGAGGGCTTTCGTAAGATTAACGTCGACATCGTCTCAGACGCGGGCAAGAAGTATCGAGTGCGCGCCCGCCCCGGATACCGGCCGAGGGGCGGCTTCTAGGAACTAATCCCTCAGCGCGCGCACCGGATCAGTTCGAATCGCCCTGCGCGCTGGCACATAGCAAGCAACCAAACCGGCCACGATCATCGTGACGAGCGCGAGACCGTACGCTCGCGGGTCGTGCGGGCTCACTCGATAGAGCAGGTTCCCAATCAAGCGCGTCAAGGCGAACGCCGCGACCGCGCCCACGGCGATTCCGGCCATCGTCAACGCCATGCCCTGTGACATCACTAGCCGCAACAGCTCCGGTGAATCCGCTCCCAGTGCCATACGGAGACCCAATTCGCGCGAGCTTTGAGACACCGTATGGGACATGACTCCATAGAGACCGATTGAAGCTAATACCAGCGCGAGCACGCTGCATACGCCGAGCATGACGACGGCGACATGCTGAGCGCTAGCTGTTCTGTCCACCTGCTCGCGCATCGTGATCACTTCGAGTGGGGCAAGATTCGAATCCAGTGCATGAATTTCTCGCACCAGGATCTTCGACATCGACTGGGCGGGCAATGACGTTCGGATCAGCAAACCGAGTCCCATGGTGTTCTGTCGCGCCGGCACATATAAGAAGGGCTTCGAGATCTCAGTGAGGCTGCGATATTTTGCCATTTTCGCAACTCCCACCACACGCATCCATCTACCCTTCACTTGAACGCGGCTGCCAACCGGATCGCGCCCGCGCCAGTATTGGTCCGCCATCGCTTCATTCACGATCGCCACGAAGGGGGCGTTCTCGTCGTCGGCTCGTGTAAATTCGCGCCCGCTGGCAAGCGGTATGCCAAGGGTCTTGAAATATCCAGCTCCAACATCGTTATAGTCGACGGTTGGCTGCTCATCGCTCGAAGGGTTGTAGCCGTCCACCGCGATCGGAGCGGAGAAATAGCCGCGAAAGCTGAACGGAACGATGCGCGTCCACGCCACCGAGGTCACGCCCCCGATCGCTCCAAGCCGGTCGGCCAGAGCATCCTCAAAGCTACGCATGCGTGGCGTATCGTAGCGGGCCGCTATCAAATCCACCGACGAAGTCAACACACCATCGGTCGAAAAGCCGGTGTTGGTGGTTTCGATCGCGCGCAGGCTCTGAATCACCAGCCCAGCCCCAACCAGCAGCGCAAAGCTCAGCGACACCTGCACCACAATGAGCGCCGACCGCGCCATTGCTCTGCGCCGCCCGCCCACGACACCCGAAGATTCGGCCTTCAGCGCAGACGCTAAGTCGACTTTGCTGGCTTGGATCGCCGGAACCAGCCCGAAAATCACCGTCGAAAGCAGGCAGACACCGGCACTCAATACCAGCACACGCCAATCGATCTGCCCCGGCAGGGTCAGAACCGCGCTGCGCGGCGGCAACACCATCCCGAGCAGATTGCGGCACCAGTTCGCCGCAAATAATCCGCACGCCGCGGCGATAGTGGACAAGATAAGCCCCTCGATGAGAAGCTGCTTCAGCAGTCTTCCCCGCCCTGCACCAACTGCGAGCCGGACGGTAATTTCATGCCTGCGTCCGAACGCCTTTACAAGCAGAAGATTGCTGACATTGGCACAGGCGATCAGCAAGACGAAGACAACTACCAACAGCGCGATTTCAAGCGTCGGCAGTAACGTGCCGGCATTGTTGAATGGTGTCCGCCACAACGGAAACAACCTCGCGCCCCGTCCACGATTGGTCGCTGGATATTCGTTCTCCAATCTCTGCGCGATGGCCGAGATCTCCGCCTGCGCTTGTTGACGTGTCACACCGGCCTTCAGCAGCACGTATCCCTCGACCCAGCGCGCTCCGCGGTCCTCCAATTTGTATCCGCCGGGATCGAACTGTTCCTGCATGGACGCGGGTACCCAAAACTGCATGGCGTAGCCGACAAATGTCCCCAGGAACCGTTCCGGCGCCACCCCGATAATCTCGTGCGGCATTCCGTTGAGCATTTGCGTCTTACCGACAATGGCGGGATCTTTGTGGAAGCGCTTCTCCCAAGCCTGATAACTGATCACAGTGACCGGATGCGCGTTGCGGCCGAAGCCTTCCTCTGGCTGAAACCCGCGGCCCAGGATCGGCCGGACTCCCAATGCGTCGAAATAATTCGCCGACACGATGCTCGCGACAACCCGCTCGGCGCGGTCGCCTATGGACAAAGTCGTACCCGTGATCCGGTCCATGACGAACGCTTCGCACGACGTGCAGTTTCTTGCGAAATCAGCAAAGTCCGGGGTAGAAAGGTCAACCGAAGAACCGGCCAATCCCGCAACGCCGCGGTCCGTTCCCGCGATCGCCATCATCCGATCCTGATGGACAACCATAGGAAATGGACGCAGCAAGATGCCTTCGATCCAACTAAAGACCGCCGTGGTGGCACCGATCCCGAGCGTGAGGCAGAGAATCGCCAGAGCCGATACGCCTGGATTGCGGCGGAAAACTCGCAAACCGAAACGGATGTCCTGCAACATATTAGGTGAGAGACGCCGTTAGGTGAAAAACGTTAGATCCCGGCTTAAACCACGCCCGCGTGGCGCTTCAAAATCTGCTGCAGATTCTGAGAGAACGCTGAGCGTGCCATCACGATGTTCGCCCCCGCCTCGTGCGCCTTCTGCTTCAGCTCGCCTTGCACATGCGACAGGTAGCCGATCAGACTGATTTTTTTCAAGTCTCCATGCGCCTTCAGCTTTGAAATCAGGTCGAGCGGCTCAACCGAGTTATTGTTGAGATCCAGAATTATCAGCAGTGGCTTCTCGTCCGCGGCCTTGTCCAAAACATCGCGCTCGGACTTCAGGAACTCCACGTCCAGGCCCACGCGTTTGGCGGCGTCATTGATTTTGACCGTAAATAGAAGGTCATCCACAACAGCTAGAATCTTCTTCTTTTCCCGCGTATGCATATCGGACGTAATGCCCAATGCTCCTGAATGTAACCTGTTGCAAACTGTCTGAAGACGTCGAGTCGGGTGGTAGGGTAAACAATATTCTACCACGGTCGCGCGCTACCATTGAACAGAATGAATGTCTATCGAGGAGGAGCATGAGCATCCAGGCGTGTATCTCTGCGACAGCACAGGAAGCTGCTTCACAGTGTGCGGCCAAAATTTTGAACCTGTTGCGGGAATCGCTGGATGCAAATGTCCGCGCCACGATCGTGATCTCAGGCGGAAGTACACCGAAGCTCATGTTCGCCGATCTAGCGAATGCGAAGTTCGACTGGTCGCGCGTGCACCTCTTCTGGGTAGATGAGCGCGGCGTTCCTACCACCGATTCGCAGAGCAACTACAAGCTAGCAAAAGAGACTTTCATCGATCCGGCGCATTTTCCTTCGGCGAATGTTCACAGGATTCAAGCCGAACTGGATGGTAAAGAAGCAGCACGATTATATGAAGCCGACATCCGGCAATTCTTCTCACTCGCTCCCGGCGAATTGCCGCGCTTCGACATCATTCATCAGGGCGTCGGTCCAGACGCGCATACCGCGAGCCTCTTTCCGGGTGAGCCTCTCATTGATGATTCGAAGAACATCGCGGCGGCGGCGTACGTGGAGAAATTCCATCAATGGAGGATCACGCTGCTTCCCGGTGTACTGCGTGCCGCTAAGAACACGATCATGCTGGTGGCCGGCGAAGATAAAGCAGAGCCGCTTCGTTCCGTGCTCAAAGATCCCTACGATCCCAAGAAGTTTCCGACGCAAGTTGTGATCGCAGGCCGGGACAATGTTGTTTGGTTTCTGGACCGCACCGCTGCGCGGTTAATCGCGTGATGGGTCCCGGAGTGAACATAAACCGCCGCAACCTGCTCCTGCTTCCGGCCCTGGGGTTGTTGCCGCGCCGCATGGGGATTAGTTCGATGGCCCCGCCGCCCTCCGCTTGGGAAATTCGGCTGTTATTTGGCGGCGACATCATGCTCTCGCGCTACGTCGCAAGAGTGGCACATCGAGAACATGATCCGGTGTGGCCATTGCACGAAATCGCACCCTTGCTGGCGTCGGTCGACATCGCATTCGCGAACTTGGAGTCGCCATTCTCCGATCAGGGCCACGGGCTCGACAACAGTATGGTGTTTCGCGCCGAACCGGATGCGATCGCCGCGCTGATCGCTGCTGGACTCGACGTGGTCTCCACCGCCAACAACCACGTGCGGGACGCAGGCAACCGTGGAATCGAATTCACGCTCGACTTGCTCGCCAAGAATCATATCGCGGCCGTGGGCACCGGCCCGACCGAACGCCTCGCCCATGAGGGCGTCATCCTCGAGCGCAAGGGCGTCGGGTTCGGTTTTCTCGGCTATACTTTCGATCAGTCCAACGGGAACCACAAAGATGTCGATCCGCGCATCTCAATGCTCGACGCCGAGCGGATGAGGGCCGACGTGGCCGGCATGCAGAAGCGCGCCGACGTAGTCATCGTTTCGATGCACGCAGGCGTGGAATACCAACCCAATCCCAACGCCGTTCAGCAGAACTTCGCACGCGCGGCTATCGATGCTGGAGCCAGCGCTGTGATCGGCCATCACCCGCACGTTGTCCAGACAGTCGAGCTCCGTGGAAACGGCATCATTTTCTATTCGCTCGGCAATTTGGTCTTCGATCAGTTCCAACTCAAGAGCACTCAGCTCGGCTGGATCGCCGATCTTCGCTTCCGGGGCGCGAAGCTCACGGGCTACGGAATCATCCCCGTGGATATCGTGAATACAGTGGCCCGCATACACCCTTTGCCCGGAGCATCGGCAAATTCATGAACGCGCTGGTGCTGTCCGCCGGCGGCATGTATGGCGCTTACCAGGCAGGCGCGTGGAAGGCACTCGCCGACGTCTTCCAACCCGATCTGGTCGTCGGCGCGTCCATCGGCGCTGTTAACGGCTGGGCGATCGCGGGCGGGTGCGAGCCGTCCGAACTAATCGAGCGTTGGCTTACTCTGGAAGCCGCCGGCCGCTACGATTGGAAATTTCCGAGAAGCCTATTCTCGGGAATCCTGGACTCGTCGCCCCTCCAACACGTGATTCGCGAACTCTACGATTCTTTTTGCCCCAGCGTGCGATTTGCAATGGTCCTAACCGATTTGCTGAAGCTACGGCCGCGCGTGTTGCACTTACCTGAGATTCGTGCCGAACACCTGCTCGCCACCACTGCCATCGTCGGGCTCTTCGACCAAGTGCGCCTGGATGGCCGCGTGTATTCCGACGGTGGGCTGCTCTCCGCAGTCCCGTTGTGGGTCGCTGCCGAGCTGGGAGCAACTCGAGCATTGGTCATTGATGTATTACCCGAGCCGCCCGGCATGATCGCACGCACGTTTGTCGGCGCCATGCGTTTCCTGTCCCCGTTCCGCGCGCCCGCGCCGTCGGGATTAGAACTCATCCGCCTGGCCCCGGCCAAACTGCTCGGCGCGCCCCTTGAAGCCATCTATTGGAGCCGCGAAAATGCGCAAGCCTGGATACAAGCCGGCGAATGCGACGCCTCCGCGATGAAACATTCCATCGCGAATTGTTTTGAGAGACAATAGATCTCAAGATGCCCGCATACCAGATCCATCGGCTTAAAGAGACGGCACGGCTGCAGTTCCGCAACGCGCCGCACACGTCGGGAGCAACGATCGTAAAAGCGAGGGACTACGAAAAAGGCGCGAAAATCGAAGCCTCCAGCGCCTATGCAGCCTGGATGGCTCTGCGCGAATCCCCCGATGCGCTCCAGGTCGGCGACCTGCTCGAAATCGAAGGCGGCGAGCTCCGCATCTTCAAGTACATCGGCTTCGAGGAAGCCCGTTGGTACGTACTAGAACCCACGCCAGCGACGGATTCAGCAGCAATCGCGGTAACATAGGGCACAGTATTATGTACAAGGATCCCGCACCTTGGGATCGGATCAATTCCTTCGCCCTCGTTAGTTATATCCCTGAGCCTCTCGCGGGTTTTCTGGATCGGTTGCGGCAGGAACTGGTGCCGAACTGTTTCTTGCGCGCGCATGTCACGCTGCTTCCGCCGCGTACGGTAACCGCGCCGGACCGAGCCTGGAATGAAATCGAGCAGCTCATCCCGCACTACTCTCCGTTTGACGTCCACATGAGCGACGTGGAAGTGTTTCCAGTCTCCGATGTGATTTATATCAATATCGGCACAGGGCGCGAGGAAATGCGCAGGGTCCATAACGCCTTGGCGATCGGAGCGCTACACTTCCGGGAACAATTCGAGTATCATCCTCATGTGACCTTGGCGCAGGATCTGAAATCGGACGAGTTGGACGAGCTCGTCAACGTCGCGCGCGCACGCTGGGCTGAATTCAAAGGCAGCAAGTGTTTTCGCGTAGAAAGAGTTGTCTTCGTGCAGAATACGCGGTGCAACGATTGGATTGACCTCGGTGAATGTATATTGGGCCGGGCCGGTTCGGAAGTGCATGCCGCGCTCACGGACTTGTTGGCGTAATGAGTCCGCAGCGCTTGCTTTGGATCTTGCCGCTGTTGGCAGCCACGCTGGCCAGGGCTGAAAGCGACTTTACAGTCTACGAACTGCTCGCTCCCGAGACGCACAAGTTCGCCATCATCTACGACGTCGCCACTTCGCTGGAGGGCGCGAAGTTCTATTTGAACCCCATCCGCCGCGGCTCAAAAGCCTCCGACGAAAGCGTAACCGACCTCGCCACAGGTAAGCCGCTCAAGTTCGAAACCGTGGACGCAAAATTTGCGCGTGAAAGCGGCCTGCGCGGAAACATCCCCGACGATTCCCTGTTTCTAAAGGTCTATCTCGCCTCGCCTGTGCCCAAGAACGGTCAGGCCCGCATCCGCATCTATAAAACCTACGAAGACGGGCCTTCGTATTTCGCCCAAGGTGATCGCATTGTTTTCGATCGCCCACTTGGAATCAAACGCAACGTTGTTGTGCTGCCCGCAGGCTATGAATTGATCGGTTCCACTGTGCCATCCATCGTCTCCGTCCAACCCGATGGTCGCATCCGCGTCAGCATGCTCAACGATCGCGACGATCAACTCCCGGTGAAGATCATCGGCCGAAAGATGAAATGAAACGCGCTGCCCTGTTCTTACTTCCTGCTTTCCTGCTGGGCCAGTTTCATCGCTCGGAACAGGACCGCATTATCCACTACTGGCTGCTCCCGGCGGAGTCGCACCAATTCCGCATCTCCCATGACTTCACCGTGTCCAAGCCAGGGCAGAAGTCTGTCCACAGCTTTGTTCGTAAAGGCAGTATCGTCTCGAAGTCCACGGTGATTGACCTCAATACCGGCAAGGAGCTGAAGACCTACAACGTCGACGGCAAGTCGGTAAACGCGCTCGGCTACTATGAGACGCCGACCGATCCCGATTCCGTCGTCGTGCAAGCCGATCTCGATCATCCGCTAGCGGCGGGCGAATCGGTCCGCGTGCGTGTTATCGAAACCTACACGGACCCGGTTGGTTACCGCATGCAAGGCGACGACCTGGTCTGGGATCGCACGCTTGGCCGACCTTTCAACGATGTCGCGCTGCCCCCCGGATGGATGCTCACGTCCGTCAGCGTTCCCGCGATCGTATCACTGGACGACCAGGGTCTCGTCAAGTGCAGCTTTACCAACACTCGCAACGACGAGATTCACGTCGTGCTAAAGGCTCGCCGCCGTTAGCGTCCGTCAGTCAGCCCCGGCTGGCCGCCAGTTCTTCTTGACGAACAGGATTGGCATCCACGATGAGTTTCGCGATGACCTCGCGATGAAATGTCGCGTCGCCAAACATCTGCTCAGAAACCTTGGCGCGCCGGTAATAAAGGTGCGCATCGTTTTCCCACGTGAAGCCCATGCCGCCGTGGACTTGAATGGCGCGATTGCCCGTCTCCCGATACGCTTCGCTGGCGTACGCCTTGGCCACCGAAACCGCAAGCGGCGCCTCCGGGATCCCTTCCTGGATCGCGTACGCAGCATAGTACGCAGCCGACCGCGAGCTTTCCGTGAGCACAAGCATGTCGGCGCATTGATGCTGCACCGCCTGGAATTGTCCGATTGGCCGGCCAAATTGTTTGCGCGTCTTCGCGTACTCCACCGTCATATCCAGCAGCCGCTGCATTCCACCGGTCATCTCTGCGACTAAGCCGACGGTCGCCATGGCGCGCGCCCGGCCCAACGCCTCAACTGCGGGTGGTCCACTCGCCAGCATGGCCTCCGCAGGCACGCAAACGCAGTCGAACTTAATTTCGTAAACCTTGCGCGTGAGATCGATGCTCGACATCGGACGAATCGCTACGCCTTGCGTATCGCGCCCGACCACGAACAGCGCGAGCTCGCCATCGAGCCGCGCAATCACGACGATCACGTCTGCTACGCCAGCATCCGGCACGAACAGCTTCGTTCCGTCCAGCAGATAGGCACCGCCCGATGCTCTCGCCTTGAGCTGCACATCCTGCGGCGTCCATGCTGGCGGATCTTCAAGAAATGCGACCGTAACCTTGATCTCACCGCGAGCGATCGCACCGAGATACTTCTCCTTCTGCGCTTCGTTTCCGGCCTTCTCGATCAGCGTGCCCGCCATGACAACAGTGCTGAAAAACGGCCCAGGCAGAAGCGCGCGCCCCATTTCTTCGAGCGTCGCTGCCATTTCCACCATTCCCATTCCGAATCCGCCGTACTGCTCGGGAATCAGCATACCGGTCCAGCCCTGGTCCGCCATCTTTTGCCACAGGCTGGCATCGTACGCGGTCTCCGTCTCCATCAGCGGGCGAACCTCGGCGATCGGGCACTCCACCGAAAGGAATTTGCGCACAGTGTTCTTTAGCGTCTGCTGAGTTTCAGTAAGTTCGAATTGCATCGTTATTCCCTGGTTAGTTAATCGCTCGATCAGCTAGTAACTCTTTGGCAGCCCCAGAACCATGTGCCCCAGAATATTCCGCTGGACCTCCGATGTTCCCGCTTCGATCGTGTTGCCGCGCGCCCGCAAGAACGTGTAGGCCCACTGTCCATCATCGATCGCGTACGGATCGCCTTTCGACAGAGTTGCGTATGGTCCCAGCAACTCAGTGGCAATCTGTTGGAAGCGTTGATTCAGCTCCGTCCAAAAGACCTTGAGAATCGAGCTTTCAGGACCGGGCACCCCTTTTTGATTGATCCTCGAAATCGCCCGCATCTGATTTAACCGCATGATTTCGATATCCGTGAAGCATTGTCCAAGCTTCTGCCGGATTACCGGATCCTCCGCGGCCAGCTTACCGTTGCGCATCGTTTTGTGCGCCAGCTCCACCAGCCGGTCGAATTGCCGCTTAATCACGATCTGTACTCCCGCACCCAGCGTTGCGCGTTCGTGGGCCAAGGTACCCATAGCTACGTTCCATCCTTCGCCGACTTTTCCCAGCACGTTCTCCGCCGCGACGCGCACATCATGGAAGAAGATCTCGCAGAACTCGCTCTCGCCGGTCATTTGACGCAGCGGCCGGACCTCCACTCCCGGACTCTTCATGTCGACCAGGATGTAACTCAACCCGTGATGTTTCGCTGAACTTGGATCAGAACGGGTCAGCAGCGCGCACCAATCGGCTGCCCAGCCGTAGCTGTTCCAGACTTTCTGGCCATTCACGATATAGTGATCGCCGTCGAGTCGCGCATCTGTCCGTACGTTCGCTAGATCCGACCCGGCGTTCGGCTCGGAAAATCCCTGACACCAGATTTCGTCTGCACTCAGGATTTTTGCCAGGTAACGCTTCTTCTGTGTGTCAGTGCCATACGCGATGATGGTTGGTCCGATCAGTGACAACCCAAGAACGTTCGCCAGGTTGGGAGCGCCCGCACGCGCCATCTCCTCAGTGAAGATGACCTGCTCCATCACTGTCGCGCCGCGTCCGCCGTACTCTTTTGGCCAAGCGATACCCACCCATCCGGCTTCATACATCTTCTTCTGCCAGGCGCGCAGGAATTCGAACTTATCAAGCATCTCATCCTGGTTGCGATGCTTTTCCCAATCGGAAGGGATGTTCGATTTGAGCCAGGCTCGAAATTCGTCGCGGAACTTGAGTTCGGACGCACTTAGATTGAGATCCATGCTCCAACAGCATAACAAGTCAGGGCCTGGAACTGTACCTGGTCTTTAGTAGCGCTACTGTTCTGCTACCGGCCGTCTACCGAGAAGGCGAGCAAGACGTTTCCAGCCGATCCGCCGAATCCCTGATAGCCGGAATTCGTGTAGACAATCCCGTTCGCGATGGTCGGCCCGGGGCCATTGATGGAACCGCCCTTGGCCTGGACCTGGTTCACCGTGTCGAACGAGCGCGCAGTATCGTAATCCCACATAATCTCGCCGGTCTTCGTGGAATAAGCGCGGAAATGTCCATTAATTGCTCCGGAAAAGACCGCGCCCGGGATCACCGAAATCGCAGCCGACTGCGCACCCATACACGCCTGTCCTGAAGGGCAAGTCACCTTGGGCGCCGGTGTGTTCCACACCTTCTCACCAGTCGTGAGCTTCAGCGCCGAAATCCCGGGTTGCCCGTCCTTACGGACGATAATATCCGAAACCGCGGCGTATGTGTTCTCGTTATCCGCCGCATGGCCCCACTCGATCCCACCCAGCGCGCTGCCCGCGCCGATCTTGGTCTGCCACACCACCTTGCCCTTTTGATCCGGGTCGAGGCCCCAGACCACGCCCGACTTCTGCGCCGCAACAATCATCTGCTTGCCGCCGCCGATGTTCCGCAGAATTGGCGAGCTGCCGAAATCATAATCCGGCCCCAAATCCTCGGGACAATTCGGCGACGCCGGGCACCCGACAATGAAATTATCCTTGGGCGTCACCTGGCTGACCCATGCGAGCGCGCCAGTGTCCAAATGAAATGCCACGATGGCATCGCTGGTGTGAATGTCGACGTCGGTGTAAGAATCGCCGGTGGCCGCGTAGACGAGCTTGCGCTTCACATCCACGGTCGGCGCCGACCAGATTGCCGCACCCGCCGGCCCATACAACTGAGTCCCCACCTTGTTCTTCCTGGTTGCCTTGGGAGGATCCAACACGCTATAGCTCTTCCAGTTGATCTTTCCCGTCTCGGCATCGAGCGACGCGAGGCTGCCGCGGAAGGTGCAGCACTGATATTCCGGCGCGCGTCCCGACGCTTCTTCGATCGATGCAACCGGCACAAACAGTTTCCCCTCATAGAAAACGGGCGCACCCGTGACTCGCGCCGCCGGATGATCTTCGAGCTTGGTCTTCCACAGCTCTTTGCCCGTCTCCGCATCGACACCGTAGGCGGAGGCACGCAGATCGCCGAAATATGCCGCGTATTTCCCATTCTTGAGCTTCGCGATGCTGATCGACGTGCGTACCCCGGAGTCGGCCTTGTAGGCCCAATGCACGCAGCCCGTAGACGCATCCAGTGAATACACGGTCCCCGCGGCGCTGCCCACGAATACCCGGCCTCCCGCCACGGTCGGCTGCGCAGTGGCGCGGGTATCGCCTGGGAATCCGAACGCCCATTTCAGCTTCAGTTTGGGAACATCGTCTGCCGAAAGTCCCGCTCTCGGCTGGTATCGCGAATTGTCCACTTCGGGGCCCCAGCCGTTCCAATCGCCCGAGGCGAGCGCGAACTTCTTCCCTGCTCCCGTGCACATGCCGATCAACACCTCGGCGGTAGTGGAGACTTCCTTCCCTGTGAGATACCGGGCGATGGCACGGCCTTCGTCCCGGCTTAGCCCGGTGGCCTGAATCTCCATAGCGCCGCCGAACATTGCCGAAAGGATCGCCTCCGGCGTTTTGGCCGCAAGTTCTTCCCGCTTCGGCGTGCGGCCCTGCGGACTGGCAGCTTCATGACATCCCGCACATCGCGCCTTATACAGTGCTGCGCCATCCGGCGGCGCGTCCGCCGCAAAGAGTGAACCGGGTGCGATCAAAAACGGTACCGGCAAACAGACACCCAGCACAACCAGGGCCGGGATGGGAAGTCGAGATGACATCATGGAACCTCCGTGAAACTTTACCATGAATCGCTCGCCGGACGGCTGCCGGGCATAGGCGCCAAATGCAAGCATCTCTGTGGTGGATGCGATTTTTCCTCGCCTTAGCCGAGCTCAGCCCGAAAGATATCATGGAGGCGAAGCAGCCCCAAACAAGCGCCGGTCCCAGGATCGACAACCGGCAGGACGCTGATTTGCGAAGGACGATCCTCCATCAAGCGCAGCGCATCGAAAAGGCGGGCTTCCGGGCCGATCGAGA
>Ga0126373_10000401_pt1 | contig 28560 bp, 17 predicted proteins | sample PanSoiMetPlot_11_FD_92545 | JGI IMG/M metagenome (GOLD analysis project Ga0126373, IMG submission 92545) | Tropical forest soil microbial communities from Panama - MetaG Plot_11 | ecosystem: Environmental > Terrestrial > Soil > Tropical forest > Bulk soil | place: Panama | collected 2016-02-17 | reverse complement strand
TGGCAACTTGGATGGACGCACTTCACGCGTGTGTTCATATTCGCCTCTCATCGGGTTGGACCATTACAAGCCGCATCGGTTTCGCAGGTGTCCACCGGACGGTTCCTTCCGCTTGCTTTGTGAGGTCTGAGGGTTTGAGCTTGGCTGTTCCAAGGATTCCTCATTTAGCTTCTTCAGGAGGATGTCATGCTGCTTCGTGCCAGCCAACAGATCCAGCTTCATCTGCGATTCCGCGGCGGCACCAAATCAGACCCTGGCCCTGGCGAATCCACTCCGCGCCTGGGAACTCCGGATGACCAACTCCGAAGTCGTTTCGGAAATCGACGAGCTACTCAACGAACATACCTATGGTGAGATCGCGGCCATTCTCAATGAGCGTGGATTGCGTTCCGGTACAAATCAGCCCTTTACGGCTCGTTACATCGCTCGCATCCAGCTACACTACGAACTCAAACCGCGCTATGATCGGCTTCGCGACAGGGGCTTATTGACTCTGACAGAGATGGCGCAAGCGTTGGCGGTTGACCCTCAGAATGTAAAGATCTGGGCCACACATGGAATGCTCCATCGTCATGCCTACACCGACAAACCGGAATGCCTGTACGAACCAACTGGCAAAAACGCAACTCGAAAGACGCAAGGCGTAAAACTCTCGCAACGAATGCCGTTTATGCCGGACTGTTCCTATGAGGTGCAGTGTGAAGCGTAAGCCTTCTGCATCGGTTTGCCCGGATCGATGAAGTGCAGCCGCACGCGCCGCTCTTCGCTCCAACCCGCCAGAGCACGACCGCGGAACTCCGGCCCATTGTCTAGGACAATAGCTTCCACCTTGCCGCGTAGTGCCAACAGCGCTAAGGATTAGTCAGTGCCGGGCGCGACTCTTCTAGGCCCCGTTCCTCGTCTTGTTCTTACTCCTCCCTGGCCGCCGACCAGCTTCGCCACCTTCGAGAATAGGCAGCATTTGAATGTCGCAAAGGCAATCCTTGGCTGCGCGGGCTATCTGCGAAGCGGCCTGGGGCGCATCCCGCAGCAAAACCTCCTACTTTCATGCCCGGTTCGCGCGCCTCTGTGCGCGCCGCGGCCCGCACAACGCGCCCTGATGGCTGTAGCGCACAGCATGATCGTGATTGGATTCTATGTCATCAAACACCGCCTCCCTTACCGAGACCTTGGCGCGGACTTCTTCGATTCGCCGCCACCGCGAACGTACGCTCCGCCGGGCGATCAAACGGCTCAACAGCCTCGGCTACAAAGTAACTGCCCAGGAGGCACAAGCTGAGTAGTAGTCGGTATTTTCAGGGGAGCCAGCCTCCAAGGTCCGGAAATTCCCCGAAGTGGAAGGAAGCGCCGGCTCTCCGCCAATAAAAGGGGCCAACCGGACTGTCACCTCCGAGTCGACGTCCGAACGATAGGTTCTTCAAAGTACGGGCCGACGACGGAATTTCTACATCTTGCGGCACAGTGAACGCCCGAACAATGACGAATTGGCACCTAGACTAGAAGCCTTTCGCCAACTTCACAAGTGAGTGACGCCTCATCACGCTTTCTGACGTGCGATGTCGAGCGATCTTGAGCCGCGGACCTCCGGCGGTGTTAACTGGGCTCGGGAGTAATCTACCGAGTGGCGCCGATGGGCGTTCCGATGATGTCGCCCGAAACGACCAACTCGACGCGCCGGTTTTTCTGCCGGCCAGCGGCAGTGTCATTGGAAGCGACCGGGTTGTCTTTGCCAAAGCCCAACGCGCTGACGCTACCTTGTGAAAGTCCCTGGGCCGTGAGATAGTCGCGCACGGTGTTGGCGCGCTGCTCCGACAACTTTATGTTGTACTCGTCCGTGCCAATGCTGTCGGTATAACCATCGACTTCGAGCTTTAACCCGGGGTGGGATAGGATGATGCCCGAGATCTTCGCCAACTTCTCTCGTGCCTCTTGACGCAGCGTGTACTTGTTGAAATCGAACAGCACGTCCGACATGTTCACGATCAGTCCGCGCGCCGTGTCGCGTGTTTCAAGAATTACATTGAACTGTTGTAGCAATTGCTGGCGCAACTGCTGTTGAGCCTGCTCGGCCTGGAGGCGCAGCCGCTCAGCTTCTTGGGCTTTTATCTCGGCCTGCTCTTGTAACTGGCGAGCCTGTTCTGCCTGACGTTGCTGTTCCTGAGCAGCGAGAGCAGCCTGTTGGGCACGCAAGCGCTCAGTTTCTTCTAGCGCTCGTGCAGCATCGGCGGCGGCCTTGGCTTCGGCAGCCCGGCGGGCTTCAGCTTCGGCCTGACGTGCAGCTTCCGCAGCCTGGGCGTCGGCGATGGCTTTCTGGCGTGCCGACCGTTCTGCCTGCGCGCGTGCGGTCGCTTCCCGATCAGCCGCCTCCCGTTTTTCGCGCGCGATCTCTGCTTCGTTTTGGCGCTTGATGGCAAGAAGACGCGCTGTCTCCGAAGCTTGTACAGACTCACGCGCGGTCATGATCACCGGCCGCGAGCCGACCTCCTTGCGCGATTGATAGGCCTCTGCCTGCCGCAGCAGATCGGCGGCGTTGTCGAAGCTATCTTTGGCGTAGGCATCGCCGTTGACAGCCCGGGCGATCTCGAGCGCATTCTGCGCCTCAAATAATTGCAGGGGAACGCGCTTGTCTATGTGCACAGGATGGAACTTGCCTGGAGTTGAAGCTGTCACGTACGTTCCGCGCTTCAGCAAATCGTACTTGACGCTAATCTGTTCAACCTTGCCCACTGTGTCTGGGCGAACGATGTTTTCCATCACGACGACATCGCTTGGCTGCGTCACGCCGAAATATGGCTCGGCCGTCACGATTAGAGCGAATGCTTGCAAATCGGTGGTCACATCCAGGTGCGAGCTGCCGCCGTCATCCAGTAACACTTCACCGAGATTCTTGGCGCGGCCTTCCGGTGTGATGGCCCACAGAACGTAAGTCAAATACTCGGGTCCGTATTGGGAAGCCGGCAGCAACCTGTGCATTTCCGTCTTGGCTTCGATGTAACCCGGCCGGCTGTTGACGTCCGCGTGACCGGTAGCATCTGGCGCCAGCGGCGTTCCGCGCAGATCCACTTTGGTCCAACCATCACGATGGCGATAGCTCACAGCGTTGGCGGTCCGCTCCACTACGGTCACCCGAAAAAGTGGTTGGGATTCTGTTGCAGCGGGCGCCACATCTTGGGCAGCGAGATTCTGCGCCAACAAGGCGCCGCTTACGACCGAAACGAGCAATAACCTGTGCATCTCTCGGCTCCTTAACGACGACGAATCGCAAGCTGGGTTCCATACCGCAAGAGGTTTATTTTGTTTGTGCTGCGACCGAGCGGATTCTCAGGGTGCTGGAATATTTTCCAGCACAGGTATTTCGGAGTGGTAACCGATTACGGTCCCACCCGACGCGGTTAAGGCGACCAAGGTGATCACCAGAGGAATTACTTGGCAAGTTACCGCCGACCAAAAGGTGAAGCCCATCTGCGACGATCGGGATGATCCCATTGGCGCCGGGAGACTATCTTGACCGCATACTTCTAGTTTTCGGTCTGGTGATCTCGTACTATTCTGCGGCGTCGTAGTTGCACCAACGGATAGTCATGATCAAACATGTGACTCGATCAAAACTACAGAGGTACTCCCCGTGGAAGATAACTCCGGTAATGTGCTGATGATCCGACAAGCTCTAGTCTTTGGCTTAAAAACTACGACGCAACCATAGCTCAAGCCGATGAAACCGGTCAATGGAGTTGCCAATTGCCTCTCGTTCGCGAGTGGGGCTCGCAGGCTGGAATTTTTACACTACTGCGACATCTCACCGTTGAGTATCGGGCTTGAAGACGAAGGATTTTTTGGAAGACGCCGAATTCGGTACTTGGAACCAAGGTTGCAGAAATCCTGCGATCGGCAAAAATGGCTCGTATAGAGCGTATTCGCCGAGCAACTTCATACAAGGAGGATCTCAATGAAGCGAGAACACATTGCAGGTTTTATGTTGGGTTTGAGCGTTGGGACAACACTTGGCTTGTTCGTCCGAGCGCCCGAGAAACCAGCCGCCCGTAAAGGCGACAGTGTAGAGCAAGGGCAACGCCCGGTGGCCCGAATTCTTCATAAAATGCGCACTCGAGCAGGAGAACCAACCGGAAACTTGGGTTAGAATGCCGGCCTTGGAAGCACACGTCCTCTGGTTCTGCAAGGGCAGGTAAGTGTAAGCAGCTCAAGAAACACGGGCCCCGGGAAGTCCCTGCGTACTCGATGCTCGAATCGAGCTTGCTGTGAACTTCTAATAGAAGCAGCCAACCTTGATAGAGATGTAGGAGTTGGGCTCGACGTTCGGACGTGGATGTGCCAACCAAACGCGAATGTAGTTCAACCTAATGGCCGGCCTCGTGACCGGGGTGATAAACCGTATACCCTCTGACCCCGCCGAACGGAATATGAAGTGCACCAATTCGTCCCGAGGAGTCGCCGGATGAGCGTTGCCGGAAACGGAGAGAGAAGACGCAAAGATAATGTGATCGAGATCTTGCGTTCTGCTGGGCATGTTATAGGCCTTCGTTTCGGTAAAGTCGTCGGATTATTTCAGGAGAGCGCCTACGAATGGCAATCAGATAATGCGCAGCGGCTAGGTGCAGCGCTAGCCTTCTACACGCTTTTGTCGCTAGCGCCGATTTTAGTTGTCATCGTCGCCGTTGCGGCGTTAGCGTTCGGAAGACAGGCTGTATCAGGACAGCTCTTTTGGCAGATCCAAGACTTTACTGGAAGTGAACCAGCCAAAGTTGTTCAGGGGCTGATTCAAGCAGCCTACAAGCCGGGGACCGGGCTAGTCGCGACATCATTGAGTATCCTCACGTTAATGTTCGGCGCATCGTCGGTGGTTGTGGAACTCATCGAGGACCTGAACACCATTTGGCACTGCACGGTTACGGCGAATTCAAGGGGCTGGCCCGGTATTGTCAGTTTGACGAAAGAACGATTTTACTCCTTCGTACTGGTTCTTGGAGCAGGCATTTTACTTGCTACCCTCGTGGCCCTAAGCGCAGGGATAGCGGCACTGGGGCGAACACTTGACTTGGGGCTTTCAGTTCCGGAGACTCTCCTTCACGTCGCCGCATTTCTATTCTCATTTGTTGTTGGCACTTTTCTTTTCGCCGCAATCTACAAAACATTGCCAGCGATCGAGTTGCAGTGGAGCGATGTGCTGGTTGGGGCTTCGGTAACCTCTTTTGTATTTACGGTAGGCAAGCAGCTGATCGGTCTTTATCTGGGAAAGGCGAGTTTCGCGTCCACGTATGGTGCCGCCGGCTCGCTCGTTGTATTGCTGGTCTGGGTCTACTATTCGGCGCAGCTATTTTTTCTGGGCGCTGAATTCACAAAAGTGTATGCGCAAACTTTTGGATCCTTCGCGGCACATCGGGACCGGCATGAAAGCTAAACATCTGAGATTCATTTCGTGCTCAGTTTAACGTTGGTGCTGCTTGCGTAACGTAACGGACTGCAAGAGTGTCAAACTGCATAGTGGATCACTTGGGCCAACCACTGAAGTTCCTTTGGGCTTTGGCTCTAGCGATTCCGACCTGCCTGGCGCAAGTCTCGCAATTTGCGCAAGTCTCGCAATTTGAAGGTCTCCCGATTGTCGACATCCAGTTTTCTCCAGGGCAGACGCTCGACTTGCGGGATCTCGCGAAAGCGCTCCGGCTTGAAAGAGGCGAGCCGCTACGTTCCGAAGACGTGGCGAGCGCTATCGACGGCCTATTTGCGACGGGGCGCTTTGAAGACATCGTAGCCGAAGCCGAGCCTTCGGGCGCCGGCGTGATCCTAAGGTTCGTGGTGAAAGATACCTGGTTCCTCGGGGGCGTTTCCGTAACTGGCAGGACTCCAACGCCACCGAATCGCAGCCAGATCGCGACGGCGGCGCAGCTCAACTTGGGCGCACCCTTTCACGACGAAGACATAAGCAATGCGGTTCGGAACATCCGACGCCTTCTTCAGGCCAATGGTTTTTACGAGACCGAGGTAGAACCCAAAGTCGAACGGGAGAACAATGGGCAACAGGTGTTCTTGATCTTCGTCGTGAAAGAAGGCAAACGGGCGAAATATGGCGAGCCGGTGATTCAAGGCGAGACCAAGCTATCAGACGCTACGATTCTACGGGCAACCGGATGGAGGATTCCTATCATCCACTGGTGGCGGCAGGTTACCGACTCCAGAACGCGCAAGGGTGTGCAGGGGTTGCTCTCTAAGTATGCCCAGCAGGATCGTCTGAAGGCGCAAGTTCAAGTCAAGAGTCTCGAGTTCGATGCGCAACACCGGCGCGTCCAGCCTCACCTGGAGATCAATCCCGGGCCCAAGGTCAAGGTGTCGTCCGTGGAGACGAAGGTCTCCAAGCGTGTGCTGAAGCGTTACGTTCCGATCTATGAGGAGGGCACCGTCGACAACGACCTGCTAATGGAAGGCAAGCGCAACTTACAAGACTATTTCCAGAGCAAGGGTTATTACGACGTAGATGTGGATTTTCGGCAACTGGCGCCGCAAGACGACCTGGAGCGCGTTCAATATGTAATTTCTCGGGGCAAGCGTTACAAGTTAGTGCACCTGGAAATAAGAGGGAACAAATACTTCGACACCGATACTATTCGGGAGCGAATGTTCATCGCTCCGTCATCTTTCACGCTGCGGCGAGGCCGGTACAGCGAGGCATTCCGCCGCAAGGACGAAGAGAACATCGCGAATCTTTATCGCGCGAGCGGATTCCGCGACGTCAAGGTCAACTCCGCTGTCAACGGCGAGTATGGCGGCAAGGCCGGCAACCTGTCGGTAGTAATCAACATTGACGAAGGACCGCAGTGGCTCGTGGACCATCTCGAGATTAACGGCGTAAGTCAGATCAAGTTGGAGGATCTGACGCCGAGTTTAGCCTCTTCCAACGGCCAGCCTTTTTCCGATGTGGCCATAGCGACGGATCGGGAATACGTGCTGACCTACTATTACGGACACGGCTTTCCCGGTGCGAACTTCAGCGCGAGCTGGCAAGTTGACCGTACGGCGAATCATGTCAACCTGGTTTATACGATCCAGGAAGGCGATCGCAAGTTCGTGCGTGATGTAATCACGTCGGGATTGCGGACCACGCGGCAGAGCCTGGTAAAAAAGCAGATTACGCTCCACTCGGGAGACGCTCTCTCGCCGATTGAACAAAGCGATATACAGAGGCACCTTTACAATCTCGGTGTTTTCGCGCGCGTCGATACGGCGATTGAGAATCCGGACGGCGACACTGACCACAAGTTCGTGCTGTACAACTTCGAAGAAGCCAACCGATACACGCTTGCGATCGGCGTAGGCGCCCAGGTGGCTCGCTTTGGTACGCCCAGCACAACGAGTCTCGGTTCTCCTGCAGGCACGACCGGCTTCAGCCCGGATTTTTCGCTCGAGGTGAGGCGGCTGAACTTTCTTGGGCTGGGCCATAACATTACGGCGCAGGGTCTGTACTCCAACATCGAAAAGCGCGCATCCCTTACGTACTTGGAGCCGCGCATTAGAAATGTCTTCGGTCAGGATCTTACGTATACCGTGTTATTCGACAACACGCTGGACGTGCGCACGTTTGCCGCCAAGCGCGAGGAGGGCTCGGTTCAGCTTTCAGAGCGGTTTTCAAAGTCGTTGACGGGGCTGTTCCGGTTCGCCTATCGCCGCGTGAGCATCAGCAGCGTAGTGATTCCGGTATTGCTGATTCCCCAGTTAGTACAGCCGGTTCGGATTGCGATGCTATCCGGAACTCTGATTCAGGACCGGCGCAACAATCCCGCGGACCCGCACCGGGGAATGTACAACACCGCAGATTTCGGTGTGGCTGGGAGCTTCTTCGGGTCGCAACGAAGCTTTGCCCGGATCCTGCTGCGAAACGCCACTTATTATGAGTTGTCGAGAAATCTCGTTCTAGCACGTCAGACGCAGTTTGGAGTAATTGAGCCGTTCTCGGCGCCGAGCGGAATAGCTTCACAGGAATCGGTTCCTTTGCCGGAACGATTTTTTAGTGGCGGCGCCGACTCCCTGCGCGCATTCGGATATAACGAGGCCGGGCCACGCGATACGGGCGCACCGCTGGCGCTTGGCGGAGCTTCTTCGGCGCCTACTGGTTTTCCACTGGGCGGCAACGCGCTCTTCATCAATAACGTCGAGCTACGCTTTCCATTTCTCAACCAAAACATGCAAGGCGTTTTGTTCCATGACCTGGGGAACGTATACACCGGATTAAGCGACATCTCACTACGTTTTCGTCAAAAGAACTTGCAGGACTTCAACTACGCTGTGCAGGATGCAGGGTTCGGTCTTCGGTATAAGACTCCGGTGGGGCCCGTTCGCGTGGATCTTGCGTACGCCATTAATCCGCCGAAGTTTATCGGCTTCAAAGGAACGCCGCTTCAGTTGCTGCAGTGCGGCCCGAATGCTGCGCCTGTCGGCGCGTGCCGGCCGGTACAGCAGAACACCGGACATTTTCAATTTTTCTTTTCGATAGGACAGACATTTTGAACGTATCGCATTCTATGACATTCTGGCAGCGGGCACTGAGGCATTGCACTCTGCTCTTGCTCGCGATAGCAGCGGCTTCGACATTCGGCGCGGTAATTCTAGACCGCATCGCGGTCATCGTCGGGCAACACGTTATTAAAATCAGCGACATTCAGCGCGATCTCCACGTTACGGAATTCTTAAATCGCGAGCCAGTTAATGTTAGCTCGAAAGCAAAGCGGCAATCGGCCGAGCGGCTGATCGATCAAGAAGTGATTCGTCAGGAACTGATTACGGGGCAGTACCGGCGCCCTCCGGAGAGTGAAACCAGCGCCCTCGAAAAGCAACTCATTCAGGATCGATACGAAGGGTCGGAGGCGCGTCTTCGACGGGACCTCGCCCGGTATGGGCTATCGAATGAGCAGCTTCAATCCCAATTACTGTGGCAGCTCACGGTCTTACACTTCATCGATCAGCGCTTCCGGCCCGAGGTCTATGTGATGGATGACGAAGTGCGGACCTACTATGAGCAGCATCTTGCTGAGCTACGGAAACAGCACCCTGGAGATACCAGCTTCGAGACCCTCGAAGGACAGATCCGGCAACTGCTGGAAGAGGAGCAAATCAACCAGAAGTTCTTGGCGTGGCTGGAAGAAGCGCGGAAGCGCTATCACATCGAATACAAGCAGGAAGCATTTGCATGATCAGCCGAATGAGACTTCTTCGCAATGTTGGGATCGGATTGGCGGCGCTGTTTATTTTTTTGTTAGTCGTGTCGATCTGGATTGTACAAACAGAATGGTTCCGGAATTATGTCAAGCAAAAGATAATCGCGTCAACGGAAGACAGCGTTGGCGGGCGCGTGGAAGTCGGCTCATTCCAGTTTGACTGGCGACATTTGCGAGCGGTTGTTACCGGCTTTGTTGTGCACGGCGACGAGCCTCCGGAGGCCAGGCCGTTCTTGCGCGCGCCCCGCATACAGCTCGATCTGGGGCTCTTCAGCAGCATGCATCATTTACTTGCTCTGCATTACCTGGCCGTGCAACAACCCGAGGCCAATATCATGGTGCTGCCGAATGGCCGAAGTAACATTCCGACGCCGAGGCAACCGCCGCAAACGAACGGACCGCCGCTTCAGGCTGTAGTGAATGCGGCGATTGATCATTTCGAGTTGACTGACGCAACCATCTTCTTTGCTGAGGGGCGGCAGACGCTTGATATCCGCGGCAATAATCTGCAGGCGCAACTCTGGTATAGCGTATTACGACGTGGATACGACGGCCGGCTTTCGTTTGAGCCGTTGTGCATAACGTCCGGCCGGGATGCAGCAATCGCTTTTAAGGTGGCTTTACCGGTCGCGATCCAGAGCGATCGCGTCGATTTTAAGAATGCGAGCATTACGACGCCGAACAGTACGATCCAGATCAGCGGCTCGGTGCAGAATCTGCGCAATCCCACGATTGCAGCTCACGTGAACGGTCACATTGCGCTAGTCGATCTGAAGAATGCCGCAGACGTTCCCTTGACGCTCGACGAACGCGCCGCCCCTTCCGCACTCGATGTGGATGCAAACGCAACCCTTGCCACTAACAACATTCAAGTGAACGGTCTTCGAATCGCGCTGGGGCATTCGGATATCGAAGCATCCGGCACCTTAAAGAACCCGAAAGGAAGCGGCGCGCTAGCATTCAAGAGCACGCTGGCGCTCGGCGAATTGAGTCGTTTGATGAGAGTTGCTGCCCGCGCGAACGGCACGGTGAGTCTCAACGGAACGGCCAAGCTGGATGCAAACAATAATTACGACGTCAATGGGGATGTCACTGCGAGACGCGTGTCCTTCCAGCAAGACGGCGAAGAGATCGAAAACGTCGATCTGTTTTCCGCACTGCATGTCGATCCGCACAATATCGACTTGCGCAGGCTACGCCTCGCGGTCTTCGGCGGCGACTTGGCCGGCAACCTCTCGGTGCAGGATCTCGCACGATTTCAGTTTCATGGCGATTTGAAGAATCTCAATTTGCGAACCTGGGCACAATCGATGGGAGAGAAGCAATTCCCTTATGACGGCAATATATCGGGGCGCCTGGATGCAGAAGGCAATCTAAAAGCCACGCCGATCGAGCGCGGATTGACCGCCGATGCGCGGTTTGCGATCACGCCCGGAACTCATGGGGTTCCCGTTTCGGGGAACGTCAATGCGGATTATAACGGCGCGGCGGACAATCTTCGAGTGGACAATTCATACATCGCGCTGCCCCACACGCGCCTGACGTTCAACGGATCTGTCGGGAATCAGCTGCACATTTCTGTAGCTACGAGCGATCTGAAAGATCTGCTGGTCGCGACGGCAATGAATGGAAAATCGGCGGTAACTCTGAATGGTCACGAGGCGGATTTTCGCGGTGCAATCACGGGCCGGCTCACATCGCCGCGTATCGCTGGCCACCTTAAGGCGAATCATTTCAGTATAGAAGGACGTGAATTTGACAATCTGGATGTCGATGCCAATGTGTCACCCAGCGCCGCGGCGCTCCGGAACGGAACATTGACCCGCGGCGCAATGCAGACGCTGTTCGCCGGGCAAGTCGGCCTGAAAGACTGGCGCCCGACATCGAGCCAAGCGGTTTCTGCGCAGGCCATGATCCGGAACGGCGATTTGGCCGATCTGGTGGCGCTCGCGGAGCGGCCCAGCAGCAATTATTCGGGCGCGTTGACCGCCAACCTTCAAATGAATGGAACGGTCGGCGATCCAACTGGCAGTGCGAATTTGCTGGTGACCAATGCCGCACTGTACGGCGAGCCATTCGATCGTATCCAGGCGCAGGTGAATCTCGCCGATCAGTTGGTAACCGTCCCTTCGGCTTCCGTGGAAGCCAGCTCAGCGCGCCTCATTCTGACGGCCGATTACCGGCATCCGCGCGACAGTTTCACGTCAGGCCAACTGCACGCTCACGTTCAGAGCAACCAAGTGGATCTCGCTCAGCTTCGCAATTTACAGAAAGAACATCCTGAGACCATCGGCATGGTTCAGGTGAACGTGGACGTGAGCGGGAAAGTTGCGCCTTCGGAATTTCAGCTCACCGCAGTAAATGGCGACGTTTCGGCGCACGGACTTCGTTTTCAGGGTGAGGATTACGGCGACTTGAACGCGACGGCGCGTACAACCGGACAAGCACTCCAATATCGACTCACTTCGAATTTTGCAGGATCGAGCGTCCAAGTAAACGGGAACACGCAACTGACGCGCGAATATCCCACCACTGCAGACGCGAGTATCCGGGCCCTGCCCGTCGAACGGGTGCTCGCAGTGGCGCAGCGCAAAGACATTCCCGCGAAAGGAAATCTATCGGGGACTGCGCATTTTGCAGGGACGAAAGACAATCCGCAGGGGAACGTGGATTTGAGTGTGACCAACGCGGTTGTGTATGACGAGCCGCTGGACCATGCCCGGCTGGTCGCGAATTACGAGCCGCGGACGCTGGAGATTCGAGAGGCTCAGGTTTCTGCCGGGCCCGCGCGGATCGAATTGACCGGCCGCTTCGAACATCCGGAGGGAAATCTGGAGAGCGGATCGGTTCAATTTCAACTCATGAGCAGTGGAGTGGATCTGGCCAGGATTCACAATGTGGAGAGCCGGAGGCCTGGACTGGCAGGGATGTTACAGCTCAACGCGAGTGGCGCAGCCGAGGTGCGTGCGTCCAGTCCGAGAGTCCTAATGACGGATCTGAACGCAAATGTCGCCGCCAAGGGAATTGCCGCGCAAGGAAAGAATTATGGCGATCTTACACTGACTGCAAGTACGGCGGGCGGGAAGACGAATTTCGTACTAGCGTCCAACTTGGCCGGCGCTTCGATTCACGGCCAAGGCAATGCGGAACTTGCAGATCCTTATCCAGTGGATGCACAAGTTGCTTTCAGTAACGTCGCGTGGACAAGAGTCCGGGACCTGATCGGTCAGCGAGATGGCCAAACGAACTTCGAAGTTACGACTGACGGGCAAGTGAACTTACGCGGGTCCGCCTTGAAACCGGAGGACATGCACGCGGCTCTCGAGCTTAGCCGGCTGGAGCTGAGTTCTATTGCCGGAGCCGGGCCAACAATCAATCCTGTGAGCGTGAAAAACGAAGGACCGATCACGGCTGCGCTCGATCGCCAGACGGTTCGTATCGACCGCGCGCGTCTGACTGGCCCCCAAACGGACATTCAAGCCAGCGGGACAGTGTCGTTGAAGGATCGGTCTATGAATGTGGCTTTAAATGCAAATGCCAACCTGGCCTTGCTCAAGAATTTCGATCGAGACATCGAATCATCAGGGACTGTCGTGCTCGCAGCGACGGTGCGCGGGGCTGTATCCAACCCCCTGGCGAACGGCAAGCTCGAAGTTCACAATGGGTCGTTCAATTACACCGGTTTTTCTAACGGAATTTCAAATGCCAACGGCGTCGTTGCGCTCAACGGCAACGCTGCATCGGTTCAGAATCTCACTGCTGAATCGGGAGGCGGCAAACTGTCATTCGGCGGTTTCGTTGTAATGGCGGGCAATCCACGCTTTGGATTGCGGATGAGCGCTTCATCGGTTCGCGTCGAATTGCAACCGGGAGTGAGCATTGCTGCAGACGGGAATCTTACTTTGGCCGGGACGCAGAGCGGAAGTGAATTATCAGGAAAAGCTACGATCACGCGTATTGCGTATGCGCCACGGAGCGATCTGGGCTCTTTGCTGACGCGGGTGGCCCCACCGGTGCAGGCAGCAGCGACTCCTTCGTCGCTCCTGGACAACATGAAACTGGATATTCGCGTGCAGAGTTCGGACGCCCTTTTGGTGCGCGCATCTCTGGCTCAGGATGTCGAGGGTCAGGCGGACCTTCGCATCCGAGGCACAGCGTCGCATCCCGGGGTTCTGGGGCGCGTCACGATCACGTCGGGTACTTTGACCTTCTTCGGAGCCAATTACGCGGTCAACTCCGGTACGATCGCGTTTTACAATCCCGTTCGCATCGACCCGGTTCTAGACATCAGTCTGGAAACGCATGCACAAGGGGTTGACGTGACGCTGCGAGTCACCGGGCCGGTGGACAATATGAAGGTAAGCTACACGTCGGATCCGCCGCTGCGATTCGAGGAAATCATTGCATTGCTGGGGGCGGGTCATACGCCGACGTCCGATCCGACGCTGCTCGCAAATCAACCGTCGCAGTCTCCACAAACTTTCCAGCAGATGGGCGAGTCGGCGCTGCTCACCGGTGCCGTTGCAGACCCATTAGCGAGCAGGCTGCAGCGTGTGTTTGGCGTGAGCCAACTACGAATCAGTCCAACGTTCACTACTGGGACGGAGCTGCCCAGCGCCGCCGTGACGCTTCAACAACGGGTAGCAAACAACATAATGTTTACTTACGCCAGCACACTGAACAATGCCAACGCCCAAACGATCGCTGTTGAAGTTACGATCAATCCGCAATGGTCGGCAGTTGCGACGCGAGATGAAAATGGAATTCTTAGCGTCAATTTGCTTTACAAGAGGCAAATCCGGTGATCCGACGGGGCTCTGCTCGCCGGATGTAACCGCCAAGTGGCTTCGGTCGCCAGTGGGATCCAGCATCTGGATTCTCGTTGGCGTTCAGTGTCAAGGCGAAGAACACAGGGGCGTAACGATCCAGGTCGAGAAATGGAAGCACTCACGGTGACGTCGAGAACAATAACGACGGCGGCTGCCTGCGCCCTCGCCCTCCTTCTTTGTTCGGTAGTCCTCGGACAGCGCAAAGACGAAAGGAGCTACACGAACCTCCGCGAAGTTCGTGGGATCGTAACCGACAGTTCCGGTGTGCCTGTGGAAAAAGCCGCGGTACTGTTGAAAGACACAAAATCGCTTCAGATCAAGTCTGATCTCACCGACACTGCAGGTCGCTATCATTTCGCCGGACTGAGGGCCGACGTCGAATATCAATTGAAGGCCGAACAAGATGGCGCGGTTAGCAACTGGAAGACGCTCAGCCTGTTTAACACCAATAAAGTTGCCGTCCTCAATTTAAAGCTCAAACGGTAGCCAGCCTCGTACACGCTGGAGTGCGAATTCGTCTCCTCTCCCGGCTTAAGGATTGCCGATAACCCATGAAGTGCGCGACCTGTGGGCCAACGTAGACTTGAAAGCCCAGCTCGAAAGTGGAACATCGCTGCCTATGACGCGGCGTATGTGGAGTTAGCAGTGCGAAGAGGAATTCCTTTAGCCACGGCCGACGACGACCTGAAGAGAACCGCCTTGAGCGAACGCATCAAAGTCTTGAGCTCACAAAAGAGATCACCGCTTGTCGCCGCGTTTCAACGACACACCCACTCAAGCTTCATTGAACCGGGCTCTGCTATCTTACTAACCGCCCGGTGGAGGGTTTTGGCCGTCGGGGCCCTGGCGGTCTCTTGCGCCGCCACGGGCACCGTCAGAAGAATGTCGAAAACAGCACAGTTTCTGCGGCGCCGAGAACGTCTCATAGTTTGAAGAAATACGCCCTCACTTCCCGATAATGAACAGCACCGCCGCTGGCTCAGCGCCTCCATGAAGAACGCCGTCTTTGACCTATGTCGCGCCATCCGACACTTGTTTCTGATCGTGTCTGCCAGCTCCTGAATTGTCGGCAACCGGTAGTTACTTTCTTGTGGATTGTCGGCGTCGGTTGCTGTCCGAACGGGCCGTTGTTCATGCTGCGGTCCGCTCTGCCGATGCAAATCCAGAATGTTGACCTGCCCTGACTTTAGGAATTTCCTCTGCGTTTAATGCCTTGCTTTAGGTCCAACATCGGGTCGGGGGTCCGATACAAAGCCATCGCGGTTGGGCATCTTCACCTTTGGTAGACTCTTGGCATCCATCACTTGATCATTTCCGATGATGCCATTCAGGTTCAGAATATACGCCACCACCGCGTAGACTTCCGCCGGCTTCAGTAAACTTGGCTGATCGAACGGCATCGCTCGATTGATGTAATCCCACACCGTCGTCGCATAGGGCCAATAGCTACCCACCGTCTTGAGGGGTTTCGCCGTGGCGAGTGTGCCTTGACCGCCCACCAGGGTCGGCCCCACTGCTCCCGCTGCCTTTTCCCCGTGGCATTTAGAACAGCGAGCCTTGAAGATGTCCCGCCCTGCAACGACCGTTCCGGAGCCTTCAGGCAGGCCGGTCCCGTCCGGCGCAATCGCGACGCCCAAGTCGCGGATCTGCTCGGGCGTTGCCGGCTGTCCCACTCCATACTTCGGCGACTGCTCCGCCAGCATCGTGGCAGCCGACAACACCGCCAAGCTAAGCTTCCACATTCGTCACCATCCCATCGGCCTGCACTTTCCAGTACTTGATGCCGTTAAAGTGATAAGCGGAGTTCGTTCCGCGCGCGGCGATCAGGGCTTCGCGCGCAGGCTGCACGTATCCGCTTTCATCGACAGCACGCGACGCAATCACCGCTTCGCGGTCGTCAAAACGCCAGGGCAAACGGAAGCGGGTAAACGCCATCGGAAGCCGTGGCTCCTGCAGTCGCGCTTTCACCCAACTCCGCCCTCCGTCGGTTGTAATGTCGACACGCTCGATCTTCCCACGCCCGGACCACGCCAAACCTGTCAATTCATAAAGACCTGGACCCGGTAACCTCTGGCCGCCTGAAGGGAACGTTATAACCGACTTGGCCTCCATCTGGAAAGCAAACCTCCACGCCTTGCCGTCCGGCATCAGTTCCGTGTACTTCGCGGTTTCGTCTCGGGCCATGTAAGCCTGGTCAGTGAGCTTCAAACTGTGAAGCCATTTGACATTGGCGTTTCCCTCCCACCCAGGGATGATCAAGCGCAGCGGATATCCTTGCGCGGGACGTAGCGCTTCGCCGTTTTGCCCGTATGCGACCAGAATGTTATCCATGGCTTTCGCGATCGGAATGCTGCGCTCCATCCGGCACGCGTCTGCACCTTCAGCGATCAACCAGGACGCCCTGGGCTGGACACCAACCTCCGTGAGCAGTAGCGAGAGTGGGACTCCGGTCCATTCGCTGCAACTGACCAGGCCGTAGCTTCTTTGGACATCGGGCCCTGTTTTGGCCGCCCACTCCGATCCACTGTTGCCGCCACACTCGAGAACCAGAGTTCGCGACACCGATGGCAGCCGCTTGATCTCAGCCACGCTCAAGGAGAGTGGCCGGTTTACCATCCCGTGGATCACGAGCCGATGCTGAGCCGGATCAATGCTGGGTATTCCGGCGTGATGCCGCTCGTAATGCAGCGATGAAGGAGTCAGCGTCCCGACTGAATCCTGCAGAGGTGTGAAACTGGACCCGGTCTCTGGTGTTTTACTGTCCCGCCTCCAGCGGACCGCCTTCTCAAATGGCGACCGTTCCCCGTACGGGCCGAGCGGAGTGCCCAGCTGACCCGCGGTGTTCTCGCCAGCCAGTGCCCCCTCGCGCCTTGCCACCAGCCCTCCACCCACAGAAGCGCCAATCCGAAGCAGTTGGCGGCGGCTCGATCGTATTGAGTCTTTCATCGGAACACCTCGCCGCGATTGTACTCCAGTGGGAAGAATGGCCGCAGCCAACTTCCCCAGTTAGGACATGGCGTCATCGATCGAGGAATATTTCTGGTTGCGCCGTGAGAGTGGCGGGAGTCTTCACGCGCACTGAATTGTTGCTACACCGATGTCACACCCGAACGCCGGATGGACTGACCAAGTTTTGCGCCACCACGCCGCCGATCGGGACGGCGTAGCCTTTGTAAAGATCGGCCATCGTTGCCGACACTGCCGAAGATGGAGTAGTAGTAGCAAGTCTTGATCTGGCGTTGGGCGTCTTCGTCAAGCGGCGCGCCCAGGGCGTTAATGTTATCGATGACGTGCATTTCGAGCGTGCCGGCTTCTATTTGTGAATCCGCCGCTCGGGCCTCCTATAATATTCCCCGGTGGAGGACGGTAACGATGAACCCCTGTCTGTTGTTGATGTTGGTCATTCTCGCTCCGCTGTTGTTCAGCCAGCAAAGCGTACCTGAAATTCCCTTCGATTCGATCCCTGAATTCCTCAAGCTCCCGCCAGGGATGAATTTCGGTGAAGTCCCGGGCGTGGCGGTTAATTCCAAAGGCCACGTCTTCGTGTTCACTCGCTCGAATAGTTCCAACGGCCCGGCCTACGCTCCGGCTGCGGCGCAGTTGCTTGAGTTCGGCGACGATGGCGAGTTCTTGCGCGAAATAGGCAAGGGACTCTACGCTTGGGCGGAAGCCCACAGCGTCCGCATCGACCAGGACGACAACATCTGGGCCATCGACAAAGGCTCCGACATGATCATCAAGTTCAACCAGGCCGGCCGCGTCGTCTGGACCTTCGGCCGCCGGCTGGAAGCGGCCGACGAGGGAGCCAAACCTTGGGAGCACGTCGAACCGCCTCTAGCGCCTGTCGACGGTCTCTTTCGCCAGCCCACCGACGTCGCTTGGGATTCCAAAGGCAACATCTATATCACGGACGGATACGTCAACTCCCGCGTCGCCAAGTATGACAAGGATGGCGATTGGGTGAAGTCTTGGGGTGATAAGGGAACCGGGCCAGGGCAATTCCGCATCCCGCACGCGATTGTGGTCGACCGCAACAACAACCTCTACGTGGGCGACCGTGCTAATAGGCGCATCCAGGTTTTCGACACCGAGGGAAAGTTTTTGCGCCTGTTCACCATTGACGTGCCTCCTGTTCCGGGAACCCATGCTGTGAACGGCAACACGCCGACCGGCGCTCGCCTCGCGGCCGTCATTGGGGCTCCCAATTCCATCTGCATCACGCCCGGCCCTAACCAGGTACTCTTCGTCGGTGAGAGCACCTTTCCGGGCCGCATCTTCAAAATTGCGCTGGACGGCAAGGTGCTCGGAGTGATCGGCCGCTCGGGACGGCAGTTGAAGCAGTTCTCAGGAGCTCATCAACTTGCCTGCCCTTCTGAAAACGAAGTCTACGTCGCCGAAACGTCCAATTGGCGCGTGCAGAAGCTGATCCTTCATCCGTGAACCTCATCCTCCGGGGCGCGTATGCGAGTGGAAGCGTCTCCACTTTCGTTGTGTCACGATTTGCCAAGATCATCAACGAGCTCTCGCGATCAATCGCCAAGATCTGCGACTTTGAGGACGAGTTTTCCGTGGACGTGGCCAGTGTCGATCATCTGATGAACACGGACGGCGTCCTCGAGGCTGAAGCACTTCGATTGGAGGTACGTGGTCTGCGTGTGACGCGGCTATAGGTGGCGGAACGGTTCCTCCAAACCGTTGCCGGATGTCTTCTTAACTTCGCGCTCCAGGGAACGGCTGACTAGTTCCTTTGATCCAAGACCAACGGCAAGGGCGAGAGCAAGTACGATACCGCCAAAAAGAATTCCGAAGGCGAGGTTTACGATTCCGCCGCCAATTTTCAGATGTTCAAGCGCCATCGTAACAGCGAGCACGATCACCAGCCACTTGACACCCATGGCTAGAAGCCGAGCATACTGCAAATTCATATTGACGCCGCCAATGAGCACGCTGCGCGCAAGGAAGCGGGCAATGACATTTCCCGCCAGAAGCACTACCAGGGCGCCCAGAACGTTCGGCACATAGGCCAGCATGCTGTGAACCAGCTGCGAAGTCAGAGTTGCGTCGAAGGATGCGACACCCACCAAAAATCCGAAAAAGATAATGAGCCAGAAGACGAACCGCGCTACCAGCAGAGTTGGTCTGTTCCCAGGCGACCACTCCGCCACTGAAGGAAAACCCCAGCGGTTGACGCGTTCGTCGAAACGGATTCCGGCAAGTGAACGCCTCAAAGCAGCCGCAAGTATCCAAGCTATTAGGGCCGAAATCAGCAAGGCCACGATCAACGCAACGACACCAGGCAGAAGACCCGCCGCCTCGCTGAGCAGCTTGTTCATGGACGCCGTTAACGCCTGCCGGGCTTGATCCCACATGTTGGACTCCTTTCGGAAACTTCACGGATTGAAACGATCGGGCCATCGCCAGCGCGAAACGAGATAGGATTTATTGGCCTCAAAGGCGTGGCATAGGCGCTCCAATCTCTCCTCCACGACTCTCGCGGGCGCATTTTCCATTTCCAGCGCATGGGAAGCCACCCATCCCAGGTACAGCGGCGTCATGGAGCGCAAAAGATGGTCCCGGCTGATGGTTCGGAGGCGATGACCGAGCGCAAAATTATACACGATATGCACCCACAAATCATCCGGCATGCGGAACTGTTCCTGAGGTAAACGCGAAAGCTTTCTCAATTCGAGCAAGCTCGTGGGCGGCAGGATCAAGCTCCAGACTTCCAGCAAATCCCGAGCGCCTAATTGGAACAGTTCCAGGATCCGCCGGACCTCGACCGCGCCTTTGTCCTCCGCCAGTGCCACTCGCTCACCGAAGGCGGGTGGAGAGACGGACGGTCGAACCCTTTGCCAGCATGCGGCCTTGCGTTCGATGTCCAGAAAGACAGGCCCCAAAACCTGCACGATAAGAGTACTCAGGTTGGTCCAATCGGTTGCAGGATAAGTGCGTGGACCCAGGTACGCCTCGCAAATCTTGAAGCCGCTGCAGATTGCGGTTGCGGCCAGGGAAGCCAATGTGTGGGTTTGGCTGGCCGCCGGCTTGATTCTCTCTTGCTCGGGCCCAAGCATTCGCTGGAACACCTTTCGCGACATGCTCAAGTCCGGACCCAATGGATTCTGAAGCCGTGTCCCGTAGAGGGCACGATTCAGCGGCGAGATACATGAATCGTTGAGGAGACCTTCGAATTTTCCGTGGGCGTAGCAAGGCGTCACCAGATCGAAGCCGCCCTGCAGTATTGGCTCGACCAGCCGGGAGATCCATTGGGAGGTGACGGTCTGAAGGTCCGAGGCGACAACACAGCAGGCCTGAACACCAAGTTTATCGCCCGCGGCGAGAATTGATTGATATGCGCTGGCCATGCTCTGGACCGGAGACACGGACGCGTCGGGGCCCAGCAGCGTCCACGGCACAACGAAAACTCGCTCGTCTTGCGCCGTACCGGAATCGACTACGCCGGAATCGGCGCCATTCGAGGCTGCTGGAACGTTGTCTCCTTGAATAACAACCGTGCGGAGCGTCTCGGTGAAACCTTCGACGGCCTGGCGCACTATCGCCGGTGCATCACCGCCATGATCCGCGAGAACCCCGACGAGCAGGTCCGCCTTTGAGATCTTGTCGATCCTCTCCCGCGCCGGTTGGGGTATCGTTTCCAAGTCCACGCTTTCGCCTTTCGTTATCTCTCCGTAGCCGCAAAATCCCCACCTCCAACTTACGACGAAAGAGACAAAATTCCTACTAACGGAATTCGAACCCAGGTGGGCCGATTGTTCAACTCATACTTAAGCTCGTAGAGCGCCTTATCGAGCAAGTGCATATCCAGCAGCTGCCCAAACGCCGCTTTGTCGGACGGCAGAAACGCCGCCGTCTGCGTAGCCTCCCGGTATGCGCGCAAGAACTCGGCGGCGGTCGATCGTTCCCAAAGCTGCGCCCACGGTTCCAAGCGAGTTAAATCTTCGGGCCTTCTGTTGGTGTAATTCCTCAAAGCGGCATAAGCGGAATAGCTGAATGATCGAAGCATTCCCGCAACGTCTTTTAGTGGCGATTGTTTGGTACGCCGATAGGCAAGCGGCCGCGCCGGCTCGCCCTCGAAATCGAGAATGACAAAATCCGTTTTTACGCGCAACACCTGGCCGAGATGATAGTCGCCGTGAATCCGAATGCGCTGCGCGCGCAGGTGATCGGCTGACAAAGATCGGAAATGCTCGAGAATTCGGCGTCGGCGGCTGAGCAGCAAGGCCGCAAGCTCGATCACATCGTCCTCAAGGAGTGACATGCCCTCTTTCAAAACGTCGAACGTGGCCGCAGCTTGCCGCTGAAGGTCCGACAGCATCGCCTGCACATCGTCGCCGGTGAATGGCTCTGGCGCAAAAGCCGGGTCGCTGGTTGGCGACCCAAGAGCGATATGCATCTCTGCCGTGCGACGTCCCAGCATGGCGGCCGATTCCAGGTAGATCCCAACATGGTCACTGGCAAGTTGAGACAGCGGCTGTTCGCTCAGCTCGAAAGAATTCGTGACGCGCGCGGCTTCGGCCTCTGGAGGGAATTCCAGCGGCGCGCACATCTCGTAATATCGTTCTAGTTCTTCCAGCGTCCATTGCCAGCCTTCGCCTTCATTTACCACCAAGCCTTGCAGCATCGCCAGGGTGGTCGGTTCCTGATCGGGCTGCTTGTATTCGATCGATCCTTCAAACGGCGGAATGTTGACGAAATGTGTGTGTCCTGTAAGGTATTGGCCGATTTCACAGTCCGGGTTCGGACCTCTTTGTAGCCTGCGGAACAGCTTCAGAATGAACTTGTCGCCGTAAATGATGGAGGTGTTGCTTTGTTCGGCGGAGCTACGGCGTATCTCGGACCCTTCCTTCGCCCCGTCGACGCTCTGCGGCGCCTTGGGCCGCTCGCCTTCAATCATTCCCTGATGCGACGCGATCTTATCGCGGTTCGTGATAACGGCGAGCAGATCCTCGCACACCGCGTCGTTGAGTATGGCATCATGCAGCACACCGGGACCATTGCCGGAAATGACGCCTGCGATAACACTCTTCGAAGCGGATTGGCGCAACTCCTCGGCGCGATCGCCGAACGTCATCGCCATCAGCATGAAGTAGGTTTCCGGATCGCCATGCTCGTATTGAACCTCTACGAGCGCGAACGCGGCATTCGAGTTGGTCAGAATGCCCCAGTCTACAAGGCTCGTGGTGCTGATTCGGCGTGACTTGGCGCCGAACCAGCGCTGCTTGGGGAGGTACTCCGGGAGGCACTCGCTTTGCAAGCGCTGCCGCTCGGAATCGAAAAGATCCTCCCAACCGCCGTAAATCCCCAGCAGTTTTTGATCGGTTGCTTCTGGCTCAGATTGGGCCTTCTCCAAATCTTCATGAAGCTCCAGCCACAGAACCCCGTACGGCGCGAGGGTGAGGCGATACGGCTGCCTCTCGATAGTTGGAAATTGTACATATCCGAGCATCTCAACCGGAGTCATGCCCGCCAGGCGCTCCAGTTCGAGATCCACTGGCTGTGCAAAACGCGATAGATTGGCCACGCACAAGATCTGTTCGCCTTCGTGCCGCCGGATGTATGCCAACACCTTGCGATTCGGGGGACTCAGAAATTCGATGCTTCCGCGGCCGAAGACGCGGAACAATTTGCGCAGCGCGATCATGTTCCGCATCCAGTTCAGAAGCGAAGATGGATCGCTTTGCTGCGCCTCAACGTTTACGGCTTCGTAGCCCCAAAGCGGATCCATGATGACCGGGCTATACAGGCGGGCGGGGTTGGCGGTGGAAAAACCGGCATTGCGGTCGCCGCTCCACTGCATTGGCGTGCGGACGCCGTTCCGATCGCCAAGATAGATGTTGTCGCCCATTCCAATTTCGTCGCCGTAATAAATGATGGGCGTTCCGGGAAAAGAAAACAGCAGGCTGTTCAGCAGTTCGATGCGGCGCCGATTATTGTCCATGAGAGGCGCCAGGCGCCGCCGAATGCCGAGATTCAACCGCATCCGAGGATCGGCGCTGTAAGCCAGGTACATGTAATCGCGCTCGTCGCTGGTAACCATCTCCAGCGTGAGTTCGTCGTGATTGCGCAGGAACAGGCCCCACTGGCAGCTTTCCGGGATATCGGGCGTCTGCGCGATGATGTCGGTGACCGGAAGCCGGTCCTCCTGACGCAGCGCCATATAGACGCGAGGCATCAGTGGAAAATGAAATGCCATGTGGCATTCGTCGCCATCGCCGAAGTACGGACGCACATCCGTGGGCCACTGGTTCGCTTCCGCCAGCAACATCCGATTGGCGTAGCGCAAATCGATTTCGCTGCGCAGCGTCTTGATGACTGCGTGGGTCTCCGAAAGATTCTCGCAGCTGGTACCCTCGCGCTCCAACAGGTATGGAATCGCGTCCACACGAAGCGCGTCGACCCCAAGGTCCAGCCAAAAGCGCATCACCTTGAGAATTTCCTGCAAGACGATCGGATTGTCATAATTTAGATCCGGCTGGTGCGAGAAGAAACGATGCCAGTAATAAGCTTTGGCTTCAGGATCCCAGGCCCAGTTGGATTTTTCGGTATCCGTGAAGATGATGCGGGTGTCTTTGTATTTCTTGTCCGTGTCGCTCCAGACATAATAATCGCGCTCGGGCGAGCCAGGCGGCGAGCGGCGCGCTCTCTGAAACCAGGGGTGTTGGTCGGAGGTGTGATTAATCACAAGCTCGATCGTTACCTGCAATCCACGGTCGTGAGCAGCGGAAAGGAACGCCGTGAAATCGTCCATGGTTCCGTACATGGGGTGGATGCTCATGTAATCGGAAATATCGTAGCCGTCATCCTTCAGCGGCGAAGGAAAGAACGGAAGCAGCCACAGGCACGTGACGCCAAGATCCTCGAGGTAATCAAGCTTCTGCAGGAGTCCTCCAAAATCTCCGACGCCGTCCGCGTTACTGTCCTTAAACGCGCGGACTTGAAGTTCGTAGATAATCGCGTCCTTATACCAGAGCGGATCGGCCGAGCTTCCCGGCCGCCGGATCGTTACAATTTCCTCCTCGAGTTCGTTGGGCCCGGCTCGTTCGCTCTGCATTGCTCGTTCACCTGGCATCGGCGGCCTCAGCTTTGAAGACAACCGTCGCCAGCGGAGGAAGCGTCATATTCAGCGAAAATGACCTTCCGTGAATGGGGAGCGGCGCAGCCGTGATCCCACCCATGTTTCCCTGGCCGCTGCCACCGTAGAGTGGCGCGTCGCTATTCAGCAATTCGCGCCAGTACCCGCCCGATGGAGCTCCAACACGATAGTTTTGCCGAGGAACAGGCGTGAAATTACATACAAATAGCAGGGTATCGGCGGGATTGTGTGCGCGGCGCAGGAAGCTGACGACGCTTCTTTGATAGTCATTGCAATCCACCCACTCGAATCCCGCGGATTCATTGTCCATTTCGTAAAACGCCGGCTGGCCGCGGTATGCCGTATTCAGATCGCGAACCCATCGCGCGAGGCCGGAATGAAACGGATATTGAAGAAGATGCCAATCGAGGCTGCGATCGTGGCTCCATTCCGACCACTGGCCGAACTCGTCTCCCATAAACAGCAGTTTCTTGCCGGGATGGCCGAACATGAACCCGTACAGACAGCGCAGGTTTGCGAACTTTTGCCATTCATCGCCTGGCATCTTTCCGATCATCGATCCTTTGCCGTAGACCGTTTCGTCATGCGAAAACGGCAGGACGAAATTTTCGGTGAAGGCATACATCAGGCTGAATGTGATGCGGTTGTGTTGATAACTGCGATAAACCGGGTCCCTCGAGAAGTACTCCAGCACGTCGTGCATCCAACCCATGTTCCACTTGAGCCCGAATCCGAGCCCGCCGACATAAGGAGGCCGCGACACTTGGGGCCACGCCGTGGATTCCTCGGCAATCATGACAGCGTCCGGGAACGCTTCGTACACGTTTTTATTGACGTGGCGCAGGAAATCGATGGCTTCAATATTTTCTTTGCCCCCGTATTGATTAGGAATCCATTCGTTTTGCCGGCGCCCGTAGTTCAGATACAGCATAGAAGCCACGGCATCCACCCGCAGACCGTCCACGTGATACTTATCGAACCAGTACAGAGCATTGCTCAACAGGAACGTCTGAACTTCACGCCGGCCATAGTTAAACGTGAACGTGTTCCAGTCCGGGTGCTCGCCTTGCCGGGGATCGGCATGCTCGTACAAGTGGGTTCCATCGAAATACGCCAAGCCTGCTTCGTCCTTGGGAAAATGCGCGGGCACCCAGTCGAGAATCACGCCGATTCCGGATTGGTGGAGATGATCCACCAGGTACATGAAGTCGCTAGGACTGCCGAACCGGCTGGTGGGCGCGAAATACCCGATGCTTTCGTATCCCCACGATCCATCGAATGGATGCTCCATGACTGGCAGCAGCTCCACATGCGTAAATCCCGCGTCTTTTACGTAGTCGGCCAGCCGGGGCATCATCTCCCGATAAGAGAGCCAGCGGTTGTTGTCTTCTGGGACCCGACGGAAGGAGCCGAGGTGCACTTCGTAGATTGAGATTGGTGAATCGAGAGCGTTACGCTTGACACGCTCCATCATCCATTGATGATCATGCCATGTATAGCTGTTCAGGTCCCACACACAGGATGCTGTGTGCGGGCGGACCTCCATGCTGAAGCCGTATGGATCAGCCTTGTCGACTGAGTAACGTCGATGGCGCGACTGAATGTGATACTTGTAACGCGTTCCCTGACCGAGATCGGGAATAAAGCTCTCCCACACACCCGCGTCGGGCCGCACGCGCATGGGATGGGGGTCGGGATTCCAGCCGTTGAAATCACCGATTACCGAGACGCGTTCCGCATTCGGCGCCCAGACCGCGAAATGGACCCCTCCGTCCCCGATGTGTGCCCCCATTCGCTCGTAGGCTCTGTTGTGAGTACCTTCGCCCAGGAGGTATAAATCAAAGTCGCTTAGTAGGGTCGATGATGCCACGTTATCCGCTCCTATAAGTAATAATCAAAGTCTCTTTCGGAACGAACCCGGCTTCGGACGCGGAAAATGTGCGCCGGGAGGCTTTCCGGCAACAGTTCGACATAGTTCCGCCGCCCCTGCCACAGATAGCGGCCGCCACTCAGCAAATCGTGAGCTTGAAAAGAGCGGTTGCTGTCGAGTCCAAGGGAATCGAGATCCAAGTCGAGCCAGCTCGCTTGCGAGTGGAACGCGTCGAGATTCACCACAGCGAGGATTGCATTGGAATAGTCGCCCGTGGTCTTGCTGTAACAGATCACCATTGGATTGTCGCTTTCGTGAAAGCGCAAGGTACGGTTGCTTTGTAATGCCGGATTCTCGCGCCGAATCTGATTCACGCGTGCAACGAGGTTCTTCAAACTCGAAGGCGAGTTCAGGTCCCGATGCTTCAGCTCGTATTTCTCGGAATTCAGATATTCTTCCCTTCCCGGCTCGACAGCCTCGTTCTCGCAAAGCTCAAACGCTGGGCCGTAAATCCCGTAGTTCGCGCCAAGCGTGGCCGCCAGAATCAGACGGATCATGAAAGCGGCCCTTCCGCCCACTTGGAGAAACTCCGGCAGAATGTCCGGGGTGTTGGGCCAGAGGCTTGGTCGGAAATATTCGCTGACGTCGCTTCGGGTTAAATCGCGGAAATACTCGGTAAGCTCCTGCTTAGTGTTGCGCCAGGTGAAATAAGTATAGGATTGCGAGAAGCCCAACTTAGCTAAGCGATACATCACGTGCGGGCGCGTGAAGGCCTCGGCCAGGAACAGAACGTCCGGGTATTCTTCACGCACGCTGCGGATCACCCATTCCCAAAAAGGGAACGCCTTGGTATGAGGATTGTCCACGCGAAAAATGCGTACGCCTTGTTCGATCCAGAACACGAGAACTCGCCGCAATTCCGCCCACAGCTCGCGCCACTGAGCAGTCTCGAAATCGAATGGATAGATGTCCTGGTATTTCTTCGGCGGATTCTCCGCGTATTGAATGGTCCCGTCCGGGCGCTTGCGAAACCACTCCGGGTGCTCGCGCGTGTAAGGATGATCGGGCGTGCACTGGAAGGCAATATCCAGCGCAATTTCGATGTTGTGCTCTTTGGCCTTCCCCGCGAGATTTCGAAAATCCTGCAGGCTCCCCAGCTCCGGATGAACGGAGGTGTGGCCGCATTCCTCGGATCCGATAGCCCAGGGACTCCCGACATCATCAGGTTGTACCGCAACCGAGTTGTTCTTGCCCTTGCGGAACGTGTGCCCGATGGGATGAATCGGCGGAAGGTAGAGCACGTCGAAGCCCATGGACGCGATATAGGGAAGCCAAGTCTCGCAATCCTTGAAAGTGCCGTGACGCCCTGGCTCGGCAGAGGTGGAGCGCGGAAACAGTTCGTACCAGCTGGAGAAGAGCGCTCTCTTGCGTTCTACCGTCACGATCAGCTCTTTGTCGTATCGTTGAGGGAAACGGCGTGCCGCGTGGCGAGCCATCAGTGTGGCGATTTCGTCTCCCAACGCGATTTCCAACTGCGACGACTGCGCCGCGTCCTGCTCCAGCACGCGGGCCCATTCAGCCAACTGTCTGGAATCGTCACCCGAAGCCCGCTCCCCTGCCTCCTGAAGCAGTTTCGCGCCAATCAGGAACTCGGTGCGAAGGTCCTGTTGCGCCTTGAATCGCTTCACTAAGTCGTTGCGCCAGGTTGTGAATGGATCGATCCAGCCTTCAATTGTGTAACGATAACTGCCTAGTTCCGCTACCGGGAATTCAGCCCGCCAACGGTCATTGCCAAGAAGTTGCATCGGAACGGACTGCCAATCACGATCTGAATTGAACGAATAGAGGACGCGGCAAGAAAGTGCGTCGTGGCCGTCGGTGAAGACGTCGGCTTCGACAATCACCGTTTCGCCGACGGCGCGTTTGATCGGGAAACGGCCACAGTCTATTTCCGGACGCACGCTTTCGATCACCACGCGGGCGCGGCCATCCACATGCTTCAGCAGGACTTCCTCGGTCGTGGCGGTCACCGTCACAGCAGGCATCGTGGTTGATCTACCCAGTGGTTGAATTGATCTATCCAGAGGACTCTGCGGGATGACGAACCGTTTCTTATGAGGTGACGAACGCTTCTTATAGAACGGCCATACTCCGCCAGTTGTGGTAATGATGCGGGTGCCACACAACAGTACAAAGTCCAGGTGCGGGAGTTGCTTCAGTTCTTGCAGTTACGATAGCTCCCGCAGGTATGGTTACGACCTGCTTCGCAGATTCGATAAACCCGCTCAGGGGATGCCGGAGACGATCCTTAGCCAGATATCGGCTGGGGACTTCCACGAGATGCTGCCAGGTAGCGTTCCGTTCTCGGCACCGTTAACGGGTACTGTCCAAGCACCGACTTCCCCGCTTCCGAATTGATCTCAGTGGGACTTGGTTGTCAACGCAACAACCACCCGAACGAACAGGAATATTTCGAATGGACCCGCTCATTTGCTCCGCTTACGTTGACCCAAGCTAAAGAGCAAGCAG
>Ga0126373_10000400_pt1 | contig 28577 bp, 18 predicted proteins | sample PanSoiMetPlot_11_FD_92545 | JGI IMG/M metagenome (GOLD analysis project Ga0126373, IMG submission 92545) | Tropical forest soil microbial communities from Panama - MetaG Plot_11 | ecosystem: Environmental > Terrestrial > Soil > Tropical forest > Bulk soil | place: Panama | collected 2016-02-17 | reverse complement strand
TACTCTGAGGCAAAGATTTCAGTGATCATTCGCAAGTCGGCAGCGCTTAGTATCCGGCAGTGATGTAGTTGACGAGCTCAGGATTGTCGTGAAAAAGCAGAGGGAAAGAGCTTTCGGAAAAATAGATCCACGCGTGGATGTCCCACTTAGCCGTGTCGCGAAAACCGCGTTCCCAGAGGACCGCGTGGAAAACCTCATGCTCCAGGCCCCTGACATTCTCGAAGCGGTCGTTGCTCCACGCCAGGGAAATGGTCTTTTTTTGGTAGTCCGTCACACCCTCGCCCTGGGAGTCCCCAAACGCCTTGGTGGCTTCGTGGTACAAGACGCTATAAGTGACACAAGGGCGGTCTTTGATTCCGCATATCACAATAGAACGAGGAGGTGGGGCATAGGTCCTTGGTGGGCTCGCAGGTCGTCCATAATGATAGGCGCCGAGAACCAAGAGGACCGCAGCCATCAATGCGAAGCCAAGAGACTTCTTCATCGGAAACGACCCGCACTGTGTAATTAGAGTCGAGAATAATCGGGTGTGGAGCTGTTAGATTTGACAGAGAGCAACCTCCCGACGGAAAAACAGGGTAATTCGGTGGCGTACCAAGTCTTTTGGGGCGTGCATGACCCTAGCTCGCCTGGCTGCGTTCTGTCCTGCACCGGCTTACCAGAATCGAGTCCGTACTAAAACTATGCGAAACTTCGTGACTTCGGCGACAGTCCAGTTGCTCACCCTCGCCCGTGGGTTGAGTCAAAATAGACAACCCGCCCCCTGGAGGTTCCAAATGCTGACACGTAACCTCTGCAAAACGCTTTTTGTGTTCCTGGTCCCCGCTTTCGCCGTCGCAGGACAGCAGGCGCCTGCGCCGCGCGTCGTGGACCTAACGGCTCCCGACGGGCTGAAGCTCAAGGGGACGCTTTCGGGCACCGTCGCGTCGGGGCCCGGCGTGCTTTTGCTGCACCAGTGCAACCGTCAGCGCAAGGTGTGGGACGACCTTGCAAGGCGCATGGCGGCTGCCGGCATGAACGTAATGACCGTGGACCTGCGCGGCTACGGCGATTCGGAAGGCACGCCGGTCGACAAGCTCACGGCGGAAGAGACCAGAGTGGTATTCAACGAAAAGATGCCAATGGACGTCGAAACCGCTTACAAATTTCTGGTTGCGCAACCAACGGTCTCTCCAGGCATTCTCGTCGTGGGCGGGGCGAGCTGCGGCGTCAACCAATCCGTGCACCTGGCAATAAAGCACCCTGAAATCAAAGCGCTGGTACTGCTCTCGGAAATCACCGACGTTGACGGACGCAATTTTCTGCGCGCGCATCCGTCGCTGCCACTCTTCCTCGCCACCGCCGAAGACGACGCCGATCCCGGCGTCTCCGACCTGATGCAATGGCTTTCCACGTTTTCGACTAACCCACACACCAAATTCGTGCGCTACAAGACCGGCGGGCACGGCGTGGAGATGTTCTCCGCGCACCCAGAACTTCCGGGGACGATTGTGGATTGGGTCACGACCGCAGTCCGTTCGCCCCAGGCCGCCCAGGCCAAAGGCTCGCCGAATGCGTCGCCGGAGACGCAATTTCTCGACGTGCTCGACCAGCCCGGCGCCGCGGCCAACGCCGCGCAGCTTTATGCCGAAGCCGCTGGCAAAAGTCCGCATGGCGCGGCGGTTCCCGAGGTGGTCCTCAACCGCATCGGCTATGAACATCTTCAGAGCGGCGACAAAAAAGGCGCGATCGCCATTCTCAAACTCAACGGCAGCCTGTACCCCAATTCGGCCAATGTCTACGACAGCCTCGGCGACGCGTACCTTGCCGACGGGCAGAACGATTTGGCGCGGCAGAATGCGCAGAAGGCCATTGAGCTGTTGGCGCACGACACCACCGATCCGGAAGATCTACGCAAGGCGATCCGCGAGAGCGCGGAGCAGAAGCTGAAGAAGCTCGGCCAGCCGCGTTAATGAAGGAAGCTGGCCAGCATCTTCCGGACTTGTATTGGTAAGCGGATCTACGCCAAAGCGCGCGCGTGAACGTGCGACTAGTCGGGACTTGGCTGACTGTCAGATCTGGACCGACACCTTGCTCCTCTCTTCGCGTCTTTGCGTGTCAGCGCTATCTGAGATAGTTCGACAAGAACTCCAGCAGGTCTCCTTCCCAAATCTTCCAACCGTCCCTTCCGAAAATCATGTGCCCGGGCGAAACCCCTCCGGCATCCCGGGGGGTGAACGCGGGGTACACAATGAGCTTCGCGGTCGCCCCGTGCGCTTCCGCCTCATGCACCACAGCTTTCACGGACTCCGTCGTGCGATCGTTCTTCGCAACCATTCCCAGCAGCGGAATTCGAACTTGCCCCGCTGCTTGTTTCAGTGCCTGCTGCATCGCATGACTTTGGTCCCATGTAAGCGCCCCGCCTGCCTGATCCACTACCCCGCGAAACGCTGAAGACCGGCTCGCCGCGAACACGCTAACAATTCCCCCGATCGACCATCCCATCACCGCCATGTGCTTCGAGTCCGCGTATGGTAGCGTCTTGACGAACTCCACGACCGCCAGCACATCGTCGGTTTCTTCCCGCACACGCGCCACGAATTGTGGCCCACGATCTTCTCCGATCGCTTCGCCAAAGGTCGGGCCGTCCGACTTCCCGTAGCCGCGCCGCTCCGGCACGATCACGACGTAACCGTTTTGCGTCAGCATCTCCGCCACATAAACAAACGGCCGCTCTTCTCGTTCATGCCCCACTCGCGACCCGTGGTTGTAAATCACTACTGGAAACGGTCCCGTTCCCTGCGGCTTGTAAAGGTACGCCTCAATCTTGAATTTTCCGCTGGGATAAAACGCCGTCTCGTAGCTCTGCAGTTGTCCGTTTGTTTGCCCGTCCGCCGACCCGCCCGCCACCAAGACGCCGCAAACAATTACCCGAGCCGCAAATCTTGAAAGCCGCGATACCAGCGTCCGCATGATTGATCCCTTCCTGCCAACGTCCGCCGAGAAACCTGAGACGGTATCACAAATGGAAGTCGCACGAAGTAAATGGCCAGGGGCCGGCTAGTAATGCAGGCGGTAGCGCGAAGATGCTCAATAGAGATACCCTAGGCCTGATCGAGTCGCGCGAAGGAAGTCAGGAACAAGGAAAAAGCCCTCGAAGTGAGCGCCAAGCCCCCCTTAAATTCGATACGAGAAGGAGAAATGCCGTGGTAAAGAAACAGATCGATTCACCAGCAACTGAAATGGTCAGCGCCCAGCCGCGCCTCCATCAACGCGCTGCGGAGATACAGTCCTATGGAACGGTCAGCCACGCGCTTCCGCTCGAACTGGAAGCGCCTGTGCGCCTGGAAATGACCGAGCAACTCAACCAGCTTCTTGCCGACACCATGACCCTTCGCGATCTATACAAGAAATCTCACTGGCAGGTTGCAGGTCCAACCTTTTATCAACTCCATCTGCTGTACGACAAACATCACGGCGAGCAGGATGAATTGGTTGATTCCATCGCCGAACGCATTCAGCTGCTGGGTGGCGTCAGCATCGCCATGGCCGCAGATGTGGCCGAGACGACGCGGATCGAGCGGCCGCCGCGCGGCCGAGAGGAAGTGCCCGTCCAGCTCTCGCGATTGCTCGATGCTCACCAGGTCATCATTGGTCAGGCCCGCTCGCTTGCGCGCCGGGCTTCCACGCTTGGCGATGATGGCACCAATGATTTGGTCGTTAGTGAGGTGCTGCGCACCAACGAGCTTCAAATGTGGTTCCTAAGCGAACACCTCGTCGACGTTCCATTGGTGGAGGTGGCAAAAGCAGCGGCTAGCGGCGGACGACAATAAAAGGCATCCAAGGGAAACTCCTGAAGAACGGTATCGCAACCGATTCGGGAGAAATGGTTTAGCTCTGCAGGAGCAATATATACTTGGATTTACCCTGCACAATCAACTTGTAATTACACGGCATAAGATACTTGTACTTAATCGACACAATAAACTTGTAGTGACATCCAAGAGATGCAGGCTTCATACTCTCGTCTGAGCCCGGTCACAACTACTAAGATCCAACTGAGGGAACCGTGCCACCTAATCCGACGCCCCCGTCATCAGGTTCTATGCCTCATCCCAAGAGCGTGATGCATCGAATCCTTGGAAGCCTGTCGATCTTCACCCTGCTGATGACCATACCGCAGGTCCTCGCAATATGGATCAGCCATCAGGCGGCGGGGGTATCGGTTCTTTCCTGGAGCGCGTACCTCCTTACTGCCGTTGTCTGGCTTTTGTATGGTCTGCAGAAAGCTGACAAGAACATCTATTGGCCGTGCGTTGGCTGGATTCTGCTCGACGGTGCCGTTCTTGTTGGGGCAATTGTCTACGGAAAGTGAATTCCTACAGCTAGCCGAGAGAATATTCTGAGAACAGAGGACTCACCCTCAGTTCCTAGGAGTCCGGGGTCGACCTGTGCGATTTATCGGTGCCGCAAAACCTCGCTCTTCAGGGCGGATAGTAAGGCACGACGGAGCCCTCGGCCGGCCGCTTTCAATCGCAGCAACAGGTCGCGGGCTTGAGAATCGGCAAATCCCTCTGCTGCACAAGAGTTCGGGCGAACCAGGCTCAGTTCTCCCGAGGCCGGTCGTTGGCGTTGAGTACGCGGCTCAATTTGAGAATCGTAGGTGCTAACATGTTGTGAATGACCCCGCGCCTCAGCCGTTTGATCCGAACCAGAAGCTGTGAACGATGTAGCAGCAATCTCGAGCTGGAGCGCCGCGAGAAATATGATCGCTTCTGGATCATCTTTCTGATTTGGTTAGGTACAGCCCTGACTTTCTTTCTGGTCGGACTCTTGCTGATCGCAGCTGGTCTGTGGCTTTGGCCGCAGAAGAAGACTCGCTGGGTATGCTTGAGTTGTAGGCAAGCAAGCGTAGCGGCCTCAAGTGCCTGAATCCTTGGAAAGCCCGGGCCGTTCCCGGGAAGGGGTTTCTCCAAGCTCATTTCCCATAATCTCGCGGATCTCTTCGAGCGTCTTCCCAATCCAGCCCAGTCCCATCAGGAAGGAGCCAAAAATCCACCCGCCAGAAATGATTCCGCCACCGAGAATCTTCGCGAATTGCCACTTCGCGACGTCATACATCATGATCGGCGCATCAGGGCTGGCGCCAAGAGCATGAAGGCGGCTCTGATATTCGTCGTAGCTGGAGGACAAATAAAGCGCTCCTCCGATGATGCTGATGGCTATGGTGGCAACGCCAAAGGTAACCAAATAAGCTTTCATCCTCTCCTCCCGCGGTTTTCAACCAGCGTATTTCTTTTTCAGGGCGATGAACAAGAACAAGCCCAGAGCAGCGTAGGAAACGTAGACGATCAGATCACCGAATCGAGTGTAGAAGGTCAACTGGTCGGTGAGAGGAATTGTCCCCGCGAGGATGGCTTCGGTGTTCAGCTCAGTTTTCTGCTGCCACCGCCCGAGCGGATCCAGGAAGCCGGAGATGCCGGTATTGCCGCACCGCACGATTGCGGTCCGGTTTTCTATGGCCCTCAACACCAAAAACGATGCGTGCTGGTAAGGGGCGAAGGACCCGCCGAACCAAGCGTCGTTTGTGATATTGACCAGAAAATTGCTGCCCCTCAGCCGGAAGGTGCGGGACAACTCGGGGAAGGCAGACTCATAGCAAATCATTACCGAAAACCTGGCTCGCGGAAGAGTGAACACGGTAGCGTCACGACCCGGGTCCATCGCCCCGTAGCTAATGTCTTGAATTTTGAAGAACGAGCGCGTGAAGCCCAAGAGGCGTCGAAAAGGATAGCGTTCCGAGCCCGGGACGAGATAAATCTTTTTGTATCGCTCTAGCATGGTTCCGTGAGAATCGAATAAGGCGGCGGCATTGTAGAACCGGGTCCGGCCACGACTGTCCGCTCGAGAATCCAATAGACCTGTCAGAATCTGTGCTTTCCCCTCCGGCAGTTCGCCCATCTCCGCGAGATGGAAGGGGCGGTTCTCGTCAACGTAATAGGGGATGGCGGTCTCGGGCCAGACGACCAGGTCTGCGGAGCTCTCTACGGCCGCTGCGTTCAAAGCAAAGATTTTTTCTAGGACTTGCCGGCTGTAGCGGTCATCCCACTTGAGCCGCTGGGGTATATTCGGCTGGACCACGGCCACGGTTAGCTGACCCGACGGCGGGTCGATCCCTTTGAACCAGCGGAAGGCGTTGTAAAGGTTTACCGACCCAAAGACGAAAACCCAGGCAATCACATGCTTACGCAATTTCGCGGGCTGCCCGCGAGCGCGCATGGCTTCGAACAAAAGCACGTTCAAAACCACCAGCCAAAAGGACACCCCGTAGATCCCTGTCAGATCCGCGAATTGCAGGAGGAAGGGGAATCGAGTGAGCGAGTAGCCGAACGTGCACCATGGGAAAGACAGGTCTCCATAGCAGCGCAGTCTTTCACAGATGACCCAGGCAAACGGCGCGCTATACAGAAAGGGCGTGGAAAAGTAGTTCCTTAGAACCACGATCGGAATAACGAAAAAGAAGAAATTGGGAACGTGGCCGAGAAGGATCACCAGATATCCCGGAAATGCCAACCAGGAAAACGTTCCCATGGCATTCACCCAGCTCAGTTCCACGCCGAAGTAAACGATGGAACAAAGGACGCCTGCGCGAACGGTTCGCGTGAAAGTCGCAGGTCTGTCCAGATAATGGAATAGCGGTACCAAAGCGACGAACGCGAGAAAGCTTAGATTGATCGGAGGAAACGACAAGGCCATCAACAGGCCAGCCAGGGCGGGATAGAGATCCTCGGCACTCCAAAGATCGGCCTGCGCCCCCGACGCGGTTGACCTTGACGATGCGTTGACGCTGGAAGTAGCATCCTGACCCGTCACAGCTTGGAGGGCCCCTATGAGCGCCGGGGAGCGCATCCTCTTTTTTGCAGCCCCAATTTTGCTGCTTTGCGTGGCATGCAGTTCCAATCCGCCTCCAAGAGGGGCCTCCTCTTTACCACGTCCGGAGGAGCAAGACAAGATAGCTTCAGCAGGTTCTCCTTCCCAGCCCCAGCCTCCTCAAAGCCAAAGCCCCGCGCAAACCAAGTCCACGAGCCAGCAGCCTGCTGCCAAACAAGGCAAGCAATCGGACGCCGTCAGCTATGCGACGAACCCCGAGCGTTTCAGGAAAGAGGAACCGCTCGAAACTGCATTGAATATCGCCAATCCCAAAACGCCCGACGAACATCTTAGCGTGGCCATCTTTGACGACAATAAACAACAATGGGACAAAGCCATCGAGGAATACACCAAAGCACTCGAACTCCGCCCCGATTGGGCGCTGGCACACTTCCGCCTGGCTAACGACTATCAAAGAAAAGGTCGCACCGACGAGGCCATTGGCCAGTTTAAGGAAGCTACCCGTTCCGACCCGCAATACTACGAGGCCTACTACCACTTGGCGCTCGCCTACAAAGAGAACGGCAAGACCCGGCAAGCGATCGAGGCCTACACGAAGTTCATGGAATATCCCAACGCCGGGATCAAGATGTTGGGACAGTACCAATTGGGCTTGTGGTATGAGGAGATTGGGGAGCGGGACGAGGCCATCGAGCATCTGGAAAGCTATCGCCGGTTGGCCGTCCAGAGCAAAACGTCGGAACCCAAGAGCGACCGATTTCGAAAAGCGCTTCTCGAGCTGCAGAAACTCAAGAGCCGTTGACGCCGTTCCCTAGCTCCCTTCACTGCCCGGCGAGGACAGCCGAAGAAACGCGGCAAGGCCCGGCCGGTAGCCGAGCCTTGCTCGAAGTGATCGCTAAGGGGTCGTGACGGTCGTGACGGTCGAATACCCGGAGTATCCGCCCGGACTGTGCGCGCGTACACGGTAGCTATACGTTGTCGTGCGGCTCGCGGTGTTATCGGTGTAGGTCGTAGCGTTCCCTCCGGCGGTTGCAATTTCGCTGAAGTTGCTGCAACCGGAACCGGCGCAACGCTCGATATGATTGCCGTCCGCGTCCGTGGAAACGTTGGCCCACGACAGCCTAACGAAGTCCCGCCTGCGGGTGAGTCTTCCAGTAGTGGCAGTCAGGTTTGTTGGTGCCGACTCGGTCTGGGTTGTTGCCGAGGCGGCGTTGGAGGGGCCCGACTCGCCGCCAGCGTTAGATGCGGTTACCTGGTAGGTGTAGGTTGTGGTTTCCGCGAGCGGATTGGAGCTCGACCCATCGGTGTAAGTGAATACGCTTCCACCAACGGAAGCAACCTTCGAGCCCTGGGTTTGGGGAGTGCTGCAGCCGATACAGCGATAGATGTTGAACGCGGTCTGGTTCTGGCCCGAGGCTTCCTGCCAGCTCAGCTGGATCTGGTAGGTGTTTTGCGCGCTTGCCGACAGGCTGAAGGGCGCGCTCGGGGGAGGAGGCGGCGAACCGCCGCAACCGTTGAACTTAAAGGAAGCGACCTGCGTGTTCCAGTTGAAGCTTCCGTTAGACGGGATGTACACAGTGGTGTAAAAGAAGGTGCAGTCATCGATGGGGTCGATGCTGATGGCACTGTAGTCGCCCCAGCGACTGAGGTTACCCGTTTGGGAGCCCGCGCCCTCGATGATGCTGTTCTCGCTCTCAAGCGCGCCCGAGGGATCGCTGGGCACCCGGCCCGAATAACGGATAGCCGGGTGGATGCTGCTGCTCGAGGCGCTGTACCCCACGGCAATGTCCCCGGCCTGATCCATGGCGATAGAGCCCATCCAGCGGTAGGTGGAGTCAGGAGCGAAGGTTCCCTGCTGGGCAACCGAAGGGGTTCCGTTTGGGTTCTGGATCTGATACCACCGCACGCCCACGCCGCTTCCCGCCGCGACCGAGTGGTTAACCACAAGATACTCGGTACCATTGAGGTTACGGTAGGCGTTGCGGAACATGAGCCGATCGCCCAAAGAATCGAGTTGCTGCGTCGTCCCAGACTGCGGAATGCACGTGCCGCCGCCACAGGCCTGGCTGTAAGACGCCACCGTGATCGTGGTAGGGCCGGTGAAGGTGGAGTTCGAGGGTGTCGAGAAGTCGACGTGGAACTTGAAGAGACCGAGATGGCTGCTGTCGGCCAGTTCGAGGTAGAGGTTGGGCTCTCCGGTCGGGGGGGCCGTGCTTCCATCGAGGTCCGAGGGCAGAAGGCTGGCCACGCTGGAATTCTGCGGAATACAAATCGTATTGGCGGGGCCGCCGTTTAGCATCGTCGCGCGGTCAAAGGCGCAAGGGTCCGCACCGGTGAACACTGAGCCAGAGAGGAACAGGTTGGCGCTGAAGTAATAGGCGTCGGGCCAGACACCGAGCTTGGGGTAATCGGGCAGGTTATTGCCGAAGGAAAATTCGTACCGGTAGTAGCTACCAGTCGCGTCCGACGTTGTCGAGACCGCTATGCAGTAGGCGTTGTCGTTGACGTTGATCTGGCCAACGACCCAGCGCTCGGCAGCTTTGTCGAAAAGGACGTTGACGTCGCCCCCGTCACCACTGGCGCAGTCGCCGCTGAAACCGCTCCAAATGTTGTGGACCTGAGTCGGGCCCAACACCCGGGTACCGCTAGCTTTGTCGTAAACGGCGTATTCGACGTTGACGATTTGCACGTACTGCGTGTTGCCGACCGAGCCGTTCGTGTCCGGCGGCGCCACGCCGTCGGCACCGATCCCCGCAAAGTTCAGGCCGCTCGTGGTGCCCACCAAGGGCAAGGATTCGCGTTGCAGAACGGGATCTTCCCCCTGGGGTGCAGCGGCTCCGGGAAGCGGCCGTGTCGCGCGCAGCGGGATGATGCGCTGGGCGGCGGGCGCTGCCGGAGGCGCGGCGGCGACGATATCCCTCAAAGGCGGAGAAACGTCATGGGCAAGGGGTGGAATCACGACGGGCTTGGAACTCGCCTCTTGGGCTGCCGCCGGAGTAGCCCACGCGCATGCCCAGAGGAAGACTGCGAGAGCTGAGAAGAAAGCTGCAAACACAACCACGCACTTGCGCTTAAGGTTGTCCATTACCCTAACCTCCCGGTTTTTCGCAAAACAGAAAATTGCCGGAAGGGAGCGGCAAAGCTCCCTTCCGGCTTTACATCAACTGCGTGAAGACATCGGTTCAGGCACGCGACCCGCCGCGCACGCCGAGGCTACTCCCCGGCGTAAAACTGCAGGGCGCGAGCTGCATTCCCGCCGCTTGCGGCCAAGAAAGTGATCGAGGCCGCGTTATTGTTGAGGTTGATCGTGACATTCGCCGCACCATCTGGCTGGCCAGCCCATTGAGCGGCCAACCAGCTGGCAGCTAGCTTCAGCGCTGGCTGCTGAGCGTCAATGGCGATTCCGTGGTAGAGCCCGTACAGATTAATCGTCGCTGGCTGGGTTAGCGTGTAAGAGGCACCACTCGGCAAGGTGACGCGATTTACCGTCACGGCGATGCCGCCATCGTTCAGCGGCCGGCTCGACGCAAGGATCTGGCCGATGGTGATGGGGCTGAAATTGGTGCCATTGCCTTTGGAGTTGGAGTATTTGCTTCCCGTGGTGGCCTGTTTGGTCTCTTCGAAAAAGTTCGTGGCTACGATCGTTTCCCAGAACCCCTTGCTGCAATAGGCCTGGAAGCCGCTGCTCGAACCGCTACTGCCCGTACCAAAGGGGGGACAAAAGGCATCGGGAATAGCGTAATCGCCGGAACCAGGGGGCTCGAACGGACAGCCAGTCCAGCAGATTACTCCGTCCGCATTTCTGTCGTTGGCTTGGGCAATCAATGTGCCCACATGGCCGTTGAAGTGTTGCTCCAGGTTACCATCAGAGGTGAACACGCCAAATGGCGCGGTGCCGTCCCTGTAGGTGGTGACGGTCTTCATGCCCGGAAAGGCTAGATCGTTGTAATTCACGTAGTAGGTGAATAAGCCGCTCTCGAGCGGGTTCCCGCTAGATATGGACAGCTCCAGGGTGACCTTGCTATCGCCGCCATTGGTCGTGAGAGTTGGCCAGCCCGAATAGCCACCGCAGGCGACGCCCATACACAGCGGGGCCAGGCCCAGCACGATCCCGGCCCAAATGAACTTTCTCATCATCGTCCTTCCTCCTTTGTGAAGGCTTAAGTCCTAACAAGAGACTTAAGCTTGTTCAAACGGCAGCTTTGACCCTCCTTCCCCACCCGGCCTACCAGCCACTGCTTTGCCAGGTGCAACCGTAGCGAGCAGCCTTTAAAACCCCTTGCCGCTTTCGTGCTGCTCGTTGCAGCTAATGGCAACTCGCGATGGTAATCGGTCCAGCGATGCGCGTGCTCCAGGTGAATGACCCGTCGGCTGTGTAGTACTCGTTCGTATACCAGAACGAGCAACTGTCGGCGCCATCAAGCGCTATGCTGCTGTAGTCGCCCCAGCGATTGCCGGTATTGAACTGAGAGCCGGAGCCTTGGAAGAGCAGAGTTTCAGTGTCGGTGGTGCCTGAAGGTTCACCCGCAGTGTGGCCGGAGAGGTAGAGCGACGGGTAATCCCCTGCCTTCGCACTCGAGCGGCTGTACCCTAGGGCAATATTTCCCGCTTTATCCATGGCGACCGACCCCATCCAGCGGTACACGCGATCATTCGGGGTCTGCCCTGTCTGACTCAGCGACAAGCTGGTCGAGCCGGATGCGGCCTGGAACTCGTACCACCTTGCAGCCACTGCAGCCGTGTCGTTCACGCTGTGGGTTACCAGGAAGTGCTGTGTTCCCCCACCGTCGACAAAGCGTGCCAAACGGTACATCAGCCGATCGCCTAGCGCATCGAGCACTTCACTGCCCGGGCTCGGCTGCGGGATACACGCGCCGAAGCCACCGCAGCCCAGGCTAAACGTGGGCACGGAAATCGGCATGCTTCCGTTGACACCGGCAAGGGTGGCCGTTCCTTTTTTGAAACTGGTCACCGTAAAAACGTACTGGTAAACGGCACTGTTGGCGCCGGGGTTGTCGATGCTGCCCACTAAAACTTCCGGCGTAATGGCGGCTGTATCAACGGTATCGTTATCGGCGGGGAGCATGCTGTCGTCGAACAACGTTCCGTTGGAATTGTCCACGATGCAAATCTGAGTTGGGCTCTTTTTGCCGGCCCGCATGCCGACGGCGTCGTAGGCGCAGACGGTCACACCGACGTACGCAGCTCCCGTGCCGAAGTTGTTCTGCGTCTGGTAATACACGCTAGGTGTGAGGCCCCACTTGGGATAGTCGGGGAAGCCGGGCTGTGGGAATTCGTAGCGGTTATAGGTGCCCGTCGCGTCGGCGGTCGTCGAGACGGCGACGCAGGTCAAGAACGGTCTGAACACGTTCTGGGAGGCTACCCAGACATGGTTTGTCTTGTCCCACTGGATGATGATGTCGCCGGCATTGGAGGTCGAACAAAAGCTCTTGAACCCCGACCAGAAACGGTTGCCGGGGAAGGGCCCGGCAATTTTCGCTCCGGTGGCTTTGTTGAACACCTCATAGCAGAGATTCACCCATTGCACGACTTGCGTATCGCCGACGGCTGCATTCGTGTCCGGGGGCGCAACGAACGCACCCGAAACACTCGGGCAGTTATTGGAGGTGTTGTTCCCGACGCCGTCGAAGGTCATACCGACAGAGGCCCCGATGAGCGGGCCGGCAGAAGGCTGAAACGTGCCTCCACCTGCACCTGCCGGTGAGGCTTGCAGGAGTTGCTGCAGCTTCGGCCGCAGAACCGGAATGACCGCGGGGCTGCCCTGCGGAGCCGCAGCAGGTGCGCTTATCATTTCGCTGAGAGGAGGCGAGACGTCAAAGGCAATCGGTCCGTTGGCTACCGCATTGCTGATGACTTGAGGCCCGCTTGGCACCGCTTGCGCCGAGGATGAGCTCGGGTAGATCAGCAGACCCAGCGCCAAAAAACTAAGCACCGCGATGACCGAGATTACAGATTTGTTTTTGCTCATAGGCTTCCTTTCTCTCCTTTCCCTTCCCTACGCCGTCCTTTAACTATGTCCTTATGCCAACTTTCCGAACGCGTGCACCGCAAACTGTTCCCAAACCGCTTCCTTGAAGGTCCCGGTGTTGCTCAAACAAACGAAACATCAGAAAAATAGCCAGGGGAATGATGAACAGGCCGATGAGCTGCGAAGTGGAGAGCAGGTGGTTGAAATGGTAGCCTCGCGGATCGCCTCGCAGAAATTCCAGGAAGAAGCGAGCGACGGCGTAGAACAGCACGTAAACCAAGATGACCTGCCCGAAGAAAGACCGCTTTTTCCTCAGCCACATCAGAAACGGAATCGCCAACAGGACCAGCGCGGCTTCATAGAGCTGGGTGGGATGCAGCCGCACTTGCAGTGGAACGCCGGTTAGGTTGTGCGCCAGCTCGGAACGGAAGGTAACGCCAAAGGGCAGTTCGGTCGGCGTCCCCCAACAGCAGCCCGCCAGAAAGCAGCCCACCCGTCCCAATCCCTGCGCCAGCGCCAGCCCTGGAGCCACTGAGTCCGCCACTTGCCAGCCGGGAAGGTGGACGAGTCGGCAGTAAGCCGCCGAACACGCAACCGCCAATAGAAATCCACCGTAGAACACCCCGCCCCGACCCAAGATCTGGTCCGACAAGAAGTGCGTCCAATCGCTCGAATAAAATCCCGGATAGTCCCAGGCGGTCAGCAGCTTCGAACCCACTCCGGCGCTAAGCACAATGAGGAGTCCTAGTCCCTCCATCTTGGTCTCTGAAAGACCTTCCTTCTTCGCCAAGGAGGTGGGCCACAGAATCGCCAATAGGAAGCCCAAGGCAGTCAGAATGCCGTAGCTGTAAACGGAAAAGTAACCGACATGGAAGAGTCGTGGTAACACTTACAACTCAATCCCGTCCTTGTGGGACGTCTAGATACTCACCATGTCAGCCGTTCGGATAAGAGTGCGCACCGCGTTGTTTCACTAAACCAAGCAGGGCATTGGGCGGGTCGTGTCGTCTTTCCCGAAAAATCATTTTGCTTGGTTCTAGGATTTAGCGGCAACCAAAAAACTGTCCGGTGCGCGCGGGTTGCGCCGAACCGCTCATGGATGCCCACCACCACCACCACAAAAAAAAACGTACCAACTATCTACGCGCTCGCTTGGCACGTGTCAAGCGAAATATGTATCCACTTGTGAAAAGTTTTGGATTAGCTCGAACGAGGACCGGCGCCTTCGCAGGTCCGACTCTCGCTTGCGGCGGGGTGTGGCGAGATGGAAAAGACCCTCCACACTGCGCTCGACGCGTAAGAAGACTCGCAGAGCGAGAGCCTAGAATTGAGCCGTTGCGCTTCCCGTTAGAACGGACTGCGAGTCAACTTGCACGAGAAAGCCGTGGCCAGGGTCCACGAGATACATCACGTAGTTGGCGGGGGGTGGTTGTGGCGAGCCGCTCAGGAGAATGGTGAGCGTGTAGCGGCCAATCACGCCATTGGTGCTGCTGTACACTCCGAGCTGAACCGTTTGGTTGGGGATCAAAGTCCCGGCCAAGTTTGTATCTGCGGAGCCGGTTATATTGCCGTTGGCGTCCGGCAGCAGTTGACCCGCAGTGTCCGCGGGCGCCCCGGTCACAAAACCATTCACGGTATACCCGTAGCTGCCGGCAAAGGAGGAATTCGAGAACGGGCCGCCGCTCTGCCCGAGCGCCACGCCGGCGAGGACGGACCCGGTATCGGCAGACACGAAGAAGGCTGACGCGGCCGACGCCATATAGAAGACATAGTTGCTGGCGGGCTGGCTGCCCGTGAGGTTGCTCATCGTTCCGCGGCCATTGCCGCTCGGGTCAAGCGCATAGGTTCCCGTGAAAGACACCGGGCCACGGGCGCCTGGAAGGTCGTTCAAATCAAACGTGCCGTTTGAGATGCCGCCATTTCCGTCGGCCGTCATCTGCCCCACTTCGGCCACGAGCGAGGTGGCCGCGCTGCCTTGGCCCGACCATTCGAACGCGTAGGCACCGCTCAGCGAGCCTTTTGTGAACGGAGTGCCTGACTGCTGTGCCGCCCGCCCTACGAACGCCATGGCCTGGGTGGGTGAGATGGGTGAGATGGTGGTCATGAAGAATTCGGTCGACGAGACAATGTACAACGCATATTGAAGCGAGCCGAGAGTTGCCGCCGCGCGCCCTGTGGTCGTGTCCGGGGTGCCCACGCTGCCGGTGAAGGCGACATTGGGCGTCACCACGCCTCCAAAGTTCTGGTCCTGAGCGCCCGCGCTGATATTTCCCGAGGAATCCACGGTGAAGCGTCCCGCCTCCACGGACTGCCCGGTGGAAACCCCGCCCGATACCACCGTGCCGCTCACCCCGAAGGCCCAGTTGCTCGCGATGGAGGAAAGCGAAAATGCCGAGGCATCCTGTTTGGCCAGCGATCCGTAGCCCTCTGTGGTGATGGTGCCGTTGAATCCGATTAGGACCGCGCGTCCCGGGCCACTCATCACCAAGCGGTAATCGATGGTTCCACTCGATGCGACCAGCGTCAGTGTCCCGCGGCCATCTGGCCCCAGGGAATAGGTGCCGGAGACCGACTCCGAGTGTACGCCGGCGACATCGCTGCGGTCCTCGGTTCCTCCGGTGACATTGCCATTGCCGTCGGCCTGAAAACTTCCTGCGAGGTAAACGGGCCCACTTGGAATCTGGCCGGTAAACTCGAATGCGTAATGCCCATTCACAACACCGTTCGAGAACTGGACGATGGTCACGATCGAGGAAGCGGATTTGGTGGAATCTGCCTGCGAAACAGCTGTAACCGTCACGGGATTGGGAGTTGGTGGAGCTGCGGGAGCCTTGTACAAACCATTTGAGGAAATTGTTCCGATTGTCGAATTCCCCCCGGCGACGCTATTGACTTCCCAGCTGACCGCCGTGTTCGACGTGCCCGTGACTGTGGCTGTGAATTGCTGAACGGCGCCAACCGCAACCGACACAGAAGAAGGCGAGACCACTACCGTTATCCCGGGCAGAATCGTGACCTGCGCCGAGCTGGACTTGGTGGGGTCCGCCTGCGACACCGCCGTGACCGTGACGGTACTCGGATTCGGCACGTTCGCTGGCGCCGTGTACAGCCCGCTTGCGGAAATCGTTCCGACGGTCGAATTCCCACCGGTGGTGTTATTCACTTCCCAGGTAACTGCGGTGTTCGACGTGCCTGTGACCGTGGCCGTGAATTGCTGCGTGCCGCCGACGGCAACGGTAGCCGACGAAGGAGAGACATTGACCGCTACCGTAGTCGACGAAACGATCGTGACTTGGGCGGAACCGGACTTCGTTGCGTCCGCCTGCGACACCGCGGTGACCGTGACGGTACTCGGATTCGGCACGTTCGCAGGCGCCGTGTACAGCCCGCTCGCGGAAATCGTTCCGACCGTGGAATTCCCCCCGGTGACGTTATTCACTTCCCAAGTAACCGCGGTGTTCGACGTGCCCGTGACCGTGGCCGTAAATTGCTGCGTGCCGTTCGCCGGTACGGTCGCCGGAGAAGGCGAAACTGTCACCGTCACCATCGCGGGCGAGATAATTGCCACGACCGCCGATGCGGATTTCGTCGAGTCTGCTTGCGATACTGCGGTGACCGTGACTGTGCTCGGATTCGGAACATTCGCAGGCGCGGTGTAAAGACCTTGAGCGGTGATCGTCCCGATCGTCGAATTTCCCCCCGCCTGGTTATTCACTTCCCACATCACTGCCGTGTTCGATGTCCCGGTAACCGTAGCCGAGAATTGCTGCGTGTCGTTAGGATGAAGAGTCGCTTGGGTGGGAGAGATCTGGATCGCAACAGACCCAGTCCCCGGCCCTCCTGTGCTTTGGCCACCGCACCCTGTGAGTGCCGCGCTGGCACCGAGAAGCAGAAGAGCACCCGCTTTTCTCATGGTGCCTCCGACACAGAAGAGTCGTTTCTTTTTTGGGCGCGCCGACTGGCTGGAATGAAACCGTACGGCATGCCACCCGTACCTAAACGTAATTTCCGGGAAGGAATCACCGTGGGCTGGTGTTTTGCGATTCTAGCACTAAGCTTGTCGACAAGGTTGCGACAACCCCATTTATCTGTGGATTGCGCCGCCAATCCTCTCGAGCGCCGTTCGCCGGATCGTTAGGTCAAAGATGATCGAGGCCGTCGTCACCGGAGCCTGCCATCCGTTCTTGCCCAAATCACGTCCCGAACTTGAATGCGTCCGACCGTGGGGCTGCAGCATCTAAACTCTGAGGGTCACGCTCTAAAGCAAGGAAGGAAACGTGCGCTCAACGAAAAGGAGTTGTGCCTTTACGGTTCGAAAATGGGTTTTGGTAAGTTTGAGTCTGTGTGTCCCGCTCGGCGCCTTTTCCGTTCCGCTACAGTGTCAGCAAGCCCCTCTCCCTGGGGAATTTGAGGCGGATTCGTCTACGTTACAGCGGGACGTAAGCTCAACACCCAGGCAAGCGACGGGAAACATCCACGGAAGCGTTGTCGATCAATCCGGAGCCAGAATCACCGGTGCGCTCGTGAAACTTACGCGTGAAGGGCAATCCGCGAGCCAAGAGGCAGAGTCCGACGAGGATGGACAGTTTTACTTTTTCAACCTCGATCCCGGGGCCTTTGAGCTCACCATCGCCTCGGAAGGTCTGGCAAGCCAAACCGTTTCTGGAGTTGTGAAGGCAGGGGCAACCTGCGTTGTTCCGCATGTCGTGTTGTTTGTTGCCACGCAAGTGACGGAAGTGCGGGTTGGACTTCCGCCAGAAGAACTGGCTCAGGTGCAGATCTCGGAGCAAGTGAAGCAGCGTGCGTTCGGCTTTGTCCCGAATTTCTATGTTAGCTACGTCGCCGATGCCGTTCCACTCTCGCCGAAACTAAAGTTCAGGCTTGCCTGGAAATCGGCCTCTGACCCCGTCACGCTTGCCGGCGTTGGGTTTCTAGCTGGGATTGACCAGGCGGCGGATCGCTGGGGTGCATATGGACAAGGCGTGCAAGGATATGCCAAGCGCTACGGCGCGACGTACGCCGATGTTCTTGGAGCTACGTTTCTCGGAGGCGCGATACTGCCTTCGCTTCTGAAACAGGATCCGCGCTATTTCTACAAGGGAACTGGTAGCACGCGATCGAGGATTCTCTATGCGATATCCAGCTCGGTCATCTGCAAAGGGGATAACGGGCGATGGCAGGCGAATTACTCAAACGTCCTTGGAAGTTTCGGCGCCGCAGGAATCGCCAATCTCTACTATCCGGAGGCCGATCGCCGGGGATTCGGTTTAGTGGTCTCGACCGCGCTGATCAGGCTCGGTGAAACATCTCTCGCCGCCATCCTTCAAGAGTTCGTTTTCCCTAGGTTCTCAGCCCATCATTCCGAACACAGTCAGAGGCAGCATGAATACGCCCCAGTGGCAGCCCCGACCCACCAATAGGCTCGGAAGCAAATCGAATATTCACGCGCTAGTCGCCTGGCGAGCAGGGTCCGAGGCCGGACACATAGCGCATGATCGGCGGGGGCTCCTCGGTTGGCACTCGCGACATCGCTACGTGTTATGGTACCGGTACGCCGATTTTCGACATCTTCTCCCCGCGGGGTGACATCTAAAATTCGGAAGAAGTCAATTCTCGACCGCCTCGCTGAGTCTCCGGAGTTCAGATGTTCACCTCCAGAGTGGATTACCTAGGCCCAATACTGACTGCAGTATTTCCGTGTGCAGCAAACACCCGTCTTTCCAGCGTATTTCCAGTTCACCCGTTCACGTACCGCCCCAAATCCTATCAACCGGAACAAAATTCACAACGCGGGAGGACTCTATGGCGACGAATCTCGTCCAGATTGCGAACGATCCAGAAATCAGAAGGCGTTTGGAGGCAGAGCGCATACGACTGCGCAAAATTGCCGGTCTCGATCCGCCCGAACATTTCCACCGGCCGGTCGAGCGCGCCTTCACCGCCGACCAGCGCAGCCGCGTCACGATCCTGTTTGGCGGGTTTACCTGGAAGCATGAGGACTTGATTCGCGCGGTGTTTCAAGGTTGCGGTTACCATTGCGAGAAACTTCCGGTCCCGGACGTGCCGGCGTTTCAGATCGGGAAAGAATTCGGGAACAACGGGCAATGCAATCCCACCTATTTCACCGTCGGCAATCTGGTGCAGTACCTGCAATTCCTCGAGAAGGAAGGACTGTCGCGCCAGGAGATTCTTGACAACTACGTGTTCTTTACGGCGGGTTCGTGTGGCCCCTGCCGTTTCGGCATGTACGAGGCGGAATACCGCTTCGCCCTCAAGAACGCAGGCTTTGACGGGTTCCGCGTCCTATTATTCAAAGACAGCGATGGACTCAAGGCCGAGTCCGGTGAACCGGGGCTGAAGTTTACCGTCGATTTCGGCTTCGGAATGCTGAATGCTCTGCAACTCGGGGACGTGATCAACGATCTCATCTACCAAATTCGTCCGTTCGAGGTAGCCAAGGGAGAGACCGACCGGGTCTTTCGCGAGACGGTGGACGGATTGTGCAAGGATCTCAAGAATCGCAAGTCGTTTGAGATCGAAAAGCAAGCACCGAACTGGGCGAAACCCAAGTTCAAGAGCAACAAGATTCTACGCTACACATTCAATGCTTTTGGGAAATGGCACGAGCATATGTGGGGCCAGGATTATCTCGATGCCTTGCAAACGGCCCGCGACAAATTGAACTCCATCGAAGTGGACCGCACTCGTGTCAAACCGGTGGTCAAAATCACCGGGGAATTCTGGGCCCAGCTCACCGAAGGCGACGGCAACTTCCACATGTTTGAATTCCTGGAGCGCGAGGGGGCTCAAGTTTTGGTTGAGCCAATCGCTACCTGGGCCGCTTACCTGATGTATCAGGCGAAGGCCAATGCCATTGCGAAATGGCCGGTAAATCGTCCCCATGCCCATCCGAAGTGGTACCAGGTGAATAAGCATCTTGCCAACTCCCTGGGCTTGCGCAAGAAGCTCTGGGCCATTGGCGCCGGCGAGCACATGTGGAACTTCTTCTACAATCGGACCATCAATCATCTCGGCGGGATTGCTCACCGACTTGTGCCACAGACGGAGCTGGCCGAACTGGCGCATCCCTTTTATAACCAGTTCGCGCGCGGAGGCGAGGGACATCTGGAGGTTGGGAAGAACGTTTATTACACGGTCCATAAGCGCTGCCACATGGTCCTGGCGTTGAAGCCTTTTGGCTGCATGCCTTCGTCACAGTCTGATGGGGTGCAATCTGCGGTCATCAACAAATTCAAGGACATGATCTTCCTGCCCATCGAGACTTCAGGCGAAGGCGAAGTCAATGCGCACAGCCGGGTACAGATGGCCCTGGGCGAAGCCAAGGTCAAGGCCAAGGCGGAATTCGAGCACTGCCTGAAGGCCACCGGCAAGAGTCTTGAGCAAATCCGCAGCTTTATTGAAGAGCATCCCGAGCTGAAGCGGCCGTTCTATCACGTGCCTCACCGCGAAGGCGTGGCGGGCACGGCTGCGCAATTTATCCTGCACGTCAGCGATCGCATCAATCGAGACACGCGGTTCCGGAGAAGGGCGCGTGTTGCCGGCGTGGCGATTCCGGCGGCCTCCGGCGATTGAAAGACACTTCCCCTGCAGTTGCGCCGTAATTCTCTCTCGAGCGAGAAGAAGCCATGCACGACCACACCGCTTCGCAGCTAGTTCAGATTGCTCCTCTCCGCCAGCGCGTCGAACCGGTGTCTCACGCGCACAGGCCGCATGATCACGTGACCAAGTTCTTGGTTGGACTCGACGTTGGGTCGACCACGGTCAAGGCGGTGGTCATGGATGCGGCTTCAGACCAGGTGCTGTGGCAGGACTACCAGCGCCACGAGACGAAGCAGCCTGAGAAAGCTTTCGAGTTCTTGAAACGCATGGAAGCCGAGGTAGGGGTCAGTCGGCGGAATACCCGCATGTTTATGACCGGTTCGGGTGGGGGCGGCATTGCCGACCAGGTCGGCGCCAAATTCGTGCAAGAGGTCACGGCGGTTTCCTTAGCCGTCGAAAAGCTCCATCCGGAGGTCTATTCCGTCATCGAGCTCGGCGGCCAGGATGCCAAAATCATCATCTTCAAAGATGACGAGGAGACCGGGCGCAAGAAAAAGATCCCCTCCATGAATGACAAGTGCGCAGGCGGCACCGGTGCGGTCATTGACAAAATCAATGCCAAGCTGAAGATTCCTGCGGCGCAACTGGCGGAACAGAAATACCGCGGGATCAAGCTGCACAAGGTGGCCGGAAAGTGCGGCGTATTTGCGGAGACCGACATCAACGGGCTACAGAAAGTGGGTACGCCGCCCGATGAGCTGATGGCGTCGCTGTTTGAAGCCATCGTGCTGCAGAATCTCAGCGTATTGACCCGAGGCCACACGCTAAAGCCGCATGTGCTGCTGCTCGGTGGCCCCAACAGCTTTATTCGCGGCATGCGCGAAGCCTGGCAGGCAAATATTCCGCGCATGTGGCAAGAGCGCAAAGTCGCGATTCCCGACGGCGCGAAGCCGGACGATCTGATCAAGGTTCCCGAGAATGCGCAGTATTTCGCGGCGCTCGGCGCGATCGAGTTTGGCCGCAGCGAGGACGACTGCGTCGGCTGTTACCGCGGCTACGAAGAGCTCGTTCGCTACATCGAATTCGGCCGGCAGGAGGAAAAGGCTAAAGCGGGCGGCAAAGGTTTGATCCGTGATTCCGCCGAGCTCGACTCCTTCCGCGAAGCCTTCCCGCGCAAACCGTTCCGGCCGGCGACTTTCCAGAAAGGCAGCACCATCGGCGGCTTCATCGGAATCGACGGCGGATCCACCTCAACCAAGGCGGTGCTTCTCGACGAAAGAGGTGACATACTCTGCAAGTCCTATCAGCTTTCGAACGGTAATCCGATTCAGGACACCATCGAGATGTTTGAGAGTCTGCGCGGGCAGGTTGAAGCGCAGAGCGCAAAATTGGAAGTGCTTGGAGTCGCAACCACCGGCTATGCCAAGGACATACTTAACGACGTGCTCAAGGCAGACGTCGCGTTGGTCGAAACCGTTGCGCACACCGAATCCGCTTTGAAATTTTATGAAGATCCCCACGTGATTGTGGATGTCGGCGGCCAGGACATCAAAATCATCATCCTGCACCACGGCCGCGTAAAAGACTTCAAGCTTAATACGCAGTGTTCGGCCGGAAACGGGTACTTCCTGCAATCCACCGCCGAAGGTTTCGGATTCAACGTGAATCAGTTCGCCGACCTGGCGTTCTCGGCGCAAGCCATGCCCGTCTTTGGTTATGGCTGCGCCGTGTTCATGCAGTCGGACATCGTGAACTTCCAGCGGCAGGGCTGGCAGGCGGAGGAAATTCTCGCCGGCCTCGCCGCGGTACTGCCGAAGAATGTGTTCCTGTATGTTGCCAGCATTCCCAATCTTGCCGCGCTCGGCACGCGCTTTGTGTTGCAGGGTGGGACACAAAATAATCTGGCGGTGGTGAAGGCCGAAGTCGATTTTATCCGCAACAGTTTTCGTGCTGCCGGCAAGCAACCGGAAATCATCGTGCACGAGCACTGCGGGGAATCAGGAGCCATCGGCGCAGCACAGGAATCGCTGCGCTTGTGGCGCAACGGCCGGCAAACCACGTTCATCGGCCTGGACGCGGTGCGCAAGATTGAATACCGCACCACCCGCAATGAAGCGACGCGTTGCTATTTCTGCAAGAACAACTGCTTGCGCACCTTTATCGATGTCCGGACCGAGCCGGTAAAGGACCTCGTGCCGGTCGAGCGCGTCACCAAGGTGCCTCTCATGCGCGGCGAGCAACGGCTCATCATCGCCACGTGCGAAAAAGGAACCGTCGAAGACCTGGACGATATGAAAGACATCAAGTCCGGACTCGACCAGATTCGGGAGCGGCATCCCAATTTCGTGGATGTCGCCTCGAAAGAGGTCTTCCGCCCGACGAACGCGGAGAGTGTCGCCGATCCAATTCCCAGGCGAGCATGGACCAAATCCGACAAGCAACGCGTCGCCCTCATGCAGAACCGCGGCAAGATCCGCATCGGCGTTCCTCGCGTCCTGAACATTTATACCTATGCGCCTCTGTTCAGCGCGTACTTCGAAAGTTTGGGAGTACAACCGGAGAACATCGTTTATTCCGATTACACCAGTTCGGAACTCTACCGCGCGGGCGCGAACCGCGGCGCCATCGATCCTTGTTTCCCGGCAAAGATCGGAATCTCCCACGTCTACAACCTCATCCAGGAGAAGCATCGCAAAAAGCCGCTCGACGTCATCTTCTTTCCGATGTACGACGTTCTGCATTCTCCCCTCCTTAAAATTACCGGCGCGAATGCCTGCCCGACCGTGACGGCCACTCCGGAAACCGTGAAAGCCGCGTTCACCAAGGAAAATGACGTCTTCGCCGAAAACAATCTGAAGTACATCAATCCAGTGCTCAACTTCTCGAATCGCAAGCTATTCGCCTACCAGATGCTGCAGGCCTGGCAGCCAATCCTCGGGCTTTCTCTGGAGGAAAGCAATCGCGCGGTGGAATCAGGATTCGCGGCGTTGAACGGATACGAAACCAGGATTCGCAAGCGTGCGCGGCAGGTGCTCGATCAGCTCGAACGCGAAGACCGCATTGGCATCGTCATGCTGGCCCGCCCCTATCACCACGATCCGGGACTCAATCACGAGATTCTCGATGAGTTCCAAAAACTCGGTTACCCCATCTTTTCCCAGAACACGCTTCCGCTCGATGAAGACTTGCTCGAAAGGCTCTTCGGTGAAGAGGTCAGAGCCGGGGTGATCACGAGCCCGCTGGAAATCAATGATGCCTGGAAAAACTCCTACTCGTGCAGCACCAACCACAAGGTGTGGGCCGCCAAGTTCACCGCGCGGCATCCCAATCTCGTGGCCCTCGAGATTTCCAGTTTCAAGTGTGGACACGACGCGACGATTTACGGCGTGATCGAAGGGATCATCGAACGGTCCGGTACGCCCTACTTCTGTTTTAAGGATCTTGACGAGAACAAGCCGTCCGGCTCCATCAAGATTCGCGTGGAAACCATCGACTATTTCCTACGCCGTTATCGCGAAGAGGTCATCCGCAAGCGCAAGGCGGAGCAGGATATTGAGGCCCAGCTCGCCGCGCTCGAGGCCGAGTTGAGGCGCGAGAGCAGTCTGGCCCTGTCGGAAGCGGCGCAAGCGCAACTCGCAGGGGATCGGCGAGTGCCAGTAGCCCAAGCAATGGCCGCGGATTAATTCAGCAGGTTCTGTCCGGGCTGCAATCTAAGCATCGGCGAGCAGCGATATTTCTTTTGGGCCCTGATTCGCGATGGCATCCGCTTGTGGCAGACGCTCGAGCTTTTAGACGAAAGGAGAAAACCCACCGTGGCTACCGCCCCTAAGTTCCGCATTGACGTCGACATTCACAACTTGCTCATGCAGTCGGCGGCGCCGGTCGAGGCCCCTGCTCCCAAAGGCATGAAACTGCCGGACCCGGTCTTCCCTCGCTTTCCTCTAAAGCTGTCGGACGCTGGACCAGCCACTCCCCCCCAAAAGCGCGATTGGAGCGTCCCACAAGTTTATCGGATCATGCAAGGCTGGCTTTTCCCGTACGTTCGCTCCAGGGTTTTGCCGGGCGACTTTCATCCGATCACCGCGTATCTATTCCTCGAGTACAAATGCAATCTCGATTGCTGGTATTGCTGGGCCTACAACAACAAGGTCAAGGGCATGACCGAAGACGTCGCCCGCCGCTCGATTGACTGGTTGCACGACCACGGATGCAGGGTGCTGGCGCTCATGGGTGGCGAACCCTTGTTGCGTCCAGACTTTGCGCACAAAGTCGTCTATTACGCGGCGAAAAAAGGCTTTTGGATTTACATCGGCACCAACGGGCGCCTGCTCCGCCCCGACGTTGCCGACCGCTTGGGAGATGCGGGAGTCGGCGTATTCAACTTCGCCTTGGACGCCTGGGACGAAAAGCCCAGCCTGCCCAAAGCGGTCACCCCGGCCCGCAAACACCTCGAATATCTCATGAGGAAGCAGCACGTCTACGGTTACATGGTCTTTTTCAATCTCAACATCTGCCGCAACAATACCCTGGACGTGCGCCAAATCACCGACTACGCCCACGACAACCACGTGGCCACCGACTATCACATCAACGAAACGCCCATGCTAGAGCAAGACGAACATTTCAAGCACCTCAGCGACAACCCCACCTACATTCGCCCGCAAGATTGGCCAGAAATCGATTCGCTGGTGGACTGGCTCATCACCAAGAACAAAGCCGGATATCAGATGGTCAATTCGGTGCAGCGCCTGCAGGAGATCAAAGCCTTCATACGCATGGCGAGTGGGGGCGATTTGAAGCGCGTCGGCTGGAACGGAGATGGAACGGGAACCAACGGCGATATCGCCAAGCAGCTTGCCGGGTTGCCCGGCTTTGTGCAGGACTCGACCGGAGAACTGCATTTTGCCGAATGGAATTGCCGGGCCGGACAGAACAACGTCATCATCCGTACCGACGGTACCGTCGCACCGTGCTTCCCCATGTATGCCTCAACTTTCGACTGGGGAAACATCGATAGACACAGATTTGACGGCCAGCAGCTGGCGCACATGAAAAAAACCTGTCAACAGCACTGCTTCTCGACTCTCAATCACAACCTCGCTTACTGCTACAACGACGCGCGGGTAATCAAGTTTGTCTGGACGAACTTGGTAAAGAACCGCCTGAAGGGTGGAGCCAGGAGCTTTGAAGACTAGGGCGACCGCGCCTAGGTGCTTCGCGGAGAGATCACGACAATGCAAATCCTTAGCCCAGCAAGAGTATGCGTCATGGGAGTTCTCCTGGTGGTTGGGATCAAAGCCGGCGGTGCTCCCGCGGCGCAACACTCGAACCAAAGCGGGGCACAGATCGCACCGTCAGACCCGCTCGAGCCCGCCACACCGTCTTCCAGTGGAGAGCGGATTTTCGCCGATCTCGTGAGGCACAATGAGATTCGCAATGCCGGACTGCAGGAATATTCCGCCCTACGAACCTATGCTGTAACCGATCAGAACGGCAAGGTTCGCGCGAAGAAAACCGTGCGGATGGACTATGTCGCCCCGGACAAAAAGACCTTCGTTACCATTGCGGAAGAAGGCTCGAGCGTGGTTCGCCATCTCGTGCTCAACCGCTTAATGGAAACCGAAGCCACTGCTGCCGCGGGACAGGACCATCGTGACAGCTCGATCAGTCCCGCGAACTACACTTTTCGTTTGCTTGGCGAAGAAGATCTCGGCGCGCATCGCTGTTTTGTTGTCGAAGCTCTTCCCCAGCGCCGAGACAAGTATCTCTTCGAAGGAAAGATATGGATTGACAGCCAGGAGTTCGCGGTCGTCCGAATTACCGGACATCCGGCAAAGAATCCTTCCTTTTGGATCAAGCGAGCCGATTTCGAACGCCAATACGAAAAAATCGGCGATTTCTGGCTCCCGGCGAGGGATGAGACTTTCGTGGACGTGAGACTCTACGGCAAGAAAATTCTCAGCATCGAGCACCACGTTGAGCGCATCAATGGCGTCACGCCCAGGGCGACCGTCGCACAGCATCCACCTGACTCCAGCTTTTCCGAGAACAGGCCGTGAGTATCCATGAAGGAAAAGCGTTCTCATTGCCGGCCCCGAAATGTCAGGTGATTCTCGAGCAAGCGGTGTCGGCAGGCGTCGGTGAGTCGTTTAGCGTTGCGGCGTCTCGAGCGGGTTGTCGAATCTTACTACGGCAGGAGCGGCCATCGCTGCTAGGCGATCAACGTCGAACTCTTTGTACAGGTCAAGACAGAACAGCTCTGGCGCACTTTGAAACCTGACCGGAACCTGGAGGACATAATCCAGACTGGCCATGCCTTCGTGGACGACCACATCTGAAAAAACGTCTGGCTGAAGCGCTGCCGCAACCAACGCGACGGCTTCCGTGCGGATACCTCTGGATTCCAGACCTATCTTCTGTGCGCCGCTACGTTTTTGAAGCCACTCAGCAATCTCAATGAGTTGCGCCGCCTGAACTCCAATGGCACGCTCGCCCTGTCCATCCAGAATCTGCACATACAAAAATGGCTCGAGGTCCTTCCAGGTGTCCCCAAAGAAAGTGAGATCGAGAGCCAAAACCTGCTCGTCACGATTCACGCGGCCGGACACGTCCGCCGCCGCGGCCTTGCGACCTTGATCGTGAAGCACGATGCTAGCGTGAGCGTTTGCACGAGCATCGATTCCCTTCGCCCAAACACCGCTGGCGGCTAAACCATTGCCCATCTCGAACAAATAGGAAAGCGTCTCGAGCCCTTTGGTCTTGGTATTGGCCAGAGTCCAGACCCGCGCCAAGCGCTCCGGCTTGTATCGAACCACGGAATTCAACTTCTGTCGTTCCGAAACCACCCAGGCAGACTTTTCGGTCGAAGCTGACGGAATGGGCGAGCGCCTTGTTCGGCCGGCCATCTTGCGCGCCAAATCCAGAATGGTCAGATTGTCTTTCGGGAGCCCAACAACGAGTTCATCGTAAGTTTTGATCTCCTGACCCGCGGGAATTTCCTTCTCAACGATCGGCATGCCAAATTGCTGACTAAAGAAACGATAGGCGTGTTCGCGATTATCGAGCTGATAGTTATGGGTGCCAGGGTCGCGGTTCTCGTGCCATTGGAAAACATCCTCTTTGCCATAGAGCTTGAAAAAAGGCCGAATGCCGTCGTAAATCAACGGCTTGACCAGCGGCGCGCGAAAGCAGCAATCGTCTTCCGCATTGTGGATGAGCAGCGTGGGGCGCGGCGCCATCATCGCGGTGAGATGCGTGTAGTCGACATTGGCGAAAAAATCTGTTCCGTTTTGTTCGAGGTCGCCTAAGTCGCCGTATCGCCTGGCTTCCACCTTGGTCGTGGTTGAGGAATAGCCTGCGACGGGTACTGCGACTTTTACGCGTTCATCCAGGGCGCTTAGAAAAATCGTTTGCCATCCCCCGCCGGAGAGCCCGGTAACGCCGACGCGGTTGCGGTCCACACTCGGATGGTCACAGAGGTAATCGAGTCCACGCCGCATTTCCAGCAGAAAAATTCCAAGCGCATTGGCGCCGACGAAGTCCAGATGCGCCCCATACCAGTGTTGGTTTCCCTCGGCCTGCAGCTCACCAAACGCGAACCACTCCACGTTCAGCGCTAGGATGCCGTGCTTCGCGAAATTGATACACCGCTTTTGTTTGTATTCAACGGCTTTCCCGGCCGGACCGACGTGCCCATTCACATTTAAGATGGCGGGCACTTTGCCCTCGAGCTTCTCCGGTTCGTAAAGAATCGCGACAGATTGCAGGCCCGGAACAACTTCATAGCGCAGTTTGCGAAGACGGTATCCTTGATGGGTCTCAAGAGTCCCGACCTCCTCGAATTTTGACGAGGAGTTGACCCATTCCGGCGGCCAGCCGTGAAACACAACATCTTGCAATAAGTGTCGGCGCAGGCGTTGGGACTCCTCGGTCCATTGCGCTGCGCTCGTGGCAACAGGCGGTGGAGCGACCCGGCTCAGGATGAACGACTTCATCTGCAACAAAGCGGCGCTGGGCGCGAGTATTTCCTCCCCCAATACCGTCTGAAGATTTGCAGGCGTGCTTTGCGCGAAGGTTTCATGAGAAAACAGAAAGCAAGCGAGAAGCGAAAAACCAATCACCTGGATGCGATGCCGCGAGAACCACATCAGCGCCTCCG
>Ga0126373_10000398_pt1 | contig 28611 bp, 44 predicted proteins | sample PanSoiMetPlot_11_FD_92545 | JGI IMG/M metagenome (GOLD analysis project Ga0126373, IMG submission 92545) | Tropical forest soil microbial communities from Panama - MetaG Plot_11 | ecosystem: Environmental > Terrestrial > Soil > Tropical forest > Bulk soil | place: Panama | collected 2016-02-17 | reverse complement strand
GAGGGGGAGCTACCCCAGTAGCCGGAAATGCCCTTCGCGCGCTGGCGGGCCTCACAGAGGCGCAGGGGCGGGGCAAAAAAAATGCCCCAGACCCGGGAGGGGAGGGGCAAAGGTGTCAGCGTGGATGGACAATAACCGGATACGAGGCAAACGCCCCTAGCAGTCGGATGTCGCGGCCTGCGAATCGGCGGTGTTCAGCAGCCCGACAAAGCTCGAGTTGTCGAGCGCGTCGATGATGACCTTGGCCGCCTCGATCACGTCATCGTCATCCGCGCACGGGTCGCCAAGGATATGCATCAGCGCGCCAACGGTGCTCGCCGCAGCGGCGGCCGCCGTGTTGGTCGGGCTTGAGGGCGTCGGCGTTGCCGCGGCGGTCGCGGCGCTGGCTGCGGCTGCGGCGGTCGTGTCGGTCGCAGTCGCGGCCGAAGCACCCGAGGTATCGGTTGCGGGATCGGAAACAGCGGGCGCGGCGGGATCGGTCGCGGTCGTCGCGTCGACGGGCGCGGCGGGTGCGGCGGCTGGATCGGCAGCAGGGGGTGTCGCTGGATCGGGCGCTGGCGCCTGCGAGAAGGTGGTGGCGCCGGGGGCATTGGGATCGGTGGGTGTCGTCATGGGCGCGGTTCCTCTTGCGTTGGTTGCGATGCTGCGGGTGCAGTGTCGGCGAGTTTAGCGCCCCTCGCGTGAAAGTATCGTTCCAGGATCGGGTGGAACTGCCCGACCGCGTAACCCATTGTGGTGCCGAGGAAAGTTGCGGTTGCCGCGTTGCTGATATTGACAAAGCCAAGTAATGCCGCGAACGCGAGAAGAAAAAAACCGCTCGTTAGAATAATCGCGATGATGTGAGCAACCCAATCCTCCCGCGCGGCGCGTTTTTCGAACGCGGTCTGCGCCTGCAGCGGATCGACCGGGCGCGGCATCGCAGCAAACGCGTGGTAGCCCTCGACCGCCTCGAGATCGCGCTGGAAGTTGGGCGAGGGATTGTCGCTCACGGCCAGTCGTCATCGCTGGTGTCGTGCAGGCATGCGGTGATGAGCGGGCTGACGAGGATCGCCAGGACGAGATAGCCGAGGATGAACCACGCCCAGATCGGCATCACGCTGCGCTGTAATTGCCCTCCGCATAGACCTTGGCTTCGCCCTCGCGGCGCCGGGTGAGCCCTGCGAGCACCTGCCCGCCCGCGTGGTTCCAGCGGCCGAATTGCCCGGCGGCGCCCTGGTAGTCGCCCGCGTTGTGCAGGCGCAGCAATGTGGAGCCTCTGAGCGCGGATTCGCCGAGATTATACGAGAAGCTGACCATCGCATCGAACTGTTGCTGCGATGTGGCGTCGGCAACCATGCCGTTGACCGCCTCTTCGAACCGCTGCAGATCGGCGGCGAGCAGCTGGTCGGCCTGTTCCTGCGCGATCGGGTCGCAGCCCTCGTAGCAATCATCGCCCGTGTGGCCGAAACCGATTGTCCAGACCCCGACCGAGTCTTGGTACGGTTCTAATCTGCAGCCTTCCCACGATTCGATCAGCTGGCGCATGGGCGCCGAGGTTGCGTAGCTGGTCATAGCGCCTCCAGTTTTTCCAAGAGAGGGGCGAGCTTTTCCAGGACCGGGCCGAAGGTGATCGCGAAGTTTTCCAGCGCCGCGAGCCGATCGCTCACGCTCGGTTGCGCCGCCTGCTCGGGCACCGGGCCTGCGGGTGCATTCGCCGAGGTCGCGGCAACGGCCTGCGCCGCGCCTACCAGGTCGTCAAGAATTCCCGCCATCCACACCTCCCTCATCCTCTGCCTCGATGCGCCGATTCAAGAGCGGACACCAGACGACGCATTCGAGGGTTTGCGTGACGGTTTTCAGGTCGCTGCCGATGACGCGGATACATGGCCCGGGGAAGCTGGCCCGGCAGAGCGCATGCACGTCCTCGCTCATAGGTTCCCGGTGAGGATCAGCAGCAAGAGGATCAAGAGCGCGATCCAGATCGCCCCGCCACCGTAGTAGTAGCCGCTATAGGGGTACTGCGCCCAGGGCGTGCCGGGCGTGCGGTTCATAAAGCCCCAGCCCCCGCCAAAGGCCGCGCACACCAGGATGATGATCAAGAGGAGGACAAGGAGGCGCATCTGGTTACCTGCGCTTGTGCCTACGCTTTGAACGTCGCCCACCGCCCCGCGAGACAATTGTCGCATAAGCGATACGTTTGGCATCCCTGGCTGACCGACCGCGGGCGCGCTCGGAAGCGGCTACATGGGCGGCCTGCCGATCCTCTTTCGCGGAGAAGCGGCTCGGGCCGGGCATCAGCGCCTCCCGGCGCGGGAACGTCTGGCGCGGAAAGTCGGCCGCTTGCCGCGATGCATCCGGCGCTCATGCGCGATGACCGCGCGCTTGGCGTCGGCGGCACACTCGCGGGAAAGCTTCTCGGCCATACGGGGATTTTAACGCCGAAGGGCGGAAAGAAAAAAGGCGGCACCGCAGCGCCGCCTCTCGCGGGGTCAGCAGGTTGTGCGGCAGGTTTCGTCAGGCGCACCCGCCCCACCGCCGGTGTGATAGCAGGTCGTGGTGCAACCGGCTTTTGCCGACATCACATACGCCCCTGCCACAGCGGCCACCACGGCCAGTGCCAAAACGATACGCTTCATGTGCTTGCTCCTTCTTCGATGGTTAATGCCGATCGCGCGAGTGAGTTAAATTCGCCACCGGCGGTCGGTGTTGTTTTGGGAATGCAAACCCGGGTCACTGACCGACTTGACCCATAACGCGCCTATCTCCCCGACGCGCTATCACGTCACCTCAAAGCCGCCCGAGCGGCGGCAGAACGCGGCAAACGCCGCAACATTCTCGACGGTGAAGAAATAGAGATCCTCATTCGGTCGCTTGCTGCCGAGCCCGCCGCACGCGTTGCATTCAAAGGACTGGCCGACCTCGACCGGCTCGCCGCCGAAAGTCGCGCACATCGATGCGGTGAGCGGCGTGTGGTGCCGCGTGCCGGTGGCGTTGCACAGGTCGCACGGCTCGTCGGGCATCGCCTCGATCTGCCGCCGTCGCGCCTGCAGGTATTCGAGGCAGCGACCGCTCAGCACTTCCTGTTCGAGCCGGGTGCCGAGCGCATAAGCCTCGGCTGCGGTCGCCGAGCCGTCATTGGTCTGCCAGCGCCGGTAGTGGTTCGAGCGTTCGAGGATGGTCGGGCAGACCGCGAAGCAGTACCGCGCCAGCGGCCGCCACTCCCACCATGAGTTCGAAAAGCGAGCGCCGTCGGGCGCGATGCAGGTGACGCTCATCACGCGAACTCGTCGCAGTAAGCGGCGATCGCAGCCCACAACTGCTCGCGGAATTTACGAGCGCGCTCGGCGCGTTGGTAAAGATCACCGACCCACTCGCGTCGGGTCAGTTCGAACTGCATGGTCGAAAGCACGCTCTGCAGTTCTTCAAAAGCCGGGAGGCCGGTGTCCATCTCTTGTCTCCTTCGCGGGGAATGGAGCCTCATGTAAGCCCGCCCGCTGCGGCCGTCAAGTATTTTTTGTTGACGGTTCGATAAATTTTCCATCTAGCGGCAAACCGAAGACATCGACCGGGCGGCCGCGCTCGTCGTCGAACTGGAGTGCGTAGGGGTCGCCCGGCGGACCGTCGCGCCAGATGTAGCGGCGGCCCGTGCCAGCGGTGCGCCACAGATGCGTCACAACCCCCGCGCCGTTGTCCATTAAGAATTCACTGGTCATCTTGATCTCCCGCCGCGGCCTTGATTTTCGCCAAAATATCGGGGCTTGGCATGTACTTACCGTGCGCGATCGCCCACACCGTGCCTTTCGGGATGCCGATTCGTTCCCCTTTCTTCGCTAAGCTTGCGCCGGGCACGCGCTCGAGCAGATCGCGGATCTCACTGCTGCGCTGGGGAAAGAGTTGCTGCAGTTCCTTGACCGTTGCCCGCGCCGGGGAGCCGAGCGGCAGCTGGTCGCAGAGGAGGGCGACGAGGTCTGCCGCACGCGCCGCGCGACCTCGGTCTGGTCTATGATTTGGAGTAGTCATGTCTATATAGATAGTCTACGTTAGGGGCGTGGCGCAAGTCATGCCCCGCGAAAGGAGACAGCAATGAGCGACGACAGGCGCGAACTAACGCCGGTAACCATCCTCGACCGCGCCGTGACGGCGAACGCCACGCCCGAGGTAATCGAGAAGCTGATGGGCCTGCAAGAACGCTGGGAGCATCACCGGGCGAAGCAGGCGTTCGAGGAAGCGCTTGCCGGGGTGGAGCTGCCGCCGATCCTCAAAAACATCCCGGTCGATCAGGGGCGGGGCCCAAAATACAAATACGAAGACCTCGCCGAGATCTGCAAGCTGGTCGATCCAGTGCTCAAGGATCACGGGCTGCACTATCGCTGGCGCACCCAGAGCAATCCCGACCGTACGGTGACGGTCACCTGCATCCTGAGCCACAAATGGGGCTATTCGGAAGAGTCCTCGCTGACCGCCCCGCCCGACACCACGGGCGCCAAGAACCCGGTGCAGTCGGTCGGGAGCACCGTAAGCTACCTACAGCGCTACACGCTCAAGGCGGCGCTCGGGGTCGCGGCAGAGAAGGACGACGACGGGCGCGGCGGCCAACCGCAAGTCCCGATCGACCTGCCGATTTCCTCGGAGCGCGCCGCCGAAATCCGCAAGCTCACCGACGAGGCAAACCTCGATGAGGAGCGATTGACCAAGATGCTGAACGCGGTCAACGCCGCGCGGATCGATGAGATTTCCGATTCCCACTACGAGCGCGTCGTCCGCTGGCTGACGACGACCATCGAGCAAAACAAACAGAAGAAGGAAGAAGAACAGCATGAACCAGAGTGAAGAGTGCCCGACCTGCGGCGGCCAGGGGGCAACCATCGTCAGCGAAGTCTGCGACCAGTACGACCGTGTGCATCTGCAGTGGGACACCTGCCGCACCTGCGGCGGCGAAGGCAGCGTCGAGGTCGAGGGGAGGGATGATGAAATTTGAACCCCTGATCCACCGCTCGGACAAGTGGTACGAGGCGCGGCGCGGCAAGCCCACCGCATCCGCCTTCTCCCGCTTCATCAACGCCAAGGGTGCGCTCAAGGCCGAGGGCGCCAAGACTTACGAGGCCGAACTCATCGGCGAGCGGCTTTTCGGGCGACCTGTGGGGCGCGATGTTCCCAACACTCCAGCGGTGCGCTACGGCGTCGAGCGTGAGGACGAGGCGGCGGAAAAGCTCGGGAAAGAGCTTAACACTCTGCTCTTCCCCGGCGGCTTCTTTACCACCGACGACGGGCACCTCGGCGCCTCGCCCGACCGCCGCATCGAGGTCGGCAACACTTTGGAACTGGTAGAAATCAAGGCCCCCGAGATCACCACGCAGATCAAGCATCTGATCAACGGCATCGGCGAGGACTACTACACGCAGGTGCAGGGGCAACTCTATGTCAGCGAGTGCGATTCATGCCACTTTTTTAGCTATCGGCACGATGCCCCCCCTTACTATATTAGCTTGGGACGCGATGAAGCGTTCATCCGTGCAATGGCACGCACGCTGGAAGGATTCTGCGACCGTTTGGAGGAGAACTTCCGCAAGTGCGAGATGATCTGGAAAAAGTGGAATGGCAACTCTGCGTGACATCACCGGATTGCGATTTGGTCGGCTTCAAGTTATGACGCTACATCAGCGCGCTAGCCGGGTTCCGCGCCGCAATACGGCATGGTCCTGCCGTTGTGATTGTGGCCGGTACACAATCGTGACGGCCGTCAACTTAGTGACCGGAAATACTCTGTCATGCGGTTGTCTGCGCCGCGAATTGATTACCACACACGGACAGAGTGGCTCGCCCGAATACTGCGCTTGGAACCATCTTCTTCAACGCTGTACCAATACGAAAGATGCTGGCTACAAGAATTATGGCGGGCGCGGAATTACGGTTTGCGAACGGTGGCACGTTTTCGCAAACTTCATCGCCGATATGGGGCCGAGGCCGTCAGGACATTCCATCGAAAGGATCAACAACGATGGAAATTATGAGCCAGGGAACTGCGTTTGGCTTCCATTGAATGAACAAGGCAAAAACCGTCGGCAACCAACAAGAAAACTCACCAGAGAACAGCGATTAGAAATTCGCGCGGCATCCGCAAACGGTGTGTCACAACGGGGTCTTGCCCGGCAATTCTCTGTAAGCAGAACGCTGATTCGACAGGTCATCGCATGAGCGTCTTTGTGCTCGCCGTGGTGATGACCGCGCTGTGCGTCGATGGCGGGCGGAATCTCGGGGTCTACAGCACCCTCTCGGGATGCCAGGCGGCGCAGGCACGCTATGCCGCCGCCGGCGAGAAGAGCGGGGTCGGGCACTTCATGCCGGTCTACCACTGCGAGGAAATGAAGGTGGAGGGGTGAGATGACCGAGCAGCAGCAGACCGAGATCCTGTTGAAGCACCTCGTCCGCATCGCCGCGGCGATCGAGAAAATCACCCAGGTGCTGGTGCCGCTGACGACCGCAGTGCAATCGCTCGACAGCCAACTCAACGAGCTTGTCGTCCAGGGCAAATCCGGCCGCGCCTACATCTCGGTCGTCAGCAGGAATAGCGCGGAGTGAGCCATTACCTCTTGATGCTGCTCGCGGGGCCTGCACCGGAATGCTCGTCACGCTGCTGATCCGCTGAAGGAGGGGGCGAATCGTGGGAACAGATAGCATCCCGCCACAAGCTGCTGAAAAGTCGAATTACAGCGCGGATACGCCATCCTCGCTCAAGGGCGGCACGCTCTTCAGCGGCATCGGCGCACCGGAGATCGCCGCGCCGTGGATCGACTGGCGCTGGTGCGCCGAGATCGAGCCGTTCGCCGCTGCCGTCCACAAAACCCGCTTCCAAGGAGTCCCCAACCTTGGCGACGTCACGAAAATCGACTTCCGCACAGTTGAGCCTGTGGACCTCATCGTCTTCGGCTCGCCCTGCCAATCCTTCTCCGTCGCCGGAAAGCGCGCCGGGCTGGACGATCCGCGCGGCAACCTGGCCCTCGTCGCCCTTCGTTTGGTTGCAGCACTGCGCCCCCGCTGGTTTCTTTTCGAGAACGTCCCCGGCCTCCTGTCATCGGAAGGCGGACGGGACTTTGGCATCTTTGTCGGGGCAGTGGAGCAATGCGGGTATGGGTGGGCCTACCGGACGCTTGACGCTCAACATTTCGGAGTTCCCCAGCGACGGCGTCGCGTCTTCGTTGTCGGACCTCTTGGAGGATGGGCCGCTGCCGCAACGGTACTTTTTGAGCCCGCGAGCTTGCAGCGGCATCCTGCGCCGGGCCGAGAGACGGGGGAAGGAGTTGCCGGGACACTTAGCGAAAGCCTTGGGCGCAACCGCGGACTTGGAAACGAGAATGAGTGCGATGCACTAGTCGCCAACCCGCTGGGCGCGAAGGGCGACGGCGGCTGGCGCGGCGATCTCGACAACGACACGTTTGTCTTCGACCCGACCGCGCGACAACCGGAATGGAGCCTCAACAAGCCGCTGAAGACCGATGGTCCGCTCGCCGTCGTGTTTACGCTCACCAAGCGCGACCAGCACGCCGTCGCCTTTGCCCAGAACCAGCGTGGCGAACTGCGCACAGCAGAGATTGCGGCGCAACTGACGACCGGCGGCGGCAAACCTGGCGAAGGCTATCCGGCGGTCGCGTTCAATCCGAACAAGGTCACCTCGCCCTATGATCGCACGCGGTTTGCGGCTGATCTGCCGTCCTATCCTTTGCAGAGTACAGAGCGCACGCCGCACGTTGCATCAGCCATGTCGGTGCGTCGATTGACGCCGCGCGAATGCGAGCGCCTACAGGGCTTCCCCGACGACTTCACGCTGATCGCCTGGCGCGGCAAGCCGGCCGCCGATGGCCCGCGCTACCGCGCGCTGGGCAACAGCATGGCGGTGCCGGTCGTGCGCTGGATTCTGGGGCGCATTGAAATTGCTGCAAAGAGTGAGGAGAGGACATCCGATGAGTGAGCCATCCTCGCGCTCGATGGAACTGGCGCGCGATGCTCTGGATGGTGGCGAATGGCTATTGGGGGAAACGATCCTTCGCGTGGCTATTGCCCTCGACACCATTCGTGCAGAGGTGATCGCAGAATTTGCCGGTGATTTGGTGAGCCAATTTGCTGCCGTTCGCGCAGAGGAACGAGAGCGGTGCGCGCGGATCGCTGAGTATTTCGATCAACTCCCGCCAGCGACCATCGCCTCGGCCATCCGCAATGAAAAACATTGGCGAGAGTGAGGAGAGGACATCCGCGCATGATTGAATTGCGGCAGCGCTCCATATGGGAGCGGTTCATGCGGTTATGGCCGGCGGAACGTCGCCGACAGGATGTGCGACTTGAAGCCGCGATAGATCGTCTTGTGCGCGATCCCACGCTGCCTTGCAGCATTGAAGGCGTGGTTATCCCGCACGGTTTCGGTGAGGAGAGGACATCCGCGCATGAATGACGACATCATGCCGAAACTCGCCCGTTGGATTGACAACGACGAGTTCCTCACTCTGGTGCGGCGCGATGAGCTAACCGCCATCCGCGACAAGCTCATCGAACTCGACGACATGATCGAGCGGTGCGCTCAAGTCATGGAGGACATGCTCATCGACCCCGATACTTATGGCGTCAGCCATGAGCACGCCGATCAATGGAACGAAGCCTGCGAAGCAGGGTCGGCGGCTATTCGCCAGCTAAAGGGCAACCCGTGATGAGTGAGGAGAGGACATCCGCGCCGAAAGGCGGATTAGACGAATGATGTCAACAGCCAGCGCCGATGGCCGAAAATCTGACCCATAAACTATCCCATGCAAGCCCAACTTACCCGATGTCAGGCTCAACCCCTTCTTCGCCAGTATCATCTTCGGGAAGCGTCCAATCGCGGTACGCCTTTCCCCATCCGTTCAAGTCTTCGGAGTGCGCGATGATGCTGCTGCCAGTGCGGCGCAATCTGCGAACGTTGTAAGCCCAATCCTTCTCGGGAAGCACCTCGACCTTGATGTATCCTGAGCCGTCTGCAGCTGGGTAGCGGCGCTGCACTCGAACAAAGTCCGGGAACAGCGGTTCGCGCTTTCGCCGTTCTCGCTCATCGTGATCTGGATCGAATTCTCGCCGCAGCATTCCACGCGACAGTTGTCGGATTTCAAGATCGGCAGCTTCCCGCATCATCGCTGGCGAAATCACATCCAACACATCGGCGGCGATTTCCTCAGGACTGATTTTGTCGTCATCGCGATGGGCGTCGATAATTTGGGCGATGATCCTTTTCAGTCTTGAAACGAGATCGCGGTCGCGTGGATCACTCATCGGTTTCCCCTGTACAGATACCGGACGATTGCCGTATTTATCGGGTGCCAAATACGGAGTTTGTACTGCAAATGTACCGAAAAAACATAGCCGCTCGGGGCGGGCATGGAAAGCGGCAAATGGAGATTGTCCGATTGCTTAAAGCCCTGCCTCCTCAGAGCATCATGATGCTGACCCGGCTAATCCATAGGACGCCCAGAGGGGCAAGGCCGCGCGAGTTTCCTCGGCAATACGATAACGTCCGCAGCACCATTCAGAGATTGACTGAGCTTGGTTACGTTGAACGCGTCGAAGGTGAATATACCGATCAAGGCGAATTTCTGTGGCGGTTGACCGCATTAGCACCGCTCGTATACCGCACACCAAAAGCTAAACCCGAGAGCAGCGACAAATCACGGCCGCCTCTAAGGGTCGTCTAGCTACGACTCGCGAGCCACACCAGCGGCAGGAGGCCGCCGACCAGGTAAGTGCCGAGCACCGCGAGGTGCGGCCAGTCGCCCTGCAACAGCGCCATGACCGCGAGGCTGATCGCGCCCAGGACCGCGAGCATGAGGATGGCGCGTGCCGCCAGGATCTTGGTGATAATCGTCAGCGAGGCGATGATGCCCGCGCGCCACGCCGCGCGGCTGATAAGCTCGTCAGCACTCGTCGGTGATGTAGTTGAGGACGGCGTCGTCGTCGTGGTGGGCGCTGTTGGTGGCCGGGCGTCCTCGACCACGCTTTCCGTTACCAGCGTCATCGGTCGGCGAGAACGCGGCGCTGTACTTGGCGACTGCTGATCCGACATTGGTGTCTCCACCGCCCTTCAATCGCAGGGTTTGTATCAGCACGCGAACCTGCAGGCACTTGTGGAGCCCGCTCAGCAGCTGCGGCACGCTGTAATTGGCGATCTCCTGGTGCAGCCGCATGATGACCTTGCGGGTCAGCCGGTCGAGTTGCTCATCAACATTGTATTCGGGTTCCTCAAAGGCTTCGGCCTTGGTGTCGTGCACGATGAGCCGCGGCGCGGCCGGGCCCCTGCCACGACCGCGCGGCCGACCGGGTCGTCGCGCGATGGGGCTGAGAATGTCGACCTCTACGGGGAGAGGGCGAGGATTGTTGTTAGCCCAAGCATCATAAGAAGCATCAAGACCGTTGTTGCTACGACGTGCGGCCATGTCGATCTCTCCCTCGGGCGGTAGAGCGTGGTGTTCTGAATGTGCGCCTTCAGCGCCTCACGCTGCGCGGGGGTCATATGCTATTTAGAGCGTCCCGCTCGCGGGGGAAAAGGATTCCGCCCCCTTCGGAGATCCCCCAGCTTCCCCTGGCCGCAACTCACCCCTGCGACCGTCTGGCCCCCGCGAGTGACCCCTCGGATTGAGCCTGCCGTGCGGTGCCAACTGCAGCCCGGCGGGGGTGCGCCACTCGCTGATCCTGACCTTCCCGCTGCAGGCCGCGCAGCGCGGTGTGCCCTGGATGCGCTCCGAGAGCGACTCCTTGGTGCCGAGCGCCACCCAGCAATAGGGATCGGCGGTGCATTCGAGCGGGCGGCAGGCAAGGCGCTGCGCCAGCGCGTATTCGGCGCGTTCGTCTTCGGTCATCATCGCGGCGGCCTGAAGTTTGAGGGGGCGCGGTAACTCATATCCGGCTCGTCCGATTGTTTGACAATATTCGCGGTACCCGCGCTCACCGGTGCTTCGGCGCGGCGCGCGGCACGACCGACACGCTGGGACGCACGGGCAAGGCTGGGGGCGGCGCGGCGCGCGATCGCGTGCAGGATGGGGCGGCCAAACCAATAAGCCGCGTGCCCTGCGCCGGGCATGTGCCAGAGCGCCATGTGCGCCGCTGCGTTGGCGGCGTGCTGCGCCAGAGGATGCGCGGCCTGGGGCTCGGCGGGCGGTCGCGGTGGCGTTGGTGGCTTGCCGGGGTGGCGCGGCACCGCACTCGCCGGGCGAACGCCCGGTAATGGCGCCTTCAGAGCATCAAGCTGCTGCTGCAGGTGCTGGTAGAGGTCGCGGTCGGGATGGTTGGGATCGGCCAGCGCCTGCTTGTAACGCGCCTCGCCCATGCGGCGGCTGATGGTCTGGATGAGCCGCTGCGGCGTCATCGAGCCGCCCTGGCTCGCCCGCCCGGCATCGTTGCCGATCGACCACATGCTGTAAGCCTTACGCGCCTCCTCGAGCGCGAGCTTGTCCTGCGACGAACCCGCGGCGTGGCCGATGACCGCGTCCTCGACCTGGCGCATGGCGTTCGATGCGGCGTAAAGCTCGGCGCGCTGATCCTGCGGCACGGTTCGCGCCTGCCTTGCGAGTTCTTCGGCGCGCGCCCCCAGGCGGCTGATGTAGTTCGTCAGATCGCGCCCCGAGAGTTCGCCCTTCGCCAGCGGCTCCATGACGGTGCGAACCCAGTCGCCCGCTGGCTTTGGCGGTTCGCGGTCGCGGGTGGTGCGGCGCAGCGGACGGCCGTACTGCGAGAACAGCAACGGTTCCTCTTCTGGTTTTGGCGGCTCCTTGTAAAACCGCGTCTGCGCGCTCTCGGGCAATTCGCGCAGCGTATCGCTCCGGATGTTGTTGAGGGTTTCGGTAAACTGCGGGTCACTGGGGTCGAGCTTCATCCGGCCGATGATGCTGTTGAGCCGTTCGCCGACGAGCTTCTGCACTCTTGCGCTGGCCTCGGGCGTGACCGCGGTCGGCGCTTGGTCGGCAAGGCCGATGCGTCCCAATGTTTCTCGATACCAGCGCAGCGTCGTGTCGCCCGGAATGCCCGCGCGCGTATTGGCGGCTTGGTTGCGGGCCTGCTGCTCGGCGGCCCGCTCGAGCGTGCCTGTTTGATGTGCCGCCAGCGCGGTGCCGTGCGCCGCCAGCGCGCTTGCATGGTCGGCAGCAGCCTGCGCCGCCGCTTGGCTGGTCGCCTGCTGTCGCGCCGCCGAGCCCGCCACCGCCTCGAGGGGTGCACCGAGCGCTGTGCCGACCGCTGCCTGCTCGCCCTTCTGTGTCCAGAAATCGTTGCCGGGTTGCGGCACCGGCTGGAGGGTTGCGGGCAAGGTGGCGCGCTCAGCGATCCGCGCCGCCACGCGCGGCACTGTCGACGCGATACGCCCGGCGGCGAGTTCCGGCTGAAAGAGCCACGGCACGACATTGCCCGCGAACTCGCCGATCTCACCTGCGGTCGAGGCACCGACCCGGCGCTGGTAATTCTTCGCCCAATTGCGCAGCGCATCGGGGATCATGGCGCGCACCGCGCCGCCGACCAGCGGCAGGTGCTCAGCCATCTGCCCGAGCCCCTCGATCGGATCGAGCAGTCCCTGCCCGAAACCGGCGGCAAGGTTGGCGGGCGTGCTGCCAAAATCCTGCGGCGGATTGGTCGGCGAGCCGAAATCCGGCGGCGCATGCGCAAGCCGCTGTTGTATGAGGCGGGTCGCCTCGTCGGCGGTGGGCGCCTCAACGCCGCGATATTGCTTCCCGTCCGGCCCGGTGACGGTAAATTTTGTCATTGCTCCGGTTCCGGTTGCGCTGACCAAGTTCCCTGCTCTGCCGGGGCCGGGCCGGGTCCGTAAGCCGAATTTGGCGGATAGGTCGCGGTGTCATCAAGGACAGACGGCTCGGCGCCCGCTTTCGGGATCGGGGCACCGCCAGAGCCGAGTTCAAGACGCTGGAAGCGGTGAAATGTGCCGCGCGCGGCGGGCGACAGCAGGTCGTCGCCCGTGGTCGGCTTGCCGGTGCCGCCTTGATAAAGGTCGGCGAGCGAATCGAGTTGCCCCTTCAAGAGCTCGGTGACGGTGCGGATGTAGCCCTGGATTTGCTCGGGCGAGGAGTTTTCGTTGACGTTCTGCAGATCCTCCTTGATTTCGCCCCAGGCCCCGCCCGTGCCGCGAAACGCGCGCTCGAGTTCGCGCGACACGGCCGCCCGCGCCGCGATGAAGTCGGTTGCCGCTTCATGCCCGGTCTGCGTCTTCCACCAGTTGCGCATAGCATTGACGGTCGGGAACTGACCGTTGTGCATCGCGTCGGCCATGTCCCACAGCGTCGACATATGGGCGAGCGCGGTATTGGCCGAGCGGATCTGATTGCTCTGGGTGCCGACGTGGTAGGCGACTTTGGTGCGATAGTTCGTCACCCACCGTGAGGCGTCCCAGCTCGGGTCGAGCGAAGTCACCAGCTTCTGGACATTCTGGTAAAACGGTGCCCGCAACTGCCAGCCGCTCGGCCCCGGCATGTCACCGTTGTCGACCGAGCGCGCCACCGAGGCGAGGCCAGGGTCGGCGGTGGCGATCTTCTGCAGCGCGCTGTTGATGTCGCCCGGCTTGGTGTCGCGGATCACCTTGTCGATAAAGGACTGCATCTGCGACGCGCGCCGCGCCACTGCTTCGTTGCGCGGGATCGCGAGCGGGTCGCCGCTCGGGCCGCCGCGATAAACATCGTGTCCGGTTTCGAGGTAGGTGCGGGCGTTCTGGTCGAGCCGCTCGGGCGAGAGCCCCGTCGTCTTCAAGAGATCGGGGGCTGACTGGTAATAGGGCGGCAGGCCGCCGACATCGACCTGCGGCAGCGCGGTGGCGGGAGCAGCTGCGGCCCCCGGCGGCCCGGTATAGCCCGCAGGCACCACGTCAGCGCGCGGTCGGATCGGGTTGCCCTGCGCATCGACCACCTGGTCTTCACCGCCGGACGGCGGCGGGGTGGCCTGCGCACCGCGCTCGGGCGCGGCACCCGATGGCGTCGGGGTCGATGGTGGTGGCGCGGGCGCTGTCTCGGGGGCGGGTGCTTCGGCTGGGGCAGGCGAGGGTGCGGTCGGAGCTTCGCTGGAAGCAGGAGCTTCGGGGGTCGCAGGTGCGGCTGGAGAGGGTGCGGCAGGCGCCTCTGGCGAGGCGGGCTCGGCAGGCGGCTCTGCCGCCGGTTTGCCCGATTCGCCGCCATCGCTGCCGTAGGGCGCTGTCTCGATGCCGATACCGCGTTCTAGGTCATGCTGCTTCTTCTCGCTGTCCTTGAGCTTCCTTTCAAGTTCAGCGACCTCATCCTGCAGCTTCTGTTTTTTGAGCGGATCGGTTTCGGCCTTTTCCTGCTGCTCAAGATACCACTTCTGTTGCTCGACCGCGAATTTCTGCTCGGCAAGAACGAGGCGTTGCTCGGCGAGGTTCGTCTTGCTGACATCCTGGTAGGCCTTGTCGCGCGCCTGGAAGAGCGCCGAGGGGTCGCCGCCTTGGGCGAGCACGGCCTGCAGCTGCGAGTCGCCGTATTTGAGCGCGATCGCCTGCAGCGCCTGCGGGTCGCCCATCGCCCCCGCCGCTTCCAGCTGCTCCTCCTGCATACGCGCTTTGAGTTCCTTCAGGTGGTCCTGGTACTTGGTCTTGAGCTCCTTGGCGTCGGCCTCCTGCCGCTTGTTGCGCGCCGACTGGTAACCGGCAAAGGCCGACAGCATCGGCAACGCCGCGCCCTTCGAGAAGAGCGCGAGGCCGATCATCAAGAAAGGCGCGATGCCCTGGATGATGCCGGGGATCTCGCGCTGATGCGGGATGCTGCCCGGGCCGTCGCCAAAAAGCCCCTCGTCCTTGCCCCACATCGAGGGCGGCCGGTCGGGGATCATCGAAGGATAGCCGCCGCGCGGCGTGTAGGATGCCGGGCGGTAGTTCTGCGGCGGCGGGGCCCGCGGGCCCGCCTTGACAAGACCGCTGTCGAGCGCGGCGGCGGTGGCGACCAGCGTCGTGCCCGCGCCATAGCCGCGGTAGCCCGCAAGACTGAACCCGGTCTTCTCGGCGCCCTCGGGCCCGCGGTTATAGGCGCTGACCGCTTTCGACCAAGAGCCGAAGCGGTCGTACATCTGTCGCAGATACCGCGCCGCCCCCTGCAGGTTCTGCTCGGGATCGTAGGGGTTGACCCCAAGCCCGCGCGCGGTGTCGGGTTCGAGTTGCCCCAGGCCGATCGCCCCGGCGTTCGATCGCGCGCCCGGACTGAAATTCGATTCGGCGTGGATGAGCGCGTTAAAGAGCGCGGGCGGCAGACCGTACTCGTTCGCGTAACGCTGGATCTGCGGCTGGAACGGGGTCTGCGCGGGTTGGCCGCGCGGCGTCGACATCCACCAGGGATTGCCGGGGCTGGTGATCGGCGGGGTGGGCGTGCCCTCGCGCGGCACTGGCGGCATCGGCTGTTCGCGGCGCGGAAAGATGTATCCGCTCGAGGGATCGAGCGTGAATGCGCCGGGAGTGGGAGTTGGTGGCGGCCGCGTATCCCCCGGCGCCGTGTACGGGTCGGTTGGCGGCTGAACCGTGCGAAAGGCCGCGGGGGTGACCTGCGGCACCTGCGACAGCGGTCTGCCGACATAGGGCATGATCCGGTCGATGTTCGATCCCTGGAGGTAATTGTCCGCCCCCGGCACCGAACCCGGGAGGAACGGCGAGGGGGTTGTCGGCTCGTAATCGTCGGGGGTCGGCATCAGAACTTACTGCCGAGCGCCGAGCCGATGCTGCCCAAGGCCTGCATCTGCGCCGCCTGCTGGCCTGCGGCGAGATTGCCGACGCCCGCGAGCGCGTTCGCCCCCTGCCCCAATGAACTCGCCGCCGTGCCAAAGGAGGTGTTCGCCCCCTGCTCAAAGCCGAGCGCCGTGGACAATCCCTTCAGACCAAGCTCCTCATCGAGCGCCGAGAAGCCGACGGTCTGCGCGAGACTCTTCTGCGCGTTGGCGTCGAGATCCTGCGTCTTCATGGTCGAGCCGCCGAGCCCCAGATTGGCATAGGTGCCCGAGGTGGCGAGATCCATCTGCTGCTTGGTCTGGTTGACCGCCGCCTGCTGCGCGTCGGTCAATTGCCCCGCCGCGCCTTTCTGGTACTGATCCAGTGCGGTCGGGTAGATGTCGTTGACCCCCTGGCTTTGCTCGATGCCGCCAAGGGTGTCGGACTGGCCCGCGAAGTTCTGGAATGACGGGATGAGGTTTTCGATCTGCTGCTCGACGCCCGCGACATTGCCGCCGCTAAATAACGAGCTTGTCATGGCTCAGTCCTTCGCAAGGTCAATCGCGTAGACTGTCTCGGGGTGCGCCCCGATCCGCTTGGCAAGGGCGCCGACCTCGAATTCAGTCTCGGTCGCGATCCACCACTTTTTGCACCCCCGAGCGCGGGCCCACTCGACGCTCTCGCGCAAGAGTTCTGCCGCTGCCCAATGATGCCCCTCTTCGACGCAAATCGCGAGAATATGCAAAGAGCGGCGCTTCGGCGCCCAGGTCCGCGCCTGCTGATTGCCGACGAGAAAGGCGTGATCATTGCGCCAAGCAATCGCGGTCGGGAGGTTCATCGCCTGGGTCAGCGCCACCAGCCCGCCGCCGACGTCGTAGCGGCTCATGTCGTAGCGGCGCTGACAGAGCGCGGCCACCCACGGGATGTCGTTGGCGGTGATGTCGCGGATCACGACGAATAAAGCGGGAGCAGATACTGCGTGCCGCTGATGGTGGTGGCGATGCTCCCCGCGGCGATCGACGGCACGGTCGGCCCGACCGCGCCAAAGCTGACCCCGTCAAGCTGCGCCTGCAGCGCCGCGACCTGCGACTGCAACGTGAAGACCTGGGTCTGCAACGTCTGCACGGCGGTGATGGTCTGCGCCATCTGCGACTGCAAGGTGGCGATCGCCGACGCCTGCGAAGTGATGAGTCCGTCGAGCGTTAGAACGTTGGCGGCCTGGTCGAGGGTCTGCAGCGCGTTGACGAGGCGCAGATAGCCCGAGCCCGATTGCACCAGCGTGGTCGACGCCGACAACAGGTCGGGGTACTGGATCGGCGATTGCCCCGCCTCGAGCTTGCGGCTGCTAACCCCGCCTGCGACGCCCGGCACGGCTCAGCAACTCCGAGGCTTCCTGCGGCGGCAGGCGCGTATCGCTGGTCCCCATCGGGTCAAACCCGCGCGGGCTGATCCTATCGACGCCGAAGTCGGTTGCGAACTCGCCGCCGTTTGCGACGTTCCCCCGCGGGCCGACCCTCGGCTCCGTACCGAGCCGCAAAGGCCCGGCGAGTGAGCGCGCGGAGTTCAGATCCGTATCCGGACTCACCGTTATCGCCGGGGGTGAGTCCGCCTGACCCGTTCTGTACGGCCATGATCGATCTCGGTTAGGCACTACCGCCTCCTGCGGGCGCGGGCTCTGCGGAGATTTCTGCGAGCGGCCTTACGCTGAGCGCGGCTAGCCATTTCCTGCCTCCTACTCTGGGGATATGCCAATCATCAAGCAATCGGCACACATCATCGACACTACGCGCAACGGCGATCGCGCCAAAGGCTCCCGTGCCAAGCAGCTTGGCGTGCATCTCTTCCTGCCCGATCAATTCGCGGGGACTTCCCCGGCGGGTGCGAACGATGCGGGTCTTCGACAGGCGCCCGCCTCGGCGCTTTAGCTCAATGCCGAAAACAAGATCGTAAAAAATAAGCACATCCGGAAAACCACGCTTCAAACCAAAGCGTGAATACTGCGCGAATTGCGCTGGCGAGAGCGCAGTAACCCCCGCCGGATATGGCGTCCAAACTGCCGGTGGGGCGAGGCACAGATCCAGCAGATCGCGAACCGCGCCGTGAATGTCTTTTTCGGACGGCTCCGGTGCGGTCAGCTTGAAGTTACCGGCGACGACGGCGGGCACGGGCTGCCCTGCGACTTGCCGGAACTAAAACCAATCGGCGACCACCCCTACGACGTGCCATAGCTATTCCCTCCTGCTAAACTACGGAGCGATAGCAACCTGGGCCGGTTGCCATCGCCCCTGACCCTACTCCTGCCTAGAAGGAGCACGGCTGATGCCTAATACCACAAAGAAGCAGGACTACATGCGCGCCTACGCACGTGCGCATGCCGACAAGTTCCGCAAAAGCCGCCTCAAGTACTTAGCGAAGCCAGAGGCAAGAGCGAAGTCTCGGGCATACGCTCGCGACTACAACGCAAAGAACCCCAAAAAACGGGATGATTATCGCCGCCGTTGGGAAGAGCGCCGCCGCATCGAACTGATGGGACGCCCCCCGCCTGAGGTTTGCGAGCTTTGTGGCGAAGCGAGCGACAAAAAACTCAACGCTGACCACTGCCACAAACTCGGCCATGCCAGAGGTTGGCTCTGTAGCCGCTGCAACCTTGTTCTCGGTCAGGTGGGGGATGACAGGGACTTGCTACGCAAGATGATTGCGTACCTCACGCACCACGCCACAAATCAATCCCCGCAATTGATCCTGCCGGGAATCTAGCGGCGGCGACGTGCCCTTATGCGACGGGCTCTGCGCGTGTTCTTTAATCGACGTGCCATCTTTCGCCCTCCTTCTTCTGCCCGTTCACCACGAACGGGGCCGGTTCGCCCGCCTTCGAGCGGGCTACGAAAAGCCATTAGCGTCTGCGGCTCATGCGGCCGATGCGGGCGCGCATGTCGCCGCCGCGCAAGGCGCGGTGGTTTGGTGGTCGAGGAAAGCGGATGCCCACGCCGTAGTGTTGTCGTAGCGCGGGGCGGCGAACCCCAAACCGACTGCGTAGCCTTGCCACGGGATGCCCTCCTCTAGGCGCCGAAGAGTGTTCGCGATTCGTAGGCTAGCAAAATCCGCTCGATGATGAAATCGGGGCTATTCGACGTAAGGTCGAGCCAGCCAAAGATCCCCTGACCCTCGGTCGGGTGCGGGCGGATGTCATCGATATTCGGCTGCACCTCGAACGACACCCGCTGCGAGCCGTTGGGGATGCCGCCGCCAGCGGTTGAGAAGCTGCCGGTGAGAAAGCTGCCTTCGGGCTGTCCGGCCATGTCGCGCAGGTGCATGTAGCTGCGCTTCCAGTTCTTGATCGCGAGCGGCTCGGGCGGGGAACCGTTATAGGCTTTTGTGCTGAGCCGCTTCTCGAGCGCGGGATCGGGCTGGGCGAACAGCTGCACCAGCACCGAGCCGTCGGTGCCGTAGGCGGTGATGCACGAATCCTGCTCGTAGAAGCCGATATGGGTGAGCGCGTAGCGTTGCGAGGCGACGGTCCAGATCTGTCCGTTCCAGCAAAGGATCATCGAGCGCGCGACACCCCAGGGATCGGTAAAGGTGCCGTTGAACAGCAGCCAGCGCTGCCCGAAGACATGCACCGGGGCTGCGGTCGGCTGAAACGGCGTCGGGTTGAGGCTGTGCCACAGATTGGTGACCTTCTGCGTCAGCCACGTCGCCTGACCGTCGCCAGACATCAAATAAACCCCGGCGAGATCAAACACCGTCAGTGCCTGCAGCCACTTGCCCACCGGGCGGAAGAACCGCTGACCGATCTGCGGGTTGTAGTTGCTCAGCTGGAACTCGGTGGTGTAGGGCGTGGTGACAGAAGGCGAGGTCGTCGCCTGCGCCTGCCCGACCAGCTGGATGTTCGAGATCCAGTCGGTCATCGAATCGCCAAAGATGTAGAGGAACCCGGCGGTGGCGCACATCTCGGTGAACGACACAGTCAGTTGGTCACCGAAATAGGGGAAGCTGCCACCACCGCCCGCGGTCGAGAAGTCGGCGCCGTTGCTCGGGGCCGAGAAGCTGACCACCGTCTGCCCGAGGACAAACAGGCGCTGGTTATAGACCTCCATCGCAAAGATGCCCGGCAATCCCGAGGGCATGACCAGCGGGTTGCCGCTCGCATCGGTGGTGGCGCCGCCGGTCAGCCAGGTCGGGGCGTTCGACCCCGGCGGGCTGATGGTGAAGTTTGCGTCGATCGCGTAGAGCCCGCGCGGACTGCCGATGAGCCCGCCGCCGACCTGTCCGGTGGTGTTGCCGACCGTCGTCGGTGTCCACAACTTGAAATCGGCGGGGTAGTTGGGCGCCACCGGGTTCCACAGAATGCCGAGGTTGAGCGTGGCGTTGGTGTTGAGGTTGACGACCTGGATGGTGCCGTTGGAGAGGTAGAGCAGGGCGATCGGGTCGGTGCCGTTCATGTTGGTGAAGAAGATGCGCAGGATCGACACCCCGGCGGGCGCGGTCCACAGCGGCGCCGACGGTCCCCAGGCGGTGCGCAATTCGCCGTTCGCCAAGGGGAAATAGTTCTCAACCCACCACAGATCCGCGTCCTCGATTGTGCTGCGCCGGGTCGACTGGTTGAGCCCGCCCTGCGGCCAGTGCGCAAGCTCGATGATGGTCGGCTGGTTGTCGGAGGCGATCGGCATTATTGCTGCGGCATCCCGCGCCAACGCCTCTCGTTGTCATCAAAGATGACGTGCGAGCCGAGCCGGTACTGCCAGTGATCTTTGCCCACCTGCACCCATTTGGGCGCGTGCGGCAGCGCGTACATCGAGCCCTGCGAAAACGTTGCCTCGTAGGGCGTCTTCCATTTGTCGGGAAAGTGCACCCTCGGCTTGCCGGTGGCGCGATCGATGTCCTCCCGCACCACCTGGGGCTTTGCTTCGGGGTCGCCTGCCTGCATCGCCTTCCAGAAGCCCGGCATGTCGTAGTCGAGGTCGCCATGCTGGTAGTTGACCGGCGCCCCCATCGCCCCGGTCTTGAGCCACTCGTTGAACAGCGGCTGCTCCTGCGCGCTCAGCGGCGTGATGTACGGCCCCGGCTTGGCGAACTGCTGGTTGCGCTCGAGGTTTTGCTGCGGCGTGAACATGTCTCCAGGGTTATCTGGTTTCCAGCGCCAGTACGATCGCAGCCATTGGGTGCCCGGCGGGTCGCTCGAGCCGCCGATCCCGCTCATGACGAGCGCAGAACCGCGCCGTAGGGGCTTGTGACCATGCTCGGCGCCACGACGCTGGCGCAGAACGGCAACTCGGCCTGGAACATCTGCAGCATCGCCGTCGCGTCCTCGCGCCGCTGCTGCTGGACGAGGCAGAGCCATGCCGAAAAGTAGCTGACCGCGTCGGTCCACGGCTCGGGGATGGGCTCGGGGTCGTCGTCGTTCTCTAAGGGGAAGGGCAGGCATGAGCAATCGAGTTCCATCGGCTGCACCTGAGAGGGGATGGGTGCGAGAAAGATCGACCCCGCGGTGCCGAAGCCATACTGCGCGTAGAACCCGGGATAGCTGATGGTGCCGACCCAGGCATGGTTCCAGATGCGGAACCGGGCCTGGAAGTCAGACCAGGCTAAGCGGTTCCACGCGGGCTTCCAGGCACCGTCGCCCGGGCCGATGGCGATCGCGAGCGAGCGCACCGCGAGGATCTCGCGGATCCCCGGCACCTCTTGGGCCAGAGCCTTCCAGTCGTTGAACTGATACTGCTCCTGGTTCGCCTGGGTCTTGGCGCGAACCAGAACCCGGCAGCAGCCGCTCGCCGAGGCGATGCGCCGTCGTGCGCGGTTGACGTAAGTGGTCAGCGTCGGGATCGCGAAGAACTGACCCTGACTGTCGTTCAGATGGTTCTGGGTTTCGGCGATGTAGGTGGCGAGCACATCACGTCACGGGGTCAGCGGCCACGGGTTGGGCCACGGCCATTGGTAGGGGTTCCCCGCGCCGAGGCGGGTCGCGGTGCCCGCCGCGGTCAGGGTCACGTTGACCCCGTCCGAGACACAGAAGCCGCCCGGGCAATTGACCGCCGTCGTGCCGGTCGCGGGCGGGATCGCGGGCACGGTGATGACAAACGCACCGGGGAGAAACCACGCGCCGGGCGGCACGACCGCCCCCGCCCCCAATGCCACGCCCGTGGAGAACCGCCCCTCGGTGATCGAGCCGGGGCCGAAAACAACGCCACCGCTTCCTGCCATCGCTTGTCTCCCTTACGCGGCCAAGCCGGTGATGATGGTGCCGGTGGCAGGCTTGCTGCAAACCAGATTGAGCGCGGTGAGGCTCAAGCCGACGCTCGCCACCTGCCCCTGCGGGATGGTCGAGTACCAGCCCGTCCAGGCAAAATTTGCGTCTTCGTGAACCACCATCGTGATGTAGCGCGAGTTGAAGAGGAACGCGGTGCCTTGCGGGCACTGCAGATCAAAGAACAGCGGGGTGTCGCCCAAGAGCAATCCCCTGAACCCGCTGTTGACCGGGTCTTCCTTCCCCCACCGGCTTGACGGATCGTTGTTGTAGCGTTCCAGCGCCATGAAATCGGTCATCAAGGTTGTCCAGTCGGTGATGTTCATCACCCCGAAATCGGGGGCTTCACCGCCCGCGTGCTGGACGTTCTGCAGGATGAACTGAATAAAGCCGCGGCGGGTGAGGCTGCCCGCTCCCCCGGTCGCCGCGCCGCCTGCCCACATCGGATAAGTAGTGCGCGACAGTCCGCCGTAGATCGGCACGTTCGCGGCCGAGCCGTAAGCGTCGAGCAGCCCGAACATCTGCAGCGGGTTCACCACGCCCCCAGACGTGGATGACGAGAACAGCGACGTGCACAGCGCGTCGAGCGCCGAATTCTTCATGTCGTTGAGCTTGAGCATCAGTCGCGAGGTAACCGCAACCGCATCCTGAGTCACCAGCTGCTCAAGGCCGAAGCTGGTCACCGGGGTGGCGAGGGCGCAGAGGTTGAACTCGGCGTTCACCGTCGCCGCGACATCGGGCGGGATCGTAAAGTTGCCCGCTGGGCCAATCCACGACGAATTGACATAGCGCCCAGTCTGCACCGGCTGCGTATAGGGACTCACGCCACCGCTTGCGCGAATCGCATTGCGCAACAATAGTGCTAAAAGCGGATTCTGCTTGTAGATGAGCACGACGACCATCTGGGCAAAAACCCTGCGAACAGTAGCCTCTAGCTCGAACCCAATGGGTCCGTTTGGGATGATCCCGGCCCCCAATTGCGGCATTAGCAATGCCTCCTTTTATGATATAATCGCAATGGCGTCTACCACTGGCGACCCGGTCGTCGCTGCTCGCCTTCGCGCAGCGTCTTCAGGATTTCCTTGCGCCCCCACTCCTCGGGATCGGCGGCAATTTCCTTGAAGGTGTCCTGCCGTTCGTGATGCCAAAACTGTGAATCGTAGCCTGCGTCCTGGCCGTCGGACATGCGCGGGTTGCGGCTCGCGAAGTGCTCGGCGGCGACCTCGTAATCGCCGACATTGCGCTCGACCATGAAGTCCTCGAGACGCTTCATCGCGTCGTCGGTGAACCCATAGCTGTCCTGTACTTCCTTGCGCTGAGCGGCAATGCGTTGGTCCTGCTCGCGATCACGCGAAGCTTTGCGCTCCGCTTCGCGCTCCTCGCGCTCGCTGTCGAGGCGCTTGTTGATGCGCTGCTCGAGGTCGAAATCGGGGATCGAGGTGTCGGGATATTTGCGCTTCCACAGGCGCTTGGCCTCGTCGCCGAATTCGGGGTCGTTCCACACGCCCGACGCCGCCTCCGCAATCTGCCGATTGGTTTCCGCCTGCCCCAGGCGCTGGCGTAGCTCCGCGACCTGCTCATCGGTGAGGGTGACCGGCATCACGGCACCTTGATGAAATTAAGGATCTCGGCGGCGGCCATGATGCGCCGGTCGGTGTCCTCCTCGGCGTCGTTCATTGTCGTGTGGAGGAACTCGACCGCCTCAAGCGCAATCCGGTAGGCATGGAAACGCGCCTCGTTAAGCGCGTCCATCGGCGTGCGCTCGAGCGTCGGCAATTCCCCCTGCTCCGCCATCAGCGGGTCGGACCTTCAGAGCGACCGACAATCGAGGGCTGTAAGGGGATGCCGCCCGCGAGCCGCGGCACGACGCGCGGGATGGCGCCCCACTCGCTCACCTCGGACTGGGTGTCGACCTGCCGGATGGTGCGCGGCGGCACATCGGGCGGGGTCGAGATCGGCGGATCGTAGCTGCGGTTCTGTGCCATCTCAGGCTCCCGGTAACGGTGTCGAGGGTTGCGGCTGCTGCTGCTGGCCGCCCTGCATCGCCATGAGGCGCTGCAACAGCGCGTTGCGCTGGGTGTTGCGGACCAGATCCTGCGCCATTGTCTGCTGCGCGCCCGCGGTCGGGATGCCCTGCGGCAGGTGGCGACTGAGGCGGTTGACGGCGTTGATCACGTCGCGGTGAACGTCCGAGCCCATGCCCAATTGCGGCAGCGCGTTCTGCAGCATGTCGAGCGCGGCCTTCACTTGCATCAGCGCCGCACCCTGCGCGCCCTGACCGGGGGCCGAGGCCTGCGGTGCCCCGCGGGCACGCGCCAAGGCGGCGAGAACCGGCGAACCGGCGGCACCGGGCGGGCCTGCTGCGCCTGCTTGTGGGGGAGAGTCGCCGGGGCCCGGCGGCATCCCCGCGTCCATGCCATCTGCCACGGGTAGAATCCCGCCTAGATTTAGCGGCGCAGACGGTAAACCGACATAGATGCGGTAAGCAAGTACCGCGCTTAGTGACGCGCGGGTTGCCTGCGGCTCGCGGCCTGCCCCGGCGGCGGTTGCCCGGTGGCGGCGGCCTGCGCCGCCTCCTGCTGCTGCTGCTTTGCCATCGCCGCCTTGCGCTCGCGCAGGTGAGCGAGGAGCAGCTGCGCGTTGGGCGGGTTGAGCATCTCTATGAGATCTTCCGCGCCAATGGCTTGCGCCCGCGCCAGCGCGATGGCGGTCTGGCGGGAGTCCTCAGCAAAAGCGGGCGAGGCCGAGTGGCTGTCGACCTCGACCTGAAAATTCTCATGAGCATGGAGAAAAGCTTCGATCTCGAATTCAAGACCGCTCTCCGTGCGGTAGATCCGCGGATCGTTGTTTGCCATCAAGCGGCAGGCAAGGTATCCACTGTCGGCGAGTTGGCGTTCGATGCGCGTGGCGGGGTCGATCAGCGCGGGCGACGAGGTTCGCACCAGCGTCTGCGCATGGACGCCCGCTCGCACCGAGGGCTCGCCTTGACCCGTCATGATCGGACTGAACCCGCCCGCCTCGTCGAACAGCTTCCACAGGAACTCCAACTCTTCCAGGTAACCCGGGGGCGGGGGCTCGGTCAGCTTGGCGGCTTTGGCGTTGGGATTGGGGTCAGATATAAAGCCACCTTCACTAATCAGCTTATAATACTGTTCTTCGGTTATGCTGTTAAACCCGGCGAACGAGTAAGGTGCCGCTGCGTTTCGATCCCACATCACCTTGATGTCCCGTAGTCGCTTACTTATGACATCCTGTAGCATCTGCACGTCGGCGACGACCGAGCGGCCCCAGAAATAACCCGGGGTTTCGTTCGCCTTGACCTGGACAAAGGGGTGGTGCCCCGGCACGCCGCTGAGGTTTTTCGGTGCGTCGATGCCTTCGAGGATCAGCGGCTCGGGTCCGTAGATCAGCTGGATCGTGGTGTAGTCGCCGTCGCGGTTCTGGTCCTTCACCCAGAGTTCACAGTGTTTAACGGTTTCGGTGACCCGGCGCTGCGGTCGCCAAGGGGTCGGGATCGGGAACACCTGCACGATGCCAGCCGCCGAGGGGGTCGAGCCGACATCGCCGAGCGGCGACATGCCGCCGACCACCATCTGGTGAAAAAAGCTCGGCTCGTCCTGGTCGCGCTCGCTGTGGCGCGATTCCATGATCTTCTGCATGACCTGGCTGACCCGCGGGTGGCCGCTGTCGACCAGCATCGAGCGCAGCCGGGTCACCGTCGGGTAGGAGCAGTGACAGAACGCCTCCTGCTCGTCCAAGTTAACCACAGACTCCGAGAGCACCCCGAAATTGATCGGATGCACTGGCGCGGCGCGGAACCCGTAGCCCTCGCCCCAGTGCTTCAGCAGATAATTTCCACAGATCAATCCCCAGGTGACCGCGTCCGAGAAGCGCAGATCGGTGTCGGTCGAGCGGTAGTCGGCGGCGAGCATCTGCCCCAGCGCCCGCGCCCGCTCGAGCACGTCGAGCGCCTCGTTTGAATCGAAGAGCAGATTGAATCGGACATTCTGCGGCTGGAAGTAGTAGCCCGACAGGCGGTCGACAAAGCCGCGCACCTTGTTGTGGATCGCGGCGCGCACATCGCCCGAGCCGGTGTAGTAGTACTGCGCCGCCTTCTGATAGACCTGCCCGCGCTCATCGGCGGTCGCCATGCACTCGTCGACCAGTTCGCGAGCCCACTCGGCCGCGCGATCGGGGTTGGTCGGGATGCGCAGCATCAGTAGACCCGGATGCTGCGTTTTTTGCTGTCGGCGATGAGGTCGCGCTGCGCGCCCGATTTGAGCGCCGATTGCAGGACGTCGAGTCCGTTGCCATGGCGCAACCGGACCTCGCGCCCGAGCGCCACCGCTTGGCTCAGCTGGCTCCCCGCGGCCGCCCAGCTGGAAGCGGGGATCACCTCGGCGCCCTGGTCCTTGTAGCGCACCCGGCCGCGGCTCTCGCTCGTCGGCATGTCGGCGACCTGGTAATCCTCAGCGGCGATGGTTTCGGCGAGCGCGCGCGCCTTGCCCGCGGGGCTGCCGCCGATCGCGGGCGGCTTGAACTCCTGCACCATCGGGGTGGCCGCGCAGTATTCGCAATCGGGCGGCTCGGCGTTCCACTGCTCAGAGGTCAGCTGCACCTCGATTACGTGTCCGCAGAATTCGCACGCATAGGTCCTCAGGATCATCAGAACACCTGCGCGCCGACGCGCCTGCGCCGGTTCAAGTTGACCCAGAAGTCGCTATAGGCTTGGCTCAGCACGGTGCCCGCATTCTGCGCGGGCCGCTCGCCCTTTTGCGAGTCCCACGTCATCTGCCGGGCGACCAGTGAATCGCGCCGCTGATCGATCCACGACCAGTGCGCCAGGACCAGCGCCATGACGAGGTCGTCGCCCTCGGCGCTGTCGGCCCCCGCGCCGATATAGCCCTGGTCTTCGATGATCGCCTGTAGCTGCCGCATCAGCCGCACCGAGCGGATCTCGATGCGCCGCAGCATCAAGGAGTCGCGCAGCGCCGAAAAGATCATGCTCTTGTTGTCGCTGTTGGTCTTCCAGTTGAGGACGTTGCCGACCCCGCCGTAGGTGTCGGCGCGCTTATAGAGAAACCACCGCACCGCACCAATCAGCGCCATGATCTGATCCTCGCCGCCGATCGGCACCGAATTCATCAGACCGCGGTCAGCGAGTTGCCGCAGATTGCGGATCTCGGGCATCACCGCCGCGCCGATCCCGGTCACCTCGAGATTGACAATGTGGTCGCGATAGGCCCCGGCGAGGTGCGCGAGCACCCAGGCAAACTGATAGGTCAAGGGCTTGTTCGACTGGAACTCGGCGACCTGCACGACCCGGTCGGCATAGCAGCGCAGCACCTGCACCGCGTGGTCGTCGGCATCGTGCCCGCCACCCCCCGAGGGATCGCAACCGATGCAGTAGATGCCCCCCGGCTCGGGCGGCTCATAGACGCGCAGCATCGCCTCGTCGGTATCGAGCGTCTGGGTGATCTCGCTTTCGAGGAACTTTTCGTTGAAATGGTAGCGATAGGCTTGGTACGGCGGCCCGGCGGCCAGCGTTTCGCTCATCTCGAGGGTGCGTGCGGCGGGGAAGAAGCTCGAGCCGCTGGCGATAAAACATTCTTTTTCGGTCCACGGGTAGTGGCGCAACATATACTCATCGGCGCGGTGTTCGTTTTCGCGCCGCCACCACGCTATTTGCGATGGCGTCACTTTTACTTGATATTCTTGGAGGCAGTAGCGCGCCCGCAGAAGCTCATCGTCGGTGAGCGAACCATCCCAGTAGGTTTTGTAATCGGGATCGCTCTTTGGGATCTGGTAGGTCGGGTTCGACCAGAAACCGCAAAACACAAAGCGCATGTGGCGGTCTTGCTTCGCCCGCTGGCAGTGGTCGTAATACCAGTTGAAGCCATTGGCGATCGATTCCCAGACGTAGAGCCGGTGCGGGTTCTCGCGCGCGAGCGCGGCGCGCAGAGACTCCACGCCCGCAAGGCTCTTCCAGGTGCCGCACTCGGTCATGTGCGCCATGTTCAGCGCGCGGGAGGCGCCGAGATCGGGGTTGTTCGCAGCCGCCAAGAGGTCAATCACCGAGCGGTTGGCGAACACCATGCCGTTGCGGTTGTTGGTGATCAACCGGTGCTCGACCGAGCGCCATTCGGGCGGCAGGGTTTCGAGCAGGTTGGCAAAGATCCGGCGCAACCGCTCGAGATTGTCGGTGCGATCGGCGATGATCGCGCCCTGCACGCCCGGGTTGGCGAGCGCCCAAAAAAGCTCGATGACGCTGCACACCGTGGTGATCGCGACCTGGCGGCATTTCAGCACGACGAATTCATGCACGCCCTCGCTCAGCCCTTTGGCGATGGTGTCGATTACGAGGCGCTGCGACGGCCACGGTGTGACGTGAGTGCGCCCCTCTTCTTTCGTATCGATCGATACGCTGGTCAGCAGGTCGTAGATGCCTTGGCGGATTGTCGGCATGGCGCGCATAATAGCCATGCTTTCGCATCAACCAAGCTAAGGACGCTGATTAGCGAGGTGGGTGCGTAGCGCGTGGATTCGTTGTTCTTGTCACGCTGACACCTTTGCCCCTCCCCTCCCGGGTCTGGGGCATTTTTTTTGCCCCGCCCCTGCGCCTCTGTGAGGCCCGCCAGCGCGCGAAGGGCATTTCCGGCTACTGGGGTAGCTCCCCCTC
>Ga0126373_10000397_pt1 | contig 28673 bp, 27 predicted proteins | sample PanSoiMetPlot_11_FD_92545 | JGI IMG/M metagenome (GOLD analysis project Ga0126373, IMG submission 92545) | Tropical forest soil microbial communities from Panama - MetaG Plot_11 | ecosystem: Environmental > Terrestrial > Soil > Tropical forest > Bulk soil | place: Panama | collected 2016-02-17 | reverse complement strand
TGCCACCTGCTCGGTCACGCGGGTCACGACAAGGTCGGCACTGTTGCCCACCGAGGTGACTGCAATGCCAGACCCGAAGTCGATCAGCGAATTGCCGTCGACGTCGACCACGACGCCGCCGCCTGCTGCCGATACAAACACCGGTAGCACATGGCTCAAGCCACGAGCCACGCTGTGCTGACGACGCTCGAAAAGCCCACGCGACCGCGGGCCAGGGATCTCGGTTACCAGGTTCCGGCGCTGGGGCAGGGACGGGCCGCCAGGGGTAGCTGCGTTCAGGCTCATACCTGCAGAGTACTGCCCCAGATATGGCGTTTCTGGGCTGGCTAGCGAAGTCCTACGAGGGTTAGACGGCCTCGGATATCGCGCGAGTTGGCGGTCTCTGATGTAGTAAGACAAGCACTAATTGGTCACCTGGGAAGGCACAGATCGTTCGCATCCCATGTCATCACGCTCGTTCAGCCAGGTGAGATTGGCAGGTCCGCGCAGAGTCAGACGTGACCGCTAGAGCTCGATTATCGCCGGCCAGCATTCACAGGGGAGAAAGCGGATCTTCCCTTCGAATGTCCGGAGGAAATGAGACTCGCACACCCACCATCTGCCGCTCTTGTGAGCGCACCTGATGCGCACGAGGTGTGAGCTTGGATTCTTGCAATGGGTGAACTCTCCGACTCGCTTAGAGAGAGAAATGCAGGGGTTGCCCAAGCGGTCAAAGTTGGTGCTTTTGCAGGTTTCGTGGCACTCATGGAGGATCTGGCACAGTTTGCGGTCGAAGCCCGAAGTATCAATCTCGATGACCTCGACTGTCGCTGTGCTCGCCATGGCTAATTCAAGGATGCTGCATGATCGTTTGGCAAGTAGCCAGGCATCGGGGATCCGCCCGAGGAAGTTACGGTTCATTCCAAGGGGTTGCCCGTGGGGTCGAAACCCCGACGGGGGACCTGCCACGGTGGCGTCTTCGGATCATCGAACCCCCAATCTCTGGCTGCCGCTGCCTGCTTCTCGATCCTGCGGAGTTGGCGTTGCTTCCTGCGCTCTCGCCATTTTCCGATCGCCGCAGCATTACCAGCCTCCGCCCATCGGTGGACCTGGCTCATCGCCGGTGAACCGCTTGAAATTCCGCAACGAGTCCTTAGCTGCGATCTTGGCATCGATGATGTCTGCGCGTCGGCCACGACGCTGATCCCGCCACCGCTTGATGACGGCCAATACCCTGGTCATAGCACCTGCCAACCCCTTCCTTCCGGACCCATACACACGTCTTGGCTGCACGTAAGTTAATTTGGTTCGATTCCGAATAGCCATATCCGGGATGCACCACGATCTCCTGCCGGAAGGTGCCGACCTCGGTGACAATCTCCAAGGCAGTCAGGTAGCCGGGAGCCAGGAGATTCTGCCCGACAAGCCCAGCCAGTTCGGCGTCCTGCCAGGAAACCCACATAGTGGTATCGGGCAGCACCGAGTCAGCAATCTCAAGCTCCGCTGGCTCCCGGTTCCGCGCATAACGGATAGCTGGGTGCTTCCAAAACTGGAGCCGACCTGCGAGCAGTTCCTTTCGAAACTCAGACCCCGTCGGCAACCCATTTATCTCGGGGGACACCACAGTAAGTCTGAGGTATTTGAGCCGGATCGCATAGTGTTTTCCGTTCATGATTGTTATGCACACAAACAAGCCATTGCGATTAACTTCTGCGTACAGAGAAACGCCTACGATCCCGGAAATGGTCATGAAAGGTAACCCCACTAGCAGAGAAGGACCTGAAATTCTCACAGGTCCAGAGCGCGCGACCGTCCCCGTCATGCCGCCAGATGGCGGACTAGTTCCTCATCGGCCCGGTTCCCCTGACTCAGGCATATCTGAGTCGCCGGGTGTAGCTGTCATGCCAGCTAAGAGTTCCCTGTTAGCAAAACGCTGAGGATGTGCTCAAACGTTGCTGAGCCAATTGAAACCGATGACGTCATGGTTTGGCAAACTGACGTGCAGCCGACGACCTCCTCTCAGTTATGGCGGCATGGACGCCATTGATGAGAAAGCCAAATGGCAAGAACTTGCCGCGAGTGAATCTGCCAAAACGGTAAATGCTCCCGTCCTGCCCTCGCATCAGGTGGGGCACCTAGTTAACGTCCGCACACGCCCTTGCCTCGAATACGACGAGCGCCGAGCTGGCCAGGCTCATGCCCGTGCGAAGGACAAGACACTTAGCAGGTCGGCGGGGCCGGGGGACAAGCGCGAGCGCGGTCCGCTGACAGTCACGCTCGCAATGCCAAGTGACCCGACCAACCGCCGCTTGACGGCTACAAGTCAGAGGTGGTGACCGCCAAAGGTATCGCGCGACGGCGAGGAAGCCGACGAGGAACAGTATGAAGATGCCTGGGTGGCGAGCCGGGCTGCGCTTGATCAGTCTTGCCATACCAGGGCCCCTGGCGTACTGCTAGTTGCCGCTGCGATGATGCGCTAGTGACTGATTTGCCCGCTACGCCGGTAACCGCAGGGAGCCAGACAAGTGCAGGCCCACGGTCCGTGCCGGCGCCGCGACGACCCGTGATCGCCGGCCTCGGCATGACAAGCCTCGGCAAGGTCTACGGTCCGACTCCGGCCCAGTTCGCGGCGCAGGCAGTCAGGCTCGCGGTGGCGGACGCCGGCCTGCAGTTGAGCGACGTGGACGGGCTGCTGACCTCCTCGGGCGTGACCGGCGGCATATCCATCGACCTGCAGCGCGACCTTGGCCTGACTGACTTGCGGTTGCTGTCCCACATGCAGGCCTATGGCTCGACGGCGGGTGCCATGGTGCAGTTCGCGTCCATGGCGGTGATGTCGGGCATGGCGACCACCGTGGCATGCGTGTTTGCCGATAGCCCGCTGCGTCCCGAGCGAGGTGCAAGTGCCATCTACGGCACGCGGCACGCGCCAGCTGGCTGGTGGGGACTACTCGGCGCTAGCGGTGTCATCGGCGCCAACACCATGTACGCTCTGGCAGCTCGGCGGCACATGGAGCGGTACGGCACAACGAGCGAGCAGTTCGGCCACATCGCCGTGGCTCAGCGGGCATGGGCCGCACTCAATCCCGCCGCGCAGATGCGCGCACCGATAACGCTTGCCGATCACCAGGCGTCGCGATGGATAGTTGAGCCTTTCCACCTGCTCGACTGTTGCCTTGTGTCGAACGGCGGAATCGCTGTGATCGTCACCAGCGCAGAACGGGCCGCCGGACTGGCGCAACCAGCGGTGCACGTACTTGGCTGGGCGCAGGCGCACCCCGGCCGCTATCAGCGCCGCAATCCTGACTTTGGCCTGCAGTCGGGCGCCGCCACTTCCGGTCCGGCCGCGCTGCAGATGGCAGGGACTGGCGTGAGTGACGTCGATGTGCTGGAACTTTATGACTGCTACACCTTCACGGTGTTGCTCACGCTCGAGGATTACGGTTTCTGCCCGAAGGGCGAGGGCGGCCCTTTCGTCGCCAGCGGCGTTCTCGGTCCCGGCGGGAAGCTCCGGCTCAACACCGGCGGCGGGCAGCTATCTGGCTATTACATGTGGGGAATGACCCCGCTGTCGGAGGCCGTCATTCAGGCGCGAGGCCAAGGCAGCGACCGTCAAGCCGAGACACACGACATCGTGCTGGTGTCCGGTAACGGTGGCGTGCTTGATCACCACAGCACCCTGGTGCTAGGCACCGAGGCGGGAGCGTCATGACTGTCGGCCCGGTGATGCGTGACGAGTCGACGGCGGAGTTCTTTGACGGAACGGGCGCGGGCCAGTTGCTGCTGCGTCGCTGCCCGGTAGGTCATTTCAGTGAGTCGGCGGCCACGCAATGCACGACCTGTTCGTGCGCGGAGCTGACCTGGACGCCGGCAAGCGGGGGCGCGACCCTGGTCAGCTGGGCTGTTACCCCGGGCAAGGCCGCAGGTGCCGAACCGCCGGAGAGCCTCATGCTCGTGATCGCCGAACTGGACGAGGGACCCTGGTGGTGGTCCCAGCTGCAGAACTGCGATCCGCAGGAGCTTCGGGTTGGCCGACGGCTGCGAGTCGAGTTCCAGCGGCCCGATGCCGATCATGAGGCAGTGCCGGTCTTCGTGCTCGCAGACAGCTGACGGCCGAGGATCAGCCCGCCGGCGTGCTTGACGGCAGGCGCTGCTCCCAACCGGGCCCAAGGCGCCATCCCAGAACCGAGTGGTCGTGCGCGGTCGGCGCCCCGAAGAGGTGCAGCAAGTACCTGCCGATAACCGAGTTACCGCCTGCCGTCGTCACTATCGCCTCGGCATGCCAGTCACGCACCGCGATCTCCATCGTGACGTGTGACGGCTGGTTGTGCAGGGCCGGCTTGCCAGCAGCGAGCCAGTTCAGCCGGAGCAGAGTGGTTTGCTGATGATCGGTGAGCGCGTGCTTGCTTTCGCAGGCAACCGCGCTCCCGCGCCAGGCGCGCGTAATGCAGTACCCGCCGTCGAGCGAGTACGGACCATTGGTGACCGCTTGCAACTCCATCGTCTCGGCGCCCCGCAACGGGACCACGAGCAACGGGTCTCCCGGCTTGAGGTGCAGTCCCGCGATCACCGCATTCCAGCCAGCGGGCGGCGGCGGGACTGAGTCGATCCACATTGTCTTGGGCAGTGCTGGCACGAGCGCCGCGGCCAGCGCAGCGGCGGCCACGCCGGCCAGCGTTGGCTTGCGCCAGTCCTTTAGCTCCTTGGCTGCTGCCCACGCACGGTCAGCTGCGAAGGCCAGCACGATCGCGGCGAATCCATCAGCCATCAGAGAAAACCGGTTGGGCAGTATCTGGCCGATGATTGACGCGTGTTGCACGTAGCTCCACGGCAGCAAATAAGTCGGAATGTGCCACGGGCCGAGCCGCACGCTGGCCCCGCCAATGCTGAAGATCTCCAGCAGAGCGAATGTCACGGCCGCGACTCGGACCCGCAAATCGCGCCAGAAGGCGATCGTCGCCGCCGCCAGCACTACCAGCATCGGCCAGCCGAGATAAGCGAAATACTCAACCAGCCGCTGATTTGTCTGCCGCAAGAAGCCCAGATAATTGGAGCCGTGCAACATCATGGCATCCGGCGCGACGACGAAGTCCGCAGGCTGATTGCCGTAGAGGCTGACTTTCCACGGGCTTCCGGTCTCAGTCATCGGACCGTGGAACTGAACTAGGAGAGCGTGCCCGCAGAGCAGCACGGCTATGACAACGGCTATCCCGAAGCCAACTGCTGTCGCCTTGGCCCACTCGAGCTGAAGCGATCGTGGCCGGAAGATAAAGAGCACGGCGAGGAGCACGGCGCCCGCTACTGCGGTGTCGACGAGCGTCTCCTCGGAGATGAACACTTGCGCTGAGATCAGCAGCCCAAGCCAGACGCCCGTGCGGACCGGATGCCCGCGTCCGGTAAGTAGCCGCAGGGCAAGGTGAATGATGATGGGCGGCAGCACCGCGAACTGCAGGTGGTAGTGCGCTTCGGCGGCGACGCTCATGGCCGGCCCGAACCCGTAGATCAAGCCCGCCAATGCTGCGGCGCCGTGGCTGGCGTCCCAGCGTCTCAGCACGAAGTACATAGCCGTGGCTGAGCCGGCGAAACCGAGCGTCAGCATCACCGCAAGGCTTGCCGTCGGCCCAGCCAGCAAGGTGATCGGTGTCAGCCCGATCCCGGGAAGCAGGATCGATGTGTTCCACATCAAGTTCACGCCACGGGGGGCGTTCAAGGCCGTAGTGACCAGCGCCGGCAGATGCCCGTGCGATAGCGCAGTGGCTACATAGCGCAACGACCAGGTGCTTAGGTAGACATCCTTCGAGATGCCATAGTCGGTGGTGGGCGCTCGGCCGGCCGGGTCCGCCCACAGGTGCCATGTCATGGCTACTGCCAGCAGCAGGAATCCCAGCGGAATCAGCCACTGTGGGGAGAGCCAGTCACGCTTCCGGCTGGTCTCGGTGGTGTCGGCCTGTTCGGCCAGCACTGAGACCCTGGCCACCGCCACCTCCGTCCACATCACGCGAGCCGTGGCCGGGGCTGCCACAAGCACAGGCGTCTTTTGCCGCGGAGCTCAAAGCGCGCGCTACCTGCTGTACCGCCAGACGAGGCAGTTGGCCGACATGACCTGGGGATTTGGGGAGTTGGCCTCGTCGGGCAGCGTGTTCCGTGCCATTCCTGGCCGCGGACTACGGGAACGTTAGCACACGCTGCACACCGTTTCGGCCCGCCGGAAGATCGGCTCAACAAGCTGTTAGAGTCCGCCGACATAAGGATGACCTGCGGGTTTTGCGGTCACTAGGGCTCGGCCGCTAGCGCAGCAGGTCCCAGGCAGCGTCCTCTATCGCTGCCTCGGACATCAGGACAGTGGCCGCGGCATCGCCTAGTGGAATGAAGCTGTCCTGACTAGCTACCCGGGCAATCCGGCCGGTGAATCCGGCGTCGACCAAAGTCGTGACGACGCCCTCGGACACTCCGCCAGTCCGGCGAGTTTCATCGGCTATGAGCACGCGGCCTGTTCCCGCCGCCGCACGCAGCAGATCCTCGTAAGGCAGCGGTGCGAGCCACCGGAGATCGAGAACCCGGCAGTTAACCCCGGCGGCTGCGAGCGTCTGGGCCGCCCGCAGGCTCATGCGCACCCCGTTCCCAAAGGAAATGATCGTCAAGTCGCCGCCGTCGCCGTATTGGCGCGCCCTTCCCAGCGGAACGTGCGAATGCGGCCAGCGCGCCGGTCCCTCGTAGCTGGCCAGCCAGCCGTCATCGCCGTCTTGATACAGGTCCCGCTCGTGATAGAGGGCGATGGGTTCCAGGAAGATGCTCACGCTGCCGTCGATTTCGGCCGCGGCCAGACAGCAGCGCAGCATGTCGGCCGCATCGTCGGGCCTGGACGGGCACGCGATGATAAGCCCAGGGATGTCCCGCAGGGCCGCAAGCCCGTTGTCGTTGTGAAAATGGCCTCCGAAGCCCTGCTGATAGGCCAGGCCGGGCACCCGCACCACCATCGGATTGCGGTATTGCGCACGAGAGAAGAAGGACAGCGTGGCTGCCTCGCCACGGATCTGATCGGCCGCGTTATGCAGGTAGGCGAGGTACTGGATCTCTGGCACTGGCAGCAGTCCAGCTAGCCCGGCGCCAAGCGCAACGCCCAGGATGGACTGCTCGTCTAGGAGTGAGTCGAATACCCGGCCGGACCCGAACGTACGCAGCAGGCCCCTGGTAACTCCGTACACACCGCCTTTGCGAGCCACATCTTCGCCGAAGATGATCATGCCCGGCCGGTCGGCCATCTCATCGGCCAGCGTCCGATTGATCGCCTGCGCCAGCGTCAGCGGGCCCTCATCCTCGGGTAGCTGCGAGCCGAATGCCCGGCGCCGCGGCCAGTCGTCTGCCTGCCTGGCACGTTCTGCAAGCCTGATGGCCACGGTCGATGGACGCCTCGGCGCAATTGGCGCCATGACTTGCTCGGACGTGTACAGCCGTGGCGCCCCAGCCACATCCGCGGCCAGCTCGAGCACGCGTGCCCTAGTCGCCTCGTACCGGTCGAGGGCGTCGGCCGGAGTCAGCGCTCCTGCCTCGACCAGCAAGCGCGCTGTGCCGAGCAGCGGGTCACGGTCAGTGTCGCTCGCGATCTCGGCTGGCGTTCGATAGGCCGACTCCACGTCGGTGCCCGCGTGGCCGCCCAAACGCACCATCCGCAGGTGCAGGAACGCGGGTGCACGGCGCTCCCTCGTCCACGCGGACGCGGCCGTTACTGCATCAAAGACATCTGCGAGGTCGGATCCGTCAGCGCTGAAGTACTTGATCTTGGGTCGGCCGGACTGGGCTGCGGCAATCCATCCCGGCGGCGTCCGGACGCTAATGCCAAGGCCGTTGTCCTCGCAGACCAGCAACAACGGTAGTGGCAGGCCCTGGAAACTGATGTAGGACGCCGCGTTAATAGCCCCGACGGCCGTGGAGTGGTTTACCGACGCATCGCCAAAGCTGCACGCGACAATGCAGTCATCCGGCCATGGCGTCTCCAGACCGAGCTTGGTAGCCCTCGCGACGCTGAAGGCCAGGCCGACCGATCGCGGCAGATGCGAGGCAATCGTCGATGTCTGCGGGATCACGTTCAGCTCGGGGTGCCCAAATACCTTGTGCCGGCCGCCGGCGATTGGCTCGGCAGCGGCTGCGACCAGGCCTAGCAGGACATCGGTGATGCCATCGCGGGGTGGAGTTGCCTGCGTGGCCCGCACGAGGTAAAACGCGCCCGACCGGTAATGCAGCAATGCTGGGTCGGTGAGTCTGAGCGCAGCAGCCACGCCGGCATTGCCTTCGTGTCCCGACGAGCCGATGGTGTAGAAGCCCGCGCCGCGCGCTCGCAGCCATCTTGCCGCCAGGTCCAGGTGCCTGCTGGCAAGCTGCGCATCGAAGAGTTCCAGGCACTGACCAACTGACAGACCGCTGCCAGGTCGCACCGGCTCGGCCGCCAGCGCATGCTTTCCAGCTTGCGGCCTCACCGCTGTGCTTGGCCCGAGCCCGCGGATAGCACGGGCTAGCCGCTGCTCGGCCAGCTCTTGTCCGGTCGCGGCAGCGGCGGCCCGCGGTTCGGGTCCGGTGGCTGCCGCGCTCACGATCTGACGGTATGCCGGCCAGGCACGTTCGCGCAGGTAGTCCGGTGTCTGATTGGTGAAATCCTGACCGCACTCCGGCGCCGGCGGCTGACGTCACACTCGGACGCCACGGCGGTGATGTGATGGGCTGGCGAGATATCAGCCATCGACTTCCGCCCTGGAGATGCCATGCTGCCTTGGTCGGCCGAGCTTGCCGGGACCTTGACTCAAGACGTTCTCGTCAGCGACTTGCTGCGAGATAACCCGCTGGGTGATCCGTACGAGCGGCCGATCTGGGTGTACTTGCCGCCGGGCTATGAGACCGAGCCCGAGCGAAGGTACCCGTCGGTATATGTGATCCAGGGCTATACCGGTCACTTGACGATGTGGCACAACCGGTCGCCGTTCAGGCAGCCGTTCACCGAGACCGCTGATGCGGTGTTCGCCACCGGCCAAGCACCGCCGGCGATCATGGTGTACGTCGATGCATGGACGAGCTATGGCGGAAGCCAGTTCGTCGACTCAGCCGGGACAGGGCGTTACCACTCCTATCTCTGCGACGAAGTCGTGCCATGGGTGGACGCACGGTTCCGAACGATTCCGGACCGGGCCAACCGGGCGATCACCGGCAAGTCGAGCGGCGGGTTCGGCGCGATGATCACGCCGATGCTGCGGCCAGATCTGTTTGGGGCGCTGGCTACCCATGCGGGCGACAGCCTGTACGAATACTGCTACCTGAGGGACTTCGGCTCGATCGTGCGCACGCTGCGCCGGTTCGACGGCGACATCTGGCGGTGGTGGGACGAGTTCCGGTCCCGGATAGCTTTCACCGACGCGGCCGACGCAGAGCTCATCGGGTTCCTTGGCGTCGCGGCTGCCTTCTCCGCCCAGGAGGACGGGACCGTCGATCTGCCGATCGACCCGCAGACCGGCGTCGTGCGGCCAGAGGTATGGCAACGATGGCTGGACTGGGATCCAGTCCGGATGGCCGCCAGGTACGCCGATGCGCTGCGGTCCATGCGAGCGATCTGGATCGACGCGGGGGTCAAAGACGAATATTTCCTGGATGTTGGCGCCGAAGCTTTTCACGACGAACTGCGCAAAATCGGTATCTCCGATGATGTGATCAACTTCGAACTGTTCGACGCGGGACATGGCGCAATCGAGTACCGGTACCCGCTCTCCCTGGCCTGGATCTGCGGCCGAATTTCTACCTAGCTGGAAGTGAACGATCCGCGTAGAGGCGACGTGATCAGGGGAAGGAAGGTCTCAGGTAACGAGAAACGGAGAAACGGCAATGCGCAACCGATGGTTGGCGGCCCCGATTCTGGCTGGCGGAGTGGCGATTCTGGCGGCATGTGGCAGCTCAGGAGCGCCCTCGTCGGCGAACACAACGACCACCGGGCCGGCCGCAAGCCAGCAGGGCAACACTGCCGCGGGATCGGTGACGATAAAGACCGGCAGTACCAAGGACGGCACGGTGTTGACGACCGCGAGCGGCCAGACGCTTTACTGGTTTGCGATCGACACCCCGCAAGCGTCGAAATGCAACGGCGCCTGCACGCAGTTCTGGCCCCCGGTCATCGGCCACCCGGTGGCCGCGTCCGGCACCTCGCTGCCGATGTCCTTCGGGACCATCAAGCGGTCAGACGGCAAGACTCAGGCAACATACGACGGCCATCCGCTTTACACCTACTCCGGTGACAGCGCGCCGGGCCAGATTAATGGCAACGCAGTCAACATCGAGGGCGGCCTCTGGTGGGGGATGACGCCGAACGGTGCGAAGCCGAGCAAGGGCGCGAGCGGCAGCTCGAAGTCAAGCTCCGGCGGTGGCGGGTACTACTAACCGTCACGTCAGCCAGTCGCCCGTGCGGCCCTGGTTAGCAGGAGCCGACACACCGACGACAAGCAGGACGAGTCTCCCCGCGCATGGGGAGACTCGTCTTGTTTCTTAGGTAAGACTCGTCTTGTTTCAGGCAACACTGAGGAAGAGTCGCTCGCGGAGCGGGGGGCAGCCGATCGGGTCTTTGCTGCGCGGCGCGAAGGACTGGAGCGGCTGCTTGCTGGATGGTCACCGGAACAGCATGCAGATCTAGCCAGAATGCTGGACCGCCTGTCCCATGCTTTGCTCGGCGACGACGCAGACCGGCGCGTCGTCACGAGGTAGCTGGTGGGGCAATCACCGTGAGCGCGCCAGGCAAGACCCGGATGCGCAAGCTGGTACCGGCCGGCAAAGGCGCGGCAAACGGCAGCGTTTCGCCGTCAGCCGCTACCGGCAGCGGCCGGTCGAGGCGGATCGTAACGTCGCTGTCGCGGTGCAAGCTGACCTCGGGCAGCGCGGTATGGGCTCCTGTCTTGATCTTTGCCAGTGCCCGGACGAAAGCGAGCTTAGGCCCGTGCCGCATCAGGACCAGGTCCAGCACGCCGTCGTCGATCTGGGCAGGCGGAGCCACGCACATGCCCGCACCGAAGTACGCGGAGTTGGCGACGACGGCCGCGTAGCCGGCGAACTCGTGTGTTGCGTGCTCGCTGGTGATTACGAATGCTGCCGGGTGCCAGCTCGCCACGGCGCGCAGCGCGGCAACGGGATAAACCATCGGCCCGCGCACCAGCCGCGACGCATTGGCAATCTCACCTGCTACCGACGGGACGCCGAGGTAAACGCTTCCCGCGACCACGACCTCCGGCTGGTCAGGCACACTGACCCCGATGAGGTCCACCAGCCGTGTTGCGCCGGTGGCGAGAACGCTAACTGCCGCTTCGGGCTCCATCGGAACGCCGAGCACTCTAGCCAGATCATTGCCCCTGCCCGCCGGGATGACGCCGAACGTGCCGCCGGACCGCGACGTAGCTCCAGCCAGTGCACCCGCCATCCCGTCACCGCCAACGGCGACGACAATGTCAGCATCGGTGACGGCATTGGTTGCGAGCTGTGCCGCGTGCTCCAGGCTGGCGGACTCGCTGACCCGGTAGTCCAAGCCCGCGGATGTCAGTGCCGCAATCGCGCGCGGCAGAAGTTGCAGGGATCGGCCACGGCCTGCGGCCGGGTTGACGATCAGGGAAAAGCGCCGCACTTGGGCCTCCGTCGCTAGGTGGCCTGCGGCCTGCCGGTGTTCAAGACAGGCTACCGGCGGCAGCGCAAAAGGGCGCCTCGGGCGTACGATCAGCGCATGCCAGGGCAGCCGCGTGCGGCAGGCACCGCGCCGCAGTTTCTCCAGGTGCAGACCACCACCGACTCACGGGCTGAGGCGGTGGAAATTGCGCATGCCGTCGTGCAGGCCAGGCTCGCGGCATGCGCGCAGGTCGCCGGGCCCATCGCGAGCACATACTGGTGGGAAGACGGGCTGGAACGGGCTGAGGAATGGCTTGTGATGCTTAAGCTCCCGGCCGACCGCTACGACGATCTCGCCGAGTTTCTCGTCAGTCAGCACAGTTACGACGAGCCCGAGATCATCGCGACCCCCATCGTCGCCGGCTCACAGTCCTACCTGGACTGGCTAGAAGAGGAGACACGGCCGCGGTGACGGCTGGTCCAGGCCGGCTTGAGCGGGCGGACGACGGGCTATTCGGGCCCGAGTCGGTCACCTGGCGGATCATGAGCGAGCCGGTGATGTGGATAGCCGGCCTGCGCGCGATGTACATACAGGCATTGCATCCGAGGGTGATGAAAGGCACATGGCAGAACACTGCCTTCGCTACCCGTGACGGCGCGTGGGGCCGGTTCACCAGGACCGTCGAGTTCGTCCGGGTGCGCACCTACGGCACGACTGCCGATGTGCAGCGCATCGGTGCCCGGTTGCGTAAGGTTCACTCTTCGCTGCGAGGAGTCGCAGACGATGGCAGCCAGTTCCGGCTGGACGAGCCTGAACTGCTGTTGTGGGTCCACTGCGGCGAGATTGGCTCCTATGCCGAGATCGCCAGGCGCAGCGGCGTCCACGTCACCTCCTCCGAGCTCGACGAGTTTGTCGACGAGCAGCGGCGTAGCGCTGCCGTTGTTGGCCTGGATCCCGCGATCGTGCCGGCCAGCATGGCCGAACTGGACGCCTACTACGACTCGATGCGGCCGCACCTGGCCCTGTGCCCGGAAGCACGGCAAGCCTTCCGCGCATCGTTCACGCCGAAAGTGCCGGTTGCATACTCGCCGCTGCGGCTGATCGTTCCGCCGATGAATGTCCTGGCCTACGCAACCTTGCCGAAGTGGGCACGCCGGCTCTACGGAACTCCCGCGCTGGGTCTCACCGACCCAGCGGTCACCGTCGCCTTGCGCGCGGCATTCGAGTCCAGTACCCGGATACCGCCTCAGTTGCTATTGGTGCCCGGCGTCGCCATCGCTCGCCGGGTCAGGGGCACTGCGGCGTAGGTTTGCCGGTCACGGGAACATTCCACGACGCGATCACTGGCTCGTGGTGCTCGGTGCCAAGCACGCTGATGGTCCCGGTATCAAGCCGGTAGTGCCTGCCCGCCTGTGGTGCCTCGCCGAGCCACCGAGCGGTGAGAACACGCAGCATGTGGCCGTGGCTGACCAGTGCGACATCGCCGTTTCCGAGCAATGGCCGCACGCGGCCCAGCACGGCGTCGGCACGCGCGCCGACGTCGGCAACACTCTCTCCGGGATGGCTGCTATCGCCAGGGACGATGCCGTCACGCCACAAGTACCAGCCTGGCCGTTCTTGCCTGATCTGGTGGCTGGTGAGCCCCTCATAACCGCCGTAATCCCATTCCCACAGGTCCGGATCGACCTTCGCGTCGGTCAGGCCGGCCAGTTCGGCTGTTAGCAGTGACCTGCTGGCAGGGCTGACCCGGATGGCGGAGAAGTGCCGCGTGGTCAAGGCCGGCGCTAGTGCCAGCGCCGCCGCCTGGCCAGCATCAGTAAGCGGCACGTCTGTCCTGCCCGTGTGCTGGCCAAGGCGGCTCCACTCAGTCTCGCCGTGCCTGATCAAGATCAGCTCACCCATGCCCTGCATCATGTCATTGCACCCGGCGACGGCCGCGACGCCATGGATAACGCACCGCCACCCCTCGACTACAGTTGCCCGCAATTAGCTGGCTTGCCCGCCCCTGACTCCGGCGTGATGCCTGCTGTACCGCCGCATCCGACCCGAGCCAGAGAGCGAGCATGGGCCTGCTCCCTAGCGTCTCCGTGCGCCCGCAGCCGAAAGACCACCTCGACCGGAAGCGCAAGGCTCCTGTGGTCGAGCGGCTTGCCTGCTGGAGCGCCAGGCGTCGCAAGACAGCGGTCTTCCTCTGGCTGGCATTCGTTGCTGGTGCCTTCATCGCCGGTCAGTTCGTTACCTCACCTGGTGCGCAGCAGTACGACCCGGGCCAGGCTGGCCAGGGCGAGCGCGTGCTGACCCAGCTGGGGGTGGTGACGCCGCCCGCCGAGAGCGTCCTGATCGAGGCACGGGCGGGTGCCCGGCACCTGGAGGCCCAAGCCGCAGCCAAGGTCAAGAACGCCGCGGACGAGGTCTTCCGGGCGCTGGCCAGCGCCCCGAGCGCGGCAGCGAACGTTCGGGGGCCATACGAGCAGAACGGCCCTGCACTATGGTCGCGGCACGGCATTGCGGCCCTTGTCACCTTCGATGTGGCTGGTCCAGCGGCCGCTGCAGATGCGACGGTGCTGCGGGATGTGTCGATGGTGCACCGGGTGCAGGCCGCTCATCCTGGCCTGATCGTCAGTGAAGCAGGGGCCGCCACCACTGACCGTGCCGCCAACTCCATGCTCGGCCAGGACTTCCGGCAGTCTGAATGGACGTCGATCCCGCTGACCTTGATCTTGCTGCTGGTGGTGTTCGGTGCGCTAATTGCGGCCGGCATCCCGGTTCTCCTAGCCGGCACGGCGGTGGTCGCAGCGGTATCACTGCTGGGAATCGCCGCCCAGTGGCTGCCGGTCGGCTCCGGCGCATCCGAGATCGTGCTCGTGATCGGGATGGCCGTTGGCGTCGACTACTCCCTGTTCTACCTGCGCCGAGAACGCGAGGAGCGGGCCGCCGGCAGCCACGGTATGGCAGCGCTCAAAACGGCGGCTGCGACCTCGGGCCGTGCCATCGTCGTGTCCGGGCTGACTGTGATGATCTCGCTCGCAGGCATGTTCCTCACGGGTATGGACGTGTTCACCGGGCTCGCATTCGGCACCATCATGGTGGTCGGCGTCACAGTGCTCGGCTCGCTGACTTTCCTGCCGGCGTTGCTCTCCTGGCTTGGCCCGTGGGCGGACCGGGGCCGGCTCCCGTACCTGGGCAGACGGCGTACCCGTCCGCGCTCGTCTCGGCTGTGGGTGAACCTGGCCAAGCGCGTGGTCCGTAAGCCGCTGCTCTATGGCGGCATTGCGACCGCTGCGATGCTCGCGCTGTCCGCTCCTGCGCTCGGGATGCGCATCGGCAGCCCTTCCATTGACCTGCCGAGCAACATGAGCGTCGTCCGCGTGCTTGACGACATTCAGCACCATTTTCCTGGCAAGCCTGCTCCCGCCGAGGTGGTTGTCACCGGATCAAAGCTCGACGGGGCCGCCATGGCGCATGCGATCGGGCAGCTGCGGTCAAAGGCATCGCCATCTGGGCCGATCCGGGGTCCGATCACGGCGGCACCTGTCGCTCACGGCAAGGCGCTAGTCCTGCAAGTGCCTCTTGCTGGCAACGGCAGCGACAAGGCATCGAAGGACGCCCTCGTAACGCTGCAGGACGAAGTGCTGCCAGCCACGATCGGCCACGTTCCCAACACGAATTTCGCAGTAACAGGAGACACGGCATCCGGTTACGACTTCCAGCACACCCTCGACACCCGGACGCCTCTTGTCTTCTTCGGTGTTGCCTTGCTGGCGTTCGTGTTGCTGATGGCCGCGTTCCGCAGTATCGCCGTGCCGCTGGTGTCTATCGGACTCAACTTGCTCTCGGTCGGTGGAGCGTACGGCGTCGTGACCCTGATCTTCCAGGACGGGCACCTGCAGTCGCTGCTTGGCTTCACGTCGTTCGGTGCCCTCGTGCCGTGGATCCCGCTGTTCACGTTCGTCCTGCTGTTCGGGCTCAGCATGGACTACCACGTGTTCATCCTGAGCCGGATCAAGGAGTTGCGGGCCGGCGGGGCGACGTGCGCGAACTCGATCGTCGACGGCATCGGCAGCAGTGCCGGCGTCGTCACGAGTGCGGCCGTGATCATGGTGGCCGTGTTCTCGATTTTCGCGTCCCTGTCGTTGATCGATGTGAAGATGCTTGGCGTTGGGCTGGCGGTCGCCGTGCTCATAGACGCGACCGTGGTGCGCGGGATTGTGCTGCCAGCGAGCCTGGCGCTGCTGGGCGAACGGGCGTGGTACCTGCCGTCGTGGCTGGCGTGGCTACCAGGGCGGAGTCTGGCATGCGAAGGCAACGCCAAAGAGGCAGCGCCGGTTGCCGCACCCGAGAAGAAGCTTGTGCTCGTCACCTAATTCGGTGCTGGTCTCCTGACAGGTGCGCAGCAGTCACGGCAGCGTGAGGATCTCGTAGCCATCGTTTGTCACCGCGATGGTGTGCTCGAACTGTGCTGTGCGCTTGCGATCTGCGGTGAGCACCGTCCACCCGTCGGGCCAGATGTCGTACTCGATCGTGCCGAGCGTCAGCATGGGCTCGATCGTGAAAGTCATGCCAGGTTCCATGGTCACGCTGACTGTGGGGTCGTCAAAATGCGGGACGACGAGACCCGAGTGGAACGTGGTACCGATCCCGTGTCCGGTGAAGTCGCGGACCACGCCATAACCGAACCTGCGCGCGTAGGACTCGATGACACGGCCAACGGCATTCAGCGGACGGCCCGGCGCGACAGCCCGGATGCCGCGCATCATCGCTTCCTGGGTCCGCTCGACTAGCAGCCGGGACTCCTCGTCGACGGCACCGGCCAGGAACGTCGCGTTCGTATCGCCATGCACGCCGCCGATGAACGCTGTGATGTCGATGTTGACGATGTCGCCATCGCTGATGACCGTGTCGTCGGGGATTCCGTGGCAGATGACCTCGTTCAGCGAGGTGCACAGCGACTTGGGGAATCCGCGGTAGCCAAGCGTGCTCGGGTACGCGCCATGATCGAGCAGGAACTCATGACCGATCCGGTCGAGTTCGTCGGTGGTGACCCCGGGAGTGACATGGCGGCCCACCTCGGCCAGCGCCTGTCCGGCTATCCGCCCGGCGATGCGCATCCGCGCGATCGTGTCAGCATCCTTCACATCCGCTTCACCCAACCGCGGGGCGCGTTTGCCCACGTACTCGGGCCTGGCAATGGTGGCAGGCACGCTGCGCTGCGGTGAAACCCGACCGGGCTGGAGGGTAGCGGTCATGATCTGGGAGTGTAGTGGGCATGGAAGGTGAGAAGCGCTGGTGGTTCTGCCTGAAACACATGACTGTGGAGTCGGACGAGACCTGTCCTGGCAAGGACCGACTGGGTCCGTACGCGACGCGTGAGGAGGCGGAGAACGCGCTAGAGACCGTTCGCCGCCGCAACGAGGAGTGGGACGCGCAGGACAAGTGACGCCACTGCGGCCGCTGTGGCCCGCGCCTCATTGTCTTGTAGGGTGAGCCCAGCGGCAGAAAAGCGCATCAAGGGGGCGCAGGTTGACCGTGGAGCATCCAGGCGGGGGGCTGCCACCAGCTGCGCGTGCGCGCTTGTCGGAGATCCAGCGCAGCGGAACGTGGGGCTCCTCACTCACTGCCGATGAGTTCACTGCCATCAAAAGCACCGGGTTCGAGCCCGTTGGTCAGGTCCTCGGCGCGGCCGTCTACAACATCGGCTACACCGGCAGATATGCCTGCCCGGCCTACGGCTCGGGGTATGGCCTTGGCGGCTTCGGTGGTTATGGCGGCCCCTACCGGAGCAACACCTCAGTCTCCAGCGGCGGCAGCGGCGGCGTCTACGGTCCGATGGTGCAGACCTTGTACCAAGCCCGGCGCGACGCGATAGGCCGGATGATCGCCGAGTGTGAAGCCCTCGGCGGACACGGCATTGTCGGCGTCGCGCTCACTATTGGCGCGTTCCCCGCGGGCGGGCTGGAGTTCAAGGCCATCGGGACTGCTGTGCGTGCACCTGGCTGGAAGCGGTTGCGCGACCCCTTCACGTCCGACCTGTCCGGTCAGGACTTCGCCAAGCTGATCATGGCCGGCTGGGTACCCGCCGGGCTGGCGCTGGGCATCTCGATCGGAGCGCGGCACGACGACTGGATGACCGTCAATCAGACCAGATGGGGAACGGGCAACACCGAGGTGAGCGGCTACACCGACCTGATCAACACCACGAGGCATGACGCTCGCGGACAGCTAGAGCGAGACGTGGCCCGGCACGGTGCCGACGGTGTTGTCGTGCAGCGGATGGACATCCGGGTGGGCGAGCATGAATGCGCGATGCAAGAAGGTCGTCGTGACCACGTCGTGGAAGCAACGATCATCGGGACCGCGATTGCCCGGTTCGGTGCGCGCGCGTCCCAGCCGCCGCCGCTAGCGATCATGTCACTGGACCCGCAGCGGCGGCAGGCCGCTCGCGTACGGCTCGGACTCTGAGCGTCTACCGGACGCCAGGGTTTACAGAACGCCTAAAAGGAGCGCAGATGAGCGACCAGCAAGCCGGCGAGATGCAAGTTCTGGGGGTGCCGCAGGACGCGATGCGCAGGCTTGCCGAGCTCCGGCCCGGTCAGCCCGGATCGATCTTTACTTCAGATCTGTCAGTCAACGAGTTCTTGCTGGTCCGGGAGGTCGGGTTCCGTCCCGTGGGCCTTGTTCTCGGCAGCTCGATTTATCACGTCGGCTTGCAGTTCGGCCGCTGGGGCCAAAGCCAGGAATTGGATGTGCTGTCGCAGGCGATGTATCACGCCCGAGAGCTGGCCATGACCCGGATGGAAGCCGAAGCGAACGCGCTTGGGGCTGATGGTGTTGTCGGCGTCCGGCTGGACGTTGAGATGAAGGAGTTCGGCGCCGATATCGCGGAGTTCATCGCGGTCGGGACCGCTGTTGTGGCAGAGCCTGGTGCGGGCGGCGGCGGTGTCACAAACTGGCGCAACAACAAGAACCTTCCGTTCACCTCAGACCTGTCTGGCCAGGATTTCTGGACGCTGATCCGCGCCGGGTATGCCCCGCTGGGCATGGTGATGGGCTCGTGTGTCTATCACATCGCGCATCAGAAGTTCGGCAGCAAGATGGGCAACATCGGCAAGAACGTCGAGCTCGAACAGTTCACCCAGGCGCTGTACGACGCTCGCGAGCTGGCCATGAGCCGGATGCAGGCAGAGGCCGAGGAACTCGCCGCCGAAGGGATAGTCGGAGTCCAGCTGCGCCAGCACAGTCACACATGGGGCTCGCACACGACCGAGTTCTTCGCGATCGGGACTGCCGTGCGGCCACTGCGCGAGGACCACATCATCCAGACCCCGACCATGGTCTTGAGTCTCGACGCCTGACCCGCATGACAACCCCCGGCTGGTCTGGACAAGGGCTGCCGCCCGCAGCCAACGCGCGGGTGAAAGATATGTCCGCGCGCCGTTCGTGGGGCTCGGCCCTGGAAGTGAACGAGTTCGCGGCCATCTCGCGGGTTGGCTTCGTGCCCGTCGGCCAGGTGCTCGGAGCAGCCGTCTACAACCTCGGCGACACTGGCGGCGAGGAGTGCCCGTACGGCCTGCAGGTCTATCGCGGGGAGGGCACCCCGCGCTACAAGGCGCCGGGAAGTTTTGGGCCGGGCATTGGACCGCGAGCGCTGGCGCCGACCGGGGCGGCTGCAATCGGCTCCGCGCGGCCGCTGGTATCAGCGATCTATCAGGCCCGCCGTGCGGCAATCAGCCGGATGATCACAGAGTGCGCGGCGCTCGGCGGCCTAGGCGTCATCGGCGTGACCCTGACTGTTGGCGAATTCGCTGAGGAGAGCCTGGAGTTCAAGGCCTTCGGGACGGCAATTCGTGCCCCTGGCGTGGCAGGGCGCGGGCAGCCATTTGTCTCCGATCTGTCTGGGCAGGATTTCACCAAGCTGGTCGCGCACGGATGGGTTCCTGTCGGGCTGGCGATGGGCGTGGCCGTGGGGTACCGGCACGATGATTGGCTGACAGCAGGACAGACAAGATTTACTGCCGGGAACGTGGAGGTCACTGGCTACAGCAATCTCGTCAGCCAGATGCGTACCGATGCGCGAAACGAGCTTGAACTCGACTTGGTCCGCATGGGTGCCGAGGGCGTCGTCGTGCGTGAGATGGAGACGAAGATCAGCAAGCGGCGGTGCCCGATTGTCCCGCTTGGCCACGATCACGTTGTCGAAGCGACGATCATCGGAACCGCGATCGCACAGTTCGCCAGCCTGCCGCCGCCGCCGATCTACGGCATTCACAAACTCAGTGAACCTCGGCCGGAGCCGGTCGAGCAGCCGCAGGTCACTGTAAGCCTGGAAGGCGCTGAAGCTGAAGCTGACCCTGATCGCGGACAAGAGCCGACAGTCCCGGACACCGGACCCGGCACGGGTCAGTAAACCCAGCCGCTCGCTACTTGCTGCTCACTCAGTCACTCAACCGACGTGCCGCTTACCGCGTCCAGCAGCCTGGCTAGTTTGGCGCGCAGTCCAGCCGACGCGTGGTTGGCCACGGCCGCAGCTAGGTCCGGCCCACCATGCATATCCGGGTCGGCGAGGACGGACGAGCTGACGAGGTGCTGCGCCCCATTGAACGAGACGGGGGCTATGCCTGGCTCGATAGCCAGCGACTCGTCTGCCAAGCCCTCAAGTTCGGAATCCCCGGCATTGAGCGAGAACACCGTCGCACCGGATCGCTTTACGTCGTCCACCCGCTCGAGGAGTTCACCGCTAGCCCGTTGCGGCGTCACGACGAGCAATGTCTCTTGCCGGGTGGTCTCTCGGAGCCGGTCAAGACCCACCGCCAAGTGGGCCGGCGCGTTCGCAGGTGGAGCCCACCGGACCAGGGTTGGTGCGAGCTCCGGTATGCCTGCGAGCCGGCTCTCGTCGTCTAGGTGGGCTGTCATGTGCCATGGCTCGTCGTCGGGCGTCCCGAATATCAGCAAGCCGTTTGGTGTCCTGGCGTAACGCCGCAGCGAGCGCGCGAACGTCGCTGTGCGGTCGAGCCAGCCAGTCGGAGCTAGCAGCGCCCGCAAGGTCGCCACCTGCTCTGAGTTCATGACTCCATGGTGCCGGACGTGCAACTAGCTGGCAGGCATCTGGCAGGATCTGGCCATGATGGCGGACCAGACTGACCAGGGCAGCGGTGCTACAGCGGACATAACGCAGCTTGTTATCGGGGTGCTCGGTGGCACCGGCGACCAGGGCAAGGGTCTGGCGCTGCGGCTGTCGATGGCCGGCCACAAAGTGATTATCGGCTCACGTGACAGCGGGCGAGCAAATGCAGCGGCTGAGGAAATTGGCGGTGGCAGGGTTACCGGGGAGCTGAATTACGACGCTGCCGTGTACTGCGACCTGGCAATCGCCGCCATCCCCTGGGAGGGTCACCGCGACGTGCTCGAATCTCTAGCTGAGCCGCTCGCCGGGAAGATCGTCGTGGATTGTGTTAACCCGCTGGGCTTTGATGCCAGGGGTGCGTATTCAATCGGCGTTCCGGAAGGCAGTGCGGCCGAGCAGGCGGCGTCAGTACTGCCCGCCAGCACGATTGTGGGCGCGTTTCACCACGTCTCCGCGAAGCTCCTGCTCGACCGCCAGGTTGACCGGGTCGATCTGGACGTGCTGGTTCTCGGCGACGACCGTGCGGCTACGGACCTGGTTGCTGCAATTGCCGCCGAGATTCCCGGCGTTCGCGGGATCTACGGCGGGCGGCTGCGCAACTGCGGGCAAGTCGAAGCGCTGACAGCGAACCTGGTCTCCGTGAACCGCAGGTATAAGGCACACGCGGGCTTGCGCATCACAGACCTCTGATCAGCCAGGACTGGCAGAAGGCAGCTGCGAGCGCGCAGGTAATGTCACTGATTGTGATGGAGCGAATACCGCAGTATCGCCGCCGGTCCGACCCGGACGTGCACCCTGCGTCGGTCTCGCTGCCGTCTCGCAAAGTTGGCCCGCTTACTGCGGTCAGCGCCCGGGCATTGCTGGCGCTCGGCCTGCTGCTGATCTCGACCGTCATCGTCTACCTGGGCCGTGATGGTTACAAGGACAATGCCCATGTTGGGCATCCGCTTAGTCTCCTGGCCTCGTTCTATTACTCGGCAGTGACCCTGTCGACGACCGGGTACGGCGACATCGTTCCCGTTAGCGGCGTGGCCCGGCTGGTGAATACCTTGATCCTCACCCCGATCAGGGTCGTGTTCCTGATCTTGTTGATCGGCACCACCCTCGAGGTGCTGGCGGAGCGGACCAGGACGGTCTGGCGTCAATCGCGTTGGAGGTCGAAGGTGGCTGACCACACGGTCATAGCCGGGTACGGCACCAAGGGCCGAAGCGCAGTGACCACGCTGCTCGAGGCGGGGGTGCCCATGAACTCGATCGTGGTCATCGACATCCTGCCGCACGTCGTCGAGCGAGCGAACGCTGCTGGCCTCGCCGCGGTGCGGGGGGATGCCACGACGCGTGAGGTCTTGATCAACGCCGAAGCGCAGCATGCGTCGCGGCTGGTGATAGCGGTCGACCGGGACGACTCAGCTGTCCTGATCGCGCTTACCGCCAGACAACTGAGCCCGGAGGTAACGATCATCGCGGCTGTCAGGGAAGCAGAAAATGAACCACTGCTGCGGCAAAGTGGCGCAAATCGGGTTGTCGTGTCATCCGATGCAGCTGGCCGGCTACTCGGGATGTCCACGGTTGACCCGGCGGCCGGGGATGTGATGCAGCATCTGCTCGATCGAGGCAGCGGCCTCGACCTATCTGAACGCGCGGCCGTCGCTGCTGAGGTTGGGCGGCCAGCTAAAGACGCTTGCCCGGGCGTCATCGCCGTCCTGCGCGGCGACAGTGTGCTGGCCGTCGACGACCCGCGGGCAGCCCAAGTCGAGGACGGGGACAGGCTCGTGCTTGTGTCCACGTCCCCGCTTGGGTCAGTTCAGCGGTAGGAGTACTCGGCCGTCGGGAAGCTGCCGGAGACGACGTCGGCAGCGAACGCCTCAGCGGCGCCGCGAAGCACACCCGACACGTCGGCATAGCGCTTCACGAACTTCGCCGTCCTAGGCGAAAGGCCGGCCATGTCCTGCCACACAAGGACCTGTGCGTCGCAGTGTGGCCCAGCTCCGATCCCGATGGTCGGAATCTCCAGGCTCGCGGTAACCCGCTCGGCCAGCTCAGCCGGCACGCACTCCAGCACGACCGCAAAAGCACCTGCCGACTGCAGGCCCTTGGCATCGTGTAGCAGTCGCTCGCCGTCCTCGCCACGGCCCTGAACACGGTAACCGCCAAACGCGTTGACCGACTGCGGAGTTAGCCCAAGGTGTGCCATGACCGGGATCCCGGCCGCGACGAGCTCCTCAACCTGCCTGATCACCCGGTAGCCGCCCTCGAGCTTGACTGCCTGGGCCCCGGTCTCCTTCAGGAACCTGGTGCCAGCTTCGAGCGCGGCAGCGGGGGATGACTGGTAAGAGCCAAAGGGAAGATCGGCGACGACCATCGCCCGGCGAGTCCCGCGGACCACGGCCGCGGTCAGCGGAATGAGCTCATCCAGCGTGACCGGGATTGTCGAGTCGTGCCCGTACACCACCATGGCGGCCGAGTCGCCTACCAGCAGTACGGGAATGCCTGCCTCGTCGAAGACCGAAGCAGTCAGAGCGTCATATGCGGTCAGCATGGGCCATTTCTCGCCCCTGCCCTTTGCCGCGCCAATGTCCCTGACAGTAAGCCGCCGCGATCCGGCGCCGCCGTAGAGCGGTTCGGGCATCCCGGCTGATGTGGATTTCTCAGACTGGCGCGTGTCCTGCTCAGCAGCCATTGCCTATCCTCCGTGTCTCGTTGCGCCCTTGTGGCGTCCCCGGACCATCCGATGATGACATGCCTATGTCGCCTCTGGCCAGGCACCCGGCTCATGGCTTCACTGAAGCTGGAAGCAGCGTAACGATTTGCGATACGATCATGTTCCGTATCGTTAGTTGCGGGCTACCAAGCAGAACGCTCCCGGCCCGGTTTGCGCTTCCCAAAGGACCGTGGTGGACACCAAGCCCGAGTCGGCTGTGCAGAAGCATCAGTGGACAATTCTCGGTGTCCTGATCATTAGCCTCGCCGCGATTGTGCTGGACAACACTGTCCTGAACATCGCCCTCAAGACGATTTCCGAGCCTCGTACTGGGCTCGGCGCGAGCCAAAGCCAGCTCGAGTGGGCGATCAACTCCTACACGCTGGTCTTTGCGGGGCTGCTGTTCACCTTCGGCGTCATCGGCGACCGCGTTGGCCGCCGCCGCATGCTGATTATCGGCATGGCCCTGTTCGGCCTTTCGTCGCTCATCTCGTCCTATTCACAGACGCCAGATCAGCTGATCTGGGCCCGAGCGGCGATGGGGCTCGGCGGAGCGGCGGTGATGCCGCAGACATTGTCGATCATCACGAACGTCTTTGACCCGACAGAGCGCCCGCGCGCCATCGGGATCTGGGCATCTGCCGTCGGCGTGGCCATAGCTATCGGCCCGATAGCAGGGGGCTTGCTGCTAGATCACTTCTGGTGGGGCTCGGTCTTCCTCATCAATGTGCCGCTGACGGCGATTGGCATCGCGGCGATTGTGGTGCTCGTGCCTGAGTCTCGGAGTCCGAATCCGGGCAACGTCGACTACCTGGGCGTCCTGTTGTCGATCGCCGGACTCGTCCTGGTCGTGTACGGCATCATCCAGGGCGGCGATACTGGCTCGTGGTTGCGCACCGACGTGCTCGGACCGATTGCCGGCGGCCTGGCTGTGCTGTCGGTGTTCGTCTGGCACGAAGCCAGAGCCAGGTACCCGTCGCTCGATGTCAGTCTCTTCCGCGATCCACGGCTATCGTGTTCGGCCGCGTCCATAGCGCTGGTGTTTTTCGCCATGGGCGGGGTCTATTTCTTCATCGGCTTCTACCTCCAGAACGTGCGCGGATTCAGTCCGCTGCATGCCGGCTTGCTGACGATTCCCATTGCCGTCGGGCAACTCGCGCTGGCTACGCGCAATGCCGGCCTAGTAGGAAGATTCGGAGCCAAAGCCGTCGTTACGACTGGACTAGTGGTGTTGTCCTGCGCACTGTTCGGCTATCAGTTCCTCGGCACTGACTCGCCGGTTTGGCAGCTGGAGCTCGCGTTCCTCGTCCAGGGCTGCGGAATGGGCCTGGTCATGCCGTCGGCAACCGAGGGCGTGATGTCAGTAGTGCCGCGTGAGCGCGGGGGAGCGGGTTCGGCGATCACCAACACCTCGCGGCAGGTGGCCGTAGCGCTCGGTGTGGCAGTACTCGGTTCTATCTTGGCGCAGGCTTACCGTGTGCGGCTGCAGCCATACCTGGCCGTGGTGCCCGCGGCCGCCCGGCACACCGCGACCGTCTCGATCGCGCAGACGCAGGTCATTGCCGAGCATCTAGGCCCGTCAGGAACTCGGCTTCTGACCGCGGCAAGCACATCCTTCGTTCACGCGATGCACGTGACGGCGATCTTCTCGGTTCTGGTCGCCGCGATCGGGGCGGTCGCCGTAGGAGTTTGGATGCCAGGCCGCGCGCCACTGCGCGATGTCGGCGTGCACGACGAGCCGCGAGCCGGCCTGGGCGGGCAGATCAGAAGCTCCGGAGTTCGCGGTGGCTGAGCTGGCAATTGCGCCGCGTCGCCGCGGTCGGCCACGCAGTGAGCAGGCGGACCAGGCCATCACGGCCGCGGCACTGGATCTCTTCGCAGAGTGCGGCCCGGACGCGTTGTGCATTGAGCAGGTCGCTGCCCGTGCTGGCGTTGGCAAGGCCACTATCTACCGGCGCTGGCGTGGCAAGGAAGAGATGTTGCTGGATGCCATCGACGTCCTCGGCTCGAAGCTACCGGTGCCGCAGGGCAGGTCCGTCCGCGCAGACTTGGTCGCGCTGCTGCAGGCGATCTGCCGGGAGGCGGCCGACCCGCGCCGAGCCCGGCTGTTCGCGTTGTTGCAAGGCGAGGGTCAGCGCTACCCCCGACTGATGGCCAAATACGTCGACATCGTGGTGCGTCCGCGGCGCGAGATGGTCGAATCGGTCCTGCGCCGCGGCATGGCGACCGGCGAGCTGCGTGAAAATACTGACGTTGATGCAGCAATTTTCCTGCTCAACGGTGCAGTGCTGGCCAGCATGTATGGCCAGGTGCCAGCGGATTCGCGGTACGCCAAGCGCGTGGTTGAGGAGTTGCTGCGGGGGCTCGCGGCACGCTGAGGATACGCTCGCGGAATGCAGCTGACTAAGCTCGGGCACGCCTGCGTCCGGCTGGACAAGGACGGCGCCCGCCTCGTTATCGATCCCGGTATTTGGAGCGGACCCGACGCCCTGGCCGGCGCCAACGCGATCCTCATCACGCACGAGCATGTCGATCACCTGGACGCTGATGCGGTTCGGGTGGCCCTGGCCGCAGATCCCGGTCTTGAGCTCTGGGCAAGCACGGCTGTCGCCGCGCAGCTAGCCGACGTCGGGTCGCGCGTGCATGCCGTTAGTCACGGCGACGCCTTTTCCGCCGTGGGTTTCGACGTGCATGCATACGGCATTGAGCACGCCGTCGTGGACAGCGCCATCCCAGTCGTACCCAACACCGGCTTCGCGATCGACAACACCGTCTTCCATCCAGGCGACTCGTTTACCGTGCCAGAACACCGAGTGCCCACAATCTTGGTTCCCGTCAGCGCGCCGTGGCTTAAGTTCGCAGAGGTCGCTGAGTACCTGCGCGAGGTCGCGCCCGAGCGGGGATTCGCGATTCACGATGCGCTGCTGAGCGACAAAGGACTCGGCCTCATGTCGAACCTGCTGAGGCTGGTCCCGGCAGACTCTGGACCGGTCACGCGGCTGGAGCCCGGCACGACTGTCGAGCTCTGATCGCCGTCATGACCAACCCGGCCGCCGTCACGCACCTTGAGATCGACGGGCGCGTGCCTACAGCCGATCAGCTCCAAAACGCGGCGCTCGACAGCTATGGGCATTTCACCGCGATGCAGGTACGAGATCGTAAGGTCCGTGGACTTGCGCTGCATCTGGCTAGGCTCGAGGCCGCCACGTCCGAGATGTTTGGCGCTGGCCTGCCAGGCGAGCTAGTTTGCGACCGCATCCGGCACGTGCTGGCGGCCGCCGGTGCAGATGACGCCTCGGTGCGCGTGCATGTCCGCCGACCGGATTCAGATCGGCCGGTGTCAGTCATGGTGACAGTCCGCCCGCCTGGTGGGCTGCCCGGACATTGGACGCTGCAGTCCGTGCCGTACCAGCGTTCCCTCGCGCACATAAAGCACCTGGCTGACTTCGGACAGAACTATTACAGCGAGAAAGCTCGGCATCACGGTTTCGACGATGCGCTACTCACCGGGGCAGACGGCCTGATCTCCGAGGGCTCGATTACCAACGTCGGCTTCTTCGACGGCCATTCAGTGCTGTGGCCAGCCGCGCCGATGCTGGCTGGCATCACGATGCAGCTCATCCAGGCCGACATGCAAGCCCAGTCACAGCCGGCCAAGTCGGCGCCGGTTCGACTGGCCGACGTGAGCTCTTTTGCATCCGTCTTCGTGACTAGCGCCCGCGGTGTCTCTGCTGTCACCAAGATCGACAAGGTCAGCATTCCGGTCGACGCTGGGTTCACCAGGTGGCTCAGGGAGAGCTATGAAGCCGCACCATGGGACGAGATCTAGCCCGGGCGCGGATCTAGTCCACGTGCGGCTCGCGCCAGCGGCTGGTAATCGGCAGCCGACGGTCGCGGCCGAAGTTCTTTGTCGAGATCTTCGGGCCAGGCGGGTACTGCCGTCGTTTGTATTCAGAGCGGTCTACCAGGCGGATCACGCGCTCCACCAAAGCCGGGTCGTACCCGGCGGCTACGAGCTCACCCGCGCCCATGTCTTTCTCGACGTAGTCGTCGAGAAGTGGGTCCAGCACGTAGTAATCCGGCAGCGAATCGCTGTCCAGCTGGCCTGGCGCTAGCTCTGCGCTCGGTGGCTTGCTGATCGAATTCTCTGGGATAGGCGGCGTCTGCCCTTTCTCGGCCGCCTGCCTGTTACGCCACTTAGACAACTCCCAGAGCAGCGTTTTCAGCACGTCCTTCACCGGGGCATATCCGCCGGCCGAGTCGCCGTAGAGGGTCGAGTAACCGGTGGCCAGCTCGCTCTTGTTTCCGGTCGTCAGGACGAGGTGGCCTTCCTCGTTAGACAGCGACATCGAGATCATGCCCCGGATCCGCGCCTGCAGGTTCTCGGCGGCCAGCCCATGCAGGTCGAGCCTGCTGGCGAAGGCATCGAACATGGGCTTAATCGGAATCGTCCTGGCATGCAATCCCTGCCGCTTGACCAGGTCCTCAGCATCGGTAATGGAGTGATCGGAGGAGTACTGGCTTGGCATCAGCACGACGTGCACCCGATCCGGGCCGATCGCGTCAGCGGCAATCGTGGCTGTCAGGGCCGAGTCGATCCCGCCTGATAGCGCAAGGATGACCGAGCCGAAGCCGTTCTTGCGCACGTAGTCCCTGGTGCCGAGGACCAGCGCCTCATACACCTCGGCCAGATCAGATAGCCGCGGCCACACCATCGGCTTTGCCAGCGGTGCATCGGGCTGCGGCCCTGGCAGCGCCTCAAGCTCGATCCGGTCAATTGTCATCGTGGTGCCGTCGGCCGCGTCTGCTTGCGTCTTGCCGGGAAGCAGGCTCAGATCGGCGGCCGGGAGGTCGAGGTCGGCAATGACAAGCGCCTCGTCAAACTGTGGCCCGCGGGCCAGCAGGTCTCCGTCATCCGACACGATGATCGAGTCTCCGTCGAAGACCAGCTCGTCCTGGCCTCCCACCATGTTCGCGTAGGCCAGCACCGTGCCTGCCTCGCGCGCCCGCCGCTGGCAGAGTTCCAGCCGGATGTCGTCCTTGTTCTGCTCGTAAGGCGACGCGTTGGGCACGACAAGCAGTCCCGCGCCGGCCTTCCGGGCTACCGCTACTGGACCGCCGTCCTGCCACAGGTCCTCGCAGATCGCGATCGCAACATCGACTGGCGCGCCGTCCTGAGCCGTAATGCGAAACACCGGCACGGTGTCGCCAGGAAGGAAATACCGGAATTCGTCAAATACTCCGTAGTTCGG
>Ga0126373_10000395_pt1 | contig 28694 bp, 27 predicted proteins | sample PanSoiMetPlot_11_FD_92545 | JGI IMG/M metagenome (GOLD analysis project Ga0126373, IMG submission 92545) | Tropical forest soil microbial communities from Panama - MetaG Plot_11 | ecosystem: Environmental > Terrestrial > Soil > Tropical forest > Bulk soil | place: Panama | collected 2016-02-17 | reverse complement strand
CGCAGCTTCGTGTCTTGATCGATAGCCGGCAAGACAAGAACATTCCGACGGTGCCGATCACCTCGGCCGATCAGACATTGGCCGCTAGATGGCAGAGCGACGGAAAGAGACACTGGTTACGCGCTGACGTAGTGTCGGAATCCGGAAAACTGGAATTGCTTGGTAATCCCATTTACGTTAACTTCGGAGGAGAGCGGCGTGAGTAGTATGAGGTTGTCACACCCGCAGATAGAGTCGGTGGGAAACGGTAATGTCAAGAAATGCAGATGCAGATTCACTGTTCATTCCCTGATAATTCCCTGCCCTTCATCAACCATCTCCGCCGTCTATGCGGGTTCGAGCGCGCTAATTTTTATTCGCTGTTAAATTCGTTGATAATTTCCCTGCTCAGGGAAAGACCTGGGAATCTTTCATTTTCAACTTTCAGCTGATCATCGTCGGCCATCAGGAGAACTTCGTCGCCCGCCACAGCGTCAGGGCGCAAGCCAAGAGGGCAGCCACGAGAATCGCTACTAGAGCGCCTACCCAGTAAAAGTTCATGGAGATTGGGGGAATCGCTGCCTGGCTCCCAAGCCAGATAAAGACGCCAACGGCTGCGGCGATGACGAGGTAGTCCCACCAGCCTCGACGTTTCTTCCGTTCCTCAACATCGCCACGGAATTCGGCCAATACTTGGTCGTAGTTCAACTTGTACCGATTGCATTCGGCCAAAACCGCTTCGCTTGTCGAGGAGTGCTCACCCTGACCCGCTACTGCCGAACTTATCGCAAGAGCTCCAAGGACCATCACGACTGAGCCTGCAATCACCAGCAGCTTGTGCGCGAAATCCGCATGCGCCAGTTCGCCGAAGACCAGCGCTCCCCAAGCAAGCCCCCAGAGCTGGTTCGTGTTTGATAGGGGAATGCCCCGTCCAATCCCGAGATACTTCACGGCGAACTGCTGCAGCAGATCGCCGATAACCCAGACGAATCCCCCCAGGAAGAGCCAGAACAGCATTGGTCTCACGTCGTGGGAATGAAAGACCGGAGAATTCGTGCCCCCATCCAGTGCCAGCACAAGAGAAATCATCGTACCTAGCTCGCCCACAGTAAAAGCCGTAACAAACGAAAGAGGATTCATTCCGCTGAGATAGGCCTTACGATATGGGACGTACATCGTGCCCCAAAGCAAGCTCGCACCGGCAGCGGCAGCGATTCCCCGAACAGCAGCGTGGGGAGCGGAGATACCACCGCGAATTGTGCTGAAGCCCAGCAGAATCGCGGCAATCACGATGGCAATCGCTCCGATCAACACCTTGGCAATTGTCTTTGTATCAGCACCGCGTAACTCTCCAAAGAGAGCCCATCCCCAAAAGATCCCGATCAGGGAATTCGCATTCCATAAAGGAAAGGCAATTGCGAGTCCAACATCGCGAATTGCGAACACCGTAAGTGTGTTGGCTACCGCCCACAACCCACCAGCTAACAGCGCCCAGACGATGAGATGCTTCTTTTGCATCAGATCCGAAACGACTGCGCGAGTGCCTTTGATTAGAGTAGGAAAGGTCCATCGCGCAGCAAAAACCCCCGCCACCATGCAGAGCGAAATCGCAAATGGAGAAAGACCGGAGTTGACGAGCTTAGTAGGAGCTTCGGCGGCACCCAGCCATACGCCTGCTCCGAGTCCGCAAATAACGCCAAGGCTATGAAACGATCCGATTCGTTCAGTAGTGTGTGGCTGCGTTGCTGTGCTCATCTGTTTTGGATCAATCGACGACCTTTTTACGAAGCCTAAATGTGAGTCAATGCAGCTCGATCAAAAGACCGATGCCAACTAGCAGCACAATGACCGGAATCAGGAAGTGAATATCGGTAACGATTGCCTTGACGACTTCTAAAGAGCTCATCTCACTACGCACTGGTTCTTCCTTTCCGGAAACAACAGTCGAACTCTAACTGTTCGCTAGATATCAATCCCGACCACGGCTTGCGCGCAGATGGCTGAGCTAAAGCCTGGGTATCCGCTTTCAATATTGGTATATAGTGCGGCCAGCGCTCTATCTTTTTACAAGTTTTTTACCATCATTTACAGCCATTTCGCACGTCTTCAGGTTGATCGGGGTATGTTTCTGGACGGATCTTAAGGACTGTGCGGACCTAAACGAGGCTCCCGATGAAAAAGCCTTTCTGGAATGCGCGGACCCGGATGCTGCTGACGTTGGAACTAGTGGCTCTTCCAGCCGCAGCGCTCGTTATATTCAGCGTTCTGCACCTCAAATCGATCCAGCGTGACCGGGCAGTCGAAGCCGCCTTCCAACGCGATTTTCAGCAGATGCTGGCGATCTCCGATAAGCGCTTTACCGAGCGCGCGTATGAGATGGCGGATGAGGCACGGCACAAGTTTCCCTGTCCCTCAGCACCGAATGCCGGCCAGGAACTCGAGAAAATTGTCGCTGACCATCCTTGGATAGCTCACGCCTTCATTTACGACAAGCTCACGGGAACGATCGTTCGCTCCGAATCGTCAAAAATGAACGACCCCGAGTCACATACCGAAGGCGCGAAGCTGCAAAACGAGGTACAGCTCTGGTTCAACATGGAAGGTGAGACTCTTTTGAAGCGCGTCCGTAAGATGCAAGTGAAAGGCGATAAGCCATACTTCGCCTTTTCCTATCCAGCGTCGAAAGGAGACAAACATCCTTCCTATCAAAACGTTCTCGTATTCCCGATCGACGCTGCCGGTAAGGACCGCATCACGCTGGGAGGCATCTGCTTCGATGCCGATTTTCTGCACCGTGAATTCTTTTCCGACACGCTCAAGTCTGTCCTGGCCGATACCGAGGCCGATGCCGGGCATGACAGCTCCCACCCGAAGATCGGCGTGATGCTCCATCAATACAAAGACTGGGAGCCGCTGGCCGCATCACCCGGCTGGGACGGTGGTGAGCCTGAAGTAGAGCGCAAGATGGAAGGTGCGTTTCCCGATCTAGTAATGGCCATCAAATACCAGGGCACTACCATCCAGGCGATCACGGAGCGTTTTCTGAGAGCGAGCTATATCACGCTGGGCTGCATATCGCTACTGCTGATCAGTGGACTGTTCTTTACTTACCGCAGCGTGAACAAAGCCATGGAGCTTGCCAAACTCAAGTCTGACATCGTCTCAAATGTCTCCCACGAACTGCGCACCCCGTTGTCTCTAATTCGCCTCTATGCAGAGACACTCGAGTTGGGACGCATACCGGACGATGCCAAGCAGCTGGAGTATTACAAGATCATTCGCAAGGAGAGCGAGCGGCTGACTGCGCTGATCAATAACATCCTGGACTTTTCACGCATTGAAGCGGGCAAGAAGGAGTATGAATTTCGTGATACCGATCTCTCCTCGTTGGTGCGGACCACGCTCGATGCCTACCGTTATCAGATCGAACAGAATGGCTTTACCTATGAAGAGTACATCACGGACGAATTGCCGTCGGTCCGCGTGGATCGCGAGGCCATTGCCCGTTCGCTTCTGAATCTCGTGAACAATGCGATCAAGTATTCAAACCAGGATAAGTATCTCGCCGTCAGCCTTTATCGATCGAACGGATCGGTGAAGCTGGATGTGGTCGATCATGGAATCGGAATACCGCGCGCCGAGCAACATAAGATCTTCGACAAGTTCTATCGCGTCTGCGATCCGCTTTGCCATGAGAATAAAGGCAGCGGGCTTGGGCTATCCCTCGTGCAGCATATTGTGCAGGCGCACGGAGGCGAAGTTTCGGTGGAAAGCACGCCCGGGAAAGGGAGCAAATTCTCGATTATTCTTCCGCTCCATGCAGCAGTCAAGCCTGCTCAGGCTTCGGGGTCACCGAATCAACAGGTACACACGGTGGGGGCATGACCAAAATACTGATAGTTGAAGACGAACCAAACATGGTCGCTGGATTACGCGACAACTTCGAGTTTGAAGGCTATGAAGTTCTCAGCGCATACGACGGATCGGAGGGGCTCGAGAAGGCATTGGCTAACTCTCCCGATCTGGTACTGCTCGATGTGATGATGCCAAAAATGAGCGGCCTCGACGTTTGCAAGCAGCTCAAGGCTAAGCGGCCATCAATACCCATCATCATGCTCACAGCGCGCGGACAGGAGATTGACAAGGTTGTCGGTCTTGAACTTGGAGCGGACGACTATGTAACGAAGCCTTTTTCAATTCGGGAACTAGTCGCCCGCGTTAAAGCCGTCCTTCGCCGCAGCCATACCTTGCCGAAGGAGCACGATCGATATTCCTTCAGCGATGTAGAGGTCGACCTTCGCACTTGCGTGATTACGCGAGCCGGCAAGCAGCTTGAGTTCTCCGCGATGGAGTTCGAACTGTTGAAGTACTTCATCTGCAATGCAGGCGAAGTCCTCAGCCGCGAGCGCCTTCTGGAAGACGTTTGGGGATACGAAAGGTTCCCAACGACACGAACTGTAGACGCGCACCTGGTGCGCCTGCGACAGAAGCTTGAACCCAATCCGGAACAGCCGCGGTTTTTTCTCACCGTTCACGGAATGGGATACCGGTTTGTTGGTTGAAGCAGTTGAGAGTTAAAGCGTATGGGTTGCACGGCAACACATCGAATCCGGGAGATCGCACCTAGCGATGCCGCAGTTTGGCTCGAGAGTGCAGACCCGCTCTCGGGAGCGCTTGACTTTGAGCAGTCGCCAGAGAGTTTGGGACATAACCCCGCCCTCGACCTGGCAGAGGTCAACGCCCTCTATCGCGAGGTGTTTGAAGCGCAACAGGTGCAGCTCAGGTTGAGTGGACCGCGAAGATTACAGCGGGGACGATTCGAAATCGCAACCGAAATCTTCCCGGTTCAACATTTCTCCGGGGACTTCGTTTGCATCTTCGATCAGGGCGATTCCACCATGGTTGCGCTTGGAGACATTGCGGGCAAAGGCTTAACGGCAGCGATGTGGTCCACGCACGTGATGAGCCTGGTTCGCACGTATTCCGCTTCGCTCGGTGCTCCTGACGCCATTGTGTCGGCAATCAATCAGGATTTGTGCAGGTTGGGCTCAGGCGTTCCGATCACAACGATGATTCTGATGAGGCTCGACTGGCAATGGAACGAACTCACATACTGCAATGCGGGACATTTTCCGCCATTCATCAAACGATTGAATGGCAAGGTAGAACGTATCGCGACGGGCGGACCAGCGCTGGCTGCGATTCCATCCGCCACGTTCGATCAGTCGCGAGTTCCTTTCTCTCCGGCCGATATGTTTGTCGCCTACTCCGACGGACTAATTGAGTGTCGAAATTACAACGACCAAGAGTTCGGCATTGATCGGTTGCTGGCTCAAGCGAGGCAGTCACAGAATCAGTCAGCCGGCAGAGCGCTGTTCTCCATCATTGCTTCGGTGCAAGACTTCGCACAAGGAATCCCACGGGCTGACGATCTCACTCTGCTGATCGTAGCTGGATCATCGCCGCGGTGAGCACAATGTCGTCCTTTGAGATTAAATTTCGGACTGAAACGGCGCCTGAAGCCATGACAGCCTCGCAGGGCGGTTTTCCAGCGCTGCCCTATGCAGAAGATGCTGCGCTAATTCGTCGGGCTCAGGCTGGCCACTGGGAAGCTTTTGCTGAAGTCGCCAGCCGCTACGATCGCGCGATCCTGGCCTTGGCATTGCGCCTCGCCAATTCGGAACGCGAGGCTCGCGACCTCTTTCAGAAAGCTCTTCTACAAACTTACAGGGAGCTTCGCAGTTACCGTTTTCAGTGCTCGCTTTATTTGTGGATTTACCGAATCGTCGCACGCACCTGCATGGAATTCCTCACGCGTCGAGCCCCAATGACTACCAGACAAGCCACTCAATTGCAAAAAGCCCTGGAGCAACTATCGCCGCGCGAACGAATTGTGCTGGAGCTGAAGCAGTACTTCGGACTGAAGCTGGACACAATCGCGACGATTCTCGGAATCGACGAATCCAGCGCGCGTAACATTCTCGTAAGCGCGACGTTGGCGTTGCGGCTTGAGCTCGAAACCCAAGCCTCGCCTAATTAACAGCCTGGCTGCTGAGTCAATTATCAAACGCGGTAACCCTGAGCCAATCATCAAACACTGTCATCCTGAGCCCCTCTTTCGGGCCAAGGATCTCCCCCGATGATCAGGACCTAATTGCTACATTTTAGGCACTTTGGCCAAACTTCCTGTGAGAGAGCCAGGAGAAAGCAATTTACCATTCCGGGAGATCCTTCGCCCAAAAGAGGGGCTCAGGATGACAATTCCGAAATGGATTAAAGATTACAGAAATCAACTCACCCGCGTACATGATCCGAAAACTTCACACGCGCATCATGATCGATCGCGTAATTACCCAGCGCAACGGTAACGCCGCAATTCCACGCTACCTCTTCATCCGCCTTAGTCGGCTGGTTATTACGAACGCTGTCGACAAAGGAATTGCAGGCAAGAAAATCCGGATTGCCCTGCGTACCCTCCGGGACCTTCAGCGGCTGACCCTGGCCACGATACGGTAGCTCGGCTCGATAGCTTGCTCCAGTTACGACTCCGTGCTCGACGGCCAGCCCCTCAGGCACCGCGGAGGCGCCCGTCTTCGGCTCGTAGTAATAAGTGCCGTCGGCCTCGGTCAACACGATGCTTCCGCCGGTACCGCATACCTGCACCTGGCAGCCCTCAAACCGATTCGTGGTAATCGCGCTGAAGAAAAGAGTTTTTCCGCCTGGATAACGGTACGTGACCTGCACGTTGTCAGCGGTCTCGCGTCCGTCTTTCCAGAAATCGACGCCACCGCTTCCCACTACCGATTCGGGAATACCGCCGAACACCTCATTGGCGAAGTTGATGTGGTGAGATCCAAGTTCAGCCACGAGACCGCCAGAAAATTCGCGATACAGCCGCCAGTTAATAAGGCGCTCGAGTTTTGGGTCGTTGTTGGGAACTGGACGCCGCCAACTGTTGTTGCGATGCCAGTACGCGTAGATTTGAGTTACCTGGCCGACCTTGCCCGACGTAATCAGTCGCATTGCCTCCCGATACCAGGGTGCGTAGTGATACTGCAGCCCAATCTGGTAATGCTTCCCGCTCTTCTTTACTGCGGCGCGCATCTGGCCGCACTCTGGAACCGTGAGCGCCATGCTCTTCTCGCCATAAACATGATGACCGCTGTCGAGAGCGGCGATTACGTGTTCCGAGTGAAGAGATAAAGGAGTAGAAACAATGATCGCGTCAATGTCCTTGGCCGAGAGCAGCTCGCGATAATCCTTGAATGCTCGCGTGCTTTCGCCCGTAATCTTGCGAGCCTGGTCCCAGCGCGGTTCGTAGATGTCGCAGAGAGCTGCAAAGCGAACGCCCGGGACTCGGAGGAAGGTCCGCATCAGTTGCTGCCCCCGGCTACCAGGACCAATAATTGCCAAATTCACGCGGTTAGAAGCGGGCATCATAGCTGCACTCTGCTCTGCAAGAGTTGACGCTGCCAACGCAGCCGCGCCTCCCAAGAATTCTCTTCGATTCATTGTTTGCTGTTTTCCTCTCCTGTAGCCTCGCAGCCATCATCGGCAGGGCAAAACCGGCCAGGCCAGCGCCACTGCTCGATGTGCGGCTTCTTCGTATCGCTCGTAATCCAGATCGCGCTGGTGTTCGGCATCGATTCAAGCAACTTCTCGCCGGCCGCGGGGCCCATTACAAACATGGTAGTAGAAAGAGCGTCGGTCGCCGTTCCAGTAGGCGCAATCACGGTCGTCTGCAACATGCCCTGCACCGGCTCCCCCGTGCGCGGATCCATGATGTGGCAGTAGGTTCGTCCATTCAGTCGAAAGAACTTCTCATAGCTGCCGGATGTCGAGAGAGAATTGTCGCGCAGAAGAACCTCTGAGATCGCGTGCGTGCGATCACCGGGTCGAGGCACAACAACCTTCCACCCATCTTTGCCAGGCGGGGCGCCGAGAGCATATAGAGTGCTGGATCCGGCATCGACAAGGGCAGACTTTACACCCGCCTCGCGCAAGAGGTCGATCACACGATCCACGGCATATCCCTTGCCGATGCCACCCATGTCCAATTCCATTCCGGGAACTGCGAAACTCACGGTGCGCTGCTGCGAATCGAGATTCATTTTGGTCCATCCAGTCCTGGACCGTGCGCGCTCTAGTTCTGCCCGAGTTGGATATTTCCCGTTCTTGCGGAAGAAGCCCCATGCCCGCATCAGTGGACCCACCGAAATATCGAATGCGCCGTCACTCTTGCGGCTGTAGTCGAAGGACGTTTGCAGGAGATTGAAGACTTCCGGATCCGTTGTCACTTTTTCGCGCCCCGCCAGACGGTTGATACGTGAGAGTTCACTGCCTTCCCGATAGTTGCTCAGCGCTTCCTCAATGCGTTCGATCTCGTCAAACGCGGCCTCAAACGCAGCATCCGCCGTTGGTCGAGAGGAAGAATAAAGATAAATAGTGAAAGTGGTGCCCATAGCCGGACGGGACTCGGAGAAGAGCTGCAAGCCAGACAACTGGCCCCTGGCCGCATCACTAACCAGGAAAGCAAAACACAGGAGGGCAAGGGAAGAAACGCGATTTCGGGTATTGGAACCAAGCGGCATTCCCTATAGAGACTACAGGAACAGTAGGAATCGACGCACCCGAGACGCGACTTCCTGCATTGCGGCACGAGGTCCGCTAATGAAGATAACCAATGAAAGAAAAACGGGAGCCAGAAGGCTCCCGTTGAGGAGTTTTGGGCTGGTTGCTCTTATTAGAAGATGATCTTGGCGCCAATCTGAATATTGCGGCGCTCGTCACCGGATCCAGGCACGCCTGCCGAGTTGCCGGCGCCACCCTTCGCACCTTTCACAGTTTGAATCGTAGACACGCTGGAGAGATCAGCATCGCCCGCTACGACATACTGATTGTGGTGATTCAGAATGTTATAGAACTCGCCACGAAGCTGGAAGCTAACTCGCTCCGTGAATTTGAAGTTCTTGTACACACCCATGTCCAACATGTAATTAGACGGGCTGTAGAACCTGTCTTTACCGAGGCCGGGGCTGATATTGCAAACGTTGCCGGAGCAGACAGGATATTCCGCACCTAGCGGGGCGCTCGCATAGGAAGGCTGGAACCCCTGCGACGGGTTAGCTGCCGCGGCAGGAATGGTTATGTAATCATACGTATTTACGGCTCCAGGCACAGCCTTTGGTGTTCCCGTGTAACTCAGGCCAGGAGCTGCGACCGCACGCACGCACGAAAACACCGCAGTTGTGCAATCGTACAAGGTAAACGCGCTGCCTGAGCGAACTGTAAAGAGAGGAGCGACTTCCCAACCTCCCAGCAATGAGCGCATGAGTCCCGAGCTGTTCTTAAACTCGAGGAACGGCGGGCTCCAAATCCCTCCGAAAGCAAGTCGGTGGCGGATGTCATAGTCAGAGTTACCGCGATCCTGTCCGGGATTGAAGGGATTGGTGAACCCTAGATTGAAACTGTTCGAGCTCTCACTAAAGGTAGAGCTGAGATCATCCATTGCGTGGGCATATGTGTAGTTGGCGGTTACGGTGAGGCCCTGCTTTGCGAAGTTGCTGCTCCGTAAGCTCAGATTCATACCGTTGTAGTAGCTGTCACCCACCGAGTCGCGGAAGTTGACGTTGGTGAATCCGAGGTTCAGACGATTGCTTCTCGTGTCGCCAACGTAGGCGCCGAAATTGCTCTTGTTCACATTCACAATACCGTACAGGTGAACGCCCCGGGAACCGGAGAACTCCAGCGCGACCACTGTATTGGGAATAACTTCATGCTCAACTGCGAGGCTATACAGATGGGAATAAGCGGTTTTGATGTCTGGGTCGACTGCACGCAAGCTGGTTTGAGGGAATGGCTTGGAAACACCGCTTCCAGCCAGAGGACCATGTACATCGGTCTGGATCGCGATCGGCGAGGCGGTATCACCGCCGCTGTGAGTGCATCCCTGAGTTACTCCTCCGCAGCCCGATACCAGTGCGACTACGCCATAGTTCGGCGGATTCTGAATTACGTTGTAGGTGACGTTGCCGAAGTTGCGTTCGTAAGCGATGCCGTAACCCCCGCGTACTGCCCATTTCCCGTTTCCGAGGGGATCAAAAGCAAAACCAACCCGCGGACCAAAGTTCTTGAAGCTTTGGCCGCTGATTCCGCCCTTTGGACTGTTCGGAGTTGTTAAGACCTGACCGTTCCGAACCCTCTGCAGAAAATTCGCGCCCTGTCCTAGATAGAAATTCGACTCCAGAGTGGGATCAGCGTTGTGCTGCACACCGTAATATTCCCAGCGCAATCCGAGGTTGAGCGTCAATCGCGAATTAAACTTCCAGTCATCCTGGAAGTAAACAGCCCCGTCGTTGAACCGGTTATTCCGTTCAAAGCTCGGAGAAGAGACAGGGGTGGTTAACGTGCATTGGGGCGTCACAATGACTGCCCCAGTGGTCACGTCGCGTACACAAGGGAATTTGCCTTGAGGGAAGATGGCGCCCTGGAACGAGGCGGATTGGTTGAACAGCAGACCTTGCAGGAGTCCCTGAATCGCGCTGTCCGCCTTGCCGTTCTCGCCTGCAACTTGAACCGGGTTTTCGTACGCGCCGAAAACACGGTTGTCCCGAATGTGATCGTACTCGCCGCCGATCCGTAAGGTATGAGTCCCCTTGCTGATGCTCAGATCCTCGTCGACCTCATACAGATTTTGCGGTCCGCCAAAGGGGATTCCGTTGCCGGGAGAAAATTCGGTATAGCCGGGAAAGGCCACTTGAACACCGTTGGCGAAACTCGTCGTGTTCGACTGGTCGAAATAAAGGGTCGGGGCTGGGGGTCCGTTCAGAGGTTGAAAATTGAAGAGACGCTGATAAGTAAGTTTTGTCGAACTGAGGAGCCGCTCAGTGAAAATATGGTTCAAGTTCAGCAGTACGTTGTGATTCTTGTCTTGGCTGCCGGTGTTATATCCAGCATAGGGACTACTGTTATTTGTGCCCGCGAAACGGTCAGCATTCTCGTACGCATAACGGCCGAAGAACTGAGTTCTATCGCTGACGTTCCAGTCGACCCGATTTACGGTTGAATAAGTGTTCTGCGGATTGCCAGCGCCCGAATCCGCAGGCACCAGATAGGCGACCTTCTGAAAGATAGGTGTGGTTCCGACAATCGCGAGTGTGGCCGGGTTAACAGTCTTTATGTCGCCGTGGGCTACCAAGTCTGCATAGGTCGTCACTTGACCGGTTGGAGTAGCAGCCAGCTTTGGCCCGAACGTACTGAAGTATGACTTGGTGGCGGGAGCAGTCAGCGCGAGGAACTGTGGCGTAAGCACCTGAGCAAACTGGTCGCCGGCACTTCTTACGCGAGTCCACTCTGTGCTGGAGAAGAAAAAGAGCTTGTCGTGAAGCTTGGGCAATACCGGCCCGCCAGCGGAATAGCCGAATTGATTGCGGGTGAAGTGGTCAGGCGATGCCGGAGACGTAACGCCAGGATAACCATGCGCAAACGCGAAGTTCTGGGCACTCTCCTGGTAAGTATTCGCGGCAAGATTTGAGACACGATTGAACTCATAAACCGTGCCATGGTATGCGTTCGTACCCGATTTTGTCGCGACATTCACGATGCCGCCCGATGCGCGACCATATTGCGCAGAAAATGTGCTGGTAATGACTTTGTATTCCTGCACTGAATCTAATGGCACAGCCTGTCCTATGTTGGCGCCAAACAGATCCACATTCTGATTGCCGTCGAGCAGGATGTTAGTGCTCGCCGCTCGCTGTCCGTTGATCGAATAGCCCACGCCTCTGTCACCGACGATGTTGGGAGTGTTACTCGCGTAGCCGCTGATTTGTACAAAATCATAAGGATTGCGAGTCAGGCTAGGAAGCTCTGAGATCTGCGCGGCGGTAACGGTATTCGAGATCTGCTGATCTTGCGTATTTACCTGGGCTCCAGCGGCCTCCGCTGTAACTTCAACCACGGTGCCGGCCGTGCCGACCTTTAAAGCGGCATCAGCTGTGATGCGTCCTCCAACGGTTACCGCTACCGTCTGTTTTTGTGTTTCAAAATTTGCAGACTCGATTGTGACTTCATAGGTGGCGGGGGGAAGGTTCACTATCGTGTAGGTTCCATTCCCACTCGTGTTAACTGTGCGAGTTAGGCCCGTACCCATATTCTTTGCTGTCACCTTAGCCCCGCTAATAACAGCTCCGGTAGCATCTGTGACAGTTCCCGCGAGCGCGCCTGTTTCAGCCTGCCCAAACGCAAAGTTCGCAAGCGCAAACAGAGCTACAACACTTAAGAAATAACGAATTCTGTTTCTCATGATCTCTCCAAAATTTCCGGATGTTTGATTCAAGGCAAAGAGAACCCACGCAAGAGGAACTCCGTTGGTACCAAATTACCGGGGCAAAACCTTATGTGAAAGCATGCGAAATTCCATGGCGGATGGCCCTTTTGCACCAATGGCTTAGGTACGAATGGACCAGAATGGGATACGATAAATGGAAACCGGGACGTACCGACATCCAAAAAATGGTATCTAATCCCACAATTTTTGCAGCATATCCCTGTCAATAAGCGTAGTCCTAAGGCGGATGATGGCGCTCAGCGGCGTGCTTAATGCGATCGTCGGCGCTGGTAGGCGGTTACGCGATCACCATCATTTGGACGAGATGAATATGAAGTTTCGCTGAAACCGACAGCTGTCAGTTCCAGATCGGGCAGATCTGGAAGGGCATCGTTCGTAAGCAACAGTCCGCTGTTGCGCAACATTGAGGCAAGATTGCTCATCGCTAGAGCCTGCTCGAAGCTTCCGTAATAGACGAACATGTTGGTTGCAATGATTAAGTCCCACTTTTCCGATTCGGGAAACACTTCTCTTTGATAGATCACGTCCAATTCTACGGGCCGAATATGCAGCACCTGTTTGGCAGGAAAGGTGACAGCTTTGTAATTAAGCGGAGCCGGCCAGCTGCTCTTCAGCGGAACAGTGGTATGCCCCAGCTTCTCCCCGGCCCGTTTCCAATAAGCGATAGCCTGCGGCGTCCAATTGACGTCGGAGCGGATCGGAAGCTGTACCGTATATGGGGAGCCATGTTCCGCATGCGACCGAATGCTGGAGACATGCTGATTTACAAGGCCGCTGATGTCGAAGGTCGTGACCTCCAGATGCTGGGAATCAGCGAGTCCTAATCTGATCAAGCTATCTGCGAGCAAAAAAGGTTGAATCGTCTGTTCGGGATAGAAATCGAGCCCCTCATCCTTGTTCACGATGTCGAGCCCAGGCCCAATTACACCGACCTTCGTTACAGGACCTGAAAGTAATCCTCGCTGCCTCGCACTTATCAGAGCCTGCTCGATTGCATAGTTTGGGAACAGGGACGTATCCAATGAGATTCCTCTTTGTGCAAAGACCTGGGAGCGTTTCTGGAACCCCTTTTCCTCCATACGCTGTGCCTCGGCGAGCGCCGCGGCATACGAAGCGTCCTCGTGCAACATTCGTAGCAGGTTCGATCCCAGGAACTGTTTCACGCTTAACAGCTCTTTGGGAGTTTCAAACCGATACTGTTGGCTGGCCAGGAGGTCGTGAAAAAACTTGAGACGTTCATTCGCGCCTGGTTTGGCGACGCCGGCTGTAAGATCGTCGAGGCGCTGAAGCAGAGCCTTGCTTCCCAAATCGGTCCCGGTCGACCGAACTGGTTCAGTGTGGATATTTTTGAGCAATTCAGGCGTCAGCGGAGTCGCGGAGGTATACGATGTTCCGAAGAGCAACAGGTTCGCGAGTGTGTCCAGATCACCATCGTGAAGCCGCCTCCGTATTTCTGCATCTTGGCTCCGTACGTATTTATCCCATTCTGACTCATCGTGAGCTGCCACCGCATGTACCAACCCTTCCGGTAAGTCGGCAGAGAAATCTCTCATCACCGGCGCCGACTCCGAAAACCTTATGAATCGGACCGAATCTACACTCTCCGAGTGTGCCTCTTGAGGAGATCGCGTGGTGAGTTTGGACTGCTGCTGGCAGGAAAGATTGAGTACCCCGGTTATTGCGCCGATTACAAGAAAAAAGAAGATGACTCTATTGCGCAAACAAGTTGCGGTCACATTTTGGGGACACTGCATGAACGATAAGATAGCTCCAGAATCAGCCGCGTGGACTTACGCTGCAACTTTTCTCACGACCGTGCTCCGCTTATCGACGGGAAATACAGCCGGCATCCGGCAAGGTCGATCGCTTTGGCGTGCGCCTGACGTGCCAACTTGTCCCAAATTAAGAAGTCTTCCTCGAGGGTGACGATGGCAAACAAAAGCTGCATACAGCATTTGTAATGGCGGTGACGCAATTAGGACTCTCGAAAAAATCGTCCGCACTCGACCTTTTAAAGGGCACAAAGAAAAAAGTCGGGACAAAGTCCCAGCCTGTAGACAAAGTCCCAGCCTTTAGATGATGTCGAAATCAACCTTTGCTTGATTCTGCCAATCTGCGGCGGCGCAGCATAAACAAACCGAAGATCCCGGAGACGGAAAGCAACGCAGAACTGGGTTCAGGAGTAAGAATGATGTACTCCTGAGCTGCGTTCTTGCCGTTCGCTACCTCGTTTGCGTCCGTGAGCACAGAGAATCCGCTCGTGAGCGCGTTATCTTTTGCGCTTTGCTCAAACGTCGTGACCAGGCCGCTATCAAATCCCTGCGGCGCGTTCACTACCGTAAACGTGCTGGTGTAGTCCCCCAACTGCCAGATCGCAGCCTGATATTCCTGCTGTAGCAGCGTGCTCGACGTGCCTGCTAATTGCTGGCTTAACCAAGCGAGTCCACCGTAAAGTTGAGAGGCGCTGGTGAAACCGGCGTTAATCGCTGCTTGAGACAACGAACCCGACGCGGGAAGGACGCCTCCTGCTGCAAGGTTAAGCTGCTGAAGAGTGTTTGGACCTGCCCCGCTTACGCTGATGTTCACACTGTAAGCGCCGCTTGCATCCAAGTGGTTTGGATCGACGCAAAATAGGATGACCGACTGCCCATTCAGTGTCCCATGATAAGGATCGATGTAGGCAGTAACTCCGTTCGCCCACCCAGAATTGAGCGCTGTGAGAGCACTGTCCTGAATTGTGAGAGTTGTGCCGGTAACTGGACCGCCCACCGAAAGGGTGTCGGCCATCACTAAAGTTGAGAGGAATAAAAGACCAACCGCAAGAAGAACCCTGTGCCCAGTGCCCAATTTCAAAAGAATGCCCTAGTTCGACCCGGATTTTTACAAACTGGAACTTCTGACAGTTTCATAAAGAGCACGTTAAGGTCCAAGGCGTGCGAATTGGAACGTTGTGAATCAACAGCGCATTTCATAGTAAGGCTAAATAATTCAACAACATACGATGACAGTGGAGAAAGGAACGTGATTTCCACGGGCAAGCACCCGTGCCACTCTCGGAAGTAAGTGTGCAATTACTTGCTCTGCAGTCCAAGGGATTTCTCCTCAGGAGCTTACAAGGTTTGCACCGTTCGTAGTTAATTCGCACGGCCGTGAGCACGGAATCCGGAGAAACCGCTCGAGAGACCCGCGGCGATCCCGATGACATAAATATCTTTTGTTCTGCTCAAGTTCAGGACGCCTTCTCGACTCGAAATCCCGCCTCCATCCATCCTTGCTTTCCTTCCGGATAGTGCGCGACGTTGGTGTATCCCATGGCCGCGAATTCCCGGGCGGCGTATGCGCTGGCGTGTCAATGATTATTGGAGCAGTAAGTGATGATCTCCGCAGACTTGTTTGGCAGGAGCTTGGGCGCCAGTTCTTTTATCTCTTCAGGTGGAATGTTTAATGCACCGGGGATATGCGCCTCACGGTAGTGTTCCAGTGCGAGCGTTTCGACAACTTTCACTGGTTCGTTCCGATCCAATTTGCCCTTCAAATCCTGAGTAGAGATGGTTGCATCCATCTTATGCACCTCTGCACCGCCAGCCGATAGCAATTCTACTTATCATGATCGCATTCTTCGCGGGGAGAGCATCGCCGCTAAGACAGCCAATAGGAACACGCAAGCGATGATTCCCTGGGAACTCACGCAGTAAATGCACCAAACGCCGAGCATTTTCCATTCAATCCAGGTCAGGCGCAGGGAAAAAAAGAGGGCAAATAAAGCCATGAGAGCTGTCGTTCGGGGCAGGCGTCCAGCGAGAGCGGCGAGCAAGGCATATCCAACGCTTCCGATGAGCGCGACCGGAATACCGCGCAGCATGGCGTAGGGGCTGTGATTCTCGATGCCGCAGTCCCACTTGTCGTTGATGCTGCAGGGCGATGGCTTCGTGTTGTAGTGCTCGCCGAGCGCGAGTCCGGACGCAACAACACCGGCGATACATAGAAATACGATAAGTGCTGTGAGTGCGGTCCTAATTGCAGATCTCATTGCTGGTTGTCACCGCAATTTGCTCTGGAGGATTGCGGACTGGAGGGATGGAACTCACCTCCGTCAGTTTGAGCTAAATAGATCACGGATGTGATTATGTGAGACTGTTCACGAGTGCCAAAGTGAATCCGTCGTAACCTTTGCTCCCGACAGTCTGAATCGTAGTCGCGGTCACACGCTTCTCAACGGCAAGCATGTCGTTTAGCCGACGGACGCCGCGAACATCCTCGTCGGAACTATCCGCGTCGATCACCGCTCCCTTGCGCACCACATTGTCGACGATGATCACGCTGCCGGGGCGCGAGAGTTTGAGCGACCAGTTGAAGTACTCGGGGATGCTCGCCTTATCGGCATCAATGAACACCAGATCAAATGGACCCTTCGCTTCTGTTGCAAGCTTTGGCAAACTGTCCAGGGCACGCCCCAGGCGTATTTCCACTTTCTTCGATAGTCCAGCCCGCTCAATGCTTCCTCGCGCAACCTCGGCATGCTTGGGATTTAGCTCGAGGCTGATGAGCCGGCCATCATCAGGAAGCGCTCTCGCCAGCCAGATGGTGCTGTAACCACCGAGCGTTCCAATCTCCAGGATTCGGCGCGCGTGCACCAAGTGCGCAAATATCTGCAGGAGCTTGCCTTGGTTCGCCGTAACGGCAATCGGCGGGAGTTCCGCCTTGGCACTCGCTTCGACGGCTGCATCGAGTGCCGCGTCTGAAGGCACTACTGTTTCAGTTATGTAACGGTCTACCGCTGTCCATTGCTCCTGGTTCATTGTGCAGTCATTTCAACACAAATTCGTGAGCTTTCGCTGGCCATCGGCTCGAACGGAGCGGATCAAGGTAAATAGCAGCTGCAAAATTAGTTCTGCGAAAGCTGTTAGGCATTTACCTCGTCTTTATGCGCAGATTACATGCTGTGCATTGTTGAATCGACAGGCTTAATCGCATTCTTGCCGGCGAAGGAGCGAATTCAATGCGATTTGCGCTGGTGCTGCTTACCCTGTTGGTTGCGACGAGCCCAAGAGCCGTCGCCAAAGACTTTTCAGATTGGGCCGAAGCCCAGAAATTGAGACTCGGCACTGAAGTGCGAGTTGTAGATAAGTTCGGGAACACAGTCGAGGGCTACATAACCTCAGTTTCCCGGGACGAGCTGAGGCTCAACGTCCCATCCACCAGTCAGCCGGGATTCTCATCGCCTGAAGTGTTCGCTCGGAGTGATGTTCGCGAGATTTACAAACTTGGCAAGAAATACGAGCGACGACTAAGCGGCAGAAATCTGGTCCTTGCCAGCACTATCGGTACCCTCGGAGGGATTGCGATTGGTGCGGCTATCGATCAGGCGCATCCTAGTTTCGAAGATCCGGGGCAGGGAAAGCTCGTTGGCGGGGTTCTTGGATTCTTCATCGGGCCGGCGGCTCTTGCCGTTGGTCGCGCCGTCGTCTCCGGCTTGCATCGGGACAAGCTGATTTATCGCGCTCCGCCGGATCAACCAATGCAGCCCCACAACTCTAGAAACGTTGAAGAAAACAAGGATGCAATAGAAGTGGAGGTTCCCTCGTAGTTCGCTGATGGAATAACGAAGTCGGCCTCGCAAGCGATCCGCGTACACTATTGCGGCTTGCAACCGTGAAAGTGGCTCGGATCGAAGGAGGCCGAGATGCGCATTATAGGCTGCGACTTACATTCGCGACAGCAGACGTTGGCGATGTTGAACATGGAAACTGGCGAAGTTGAGGAATGCGTGCTTTCTCATGAGGGAGATCTAGTGCGACAGTTCTATGGGGGCTGCCGCGTCCGGTGCGAGTAGGGATCGAAGCTACCGGCTCGATGCAGTGGTTTTTAGAGTTGATGGAAGAGTTAGGAGTCGAGTGCCTGGTCGGACACCCAGCCAAGATTCGGGCGCAGGAACCACGTAAGCAGAAGAATGATCGTCGGGATGCGCTCTTGCTGCTGCGCTTGCTGATGGACAATCGATTTCCGACGATCTGGATGCCGTCGGTGGAACAGCGTGACCTGCGGGCGCTGTTGCAGCATCGCCATCAGTGGGTGCGCATACGGGTACGCATACAGAACGCCCTGCAAGCCATCGCACTGAGTCACGGCTTGCGACGCGGGAGCAAGTTGTGGAGCCAGGCGGGACAAGAGGCGCTGCAGGAGCTGGTGTTGCCCCTGCATACCCAAGCCCGCCGCAACGAGCTGCTGGGGTTATATCGGCACCTGCAGAGAAAAATCGAGGTCCTGGACCGGGGGGTGGCTGAGGTGGCCGAGCAGCGACCGTTATCGCGCCTCCTGATGACGCATCCCGGAGTGGGACCCATTACCGCGCTGGCAACGGAAGTCTACGTGGGCGATGCCCGGCGCTTCCCCGATGGCAAAGCCTTATCCAGTTATGTGGGGATGATTCCAGCCGAGAACTCCAGCGGGGAAAAGCGACGACTGGGGGCATTGACAAAACAAGGCAACGCCCTACTGCGCTATCTATGGTGCGAAGCCGCCGGGCATGCGGTGCGTCAGGATGAAGAGTTAAAGCGGTTCTACCGCCGCAAGCTGGCGCAAAAAGGCCTGGGGAAAGCAAAAGTGGCGGCTGGTCGCAAGCTGGGAATTCGGCTCTGGATCAGGCTGCGTGACCAGGTGGAGCACCACGAGTTCTGCCGTCGCCGACGGCAGTGCGGGGAAGCCCATGCGGAGAGGCCTGCCAATTAACATGGTCCGGCATACGCTGTGACCGTTTCCCTGAATAGGCAATCCGCCTCCCCGTAGGAGACGGGGAGTCCGAACCACTCATCGTGGTCGTGATGGATCGAAGAGATGTCTGGTGGGTAACACCAAAAGATGAACGGACCATAGGGCCGAACCACAGAATGGTGGAAGCAGAAGAAAACCACGACGAATCTAGGGCGCTCTTCCACGCTCCGGGAGAGGTGTGTGCCAAAAAGGCAAAACCCTTCCTAAGAAGGGGTTGACCACGGCCGACTTCGTTAGAGATGTTAATTTTCTGAATCGGGCAATGAACAGGAGTGAATGCTTTGTCGAAAAACGGTTAGACGGAAATCCACAGAACTCCCAGTTCTTTCCCTGCCTATGAAAGAAATTTGCAAATTTTGGGCAGAATTCGAATGATTTTGAGAGATCGAATGCGCAAAATCCCCTCCTCTTTGCCCAGTTCTCAGATATCCGACCGGGCTCCCCACTCGACTTGGCTCGACAAACGGCGTTCGGCCGCTTGTCGCTCGAAGTAGCCATCAATGTTCACGTAGCCCCGAGCGTACCTTTTTGGGCAGTCTGTCGAAGACGAGCTCGTACGACCGTCGCAGCTGATGTTTCAGTTCGCTCTGAGTGAGGGCATCTTTGGTCGCAAGCGCAACCCACTGGTATCGCGCAGCATAGGGAGCAGGAATGATTCCAGGACGCTCGGTTAGCTCGGCAAAATCCTCTGGAGTGCATTTGAATGAAAGCCATATCGATGCGGGCTCCAAGACCATAACTGCGAACATCTTGCCGCCGACCTTCATGACCAGATCATTGCCCCACTGAATCGACTCTGTGGCGTGAGGCATCGCAAGGCAGAATTCGCGGACAGAATCGATATTCATTGATTAATCGCCATCAAGTTCAATAATTAACTGATAACTATGTAATTTTGCTTCCTACCAGAAATTTCTGCTTCATCTATCTGCTGAAAACTATTGCATAGCCTCTATTTACGCCACGAGAAGCAAGCGAGCCAGAGGCTTCACAATTATTGATTATCAACCCTTTATACCCATGGCGAAGCGGGCTTTCGCGCTTCACCGAGATGCCGCGGAACTGGCAACGCACGTGCTTTTTACACGATTTGCTCTTTATATACCCCGGAGGAAATAGCATGCTTCGAACCTGGATTGCTGCTGGCATCACGACGGCGTTAGCGCTCTCCATCACGTTTCTGGCTGCGTGCGGCAGCAGCAATGGATCACCCCAAACGGCCTCGGCCGCCACGACCACGATCACTATCAGCGATCCGGCTACCTGCAGCTCGGGTACAGGCGGACCCTTCAGTCACGTATTTGTTACGGTCACCGACGTAGTGATCAATGCCAGCGATAGCGCTGGGGACAATGACTCCTCCTGGATCGACCTTACTCCGAGTTTGAAAAATAGCCCGAAACAGATCGATTTGCTTGGACAGGCAAACAATCAATGCTTTCTGGCCTCGTTGGGGTCCACAACGGAACTGCAACCTGGCACTTACCAACAGATTCGCGTGATGCTCGCCCCCAACAACGCTACTGTCTCCGGAGATAAATGCAACGGAACAGCCAACTGTGTTGTGCTTGCTGCAGACAACAGTATTCATACGCTTCTGCTTTCGAGTGAAGCCAAAACAGGCCTGAAGATCCCGTCAGGACAAATCGCTGGGGGGAACTTCACTGTTGCACCCGGGCAGACCAAAGACTTGAACATTGATTTCAATACTTGTTCCTCAATCGTTACGCAAGGCAATGGACAATACAGGCTGAAGCCAGTACTCCATGCCGGCGAGGTCTCCACGACTTCGACTTCAATCAACGGCAAGCTCGTGGATAATGCAGGTCAAGCTATTGTTGGTGGCAAAGCGATCGTAGCGTTGGAACAGAAGGACGCTTCTGGCATTGATCGTGTCGTGATGCAGACCACCCCAGATAACACAGGTGCGTTCGTCTTCTGCCCGGTGCCAGCTGGCACTTACGATGTGGTCGCAGTTGCGATCAACGGGGCGAACGTCGAGTTCGGAACCACAATTACGACTGGCGTGGGCCCAGGAGATGCACTGGGTAACGTGAAGATGTTTCCCACGACTGGAACGAATACCGGACCGGGTTCAATAACCGGAACTGTGACTACGGCAACAGCGACGACTCCAGCAGCGGGAACCGTGGTCGACCTGACGATCTCGGCACTCCAGAAGGTGGGATCGCTAAACGTTACAATTCCCCTGGCGCAACAATCATCGGCAACCGCGACGCTGACGACAGCGGCCGGAGCAACGTGTCCCGCAAACACGGATTGCGCGACTTATACGCTCTCCGTTCCGGGAATAAATCCGACTGTAGGCGCATTTAATGCTAACGGCACGAACTACATAGCTGGCGCTTCAGGTGCGACAAGCTACACGGTCGAAGCACAAGCGTTCGTACCCCAATCGGGGGGCAAGACTGATTGCACGCCTCCAGTCATGACCACGCCAGCGATATCAGTTACTCCTGGCGGTACGGCGGCACAGGCTCCAACTCTAACGTTCACCGGTTGTCAGTAGGGTCGAGTCATAAACAAAAGCCCCAGCGACATCTGCTGGGGCTTTTCTTCGTAGCCTACCGAGGATCACTCCGTAAGAGAAGTCTTGCTCCTCAGTAAATCCTGAACATCATCGATTTTGTCGGACACGAGATTGAGCTTGCGGGCCAGACCCTGAATCTGGAACTCGGACCGCCGATTCACCTCAAAATCCAGCTCGCTGCGAACCCTGTCCTTTGCATCTTGCCGATTCTGACTCATCATGATGATGGGCGCTTGAATGGCCGCCAACATCGATAGAAACAGATTAAGAAGAATAAACGGATACGGGTCCCAAGCTCTGTGTCCCAGTAGAACGTTCGCGATGGTGTAGACCACGAGCAAAACAAGACACGTAATAATAAAGTTCCACGAACCGCCGAACTTGGCAACGCTGTCAGCGACACCTTCCCCAAAAGTAGTCTTCTCTTCGATCAACTCGTTGGGATTGCGGGCCGCGCGCAGGCGCACAAGTTCCTGCGAGCTGTGGAATTGCCGGCCCAGAACCGTAAGCATGTCCATGCCCGAGTGAGGCTTCCGTTCGAGCAGAACGGCAATATCCTTACGATCCACTTCGATGCACACCGAGGGCTCGATCGCGGTCGCGTGACTCATATGGTGCATGCCGTCGAGCATCGAAGCAAAGCCGAAGAACTCGCCTTGCGCAGGCTCGTCAATCGTGACCTCCTGGTCATCCTGGTCGACGGTTGCGACACGGACCTTTCCCGAAACGAGAATGTATCCCCGCCCTCCTTCATCCCCAATCTTGTAAATTCGCTGGCGAGCGGCAAACTGCTTCATCTCTACCTGGCTAGCCAGAACCGCGGCCTCGTCGTCATCCAACAATGCAAACAGCGGAACGTTTCTTAGCAGCTCTCGATCACAGGGCATCCATCACCTCGCGCATTCAAAATATGCAGCAACTATGAATTTTCCTTTAACTTTAATTCGTTAATTAAAGAGAGGCCCCGGTCCGGACCGGGGCTGATTGAGTCGTAGACTCCAGGGTTGATTTCGAATGTGAGGTTTCGTTCAGCTCTGGAATCCGAAGGTAGCCTTGATTCCCGCAACCTCCACTACGTCGCCATCGGCTAGGGCTCGCTGGCCGGCGATCTCCTCGCCGTTGATTTTCACTTTGATGTTCTTCTCAGAAGCTGCAATGAAGTAACCGTTTTCACGTTTGGAGATAAGGGCGGCCATCTTTGGCGCAAACCACCCTTTGAGTTTGATCGACGCCATGTCGGATTTGCCGATTACACTCATCTTGCTGGTAAGCACATACTGAGTATCGTCAGTCTTTCCGCTTAGGATTGTTAGCGTGCCTACTTTATCGGTTGGCAACGCTGAATACTGGCGCGTGGTCGCACCGCCGCCTTCGGAGCTGGCGGCCGGCGCTTGGGCGGCCAGTCGTTCCTTCATTCCCTTGGTATCGAGCATCACTGTGGGATCAAGTTTAGGCATCGGTGGTGCGGACGTCTCGACAGCCGCCTGAGAGGAACGATCCTCACGCCCGTCTTCTTTGAACGACAGAGTGTGTTTCCCGATCAGCACGTTGTCGCCATCTTTTAGAGCGCGACGGTTGATCCGGGCGTTGTTGACGTATGTCCCGTTCAGGGAATTGTTGTCTTCGATTACATACTTTTCACGATCCCAATAGATTTTTGCGTGATGACCTGAGACCGCGAGGTTATCGACCTGAATCACGTTGTCGGGGAGGCGCCCGATAGTTGTAACTCCCTGCGAGAGTGGGATCTCCTTCAGCACTGCCTGCTCGAACTTTAGGAAGAGTTTTGCCATGATTGTCCTCCGCCGAGCAGGAAGTTGAGGAATCTTTGATACCAGGGCAATTCAACAACCCGCAGCAGCAGACAGGTAATGTTGTCGTCCCCGCCTTTTTCTTTGGCCGCCTTGATCAAATCTTCGCATGCCACGTCAAGCGAAGGCGAGTTCTCCAGAATCAGTTTAATCACGTCGTCCTTTACCAGCTTAGTAAGTCCATCTGTGGCGAGCAGGTAGACATCATCGCGAAGCGCGATTAGTTCCTGGATGTCGGGCTCAACCGCTTCCTCGGAGCCCAATGCCCGGATGATGATGTTCTGCATCTCGGATTTCTCGGCTTCTTCGATAGTGATCAAACCACGCCGCACTTGTTCCATCACCAGAGAATGGTCTTGGGTGAGCTGCTCCAGAACGCTATTTCGCAGCCGATAAAGTCGGCTGTCACCAGCATGGGCAATCGTAAGAAAGTTCTCCTGGAGCAGTGCAGCAACGATAGTTGATCCCATGCCCTGTTGCGACTGCTTGGCTTGACCAGCCTCGTAAATCGCGGCATTCGCACGCCGGATCGCACTCAAGAGCTCCCGGCCGGCGGCAGACATCTCGCCAGTCACGTCCCCGAACTCCGGGTATGTCCCCGTTTCCTTCCCTTCGCGGAAGTATCCAAGCATGAGGTCGACGCCCATCTTGCTGGCTACTTCCCCAGCCAAGGCGCCACCCATGCCGTCGCAAACAACGTACAGCCCCACTCGCTGGTCCCAGCCGAGGTTATCCTCGTTATTTTTGCGGACGCACCCAATGTCGGTTTTGCCGGTTACTTCAGCCGCCAGGCTCATGCGAGCGTTGACAGATCTCCTTTGCTACGGTCAGTCTGCCTTTGCTTATGCGCCAGCAGCAAGCATCACAGCACCAACAATATCCGAGACTGCAAGCCTGAGTTTCTTATTCGACATCTCAAGTCCCGGATAGGCAAGCACCAGTCGGTGTAGATCGGTCCCAGTGGTAACTTGCATGCCAACCCGCCGCACCGGGGGAGTGGAAATTTCTTTGCGGGAAGGCTGGAGATACAAGAAGGTTATAAGTGTTTTAGCTCGCGGATTTTACTGGGGAATTTGGCAGTGATGCAAGCGAAATCGAAGGTAAGAGAGCGGTTAACCATCGAGGCACGTACAACCATGGTAATCGAAACGCCGGTGATTGAATAAGCGCCTCTTGAAGGTCGTTCCGCAGCACCATTCGGTCGAACACTTCAGTTGACTGCGCTTTCGCCTCCATCGTTTATCCTGTTGCACTCTTAAGGAAGGACGCCTTGATGCGAATTGTTGCTCTGTCGCTACTTTGTTCGGCAGCCCTTGCCCAAACACCATCAACCGATGCAAAGGCTTACGCCAAGTATGACCAGCCCGTCATCGTGTTGAAGCATGTGCGCGTGATCGATGGAACAGGCGCTAGAGCAAAAGACGATCAGATGATCGTGATCTCTGGGGGCAAAATTCAGAGCATTGCAAGTCCAGGCGAAAAGATTCCCCAAGGCGCACAGGTGCTTGATCTCACCGGAGACAGCGTCATCCCCGGTCTGGTCGGCATGCACGATCACATCTACTATCCCGCACCCGGTCGCAACGTAGCGATGTATCCCGAGCACGCCTGGAGCTTTCCTCGGCTCTATTTGGCTGGAGGAGTAACGACGATTCGCACCACGGGTTCCGTCGAAACGTATGCAGACTTACAACTGAAGAAAGACATCGACTCGGGCAAAACTCCTGGACCCAAGATGCACGTTACCGGTCCCTATCTCGAAGGAAAGGGTGCGTACACTCCGCAGATGCACGAGCTGCGAGACGCGGATGACTCGCGACGCACTGTGAACTACTGGATCGACGAAGGTGTAACCAATTTCAAGGCGTACATGAACATCACCCACGATGAGCTACGCGCAGCCGTGGAAGAAGCTCACAAGGGCAAACTAAAAGTTACAGGACATCTTTGCTCCATCGGATTTCGTGAGGCCGCAGCGATCGGCATCGATGATCTGGAACACGGAATCGTAGTGGACTCCGAGTTTGCACCCGGTAAGCAACCGGATAAGTGCCCACAACAAAAGGACATTCGCGACACGTTGCTGAAGCTCGACATCTCCGGCGAGCCAGTTCAGTCCATGATCAAGGATCTGGTCTCACATCACGTTGCTATGACGTCCACCCTCCCAGTTTTCGAAGGATTCATACCCGATCGTCCACCTCTGCGCCAGGCAAACCTGGACGCTCTGCTGCCAGAGGCGCGAGCGCAATACCTGGCTACACGCGAGACGATGGCAAAGAACGCCGCCCAATCTTCTTGGCCGACATTGTTCAAAAAAGAGATGGAGTTCGAGTATGCCTTTGTAAAAGCAGGAGGCCTACTCCTTGCGGGCTTAGATCCAACAGGGAATGGAGCTGTGGTCGCGGGCTATGGCGATCAACGAGAAGTGGAACTGTTGGTCGAAGCCGGATTTGCTCCACTTGAAGCAATCCACATCGCTACTTACAATGGCGCACAATACTTGGGCGAACTCGACCGCATTGGAACACTCACACCAAACAAGCAAGCCGACATCGTAGTGCTGAAAGGCGATCCCTCAACCAAGATTTCCGACATCGAGAACGTTGAGGTCGTGTTCAAAGATGGCGTTGGTTACGATCCGGCGAAGCTGGTGAAGGATGCCAATGGTTTCGTGGGCTTGAAATAAGTCACTGGAGCACGGGCTTAAAACAAGGAGCCGTTTCTCTATGCCTCCGTAGTAAGAAACGGCCTCTATCCGGATCGCCCGTGGCCCTGATCCTCCATCCTGGTCTTCGCATTCACGCGCGCGGTGATCTCGTTCCGCACTTCCCACAGTTCTTTGTAAAGAACGTGCTCCTGGCGTTGACGGAGGATGTCAACCGGGCGACCGGTGGTGCCCAGGACGTCACCGCCAATGATGCGATGCGCGAGCTTCATATGATGGAAACGGAAGAGCTGCACGCGCTCGTCCAAATCAAGTAACTTTTCTGCGACTTCGTGGAGCGCCAGGAACTCACCACTGCGCCGGTAGAGTTGCTCAACGCTCACTCCCGCGCTATCGAGCTGATCGAAGAATGCTTCTCCCAATCTGGGAGCGAGATGCAGAAGCGAAAGGAAACCAGGAGAATCTAGCCCGCTGCCGTGCCCGAGTCCCGCGCGGATGATGTGGTACTCGTACGGCGTGAGCGTTTCGAGCACATGCAGAAGATCGATCGCGCGATCGAGCATGCGAAATGATCGATCGAGTAACTTCACACCGCGGGCGTAGTTACCCTCCGCAACCGCCTCCCGCGCCCGTTCCAACTCATTCGCAGTGCCTTTCAGAAGCAACTCCGAAGCCTGATGAACAATCTGGAACATCAGCTCGTCCGGATGCGAGCGCTGCTCTGGAGCCTTTTGCAGCGCGAGTAGTTCGTCGGTGCGAAGGTATCGTTCGTAGTCGGTCGCCGCCGTGCCGGGAAGGATCGGCTCTGTCATCTCGCGATGCTGTGGAACTAGTGGCAGGTGTTTAGGAGATTTCTTCTTCTGCTGCTTCCCACTCAATCGACGATCTCTCCATCACGCATGTGAATCGTGCGATCGCCAACGGCCGCTGCATCGGGATTGTGTGTAATCATCAGCACAGTCTGCCCCAACTCCTGGTTCGACTGCCGCAACATGTTCAGCACAACATTGGAATTCTTGGTATCAAGGTTGCCTGTAGGCTCATCCGCGAGAATGAGCGCTGGATGATTGATCAGCGCCCGGGCGAGAGCGACGCGTTGCTGCTCGCCACCGGAGAGTTCACTCGGGCGATGGTGGAGTCTTCCCTTCAATCCGAGCAGCTCGATGATCTTGTCGAAATAAGGGCGGTTCATGTCGCCATTCTTTCCACCGATCTCATGGGCGATAGCAATGTTCGTCATGGCATCGAGTGTTGGCAGCAGGTTGAACTTCTGGAAAACAAAACCGATCCGGCTTTTGCGCAGGGCGGTCCGCTTCGCATCAGATAGCTGCGCAAAATCGACGTCATCGATCAGCACGCGGCCGCTGGTGGCTCGTGTGAGCCCGCCGAGAATGTAGAAGAGCGTCGACTTACCGCTTCCCGAAGGCCCAACGATGCTGACGAACTCGCCACGCTCGACATTGAAGCTGACGCCCCGCAGTGCAGGGACATCAACTTTCCCTACGTGATAGACCTTGCTAACGTTCTCTGCCTGAATAATGTGCGGCATGTAAAATTTCAGTCTACACGAGCAGCACGGTCGAGACGCGCCGCACCAGGTCTCGGCCAGAACGAAACTTGCATTTGGAATATCGACAGGCTCAGATTAGCTGGCAGCTACCTGGTTGCCAGAATTTGTGCGAGGCCCGGCAAACTCGTGGGTCAGGGTCTTCTTTGGACCACGTTTCTTCACGAGCATGAGACGGATTCTCTCGAGCAGATCCATCGGCGGGTAAGAACCTTTGGGCAGGAATATGTCAGCGCATGTTCCTTTTTCGTACATCTTGACTTTACCGCTGAACAGAATCATCGGCGTTTCCGATGACAGATCCTTGAGCACGCGGATTACTTCCGCGCCATCCATGTCTGGCATCACCAGGTCAGCCAGAACAAGATCGATGGCTCCGGAATTCTGAAACATCTCAATCGCTTCGCGCCCGCTGCTGGCGGACAGCACTCGGTAGCCGCGCGTCTCGAGCATGAATTTTCGAATGGAGAGAGATTGTTCGTTGTCATCAATACAGAGAATAACTTTCTTCGGTCGCATGAATACCCGTACATTCCACTCCGCAGCAACGCGGAGAGCAGCGGAAGGTCAGTCGCGGGGCTGAGCGACGCGGCGAATGGACCCGATGAAGAGGCGCAGCATCAATCTTAAGATGCGCGACGCTCAGCTCACACTCGCGGCGTCGAACTCGTGTTCGGACGGCCTGCCTGTTCTAGATTGTCTTTTCGAAAGGGCGAACGTTCCGTTAGAAACGTTTTTGCATCCTACGGCTGAGTGGTCGCGCGTGTAAAGTGCCTTAGGCGCCAATTGAGAATTTTTTTTGGCAAGAAAATAATTGAAAAGAATTTGCCAAAAATTGCCGAAAAAATGAGAGCTGAACGACAGCTCTGACTAGATCCAAATTTCTCCGCGCGCGACTTCCACACAATATCCACCGACGTGCACATTGACCACCTTGTCACCGGACTTTTCTGCACGGACGTAGATGCGACTCGGACGGTGCGCCTCGATTCCCTGCT
>Ga0126373_10000394_pt1 | contig 28741 bp, 32 predicted proteins | sample PanSoiMetPlot_11_FD_92545 | JGI IMG/M metagenome (GOLD analysis project Ga0126373, IMG submission 92545) | Tropical forest soil microbial communities from Panama - MetaG Plot_11 | ecosystem: Environmental > Terrestrial > Soil > Tropical forest > Bulk soil | place: Panama | collected 2016-02-17 | reverse complement strand
CCTTGAACACCGCTCCCCTGACATCCTCTACACGCCAAGAATCTGGCGCTACATTATGACCGCCATCAAATGGGTTCCAGAAGCCATCTTTAAACGCCTGCCACTGTGATCGATTCTCGGCTGCTGGTATGCCAGCCACCTCTCGGGGGTTCAAAACGCGCTATCTGTAGATGTGCCAGACAGAGGTTGGAGCGTCGAGTAAGTGCTTCCGTGAAATACCTACTTGAGACTCTCTGCAACAACCAAAGGAAGAAGACCTCTCGGCCCCCGACCAAACGGTCGTAAGTGACCGAAGTGAGAACCGGAAATGACCGAAACGGCATCACGTGTATGGCGGAACTCGCCCGGAGAATCATTGGCTCATCGAGGCCTCGGCAGCGATGCTGGCTGTTGCAGCCGAAATTCGAGCAAAGTTCCTTGCGCGAAATTTACCTGTTGCCCCCCGCCGCCGCTAGCGGCTCGTGCGGTGCCTAGTGCGCCGCCGGCTGCAGCGCCGATGCCTGCCCCTCTTCCTCCACCGGCAATGGCGCCGATGACTGAGCCTAGCCCTGCGCCGCCGGCCACATTGCGCGCGGTTCGTCCGCCTTGTCCTTGCCCTTGCAGTTGATACGCACTTGTCATGATCGGGTGTGCGGTGTCGTTGATCACGATGTCGGTCAGCTCCAGAGCTAGTTCGGAGCCGCCCGCCATTCTTCCCGCTGATTGGGCCGCAACCACTTGGCCGTGGACCGTCGCTCCTCGCGGGGCGGCAACCACACCCTCAGCCATTACGTTGGTCTCCAGCCGGCCGGTAAAACGAGCGCCGGCACGTTGATTCGCCGAGCTGAGGGTTTCCGAGAGCCGAACGAGAATCCGCGTGCCCGCCGGAACCGAGATCCAGTTGCCCTGCGGAGGCGCTCCGGCATGAGCGCTGGAGATATCGCCAACCAAGTTCAGCAGGACAACGAAATTGAGAGCGTTGACCGCGACGCAAGTCAAAATCTTAACGAGTGCTGTTTTCATACGGTGTTTCCTTATATGGGAGAATTCGTCAACCTATCCCGCGGCTCGACGGGCAACTTGGAGCTGCGCTCCAGGTCACTGAGCGATAGCAGCTGGCTTTCGGCCTCGTAGAAGCGCGCCGCCGTCTCCGGTCCTAAGGCGTCTTTCACCTGGCCGTAGTACTTGTCGAGCAGGGCCGCGCGTTGGCTCTGAACTTGCGTCTGGTTGTGCACGATCTGATCGGCTTGTTGTTCGCTCAGGTGGCCGACGTTCTTGACGTAGTCGTCGATGGAGGCGGCCGCGGTCGCATTCAACTTGTTGAGCTCCGCTCCGTACTGGCTGTAGATCGGCCAGAACTTGGTGGCATCGGCCTCGTTGAGGAACAGCACTAGTGCCACCACTTGTTCCTTCTGGTCGGACACGTTCTCGTGCAACAGTGCCGCGTAGGCTTCCAGATTGGCCTTCTGCGTGTCGCTCGGCCCGGCGCTGGCCGCCGCCTGAGCCGACGGAGTTCGAAGCAAGTGGGAGTGGGCCGAGTCGGCCGAGACTGCACCGAAAACCACCATTGTCAGCAAGCACAATATGGCGACCCAGCTGATGCGCGTAATCTTCATGGCGTTCACCTCGCTCAGAAATCTGGCATTGTCCTATTGGGCGGTCGGTAGCCACACCGCGTCGCCGGGCATACAGAGCAGGACACTATCGGACGTTTTCGGCCATCAAAACCATCTCGCGAACGTGGTATGCGCAAAATGGTTAGAGTTGCCGCAGTTCTGAGTTCGCAAGAATTACACCGCTAGTAATAGAAAGGACCACTGTCAGAACTGACAGAGGGTTGGGCTGGACAACCCGAGTGCATCAATGTGTGGGCCTAGGGTCGACCGAAAAGCGAGGAAGTCCGCCCAAAAGAACAGGTCGAGCGACAACTCGACAATCCCTGGGGATGCTGCGTGTGGCCGAGCAAGGAACGACCGTGGCCTCAGCGGGTTCTGGGAGCACGACATATGCCGCATCATACGCCGAAAAGCGGTCACAAAAAGCCGATGAGCATTGTGCGAAAACCGAATGTTTTTCCCCCCCAATAGTCGGAAACGTGGGGACCATTCGGTTCACAGCTGAGGATGGGGCGTCTAAGCGTGAGAGATCTGAAGATTCATTTCTAGGGAAAGGCCCCCTCTTCGGCAAAATCCACCGCCTTCGCGACGACGCGTGAAGCATCGCCCCATAGGCTCTACACTGATGCCATTGAGATTCGCCCTTTCCGCTAGTTTTTAGGATCGTTTCCCTCGTCCCGAAGCGGGATCCCTGATGGCCCGCTGCGTGACGCGAAGCGCCGGCGCAATCTGGGCCGAGCGGAATAAGTTCACATGGTCAGAACGACGCGGAACTGGGCGTTGCCGCTAATCATGCGCCGGTAAGCCTCGCCTGCTTTTTCGAGCGGATATGTTTCAATCATCGGACGCACACCCGTGAGTTCAGCAAAGTTCATCGTGTCTTCGGAATCCGTTGGTGTTCCCACCGCCGAGCCTTGGATGGCACGCTCACCGGTGATGAGCTGTAACGGTGTGACCCCGATGGGGTCAGCCGATATCCCTACGACTATGAACCTCCCGGTAGGTGCCAGCCCGTCGATCAGCTCGGACATCGCTTTAGAGCTGGGCGCCGTCGCCAGAATTGCCTGAGCGCCGCCCAGTTTCTGCAATTCGGCTGCTGCATTCGTCGCTTTGCTGTCGATGTACACACTCGCTCCGAGCTTTTTTGCGAGCACAGAATTTTCAGGTCCACGGCCGATCGCGGCAACCTTGTAGCCAAATTTATTCGCAAACTGGATTCCGAGGTGGCCGAGACCGCCGATGCCCTGCACAGCAACAAGACTGCCCGGCAACGCGCCGCTATGTCGCAAAGCGTTAAAGGTGGTGACTCCCGCGCACAGCAACGGGCCTGCTTCTGCATCGCTGAGTGTGTGCGGTATGGCTGCAAGTGCTTCGACGGGAGCGACCATGTATTGCTGATATCCTCCGTCGTAGCTGAAGCCTGCAACTTTGGAGTTGTGGCAGTAAAGGAAGCGTCCACGCCGGCATTCGAGACACGTGTTGTCCTGACCGCCATGCCAGCCGACGCCAACGCGTTGCCCCTTTTTCCATCCGGTGACCTCGGCGCCGAGCTCATCGATGACGCCCGCAACTTCGTGCCCAGGGACCCGGGGATACTGAATTCCAGGCCAGAGGCCTTCTTTAACAAACATGTCGCTGTGGCAGACGCCGCAAGCCTGCACTTTTATGCGCACTTGTCCTCGGGTAGGGTTCGGAATCACTCGTTCGACAATCTCGAAATCGCCTCCTAGCTTGGAAATCTGTGCCGCTTTCATTGGTGCTATTCCAACTTTTGTAGTCGCCATAATTCCTCCGTTGAATCTTCAATTGTCGGAGACGGGTTCCTCGAGCAGCGTACACCTCAATCAGGGGCATGGCGAACTGCCTTTCTTTACAGGGCCGAAGCTCCTTCTAGACAACAGCGAAACTATCCATTTCGAGTGCCACAGACCTTGTTTGGTGAACTTGCCGCCGAACATAGGCAGCCCGCTCTTTGACCCCGCCTTGGGGCTTCGTCCTGGATTACGTCCCGATGCTCCGACTACTACGGCCCGCATGTCACGAATCAGATCATCAAGAAGGCGCTTCATCCATATCGAGACGGCTTGGTGATCGTAACGAAGTTGGGTGCTCGTCGCGGTGCGGACAGGTCATGGATTCCAGCTCGGTCGCGCCAAGATTTGATCGACGGTGTTCATGACAATCTTCGGAATCTCGGCGTTGAGCACCTCGACGTCGTCAGCTTGAGGGTCGGAGCGGTTCTGGAACCTTCGGAAGGCTCCCTTGAGGAACCACTGACTGTGCTTGCCGAACTGAAGCGCCAGGGATTGGTTCGGCACATCGGTCTGAGCAACGTGACTCCCCGACAACTCGAGGAGGGTCAGAAAATCGCCGAGATCGTCTGCATTCAGAATTTCTACAACGTGGCGCGCCGAGGTGATGACGCTTTCGTCGATGCGCTCGCTAAGCAAGGCATCGCGTACCTGCCGTTCTTCCCACTCGGAGGCTTCACGCCATTGCAATCGTCGGGGCTAGATAGCGTAGCGGCATCCCTCAGAGTTGCCCCGATGCAGGTCGCTCTGGCCTGGCTCCTTCAGCGTTCCAGCAACATCCTGCTGATTCCCGGGACATCTTCGGTAGGTCATCTTCGAGAGAATCTCAAGGCCGCAACGTTAGAACTCCCTCCGGACGCGATCGCCAAGCTCAACGCAATCGCCGCGAGCGCAACTTCGGCGAAGCAGGCTGCGCACTGAGTAGCGTGGAGATCTGATATGAAAATTTGGTTCATCACTGGCGCCTCTCGCGGTTTCGGCCGCATCTGGGCTGAAGCCGCACTCACGCGCAGTTCGGCAGACTGGACGTTGTCCTCAACAATGACGGTTACAGCCTGGTGGGCACGGTCGAGGAAGCGGGCGTGGCCGACGTTCGGATTTCATTCGAGACGAACTTCTTCGGCACGCTTCGAGTCATTGAAGCCGCCCTGCCTTTCCTCCGGCAACAGGGCAGCGAGCATGTACTCGGCGTCTCAAGCGGAATGGGGATTGTGGCGGTGCCGCTGATCGGCTTCTATTGCGCCTCCATATGGGCAGTCGAAGCGGCAGCAGACGGCAGCTACGTGGTAGGGGGCGAGGCTCTCCACAGTTCCTTGGGCAAAAAGAGATATTCCCAAATCAGGTAATCAGGCCAGGTCGGTCCGAGATCGCGAGCTTGCGCCAGTTCTGGACGCTTTGAATTCGTGCGTGATCGATTTCCTGTTATAAATTCTTGTCGGAGGAAACATGGACATTCTATCAGCGTTGAAAAGCGAAGCCTCAAAGCTCGAACAGCAGTTAAACACAATCAATGCGGCGATGAAAATCCTTGGCGGAAAGAACAGCGTCAGTCGCGGCAAGCGTGGTAAGAAGCGGCGGATGTCTGCCAGCGCAAGAGCGAGAATAGCGAAGGCGCAAAAAGCGAGGTGGGCGAAGGTGAGAGCCGCGCAGAGAAATGCCTAAGCAACTATTTACCAGGAGTCCTCGCGGCCGCCCTCGCATCCCTAAGAGCGGCAGCATCGTCCTGCCTGCTCGACCTCTGTCCCTCCCCACAGTACCGAGTCGGCCATATCGAAGATCAGCCCGCAGTTCGAAGATTCTGTCCCAAACAGCCTCGTCCAGGGTCGTAAGCAGAACCAGCGACAGAACGTGCTGGCCGCCAACGGCGACCGAATGGTTTGGCATGTGTTACCAATCGGCGTCCGGGGGGAGTCGCTACACAATCAGTTCTTTCCCCTTGACCTTTCTCGCGTGAACGGGCAGGGTCACAAAAATGTAATAGCTAATCGGGGCGTTCGAGTATTTAGTCATGCCGCGCGCTTCGAATCGTGCCATCACGTTGCCTGCGTCGTTCAACAGCTCCAACTCGTCTCCAGCCATCTTCCAGGTCTTTGCCTTTGCGAGGGCTTTCAGCAATGCCTTCTCCGTGTCCATGCCCTCCACGCAGGCCATCATCGTGGTGGCCAGCTGGCTGAAGGTCAGATGATCGCCCTTCAGTTCGTAGCTGCCTGTGAGCCGGTTGCAGCCGCCGGATCCGCTGACTCGATGAGTCTCGGGGTTGAGAACGAAATGTGGTTCCTGTTGCGAAACTGCCGTAACCGGCACCTCGCCCAGACTGGTCAATTTCCAGTAAGTGTTTTCGAGCAAGGCCATCGTTAGGGGCCGAGGTTGAATGGGTTCAAACTCTGCTGCCCGCTTGACGTCATAGTTCAGCTGAGACTCAATCTCGTGACCTTCTACGTCCAGCTTACGCAGTGTGTCGACGTCGCGCACGGCGAATTTCTCCTGCGCTTGACCTTCCCCCTGCAGCACGAGCATTTTGCCCTCGCCGGTCAGTTGCCAATGCCCGTGGTGGTCCAGACTGTGGTTGCGGTCCTCGTAAGTCATACGCGAAATGAATGTATGGTCCGGAAACAAATTCAGCTGATAGCGAATTCCTGGGCAATCGGCGCAGGGCAGCATACCGACAAAGGTTGCCGGCAAGACCGAGAGCGACGACTCCGAGGGAGCGCCGCTCGCCGCCGCGGGCACGGCGGCGAGCGACAGGAGCAAGTTGACTTCGTTCCCGTTTCCGCGCGTCAGCACTGGATAATTCTGCACCGTGGTGAAGACTATCCGTTCTCCGTCGGTGATGCGGGCCCGCACCGAGTAAGCATGGTTCTGCTCGATCTTGGTTGGCTCGTACATGATCTCGAACCGTATCGGAGGATTACCAGGGTGTTCAATACGGGTTCGGGCAATCACTTCGGCCGCCGCGTCAGCCCTCGAGACATCTTCTAGAACAGCTTCAAAGAGCGCACTGTCGGGCAACGCCATACGCTCGCGGTAGGTGGCAGTCCCTTTCACGCGTCCTGCCGCCTGCTCCTCTCGGGTGACGGGCTTGAACTTGTATATGCCCGCGTCCGCCATCAGCGAAACAAAGAGCTGGCCATCTTTGAGGATATACGAGCGCACGTATTGCCAGTCCCTGGGCAGCCGGTCGTTGAGAGGCCCGGGCGGGCACATCGCTCGAGTGAGGGCGAGAGGGCCGAATTCGAGCTGATTGGGTCCGCTAGATTTCCACCTTCCTTGTCCCCGGTTGCAATCGATTCGCACGCTCACACTACCATCGCTGCCGAACGTGATGGTGTACTTCATAGCGTCCTCTGGTGTAAGAGTCGAAGCATCACTCCCCTCGAACTTCACGAGTTGCCAGGATGTGCCGGCGAGATCGCTCGCCGCAGTCTGCGCCTGGGCGTCGTCGGCCCACACGAACTGCAGTAGGAGGGCTATCAACAAAGTTGCAGCGATCCCTAGGTGCTTCATGTGCACCGGCTTGCGAATGGCGCCCTCAGCGTTACAGCGATGACCCGCTAATCCCGGTACTGTCGCGAGTGCCGCGATCTTCTTGGATCCCTTCGTTCAGGCATATGTTCACAGGGACTTTGACGTCAACCCGACGGTGCACCCTAAGGCCGGTTCAATGATTGCAAACATTCCCGATAGGATGAACAGCACCGCAGCGGCGAAATACCAACCGGTGATCCGCATTGCGAGTCGCAACGGACCGTGCAAACCCTGAGCTGGACTTCCATCCGGCACTACCTACTCGTTTCGCACTAGAATCTGGGGCTTGTCTCTATCGAATCAAACTGTAAGTTTTGACAGTAGTTCGGCGCAGTGGCTACCGACGGAGTCCGCCTGCCTGGTAACTGAGGTCTGCCTGTAAGAACTGACAGTTATGAAATTGGCGGTGCCCGAACTATTCTCTGGCAACTCGCCCCCGAGAAACAGAGGTATTCCACACGTGCAGGGCCCGGGCGACGCAAGCAATGCTTGTTTGAATCAGACGAATAATCGGAGGCCGGTGTGCAGTGCAAAAGGGTCGTACTCACCCTGCTCGGTGCGCTCGGGCCTCGCTTTCCCTGTGCTAAAGAGCACGGCCGGTTTCCAGCACATCAATGTGCAGACCGAAGTCGCAGAACTCCGAAATCGCTACTTCCGATAACGTGTGGGTTCCCGCCGCAGGAAGTTGGGCAACGCTCCTCGAGCATGTGGGAAGCATTTTCGAATGCTGGCCCTCGCCAGGTAGAGTCGCTCGGATAGATTCTGACAATTAATCAAGGGCCCTGATTCGTTTACCCCTGACCGCTATCCAGAAGTACCCGAGCAGCTTCGCCAGATTCGCTGAGCAAGAACAGTCTCCCTAATGGAGCACGAGCATGAGTACAACAGGGAATACGAACACGGTCAGTGAGATAGCAGCCTGGCACGCTATGTCGCAAGCTGAGGTCGTCCAGCAACTTGTTACCAACTCTGAGAAAGGTCTCAATCTGTCGGAGGCCTCGGCCCGGCTCCAGAAATATGGGGAAAACCGCTTGCCGGAAGGCCGGAGGCGCGGCCCGTTCACGAGGTTCTTCGCACAGTTCAACAACATCCTAGTCTATGTGCTGCTCGCCGCCGGGTTCACCAAGCTGATGCTGAGTTTGTGGATCGACGCTGGGATCATCTTTGCGGTGGTCGTTCTCAACGCATTGCTCGGATTCATTCAGGAGGGCAAAGCCGAGAAGGCGCTCGATTCGATCCGCAACATGCTCTCCGCCGAGGCCCGCACGATGCGTGGCGGTGAAACACGCATGATTCCAGCGCAGCAGCTCGTTCCCGGTGACGTCGTGCTGCTCGAATCCGGTGATAAGATTCCTGCTGACCTGCGGCTCATCGAGGCGAAGAACTTACGCACCGAGGAGGCCGCCCTCACCGGCGAATCCGTGCCCGCAGAGAAGACCGTCGATGCAGTGCCCGCAAACGCAACGGTCGGAGATCGTGGAAGCATGGCGTTTTCCGGCACCATGGTCGTATCGGGACGCGCAACCGGCGTGGTCGTTGCCACTGGGAACGAGACGGAACTCGGACGCATCAACCAGTTGCTCGCCGAGGTCAGCGCACTCGAAACGCCGCTCCTGCGCCAGATCAAGAATTTCGGTTACACCATCACAGCGGTCATCGGAGTCGTCAGCGTCCTGATCTTCGCCTACGGAAAATGGGTGAAGGGTATGGACTTTGTGGGGATCTTCCAGGCGGTCGTGGGCATCGCAGTCTCAGCCATCCCGGAAGGGCTCCCCGCGCTGATCACCATCACGCTGGCCATCGGAGTGCGGCGAATGGCCCAGCGCAACGCCATCATCCGGCGGCTGCCTGCGGTCGAGACGCTCGGCTCAGTATCGCGAATTTGCTCCGACAAGACCGGTACGCTGACGCTGATGGAAATGATGGTGGTGTCGGCTGTCACGGCCGAGTCCGTCTACCAGGTCACCGGGAATGGCTATCTGCCGACCGGGGAGATCAAAAAGGACGGGACGGCCGCAAGCAACGAACCAGTGCTCACGCTCATGGGGCGCGTCTGCCTGCTCTGCAACGACGCCGAGCTGTTCCAGCAGGACGGTGCGTGGAAGGTAGAGGGCGATCCCACGGAAGGCGCCCTCTATCCATTCGCTATCAAGCTCGGCTTGGACCGGCAGGCCGAGCAAGCTCGGTTCCCGCGCATCGACGCCATACCGTTCGAATCGGAGCACAAGTTTATGGCGACCCTCCACCAGTCCGCTGGCGGCAAGCAATTTCTGCTCGTCAAAGGCGCTCCCGAGGTAATCCTCGAGAAGTGCACTCTCCAGCAGACCGGCGAGGGGCAACCGGTGCCGCTCGACCGCGGGCGCTTTACGACGGAAGCCGACAGGCTCGCCTCCCAGGGCGAACGTGTGCTGGCCCTCGCATGGCTCGAGGACCCGAAGGTGCAAGCCGGCGGTCTTGGTCCCGCCAACCTTCCCAGCACTCTCGTCCTGCTGGGACTGATCGGTCTGCTGGACCCGCCTCGTAAAGAAGCCATCGAGGCCGTGAAGGAATGCCACGGCGGCGGAATTCGCGTCACGATGATTACCGGCGATCACAAGATTACAGCTGCGGCCATCGCAAAAATGCTCGGTATCGGCGACGGAAAGGCAGCAATTACCGGCGCAGAAATCGAGCGGATGGACACCGCCACGCTGCAGGATCGAGTCGGCACCGTTGATGTCTTCGCGCGTGCAAGCCCCGAGCATAAGCTCCGCCTCGTGAAGGCCATCCAGGCGAACAAGCAGATCGTGGCGATGACCGGCGACGGAGTGAACGACGCGCCCGCTCTCAAAAAGGCCGACATCGGGGTGGCCATGGGCGTCAAAGGCACTGAAGTAACGAAGGAAGCCGCTGGAATGATTCTGGCCGACGACAACTTCGCTTCCATCGCCGCCGCAGTGAAGGAAGGACGCACAGTCTACAACAACATCGAGAAGGCCATGCTCTTTATGCTCCCGACCAACGTCGCACAGGCATTGGTCATCGCAGTGGCAATCGTTTTTGGCTTCACCCTGCCAATCACGGCCCCGCAAATTCTCTGGGTCAACATGGTCACGGCGGTGGGACTCGGCCTGGTGATCTCCTTCGAGCCGCACGAGACCGACGTGATGCTCCGGCCTCCCCGCGCGGTGGACCGTCCCATCGTGACTGCCTTCGGTCTCTGGCGCATCCTGTTTATCGGATCGGCGCTCCTCGCCTACACGCTGTTGGCGTTCTTCTGGATGAAATCCCAGGGCGCGTCGGACTCGCTGGCCCGAACAGTCGCAGTTAACGCCATCACCATCGGCCAGGCCTTCTACCTTCTGAACAGCCGTTACCTGCTCGACTCGTCGCTCTCCCTCAAGGCGCACATGGGCAACAAGTACCTGCCGCTCGGCATCGTTGCCGTAGCAATACTGCAACTGCTGTTCACCTACACAACACCGTTCCAGACCATGTTCGGCAACGAAGCCATTCCGCTTCGCATTTGGCCCTGGCTGCTCGCGGGCGGTCTGGTGTTCTTCCTTGTCGTGGAGACCGAGAAGTTTGTCATCCGTTCATCGGACTCGCTGCGCAGGGCCATCACGGCGGTGGAAGCTGGTACACGGCGCGGCGCAAATATGTGGCTGGCATGTGCTTTATGGCATTTTTGACATGCCAGAGTGCCGATCCCGCGCTCGACTATCCTCCGCTACCGACGAGATGCGCTGCGGAGCGCCAGGCGTGACTCGCAAGCGCTTCGAGGCGTCGGACAGTGTCGACGCGGGCAATCGCCTCGTCTGCGCTCACCGCTCCACCCGCTGCCGAGCTGAGTGTCACTTGGCGGTGGGTCCGCTGCAGCTCGCAAAGTGTTTTCGCGCAGTGTTCAAGTTGCACCATTGCTTGCTCGGATGGCGCTCCATTTGCGGCGACTTCTTTCTCCCCGCCGAGGGCCTCGACTGGGGCAGCAGGATCAGGGGCGTCTGGCAGAGCGCCCACTTCACCGGCTATCAAGACCGCGTTTCGCATCGCCTCCGCGCACAACCCCGCAGCGCGCACATCTTCAGACCCGCCGGGCACCGATGCGAATTCGCCTTTCTCGCCCGCGACCTCGGCCAGACGAGACGCGTGGTCGAGCGCATGCAGTGTTCTCGTGAGTCGCTCTTGCTCCTTCGTCGATTCGGGTGGGCCGCTCGCCTCCGACATGAATTCCCCCGCCTGGCGCAACGCATCGCTGGCCTCTGTTACTGAGACAGTACGGACAGATGTTCCATGATCCGCAGCCGTCAACGCCTCGCTGATTGATCGGCACATCGTTCCAAGCGAGCGCGCAACCGTTCGCCGCACTGCTTCCTCAGCCGCGATCGGTGTCCCCAGCGCTGCCGGATCGAGGCAACGCGTAAGCGGCGACGCACGCTCGGGCAGAATTCGCTCGACGAATCGCGTGAACCTGTCGATCAGCGGCAGCAGAACCGCAACGCCGACGACGTTGTAAGCACTGTGATAACCAGCTAATAGCGTCACGCCATCGACGCTTTTCGAGAGAAGAACGAGTAGAGGAATGGTGACGGGAAAGAGCGCCAGCGCGATCAGTGCCGCGATCAGCTTGAACAAAACGTAGGCCAGAGCCAATCGCTTGGCGGTGCTGCTTGCGCCGATTGCAGCCATAGCGGAACTTGTCGCCGTGCCGATGTTCTGCCCGATAATGAGCGCGCACGCCTGATCGAGTCCTACGGCTCCCGCGTAGTGCGCCGATAGCGTTACCGCAATGGCGGCGGTCGACGATTGCATCACCGCGGTCATCGCCAGTCCAACCACGATCAATGCTAGCAGGCCGAACAAGCCCGACCACCAGCTGACGCCTGGCCCAAAAACGGCGGGAAGATCCGCCGGGTGCAACTGTTCGGCCAGTCCGCCCATTCCCTGTTGCAGTGTCGTCAACCCAAGAAGCACAAGTGCAAACCCTGCAAGCGCTCCACCCGCCGCAGACACGCGTCCACGGCCCAACAGCTTGACCAACGCGCCGACGAAGATCATCGGTAATGCGGCGGCCGTGAGCGAGACACGAACGCCGATGAGCGCGATGAGCCAGCCTGTTCCGGTTGTGCCAACGTTCGCGCCAAACACCAGTCCCAGGCCCTGAGAAAAGGTGAGCAAACCCGCGCTCACCAGGCCGATGGTTGTCATCGTCGTTGCACTCGACGACTGCACGATAAGCGTAACGAAAGCACCCCAGAACGCGCCCGTCAACGGAGTCGCTGCCGCCTTACTCAGCGCTGTGCGCAGCCCCGAGCCGGCCAATGCCTTGAGGCCGTTGGTCATGACGCTCATGCCGAGCAGGAACAGGCCCACGCCACCGAGAACCGAGATTGTCGTTGACATACCCGTCCCTCCAGGTGCTTCGACAGTCAGGTATTTGATGTAACCCAGCTTGCATGTGATGTCAGCTGGAGCGAGACACTCGTGGCCTTGGCGAGGAAGCAAAGGTTCGGCGGTACTTGCGGGCCTGGCGCTAGGTCTCGCCAGCCAGTGCGGCGCGCATCCTCGCCAGTTCCTTCTTCTTCGCCGCGTCGACCTTTGGGTATGTGAGATCCAGCTGCTCTACCGCTTCCACAATCGCGGAGGCGACAACAAGCCGCGTAAACCACTTTTTGTCGGCTGGCACCACGAACCAAGGCGCGTGCTTCGATGCGGTGGCGCGAATAGCCTCTTCGTATGCCCGCATGTAGTCGTCCCAGAACTTACGTTCCTGCACGTCGGAAGCAGAGAACTTCCAGTTCTTCTCGGGAGTATCGAGACGCTTCAAAAAGCGTTTCTTCTGTTCCTCGCGCGACACCTGGAGGAAGAACTTGAGGATGATGACTCCCTGACGAGTGAGGTAATCCTCGAAATGCTCGATATCGGCGAGCCGCTCGTCCCATATGCCCTTCCCGATAAGAGGCCGGGGCATCTTCTGCTGCTTCAGGATGTGCTCGTGCACGCGCACAATCAGGACCTCCTCGTAATAGGAGCGGTTGAATATCCCGATCCTCCCGCGCTCGGGCAAACACTTCGAATACCGCCACATGAAGTCGTGGTTGAGATCCTCTTGTGAGGGCTGCTTGAACGAGAAAACCTGGCAGCCCTGCGGATTCACGCCCGACATGACGTGCTTGATGGTGCTGTCCTTGCCCGCGGCATCCATCGCCTGGAAGACCAGCAGCAGCGACCAGCGATCCTGGGCGTAAAGCATGTCCTGCTCTTGTGTGAGCCACTCGGTGCTTTGCTGAAGGAGTTCGGACGCCTCGCCCTTGTCCAGCTTCAGCCCGCAGGTGTCGCCGGGATCATAGTTCTTCAACTGAAAGCCCGCGCCTTTTGTGATCCGGAACGGCTGGATGTACTTCTGGGTGCGGTCGAGGATCTCTTTTCGCGGCATAGAGTGACCTCCCAACTGGGTAAAAACGGAGAAACATCCGCCATTGCGTTTGGCCGCTCAGCCGTGAAGGCCCTAGAGGCCAACGTCAAATTGACCGAGGCCGAAACCGGGACCTTAGGGCAAGACTAACACAGGGAAAACAACGCCCCCGGTGCAGTGCTGCGGGTTGCGTCATGCAACCGGCGATGAAGCGCGGCAAATCAAGGATGAAAACTGAAAAAAGGAGACGAATCTGACTGGTCCTGTCTTTTCGATTGGCTGGACGTGCGGATTATTCGGTATCCGCACTCTGTCTTGCTACCGAGAATTTGGCGACTCTGTGACCGCGTTTCGGCGCATGGTGCGCCAAAGGTCGCGCCGGCGGAAGCGGGTGAGACGCCCACCCGGGGATGCACTCGGCTTGTCGCAGCCCACCCAACCCTGTCAATTCTGACAGTTGCCCGCCCTATTGCTAGCGTTGTTAATTCTCGCGACAGTAAGAAGTTCGGCAAACTCTGACCATCATTTGGCGCATACCGGTTCGCGAGATGGTTTTGATGGCCGAAAACGTCCGATAGTGTCCGGCTCCGTATTCGTAGTGCGCCCTATCGCACGTTCATTAAAAGAGATCATTGTGGCTACTGACGCGTCGGGCTTCTTTCTTTCGCAAGCCCTGTCGGCAGGTACGACTAGACGCCTAGCGGACACACAAGCATTCTGCATTTTTGGAGAACGGACATGAGGAACATCGCTGCAGGTTGGCTGTCGTTTTTGGTTATTTTCGCTTTTCCTCCCGCCACCGGACCGCAAAACAACACGCAGGCCGCGAAATCCGAGAAACAAGCCACGGCGGCGTCCTCAAGCGACACCGAGACCAAGAATATCCAGGAATATGTTGAGCTGCTCCGCTCCAATGTGCGCCAGGAAAAAGCGCAAATCATGGGAGCTGTCATGCAGTTGAGCGCGAACGACGCTGCCAAATTTTGGCCGATCTACGCCGAGTACAATGCGGAACTGACAAAAATCAACGACCAGCGAGTTGCCAACATTGCGGAATACGCGCGCAGCTATAGTCAGTTGACGGATGAGAAGGCGGATGAACTGGTACAAAACGCAATGGGGAATCAGAAAATGCGCTCCGAGCTGCTCGCAAAGTATTATGACCGCGTCAAACAATCGCTCGGTGGCATCACTGCCGCCAGGTTTGTTCAGGTGGAAAACCAGTTGCTCCTGATCATTGATCTTCAGATTGTCTCCTCCTTGCCGCTGGTCGGCGGGAGTTCCTAATTTTCTGATTAAGGAGAAAAGAATGACAAAGGCAAAGCTATTCGCCACCACGGCTCTCCTAGGGTTGGCGGCGGCCTCTGCGGCGCCACAGAATAGAGTGACGGTCCCCGCGGGAACGCGTGTTCTCGTTCGCATGGTTGATTCGATTGATACCACCAAACAGAAGGTCGGGTACCGGTTTACCGCCAGCCTGGAGACTAATCTCCAAGTGGATAACCGGGTTGTCGCGCCGCGAGGGACGACCGTGTACGGCCAACTGGTATCGGCATCTTCCGCCGGTCGAATGTCAGGGAGCTCAGAACTCACCTTGCAGCTGACCGATATCGTAATCAACGGCACGGCGCATCCGCTTCTCACCAGCGACTACTCGATCCGGGGGCGCGGTGAGGGCTCGAACACCGCGAAGAAGATCTTTGGCGGTGCGGGGCTCGGTGCGCTAATCGGCGGAATCGCGGGCGGTGGGGCTGGCGCGGGAATCGGAGCGCTGGTTGGAGGTGGCGCTGGGACCGCGGTTGCGGCCTCCAAGAAGGGCGAGCAACTTTCCATTCCATCGGAGACGTTGCTCGAATTTCGGCTTGAGCAACCGGCCGCTCTCCCAGTCGCAAGGTAAAGCAAGGGAGAGTTTCGATCCGTTAGCGTTAATCCACCGAGCCTTCCAAGTCCTTCGGCCCTCGAGTCATTTGACCCTCAAATGGAGCGGTGGCGCAGGCGGTAATCAGAGGCAGAAGAACAAACAAGACTCGCAACATGTTGGCACCGGCTTGGTTTATCCTCGGCCAGCTTGTTACGCGTGCGCGCAACCAGCACCGAGTCGCCAAACTCGTGCGTGTGGTATTCACGCATGTTGAGTTCGGTCGTGAGTCTTTCCAGTTCCTCATCTGTTAAAAACGCGCGTAGCAATTCGTAGTGGCTGGTGCCGGGTTCATGCGTGCCTGACAACAGTGCATCCACAACCTGCAGTCGCGTTCTCGCGCCAATGCGCTCGGTCGCCAGATTTTCTCCCGCCGCGATCTGGCCTTCATGTACCGCGTGCTCAAGCGCTCTCACGACGGTAGTGCCAACGGCGATAATTCGTTTACCGCTAGATTTTGCCTGATTGATGGCCTCGGCGGTCGCTCGGGGAACCCGGTAGGGTTCATCAAAGGGCAAGCGCTTGTCGAGTTCGGGATCGCCGGTTGAAGACAATCCGGCAGCATGGGTGATGGTCTTAAATTGGGCGCCTCGGACGCGCATCTCGGTGACGAGTTGCCAGCTCAGCGCAAAGCCGGCGGACGGCGGCTCGAAGGCAACGGGCGGTCCCGCGATGGGTGTCCAAACATCCCATAGGGCAAGCGGAACTGGAACATGGGAGTACTGGATAGGTCGGCCGTGATGAGCCAAGCCAGCCCAAAGCTCGTCTCGAGAGTGATCGAACTCAAGCAAAACGAGGCGCGGATGATCGAGCAAGTGCAAGATCTTTGCCGCCAGCGGCCCCATCTGAAGTCGATCACCGGCAGCAAGCGAGGGGGGCTGAGGCCGATCTTCAGTGCGAGAGTGAAAATCTCCTGCACCGAAGACGACGGCTGAGAACTCGCGATTGTCTAGGTCCAGTGAGGGAACACCGGCCAGCCGAACCTCAATAGGCCGGTGGCTCGGCAAATGTACGCCGCTAAGGCTCGCTGGGATGGTTGCAGCATCATTGGCGACGACTAGCTCCCCAGGCTGGATTAGGTCAATCAATGCGGTGCGTGGCAGGTCTCGAATTTGGCCGCTTGGGTCGACGACCATAACCTTCGCGCGCCGTGAGCGCTGGACCGGAACAGTGGCGGCGATCATACTCTCTATTCCTCCCGGTTTTGCTTCGAGCTATGCGGGCCTTGTCAACGCAGTCTCGATTGCGGTTATCAACTCGCGTGCGGCAGCTTCAGCCGTTTTGAGTGTCGTGCGATCCGCATCCGGAACGGCGAGCGTGTGCATCGGGGTATCCATCTCACCTGGATCAAAAGAGAGAAACCGTACGCCCTCGACCGATAATTCCTGATTCCAAATTTCGGTAAGGTGGCGGAGAGCGGCCTTGCTGGCGCCGTAGGCTCCCCATTTCGGATAAGGAGTTACTGCCGCATCGCTCGAGATATTGACCACCAGGGATGCCCGGCCCTCGCGAGCCGACGCTGCCAACGCCCCCAGCAGCGCCTTGGTCAGGCGGAACGGCCCCAAAACGTTCGTGGCCATTGCCTTTTCCAGGTCCTCACAATTGGTATCGGCAAGGAGCGCGAGCGGTACAGCGCCGAGATCAGAGGCATTGTTGATCAGGATCTCGAGGCCGCCCAGTTCGCCTACGATCTGGAGGGCTGCCGGATAGATTGCGCCTTTATCGGAGACATCTGCGACGATGCCGTGCGTGTTTTTGTTTTCGCGCTCGACTTTGGCCACGGGTTCGGCATGCCGGGCGAGAAACGCCACGCGCGCTCCGCGAGCGCCGAATTCCCGAACTAAGGCCAGCCCGAGGCCTGAGGTGCCACCGGTGATGGCAACCCGCAACGGGCCGATAAAACGATCGTGTGAGGAAACCTCCGAGCCCGTCCTGATCCCCCCTGTTTCCGTTTTCATTTTTCGGCCCCCCACTTTGTAAAGAGATGTCTTTACTTACTCTGTCCCCTTAGATGCCTTGACTTTCGAAAGGATACGGTTTAGAAACTAAGATCATGGCACGTGAGGTGCAGAGCGCCGCAGCCGGGAACAACACCCGGCACGCGATCCTGAAGTTCTTGAAGACCGAGGGACCGGCCGATGCGGCTAGCCTTGCGGGTCGTTTGCGTTTGACGGCGATGGCCGTGCGTCAACACCTGTATGAACTCGAAGACCAGAAGTTTGTGGTAGCCGAGGAACGCCCCCTGCCCCTGGGAAGACCCGCCAAGTATTGGAAACTGACCCCCAAGGCCGATCGGTTATTTCCTCAGGCATATGCAGAACTCAGTCTCTCGCTGATTGATGCGGTCGGTCGAGCCTTTGGCGAGAGCGGAGTCGAGCAGGTCATCGCTGCCCGGTACAAGAACCAGGTGGCGACCTACCTCCAACAGATTGCACCCAGCCTTCCTCTGAAGGAGAAACTCAGACGCCTGGTGCGAATACGCATCGCCGAGGGTTATATGGCGGAGCTGGTGCCCGAAAAGGGAGATACCTTTCTTCTGGTCGAAAACCATTGCCCGATCTGCGCGGCTGCCAAAGTGTGCACAGGATTCTGCTCGACCGAGCAAGACCTATTTCGGGCTGTTTTGGGTGAAAAGGTCATCGTTGAGCGGGTGGAGCACATTGTCGCCGGTGACCGACGCTGTGCTTATCGCATTCAGGAACAGAGGAAGTGAATCTGTCGGCCTCTCGTCTTCTGCCTTAGCGCTCACAATCCGAACAGCATGCCGAGCAGCAGACTTCCTGCGCCGAGCACCACGCGAAGGAAGATCAGCAGGGTGGTTTCATCGGTCGACCAGCCGACCCACGTCAGCAGTGCCAGGATTGCCAGCATCCAAACAATAGTCGAACCGTTGTGTAAGCGCCGCGGCGATCGCCGCGCAAAGTCGGTGTTCATGCGATATTCTCTTTCGCCGGCCCCGCGAGAGGCCAAAAACCCGTTCCGGCAGGGAGTTGCAGCGAATTGCTCTGCCCGATTAATTGTCGAAAAGCCCAGTGCCAATTCGACAAGGAAGTGAAAATTGCTGAGTATCGGGCGATACAACAGGAGCGCTGAGCGACAGTGAGAAGCGAAGACCCAACCCAGCAGATCTACGAGCAGGTCGAGGCCATCTACCGGGCGGAGTCTCGCCGAGTTTTCGCCACGTTAATCCGCTTGTTGGGCGATTTCGACTTGGCGGAGGAAGCGGTGCAAACCGCGTTTGCCGCAGCGGTGGAGCAGTGGCCACGGGAAGGAGCGCCCGCGAATCCCAGGGCTTGGCTGGTGTCCACGGGGCGATTCAAAGCCATTGACGCGCTGCGCAGCCGCGCCCGGCTTGATGCGACTGTGGCCGAGGCCACCAAGCACATTGAAACCATCACCGGTCCCTTAGCTTCGGAACGGCCGGAAGTGGAAGATGACCGGCTACGGCTGATCTTCACGTGTTGTCACCCGGCGCTCCCGGCCGATGCGCGGGTGGCTCTGACACTGCGGGAGGTGTGTGGCCTTACCACGGAAGAGATTGCGCGTGCGTTCCTGACTTCAGCTTCGACCATTGCCCAGCGCATCGTGCGCGCCAAGGCAAAAATCCGCGACGCTCGGATTCCGTACGAAGTCCCCTCGCGGGCAGAGCTGCCGAATCGCCTGGATGCTGTGCTGCGGGTGATTTATCTAGTGTTCAACGAAGGATACGCCGCGTCTTCGGGGAATTCATTGACGCGAAACGACCTTTCTAGCGAGGCCATCCGGCTGACGCGACTGTTCCTCGAATTATTGCCGGATCCGGAAGCCGAGGGATTGCTCGCGCTAATGCTGTTGCACGAATCGAGGCGCGCGGCGCGCACCACGCCCGACGGGGAAGTGATCCTGCTCGACGACCAGGACCGCTCTCTCTGGGATCGCCAGTTGATCGCGGAAGGCGCGGCGCTCGTCCGGAAAGCTCTTTCTTCGCGCAGATTTGGTCCGTACACGCTGCAAGCCGCGATTGCTGCGGTGCACACGGAGGCGCCCAGCAGCGAAGCCACGGACTGGGACGAGATCGTGGGCATCTACGATCTACTAATGCGGGTGGACCCTTCGCCGGTGGTGGAGCTAAATCGCGCCGTGGCCGTGGCCATGCGCGATGGACCGGAGGTTGGCTTGAAACAGATGGAAGCGCTGCTCGCCAAGGGCGAGCTGGACAACTACCCACTGGCACATTCCACGAAGGCTGAACTATGCCTCCGGCTGGGGCAAACCGAGCAAGCCCGGGCCTCCTTTGGGCAGGCATTGGCCCTGACCAGCCAAGAGCAGCAGCGGCGGTTCCTGAAAAAACGGCTGGCGGCGCTGGAGTGAGAATTTCTGAAAGGGATGTCGAAATGGACGAGGGCCGCGCGACTAACTTGTGAGGATGGCCCAGGCCGTCCGGAATGCGCAAAGGGGAGGAAAACCCGTGAAATACATGTGCCTGGCTTACTTGAACGAAACGAAGTCCGAAGCGATGACAGAAGCGGAACGCAATGCGTTCCTGGACGTCTGTTTCGCCTATGACGACGTCCTGCGCGCGAAGGGCCACTTTCTGAGCGGGGAAGGGCTGGAGAGCGCACGGACCGCGACCACTGTGCGCGTGAAGAACGGCAAGCCCTTCGTGACCGACGGGCCTTTCATGGAGACGAAGGAACAGCTTGGCGGAGTGCTCATCTTGGAAGCGAAGGACCTGGACGAGGCCATTCAACTCATCTCCAATCATCCCGGGATTGCGGCCGCGGGATTCGAAATTCGTCCGATTGCAGATATGACCAGCGCATTGCAGGCGAGCGAAAAGCGCCGGCGGGCCGCTGCCAAAGCGTGAGGGAAGGCCGCGAGCGGCGGAACAGTGTCGAAAATGCGCTCCGCGCAACGGTGAAAAAGGCCAAGTCATCACAAATCTGAAATTGGTGAGGAACTCATGAAATACATTTGCCTGGCTTATGTAGGAGAAGAAGGCTGGAACACCATGACCGAAAGCCAGAGAAACGCGGCGCTCGACGAAGTGTTTTCCTACACGGACGAGCTGCGCGCAAACGGGCACCTGCTGGCCGCGGAAGGCCTGCAAAGCGCCCGGAACGCCGCTACGTTACGTGTGGTGAACGGCAAAGTGTCGGTGACTGATGGCCCCTACGTCGAGACGAAAGAAAAAATCGGCGGAGTCTACGTGCTGCAAGCACGCGATTTGAACCATGCCATCCAGTTGATGTCGAAACATCCCGTGGTGCGAGCCGGAGGCGTGGAGATTCGCGCGGTGCTGGACATGACGCCGATGTTGGAGGCCAGCCGTGAGCGGCGGACCGGGGCAAAAGGGTAAGCCCCCACGATCTGGAGCTATTTCGCGTCGCGCAGCAAGACGGTGTCCATCCAAAATTCCGTCGAGCGCTGGGGGCGGCCATACTTTCAGACGGATCGAAGCTCGAATCTCGCTCGGGGAGCTATTCTTCCCTCACTCATTCGTAGTGAAGCGCCAGGATGGGGTCGACTCTGGTAGCGCGCCGTGCGGGCAGGTAACATGCGCCGGCGGCGACTCCGGTCAGCAGCACCGCGACGGCGGCAAGAGTCAGCGGGTCGCTCGGCGTGACGCCATACAAGAATCCGCTCATCAAACGCGTGAGGGCCAGAGCGCCCGCTAGGCCGATGGCGACACCGATGGCGGCCATGCGCATCCCTTCGCCCAGAATGAGGCGCAGAACATCACGCGCTTGGGCGCCCAGGGCCAAGCGAATGCCAATCTCATGTGTCTGGCGGCTGACCAGGTAGGAAAGCACGCCGTAAATCCCGACACTGGCGAGCAGCAGGGCCAAAATTGCAAAAGACAGCAGCAGAATCATAAACAGCCGTCGATCGGTCAGCGTTGCAGAAATGGTTTCCTCCATCGTCGCAAACTTGAAGATGACGTGTTCGCTGTTCACCTCCGCAATGGCTGAGCGAATCGAACCAAAAACGGTTCCTGGTGCGTTGTGATATCGTACGATCACGGCAACCCCTTTGGCGATCATCGGCATGGCCCTATCGCGAATTTGCGCGAAGGGAAAATACATTTGGGCATGGAGAGCGTTCTTGTCGTCCAGGCCCCAATGCTTTGCGTGCCCGACCACGCCCACGACTTCGGTCGGCCCCTTGTAGTCGTCGACGATGATTCTGCCCAGCGGGTCTTCGTTGGGGAAGTACTGTGTCGCAAAAGTTTCATCGATGACGGCGACCGGCCGGGAGTGAAGGCTGTCCGCGCGCGCGAAAAAGCGTCCGCGCAAGAGCGGAATGCCCATGGCCTTCAAGTAGTTGGGGTCGACTTCATACCAAAGGGCCCAGGGTTTATCGTTGTCGCTCAGCGCCTTGGGCTGGCCCTGGATCCAGAACGGATCTTCTGAGTCGCCCTGCATAGGCAGCGAGCCTTCAAGGAGCGCCACGCTTTCCACACCGGGGACAGACGCAATTCTGTCCCTGGCTCGTTCAATGTTCGCTCGGATTTCGTCTGGACTGGACTTGCTTATGGACGGAGCCAAGGCCAGGTAAAAAGTCGCCGTATTCTTCGTATTGAAGCCAGGATTAACGCCCCACAACCGCGCCAAGCTGCGAACCATCAGGCCGGCACCCGCGAGCAAGATCAGCGCCATCGCCAATTCGGAAACCACCAAAACATTTTGCGCCATGGAGCGCCGTGCCGAGCTGCCGCGTCCGGCCTTGCTCAGCGTTTCACGCAAATCTGGACTGCCAGTTTTCAAAGCAGGAGCAAGTCCGAATAACAACCCCACCGCCAGCGAAACTGCCAGGCAGAAGAGCAAAACGTGAGCATCAATGCCGATCTGTTCGGCGCGAGGAAGTCCGTCAGGAAGGATATTGAGCGCGAGTTTTACGCCCAGTCTCACGCCCCAAACCGACAAGGCCAGCCCCAGTGCGCCTCCGATGATTGCCAGCAGCACGCTCTCCGTCAGTACTTGGCGAACAATACGCGTGCGACCGGCGCCCAGCGCCGACCGTATGGCGAATTCCCGGGCGCGTCCGGCAGAGCGAGCTAGAAAAAGACTGGCGACATTCACGCAGGCGATCAGCAATACAAATCCAACCGCACCGAGCAGCAAGAACAGCAAAGACGCCACGTCTTTGACGATTCTTGCCTTTAGCGGAATGAGGCTCGCGCCAATTCCCTTGTCCGCTTCGGGATACTCCGCGGCAAGTCGGCTGGTGACTCCATCCATGTCGGTGCGCGCCTGCGCCAAGGTCACGCCCGGTTTCAAACGACCGATGGCGTTCATTCCGAATACGGTGTTGCGCCTGCGGAATAAATCGAAGTTCCATTGGCCGATGGGTACATAGACTTCCGAGGGGCGGAAATTCCAAAAATGCATACTGAAGTTGCTTGGAATCATTCCAACGACCAGGTAGCTTGTCCCGTCGAGGCTAATCGTCCGGCCCACGATTGCGGGAGCAGATCCGAACTTTTCCCGCCAGAATGGCTCGCTGATCAGTGCAACGGGCGAGACCCCCAGCCGGTCGTCCTCGGCGGTGAAATCTCGCCCGGCCATAGGTTTCACGCCTAAGGTCGAGAAAAATTCGGCGGAAATTCTTTCGGCGCTGACCTGTTCGGCCTCCTGCACGCCTGTCAGGCTGAAAGATGTCGGAGCGAAGGCCGCCAGTGATGCGAAGGTGCGATTGTCTCGTTGCCAGTCAAGAAAGTTCGGGTAGGAAATGGCGCCGTCTTCAAAATGAACCTTGCTTTCGTAGAGTGTGACGAGCTGCTCGGGATGCGGGAAAGGCAGCGGATTGAGAATGACTCCGTTCACCACAGAGAATAGCGAGGTGTTCGCCGCAATGCCTAGCGCGAGGGTAAGTACGGCGATGGCGGCGAATCCAGGATTTTTTCTGAGCATTCGCGCGCCATAGAGCAAGTCCTGCAGCAGTTCTTCGAGCCAGAGCCAACCCCACTGATCACGGGTGGTTCGATGGACAAGGTCGAGGTTGCCGAATTCGCGCCGCGTCGCTTGCTCTGCTTCGGTCGGAGATTCGCCGCGGTCGATGCGCTCCTGCTTCGCCATCTGCAGGTGACTCTGGAGTTCCGTGCGCAACTCCTCTTGCCGCTGCTTGCGACGCCGGAAGGGGAGTCTCATGAGCCGCTTTCCCGTCTCGCAGGATTGAGGACTCCGGCCATGGCATCGGAGATCTGCCCCCAGCGCGAACGCTCCGAAAGCAATTGCCTCTTGCCTCGTTTGGTCAATCGGTCTCGGGCGCGTTGCTTGTTTTCAGACATTTTCGAGTCCGCGGCGAGGGCGCCAAGGTCGACTTGCAGAATATCGCCCGAGTTCGCTCGGATGGGTGGGCTGATGGCGTACCCGTGCCGAGGCCCCCATTGCAGCGTTTGCAAGATGAGCAGATCGCGTGTCCCCTGCGACAGTTCGATGCGGTTTTGGTAGCGGTTGGCCACTGGGCCTTCGGGGAGTAGAGCCTCTACACCCTAGGATGTAGGACGTCTACAGGGTCAAAAAGTCTGCAGGAAAATTGCCACTTTCCGCAGAGATCGCAAGTTATTGGCTCGACAGCATTTGATTTACGTCCCGCAGCGCGAAAGAGAAGCGGAAATCGACCGATTTTGGGACGATGCGTCGCGCAAGCGGACAGCCATGGCTGACGAAACGGGAATAACCGCGAGTGATTCCGCTCGGCATAGCCGTTATCGAGCAGCCCTCGGGACAAAAGCCTTGCATCCACAGGGAAAACCTGGCGTCCGAGGCTCCGCTTGACTGTGATCTCCGACAGACTGGCGGCACTGAAAACGAGCTCGCTTGTGGATTCTCCATGAGCGCGGTAGGCCTCAGGCTCGAGGTGTTGGCCTCTAAGCTTCCTTAAGGCGGACGCGGCGAGGGCCGAAAGCGATCAAGCGAGATGGTATGTCGCGCAAGAACGGGGTTTTGAAAAGTAGTTTGAATTGCCACGGCACAGTGACGCGGCCCTTGGATTCGAGAGCGCGAACCATCAGCCGGTCTTGCATGATGGATTGCATGCGCTGGATGACCCGAGTGGGCCACTCGCGCTGGCGCTGGACTTCGGCCAGATGGGCTTCCGAGATGGTCCCAGATTTCAACGGACCTGCCACGACGTTTGCGGCAACCACAGCATCTTGGACAGCGTAATTAATTCCCACGCCTCCGACCGGGGACATCACGTGCGCGGCATCCCCAATGATGAGCACGCCCGGCTTGTGCCACAGGGGGCAGCGGCTGGATTCGACCGAGAGCAGAGTAAACTGCTGCCAATCGGTCAGTGATTCGGCATGCTTCGCAAAACGAGGTTCGGTTTCGACCATGCTTTTGCGAATGGCGTCGACGCCCTGGGCACGCAACGCCTGATACTGACCCTTGGGAAAGACCAGGCCAGCCTGCCAATGATCGTGGCGTTCGAGCACGATAAAAATGCGGCCGCCGCCAATGCCGCCAAACGCTCCACCACTGACCTCAGGTTCGCCCGGCAGTTTTGGCAGCCGGAACCAGAGGACGTCCATGGGCGGAGCGGTCTTGATGGGTTCGAAGCCAGCGAGGCGGCGAACGAGGGAAAAGCGACCGTCAGTGCCAACGGTCAATTTGGCACGAAGTTCGTGTTCCGCGCCGTCGGCGGCGAGGTAGCGCACACCCGCGATTGTTCCATTTTCCTCGATGAGGTGCTGCACTTGGGCGTGCATCACTAATCTGAATTCTGGATACTTCGCGGCCTCGCGAGTGATGAGTTCCAGAAAGCGAACCTGAGGAATCATCGCAATGTAAGGAAACCGCGTTTTGAGGCGGTTGAGATCGAAGGGACGAAAGGGACCGTTTGCAAATTGAAGCGTGGGGCCGGTGACTTTGCTGTGGGGAATCTCGAGCAGTTTGCTTGCGAGTCCGATCTGGTCGAGGACCTCCAGGATCGAAGGGTGAACCGTGTCACCGCGAAAGTCGCGGTCGAAATCTTTGTGCATTTCGAGGAGAGCGACGGGAACGCCGCGGCGGGCCAGGAGAAGAGCAAGCATGGCGCCGGCGGGTCCAGCACCTACAATACAACAGGAAGTTGTCTCGACTGCTGTCTGCCTGTTTGTGGAATCCATTGTGCACCTCCCATTCAGGCCGCGGAGACTGCGACCCGGATGCCAACTTGCAAGCTTGTGGATCTCTCTGCGCGCCGTTCGCGAATGAGAGCACGCAGGAAAAAATGTAGAAAATCATGTACGGGCTGTCTTAGCCCGGCACCTCTTTGCGGCTCCGCAAGGACAACTTGTGCGATTCGGTGGAACCTAGAAACGTCTGGCTGTCCGCAGAGACCAGTCGGCTCTCATCTTATGAGACTCTGCTACAAGCTGGGCATCGCCGCGGTCGTGCTTCTTCTTCCTCGTATCTCGGCATACCCTGCTAGCACACCAAAGAGAATTGACTTCGATCCGGTCATCAGTTTGATGCGCGCTGAGGCCCCGAGATGTGCGGTGGTCTGTGGCATGAGTTGCATCAGGCCCTGGGCGCCCCCCAACGACACTGGCTTTCCGATGCCTTACGAGGGAGGATTCTTCGAATGTCTGCGTTCGGGGCCTGCTACTCGCCAGCCGTCCGGCGCATCCAGCAAGCCTCTGTTACAGGGCCTGCAGGGTCGAGCGTTGGTCAGCCGCTGCTCCTTCAACGCTCTGGTCGAAACCACGTTGCGCCATGCGAGGCTGAACGATCCTAAACCGCCGGGCATGCGCTGCAGGTGAATCCCTCGCCGAGAGTCGTTGATGCTCGTAGGCTTGTTCTTCGAAGCGTCCCTCCGGTACCGGTCAATGGTCGCATTCTCCATCGACTTAACGCAATGCCACGATTCATTTGCGTTCATGATCTAACGGACAGCCATCGGATGGTCGCCTGTGACCAGCGTCCCACACGTTGTTCGAGCCTAGGAGCCCCCCAGTGTTTTGTCAGAAGGGAGCGGGTATTACCGCTACCCGGTTTCGGTCCCTTAGCGGCCCGGCAAGAACAAACTGTCCGACCCGGTTGAACCTAGGAACCTCTGTTCGATCGGGCAGAGACCAACCGTCTGGCATTTATGCGACTGTGCTACAAGCTGGGCAGGGCCGCATTCGAAGCAAGCCCCTGGTACTTCTGACAGCTTTTTCGCCCCGAACAAAGCCATACTCTTCGGCACGCCTCTGAGATCGGGCCGGCGCAGCAAGACCTGATTCTGGGCCGATTTGGGAACTCAGCCGGACCCCCTGAGATGAACCCTAGGCCGCCGCGCCATCGCGGCCAGTTTACCCGCTGAAGCTGGCTTATAGCATCATCGACGGACTCAGAAGGAGACATTCAATGGTCAAACGCTTGGTAACAATTATGACTTTATCCTCATGTTTCTCAACACCGCTTCTGGCCCAATCCCCGTCCCCGAGCAGTCCAACATCCGCGCCTCCCGCTAAACAGCAATCGCAAGCTGTCTCGTCCCGAGCCGAGAGCCTTGGCAGGTTTGCTTATCCGGAGAGCCAGCGGACCGCCGTCGTGCTTCTTCTTCCTCGTATCTCGGCGCACTCTGCTAGCACACGAAACAGAATTGACTTCGATCCGGTCATCAGTTTGATGCGTGCTGAAGCCCCGAGATGTGCGGTGGTCTGCGGCATGAGTTGCATCAAGCCGTGGGCGCCCTTCAACGACACTACCTTTCCGATGCCTTACGAGGGAGGACTCTTCGAGTGTCTGCGATCGGGGGCTGTTACTCCTCACCTATCCGGCGCATCCAGCAGGCCCCTGTTAGAAGCTGTACCGGGTCGAGCCTTGGGTCTGTAAGGCCCTTGTGTTCCATCAAGAGGTTCACGCCTTGGTTCGGGCGGTTGAGCTCACTCACGGCATGGTACCGACGCAAGAACAAACTGTAGGTTGCCGATTCCCACGACGCCGCTCTGTCGAACATTCAAGCCTGCCTGGGTGAACAGGGCAGCGAGGTCCTGAGAATGGAGATAACCGTGGTGATGGAAATGATCTAGAAGGCCTCTCCTCCCCTCGGGGGGCTCGGCGAAATCAACCGCCAACACCCGTCCACCGGGCTTCAGAACTCTTCGCACTTCTTCGGCACATTGTTGGCGAGCGGGCCGGCCCAAATGGTGAAGCATAACCGTGGACAGCACCGCGTCGAATTGACAATCGGGAAACGGCAGCGCTTCGACGGTGCCACGCTCGAAATTGATCTCGGCGCCAGCCTTGTTCGCCTTCTTACGGGCCCTCGCGATCATCTCGGGCGAGGCGTCAACGCCCCAGACTCTGCCTCCAGTCCCGACGCGTCGCTTGGCAGCGATGGCCAGGGTGCCGGTTCCGCAACCTATGTCCAGGACGAAGTCGCCGGGTCTTAGGTTCACCAAATCGAGCGTCTTTTCACGGTAGGTGCGTTCTCTGCCGAGTGATACCAGCCAGAGGAATGCGTCGTACAACCGCGCCCTATGGAGGATGATTCCCGTCGTCCGTAGGTTTGCGCTTTGCCCTGGTGGTTCTGCCATGTTGGGTTTGCTCTCCAGGATGCTCATCCCATAAATGGACATATGTTCATTTGTGAGGATACAATGCGGCCTTTGCGCGTGGAAGAACGACTGGTGGTTGAACTCCACGAATCCGGTCCCGCCAAAGGATCTCGATGCAGCGTACCGGCGTCTCGTGTTGCCGTGCTTGGCCTCACTATTCGAATAATTCGTCCAATGTGTTTGCCGATCCCCTGGTCATCCATTCCTATGCACGCGCTTCAGGAGACTTCAGCGGAGTACGACGGCTTTGTTTGCGTCCCAAGCAAACGGCACTTGAACTTTTGACCTCACACCTGTAAACCGCGACGTTCGAGCTTCGAATCCCCCGCTATCTAGGCAGCCGCCGAGCGACCCTACTCCTTAGACGCCAACCCGCCATCCGGAAATCGCACGGACAGCCTTCTGGACGTAGCTTAGCCGCCGGGTTTCTCCTTTCTAGGCCTTCGCTGATTGACGTTCGGTTCTTTGTGGCGGGCCACTCGAAATCTTCTACGACGTTGTTCTGTACCGGCAATTGGTAGCGGTTCGGCCCACGGAGGAGGGTGATTAATGGCACGTTTAGGTATTTGAGGGTAAGGAATCGGTGAGCTGTTCGGAGCCACTTTGCCGATGACCACGGTGCGAAGATTTGTCATTATGACCACTTTGCCAGCACAAACGCCGAAGCAGACCGCGACAATCGATCGTACGGCTGCCAGGCGCTAGCGGTTCGACTATTTGGCCGGAATGGCATTCGCAGGTGGCAGGGTTCTCGAGATGAAGATTGTCGCCTACCTATTCTTGGTGTTGCTGAGCAGCGCTCCAGCGTTCGCACAGAGAGGAACGCTCAAGGGCGCGGTCACCGACGAGTCCGGAGGAGTCGTCGCGGAAGCAAGGGTGAGATTAACGAGTTCCTCGGGACAGCTCAAAGAGGCCGTCTCCAACAGGGACGGCGCGTACTCCTTTTCAAATGTGGCGTTCGGCGACTATTGGCTCGAAGCCTTTGCT